>Ga0074045_10002072_pt1 | contig 18850 bp, 17 predicted proteins | sample BogForMeECP23OM2_FD_94442 | JGI IMG/M metagenome (GOLD analysis project Ga0074045, IMG submission 94442) | Bog forest soil microbial communities from Calvert Island, British Columbia, Canada - Bog Forest MetaG ECP23OM2 | ecosystem: Environmental > Terrestrial > Soil > Wetlands ...
CCGGATGTCACGATTATGGACCTGCAAATGCCGGAGATGAACGGCCTCGATGCCATCACCGCGATTCGGGGAGAATTTCCCGATGCGAAAATCATCGTATTGACGACCTACAAGGGTGATATACAAATTCTTCGCGCCCTCAAAGCAGGAGCACGAGGTTATCTGCTCAAAAGTACAATTCACAAGGAACTCACGGAAACCATCCGCGCGGTTCATGCTGGGAAAAAGGCGCTTTCTCCCGAAGCGTCGTACGAAATCGCCGAGCATGCGACGGACGATGCGCTGACGCCGGCAGAAATCAACGTGCTGCGCTTGATCGCAGCCGGAAATGCCAATAAGCAGATTGCGGATCAGCTTTCGATCACCGAGGAAACCGTCAAGGGGCGAGTCAAGAACATCCTCTCTAAATTGGGCGCCAATGACCGAACCCAGGCAGCAATGATCGGGCTGAAGCGCGGCATTATTGAACTTTAAGTTTGCCCGAAGTAACGTCCTGGCCGAAATCTTCAAACCCTAAAGAGTGACGATTTAACTCTTTTTGGGCTTCCGAAGGGATTTCAGAACAACAGAGAATAGCAAGGTAGTGCGGAAAGGTGCGTCCTTGCGGCGCCTATATTCAACATTCGCCGGCGGTTGGCCCGGCACAGGGTTGCTTCTGATGCGCGTGGTTGCGGGCTCCGCGCTGGCCACGGGCGCAGGCGTGACGCTGTGGAGCGATCCACCACCGATGAATGTGACCATTCCCGCCATCCTCTTGCTGGGAGCGGGAATACTGTTAATCGCAGGTTTATGGACACCCGTCGCCGGAGTCGCGATGGCCCTGACTGAAGTCTGGAAGATGCTCATGCTACCCGGCAACAAGCCGCTTTGGCTGATGTTGGCGACCGCCGGTGCCGCCCTCGCAATGTTAGGACCCGGCCTGTGGTCCATCGATGCTCGCCTTTATGGCTGGAAGCGCCTCGAACCCACACCTCGCAAGAAGAACTCCGGCCTCCATGAGAACAGCCCAAAGGACTAGGTTTCTCTAGCTCAAAAGTAGGATCTGCTTTGCCTCCCAAAGAGTTTGAAACTTCCCCGATATAGGCTTTCGAAGAAATCCAACCAGTTGCACAATGGCTCACGAGTTCAAGCCAAGAAGGTTGAACAAGGAGTACCAACATGGCAAACGTGATTGAGTTCTACGTTCCAGTTCGTTTCCGAAAACCCGTGAAGTGGGTGCCTCAGCAGCATCGCGGACGGGTCCTCGAATTTCCGTTGGCGCAAAAGCGAACCGCCTGACATCCGGTAGCTACCAAACAAACTGCAATCATCAGGAGGAGACTATGGGCGCCGCCGTTGCTTTCGCAGACATCGGAGACTTCAGAGCAACCACTTTTCCCAGCGTGAGCGGGGTCGAAGATGATCAGATCTATTTCGAACCAGAAATCGGCTCTGAGCACTGCTTTGAAGATATCGTCGGCAACAGTCCGGCGCTTCGGAAAGTGCTTGAACACGTGGCCATCGTTGCGCCTACGGATTCCACCGTCCTGCTTCATGGCGAGACAGGCACCGGCAAAGAGTTGGTCGCACGCGCCATTCACAATTTGAGTTCCCGCCGCGATCGTCCCTATGTGCGTATGAACTGTGCTGCCATTCCTTCCGGACTTCTGGAAAGCGAACTGTTCGGCCACGAGCGGGGAGCTTTCACGGGGGCTCTGATGCAAAGAAAGGGACGATTTGAGCTAGCGGACCGAGGCACACTCTTTCTGGATGAGATCGGTGACATCAGCCTCGAAGTGCAGCCGAAATTATTGCGCGCCGTTCAGGAGCAGGAGTTCGAGCGGCTGGGAAGTGCCGCAACGATCCATGTGAATGTGCGGATGATTGCCGCGACTCATCGTGATCTCCGAGCCATGATTCAGGAAGAGAAGTTTCGCGAGGATCTCTTCTACCGTTTCAACGTTTTCCCAATCGAGATCCCTCCTCTTCGTGAGCGCCGTGAGGACATTCCCCTGCTGGTGAACTATTTTGTTTCGAAGCTGTCGCAACGCATGCGAAAACAGATCACATGTGTATCAAGGCAGACCATGGACGTTCTAACGAACCATTCGTGGAGAGGGAATGTCCGAGAGCTGGCGAACTTTATCGAACGCGCCGTCATCGTGACACGCGGTGAGGAGCTAGAAGTCCCGGCTGCAATGCTTCCCACTGCTTCTGAGACGGTTGTGGCGGTTGAATCGATCCCCAGCTTCCGGCAAGCCGAATGCAGCGTGATCATAGAGGCTTTGAGAGCGGCATCGGGACGCATCGCAGGTAAGGGAGGAGCCGCCGAACGGCTCGGGCTGAAACGTACGACTCTACAAAACAAGATACGTCGGCTCGGGATTGCTAAAGACCGTTACCAGCACTAACCAAGCTGAGCCCCGGAAGCGAGGATTTATGAGTACCGGTGCAGGTTTAATCCGGATCATGACGGTTGATGATCATCCTCTTCTGCGCCAGGGCATCGCGGCCCTCCTCAAAACTCAGGCAGACATGGAGCTGGTCGCAGAGGCGTGCGACGGCGAGGAGGCCATCACCCAATATCGACTGCATCGCCCAGACGTGACCCTCATGGATCTGCAGATGCCAAATGTGAATGGGAATGAGGCGATCAGCCGGATTAGAGGCGAATTCCCGGATGCCAAGATCCTCATGTTATCGACTTATGGCGGTGATGTTCATGTGCTGTATGCCATCAAGGCGGGTGCGCGAGGCTACCTCCTAAAGCGAACGTGCGCACTGAACTGCTGGAGGCGATCCGGACGGTACACGCGGGGCGCAAGCGAATTCCGCCCGAGATCGCGGCGGAACTGGCTGAGCACGCCGCCGACGATGAGCTGAGTTCACGCGAAATTGATGTGCTTCATCTAGTAGGCTCAGGGAATGCCCACAAGCACATCGCCGATAAGCTTTCGATCGGCGAAACCACGGTCAAGAACCATGTTTCAAACATACTTTCCAAGCTGGATGCCAACGATCGGGCGCATGCCGTCACGATTGCCCTGCAGCGCGGGATCATCGAGCTAAAGGTAGCCCAGCGGTGACTGGCGCCCGGGGGACAGCGGGGTGGATGTCACCACTGAAAAGAAGGATCGAGAACGAGTAATGGCCGAAATCACGATTTCGTATGTATTGCGACTCGCCAACGAACATGGCTGCTCTGTGAGCCGGGAATAAGTTCGCGTATTTCTCAATGAAGAGGGTCGCGCGTATGAGATGTGGAAGCACATGATGCAGGCAGGCGAAGATTTTGTCGCACGCAGCTTGTGGGGGCAGTGCATTAGCCCCGAAAGGCACAGCCGATGGTGTCTCGGTAATCAAGCTGAGGACGTGGCTGACCATCACCTTAACACTTTGTCGAAATAAGGTTTCCTTGTCCTAAAGCTAAGCGGTTGTTGTCGCAAAAACCACCTTCACTCGACACGACAGCGCCGACTATCAGGAGGGCATCCGGGCTTTCTTTGAACGGCGCTCGCCGAAATTCGAAGGACGCTGAGACGATGACAGAAAACAAAACGTATCCGGAATGGCGTACTTGCCCATCCGGCCTGGCATATGCCGCGAGTTCTCCGGTCGCTACGCTATGTTGCTGCGGTCTTGACGGAAACAGCCTTTTGGATGTCAAGCGTGGTGAGTTTTCTGACCCGGTCTTGGAAGATCTGAAATGAGTGCCGAGGAGGTCTTGCATGCGTTCTATCGTGACGCTCCGTATCTCTTCTTAGGAGCAGCTTTCACTGCCGTCGGCATTGTATCCGCAGCTTTTGCTGCTCTACGCCGCCGACGCGACTCGCTCGTTATCTTCTTCGCTTTGTTTGCCGCGCTATATGGCCTTCGACTGTGGATTTCTTCACCCCTGCTTGCAATGACGGTGCCGAGTTCGACGATCTACCCCCGAGTACGCGCAGGTTTTAGCTACACCATCCTCATTCCCGCATTCTTGTTCTTCATCTCGCTCGGTTTACCAAGACGAATTGAGCGGGTAGTCGCGTACGCCACGGTAGGTTTAGGTTGCATCCTCGCCTCGGCCGCCTTCCTGTTCGGTGATTCCATCGTATATGAGCGAACGAACAGCTTCGCTGTAATCAGCGCGTCGACGTTCTTTCTCATTCACTTCATGGCGGACAGTTGTAGCGGGAGATCCCTCGCGGTTCTTGTCCGGGATGAATTCGGCTTTGTTGGGCAACACGCAAAACCAATTTGTCACAGCAGCGTATGTCCACCTGAACTCAGAATCGGGAGAACTGCGATACTCCGCTGCGGCCCACCCGCCTCTCTTGCGCGTAAGGAATGGACGCGTGATTCAAATTGAAGAGAATGGACTCATGCTTGCTGCGTTCGCTTTTGCGTCCTACTCGACTGCCGTCCACAAGCTCGAAGCGGGTGATCGAATGGTGATGTATACAGACGGGATTTTGGAAGCTTCCAATGCTGCGGGAGACTATGCGAGCTGCTGAAAAGAACTCGAGTCCTATCCCCCGCGATGGCGGCGGACTCTATTATTTCTTCAGTTCGACAATGGTCGGGAAAACAGGATGACGACATGACCGTTCTTATTTGCGACTACACTACAAGAACCGAGGAGGTCGTACCCCGCTCCGCTCTCGTTGCTAGCCGGTAGGCACGCGAAGAGTTGTCCTCTGGCCAACCATCGTAGCCGTCGCCGCGTTTGCGTTCGCCTCGGACTTGACCTCTTTGGCTCCTTTCTTTGGGCAATTGGCAGCAGGCGTTGCGGTTGCGCTTCAAAGTGTGATTCTTCCCGCCGTCGCTTACTTCGTGCTGGTAGCCCGTTCGTTGTCACCTTGCAAGGTCGGTTGCCCAAATCTGGGCACGCATGCCCACCTGCACGGATTTCTATATCGTTGTCTATCAAGCAAATTGTCGCTGTGATCTTTGGCGAGGTAAGTGCATCCAGGGTGACTGTCTCGGACTTACACACAGCGGGGCATTTCGCCCAACGTGAAGCGGATGCCCTCCGGCATTTTTTCGGCAAACCTGGGAGAACTTCGCCGAATCATCGAGACCAAGGGACAAAGAGCCTCGGCCGTCTGAACGTTCCCAGACACGCCCGAGGTCCTCGAGTGCCATGCACAATAAGCTACAAACCGGGGAGGGAGCCATTCGCCAGGTGGCAAGCGTGGACTTTCCCACTCGTTGGGGCGGCTTTCGACTGCTCGCGTTTGAGCGGGATTTCGAGCAAGATGGCGCGCTCTGCCAGCAGACGGCACTGGCGCTGGTTCTCGGCGAAATTGGGCCTTCGCCAACATTAGTCCGTATCCACTCCCAATGCCTTACTGGTGAAGCACTCGGTTCTCTCCGGTGCGACTGTGCACCGCAGCTCCACATGGCGCTGTCCTTAATTTCCCAGCAGGGAGCCGGTGTCCTCGTGTACGAACAACAGGAAGGGCGCGGCATCGGCCTCATGGCGAAGCTGCGGGCTTATCAACTTCAGGACCAGGGTCTGGACACCGTTCAAGCCAATGAGCGCCTCGGCTTCAAGTCGGACTACCGCGATTACCAGCTGCCCGCCCAGATTCTGAAGTTTCTGGGCATCGGGCAAGTTCGGTTGCTCTCCAATAATCCGGACAAGGTCGCAGCGCTTGTGCGGGCGGGAATTGAAATATTGGAACGCATCCCGTGCGAGGTCGCCGGCGGAATCTTTGCTCAGGGATACTTGCACACCAAGAAGCTCAAATGTGGCCATCTGCTTCAGTCGCGGCTGGCTGAGCTGCCCGGGCCTGTAATCAATGCGCCTCCGCCAGAAGCGCTGGCAGTGAAAGATAATGCGGGAAAGAGGTTGCCCATGCGACGATTTACCCCATTCACCGATGTAGAAAGCGCCCTCGCCGAATTGCGCGCGGGCCGCATGCTGGTCCTGGTCGACGACGAGGATCGCGAAAATGAAGGAGACCTGACTCTGGCCGCGGAGAAGGTCACGCCGGAAGCCATCAATTTCATGGCGACTCACGGCAGAGGGCTGATCTGCCTGGCTCTGCCTGGCGAGCGAACGGAGTGTCTTGGGCTGGGGCCGATGAGCCCCCGAAATACCTCGCAGTTTGGCACGGCATTCACCGAGTCCATTGACGCCGTTGGCCGTGGGGTAACGACCGGCATCTCCGCCTCCGACCGCGCTCAGACCATTCTCGCCGCAATCGATCCCGCGACGCTGCCGCAACACCTCGCCCGTCCCGGCCACATCTTCCCGCTGCGAGCCCGCGAAGGCGGCGTGCTGGTGCGGGCCGGCCAGACGGAAGCATCGGTGGACTTGGCCCGGCTCGCAGGTCTGGTACCGGCGGCGGTGATCTGCGAAATCATGAACGATGACGGCACCATGGCGCGCGTGACTGACCTTACGCGCTTTTGCCAGAAGCACGACCTGAAGATGCTCACCGTGGCCGAGCTGATCCGTTATCGAATGGCACATGAACGCTGCATCGAGCGCGTTGGCGAAACTCTGGTTCCGACGGATCGAGGCACTTTCCGCATGATTGCTTATCGATCCGAAATCGACAACGAATCGCATCTCGCAATGGTCCTTGGCAACATCAAGGACGGCCAACCCGCCATGGTGCGGATGCATGCGCGCTGCGTCGTCGGCGACGTTTTCGGTGCCAGTACCTGCGAGTGTTCCGCCAACCTCTGCCGTTCGCTGGACCGCATTGCGGCAGAAGGGGCTGGCGCGGTAATTTACCTTCACCAGAATGCGACGGGCTTCGCAGTAGGAAAATCTGCCGACAAAGACTCGCTTGTTCTACATCCGGATCCGAGGAACATTTCGCAACTTGACCGCGATCGCCAACTCCAACGTGATGTCGGAGTGGGCGCGCAGATCCTTCGTGATTTGAATTTGCGGCGCATCCGGTTGCTCACGAACCATCCCCGCCCGGTGGCGGGCCTTGAGGGTTACGGCATTGAAATCGTGCAGCATGTTCCAATTGGGGACCATCAATTCACGATCAACGGCGAAACCGACCGTGAGCGTGGGATGCGGCTGTTGGAGAAAGCGGAGAAGTCTTGTTTGATCTCCCGCTCGCTTCAAAGTGAGATTCGTCTGGAACCTGAAATCCTGGTGGCGACGGCGGCAACAACAGTTTAATTCGGAATTGTCGGAGAGAATCTGAAATGAAAGTCATACGCAAAAAAATTCGCGTGCCCGACCTCATCCTGATGAAGGAACGCCACGAACGCATCGTCATGCTCACCGCCTACGATGCCACCATGGCGAGACTCTTCGATCAGGCCGAAGTGGACATTCTGCTGGTGGGAGACTCTCTGGGGAACGTGATCCTCGGATTGGATACGACCATCGAAGTCACCCTCGATGCCATCATTCACCACACGCGTGCCGTCAGCCGAGGGGCGGCACGCGCGCTGGTCGTGGCCGACATGCCTTTCCTCACTTATCAGGTGAGTACCGAGAACGCGTTGCAGAATGCGGGACGGCTGTTTCAAGAAGGTGGGGCAGCCGCTGTCAAGTTGGAAGGCGGTCGCGAAGTCGCCGATGCTGTGAAGACACTGACAGGAGCGGGGCTCCCTGTTATGGGCCACCTCGGGTTAACGCCCCAGCATGTACACCGCCAGGGCGGTATGCGGCGGCAGGCAACCACCGAAACTGCAGCAGACGATCTACTCCGCGACGCGCTTGCCCTGGAGGCCGCGGGTGCATTCGCGATCGTGCTCGAGGCCGTTCCCGACACCGTCGCCGAAGCTGTGACTTCCAAACTGCGCATACCAACTATCGGCATCGGTGCTGGGCCATACTGCGATGGCCAGGTCCTGGTCAGCTACGACGTCCTCGGACTGTACGACGGTATTGTGCCGCCATTCGTAAAGCGCTACGCCCAGCTGGGAAGCGAAATTGTTCGGGCGGCAAAAACGTACGCTGAGGAAGTACGCATGGGAGTGTACCCTGAGCCTGCGGACCGGCACAGTCGGACTACACAGTCGGCGGTCGTCGTCCCGCTTAACTGAACGTAGTTAATTCCATTCCCCGGCGCACTCCCGGCGCCGTTCGAGGGTAGATACCGGATCGTCGACCTCGTTCTCAGCACTTTGTCAATTCCGCCATCCAATCGATCTATGTCCTCATGCAATTCCGCAGCCAGTCGTTACTGCAGCATCTAAGCGAAGTATGTACTTCGGTGAGATGCTGAGGGACTACTTCATTATTAACGTGCCTGCACAAATGCGTTCGGGAAGAGAGTCCTGGTATGTCGGAACCGCCGACGCCATCTTCCAAAGCATGGGCCTCATCGAACAGTGGGCGTCTGGACAGCCAGATTTCAGAAGAGAGTGCCCACGCGATAAGCTGCGTGGGGTCGAGACGCGTCAAAGGTAACAGAGCTACAGGGAAAGTTCCGCAAGGATAAGATTGTCCCCGCGGTCGCTGTCCGTCAGGGTGAATCCAAGGTTGCGGCAGATGGCGATCATCTCGACGTTTTCGCGCAGCATGTTGGAGTGCAATTTGACAAGCTTTTCTTCGCGGGCGATCTGTAGCAGATGGCGGTAGAGTTCGCTACCAAGTCCTTTGCTCTGGAAGCCGTCCTGGACAAGAACTGAAAGTTCGGCCTCTGGCACCCCGTGCAGTTTACTCATGCGGCCCACGGCGATGATCTCGGACTCTCCTTTTGCGTTCTTACGCTCCGCCACCAGGGCCATCTGGCGGTTGTAGTCGATGAAACAGACCCGGGTCAGACGTTCATGGGCGGTACGCTCTGCCAACTTCAGCGGTTTGAAATAACCAAGATAGACGGAGCGCTCACTGAGTTTCTTGTGAGCCTCAACCAGCTTCGGCTCGTCTTCCGGGCGGATTGGCCGGATTCGGACCTCCTCGCCGCTATTCGTCTTCCATGTAAAATCATACTGGGCGGGGTAGGGACGGATTGCAGGGCGCGGCAGCTTATCGTCCGAGATCTTCGATTCGTGTAACACGACACGCGCGTCAAGTGCCAGAAGGCAGTCAGGAGAAGCCAGCAGTGGATTGATGTCGATCTCCTTAATGCGCGGATTCTCGACAACCAATTCGCTGAAGCGCACCAGTAGATTTCCAAGCGCGGCCATGTCCACGGTCTTCCGTCGGCGAACGCCCTGCAGTGCGGAATAAATCTTGGTCGTCTCCATCATGCGGCGAGCCAGAGTGCTGTTCAACGGAGGCAAGGCCAGTGACTTGTCCTTGAAGACTTCGACCAACTGTCCGCCGGTTCCAAAGAGCAGTACTGGGCCGAATTGCGGATCAAGGCTGGAACCAAGAATCAATTCGTAGCCATCGAGCTTGGCCATCGGTTGCACGGTCACGCCCTGGAAGTACTCCGCGCCTGCTTTTTCCGCCACCGACGCTTGAATCCTATTGAACGCATCGCGCACCGCGGCGGTATCGCGCAGGTTCAGTACCACACCGCCTACATCCGTTTTGTGGGTAATCGTTAGCGAATACAGCTTGAGTACCACCGGAAAGCCTATCTTCTCCGCCCAGTTCACGGCTTCGTCCACAGTCGCAGCGATCTCGGTTTTGGTGGTCGGGATGCCATAGAGCTCCAGCAGTTTCTTCGACTCGTACTCGGTCAGGATAGTACGGCTGGTTCCGCTTACCCGGCTGATGATCTTGCGTGCCGCCTCGCGGTCAGGGAAGCTGCTCCCGGTCTGCAGGGATGGCGTTTCATACAGTCCCTTTAGGTTGTCGGCATACTTCCACATATAGTTGAAGGCGCGTACAGCCGTGTCAGGATAGAAGAAACTCGGGATGCCAGCTGATTTGAGGATTTCTTCACCTTCAGCAACGCTGTTGCCGCCCATCCAGCTTGCCAGCACCGGCTTGCCCAGGCTTCGCCCGTAGGGCTTGAGTTCCTCCGCGATCCGGGTTGGGTTAGTCATGCCCTGCGGCGTCATGATGACCAGCATGCCGTCGATGTTTTCGTCCTTCGCCGCAATCTCCAAAGACCTCGCATAACGCTCAGGCTCGGCATCTCCGAGGATGTCTACCGGATTAGCATGGCTCCAGGAAGCAGGCAACAGTTTGTTGTAGGCCTCCATGCTCTCCGGAGAAATCTCGGCGAGTGCGCCTCCTCCTTGCACCAGCGCATCGGTGGCGAGAACGCCGGGACCACCGGCATTGGTCACAATACACAAGCGATTGCCGTTCGGGCGCGGCTGCTTGGAGAGCACTTCCGTCATGTAAAAAATGTCGGCAATGGAGTTTACGCGTAACACGCCGGCGCGCCGGAAAGCCGCATCGAGCACGTCGTCGGAGCCGGTGAGGGAACCGGTGTGAGAGGCTGCGGCCTTTGCGGCCGCTGCGGTGCGGCCAGCCTTGATGACGATGATCGGCTTGGTCAGCGAAACTTCGCGCGCCGCCGACAGGAATGAACTGGCATCGCCAACCGACTCCATGTAGATGACGATTGCATGGGTGCGCGGATCGTTTCCGAAATAACTGATAAGATCGCCCCAGTTCACGTCCAGCATGGAGCCGATGGAGATAAACGAACTGAATCCGACATTTTCCCGTAAGCTCCAGTCCAGCACCGCCGTGCACAGTGCGCCGCTCTGGCTTATAAAGGCAACGTTGCCGGGCTTGGCGACGGTTGCAGCAAAGGTTGCGTTCAGACCCTGCACCGGGTTCATCACACCCAGGCAATTCGGGCCGATGATCCGCATCTTGCCACTGACGATTTCCACGATCTCGCGTTCGAGTGCGATACCGTCCGCGCCTGTTTCCTTGAATCCCGCGGAAATAACGATTCCGCCTGGAATGCCAAGTTCCACGGCTTCGCGCAACACTCCGGGCACGGTATTGGCCGGAGTGGTGATCACTACAAGATCCGGAACCTCGGGCAGTTCACGCACGCTGGGTGATGTGCTGACACCCAGGATATTTGAACGCTTGGGGTTAACCGGGAAGACGGTGCCGCCGAACGGACTGCTAAGCAGGTTCCACAACACGTTTCGGCCCACGCTTCCTGGACGTTCCGAGGCACCTACTAGAGCAACGCTCTTCGGGCTGAAAATTGAATCGAGTGGATGACCCTCGACGCGGGAAACGTCGTGAGCCGCGTTCGAGGTGATGTCGTCAACCTTAATGTTGCCGCCCACGATTTTTATCTTTGCCGGTGTAACGGTGGTTGCCATCCTGTACCTCCAAATAACTGCCTGCGCGCGCCCTGCAGGAAGTGCCCCGATTGAGATTGATTAACCGACGTTCTCAAAGATTCCGGCAGCACCCATGCCGCCGCCAATGCACATGCTGACCATTCCGTAACGCGCATTGCGGCGCTTGAGTTCGCGCAGCAACGTCGCTGTGAGCTTGGCTCCCGTGCATCCCAGGGGATGGCCGAGGGCAATGGCTCCGCCGTTGGGATTCACCTTGGCGGAATCAAGGCCGAGCTCTTTGATGACCGCAAGCGCCTGCGCAGCAAAGGCCTCGTTCAACTCAATGACGCCGATGTCTTCGAGCTGGAGGCCTGCAAGTTTGAGGGCCCTGGGGATTGCGAAAATCGGGCCGATTCCCATCTCCTCTGGCTTGCAGCCAGCTGTAGCGAAAGCGACAAAACGTGCAAGAGGCTTAACTCCAAGAGCCTTTGCGCGCTCCGCGCTCATCACGACGGCAGCAGCAGCACCGTCGCTCATCTGCGAAGAGTTTCCGGCGGTTACAACTCCCTTTGCATGGAATGCGGGTTTAAGGGCCGAGAGCGCTTCCACCGTGGTGTCAGACCGAGGCCCCTCGTCCACCTTGAATTCGATGGTCTGGACCGCAAGCTTCACCGCCGCGCTGCCGTGCGTGGCCTGCGCAGCCGGAGTGCTGAAGGTGACATGAACGGGCACGATCTCGTCTTCAAAGGCTCCGGACTTGATCGCGTTGACTGCCTTCTGGTGGCTCCGGTAGCTGAAGTTATCAAGCTCTTCGCGCGTGATACTGAAACGCGCGGCTACCCGTTCAGCGGTCAGACCCATCGAGAGATACGAATCCGGATAATTATGCACCAGCCACGGATTGCACGTGACTTTGTTTCCGCCCATCGGAATCATGGTCATCGACTCCGTGCCGCCGGCGACAATCACGTCCGCGCCTCCGGCAGCGATGCGGTCGGACGCAAGTGCAATGGACTGCAAACCGGACGAGCAAAAACGGTTGATGGTCATGGCCGAGGTTTCCACTGGCAGGCCCGCGCGCAGCGAGGCGATGCGGGCGACGTTATATCCCTGCTCTCCCTCCGGCATGGCGCAGCCGAGGATGACATCCTCAATTTCACTTATATCGAGTTGAGGGACGCGCGCAAGCGCACCCTGAATGGCCACCGCACCCATATCGTCGGGGCGGGTGGAGCGTAGAGTTCCTTTGGTGGCTTTACCGACCGCGGTGCGGACGGCGCTTACAATGACAACTTCCCGCATTCGTTATCTCCTCGGCCGAAATTAGTTGCGCAGTGCTTTGCCGTTCTTGAGCATGAACTCAATCCGCTCCTGCGTCTTACGTTCTCCGCAGAGGCTCTTGAAGGCCTCCCGCTCCAGGTCAAGCAGATGCTGCTCGCTGATGAGGGTGCCTGGCGTGACCGCACCGCCGCAGAGAACCTCGGCAATCTTGTTTGCGATCTTCACGTCGTGATCGCTGATAAACTCTCCCTGCCGCATGAGGTGCACGCCGAGCTTGAGTGTAGCGAGGATGTTCTCGCCGGGCGCGGGAAGATCGGTGCGCATCACGGGAGCACGATACCCGCTGTGCGCAAGTTCAAATGCTCTGGCCTTGGCATCACTCAGCACGCATTCGCGATTCATGGTGATCCGGTCTCCGCGGCGCAGGAACCCGAGACTACGCGCCTCGAAGGCCGAGGCTGAAACCTTGGCCATGGTGATATTAGAAAATGCCTTTTTCATCGCCTCAATCGTCTCCACGGATTCACCTCGACTGTCGGTGTGGATGGACTGCGCGGCCTCGATGGCGCGCACCGCCAACTCCTTGCAGCCACCTCCGCCGGGCAACAAACCGACGCCGACCTCAACGAGTCCCATGTAAAGCTCGGCATGAGGCTGGCAAGCAATGGCGTGGAGCGAGACTTCGCAGCCGCCGCCGAGGGTCATGCCAAAGGGTGCGGCCACCACCGGCTTGTGCGAGAACTTGATAAGCTGCGTCATGTTCTGGAACTGGCGCAGCGTCATGTCCACGTTGGCCCACTGTTCGTTTTGCGCGGCCGTCAACAACTGCTTGAGGTTGGCGCCGGCAGAAAAGTTCGTAGCGTCATTGCTTATGACATAAGCGTTAAAGTTCTCGCCAAGACCGCCGGGTGTCAGCACCTGCGAAATGAGTTCGATGATTTCATCGCCCAGCGCGTTCATCTTGGAGTGGAACTCAAAGCAGCCGACACCATCGCCAAGATCGATGAGCGACGTGCTGGAGTTGGACTTGACCACGCCGTTCGACTTCTTCGCGACCGCGACGCTCCATACGCCTGGCGCAACACGCTCTGCCCTGATGGACGAGGTAGCCAGGTCGAAGTAGGCGCGACCGCTAGCACTGTACGCAGCGTCGGTGTACCAGCTCTTCTGGCCGGAGGCGAGGAGCTTCTCAGCGTTGGCCGCGACTGGCTTACCCTCTTTCTTCATGCGGGCCACTGAGTCCTCGACGCCGATGGCGTCCCAAATCTCGAATGGTCCCATCTCCCAGTTGAAGCCCATCCGCATGGCGCGGTCGATTTCAACTACGTTGTCGCTGATTTCGGGAATGCGGTTGGCTGAGTAGGTGAATACCTCGGAGAGAACGGTCCAGAGAAACTCGCCACCTTTGTCGAGCGTTTCGCCGCCAAAGCCGGTCAACGTGCGTACTCGCTCACCAAGCGAAGCACAGGTATTCACCTTCTCAAGCGACGAGAACTTGGGACGCGAGGCAGCGCGGTACTCCAGGGTCTTCCAGTCAAGAGCAAATTGCTTTTCGCCCTCAGGACCGCGCTCTTTCTTGTAGAAGCCGGCGCGGGTCTTGTCGCCAAGCAGTTTGCGCTCAAGCATCTGATCGTAGAAAGCGGGAAGGTCCAGATCGCCACGCTCATCGAGTGGCTCAGCGCCGCCACCGGTTCCGACAAGCACCGGAGCAAGTCGCTTGGCGTTGCGGACCACGTGGGCCAGAATATCGAGGCCCACCATGTCAATCGTGCGGAAGGTGGCCGACTTGGGCAAACCGATGGCCGAGCCTGTAAGAGCATCCACATCTTCGACGGAGAAGTCGAACTCCTGCATCAGGCGCGCGATATTAAGCATGTTGAAGCATCCGATGCGGTTGCCGATGAAGTTTGGCGTGTCCTTGGCGTAAACGATTCCCTTGCCGAGGTGGACCGCGCCGAACTGCGCGATCGCCTCAATGGCCGCTGGATCACTCTCTGGCGTGGGGATAATCTCCAGCAGGTGCATGTAGCGCGGAGGGTTGAAGAAGTGGGTGCCAAACCAGTTGTGCCGGAAGTCTTCGCTGAAGCCTTCGGCGATGGCATGGACGGGAAGGCCGCTAGTGTTGGTGGTGATGATGGTTCCAGGCTTGCGAATCACTTCCACCTTGCGCAGCAGCGCACGCTTAATGTCGAGATTCTCCACCACGACCTCGATGATCCAGTCACAGTCGGCAAGCAGGCTGAGATGATCTTCGAAGTTTCCTGTAGTAACCAAGCGGGCGAGCGCAGTCTCCATGAAAGCTGCGGGCTTGGATTTGCGCGCAGCCTCCAGGCCGGAGTCGGCGATACGGTTGCGCACGGCCGGCGAAGCATCAGCGGCTACATCCCGCGGAACGATGTCCAGCAAGTAGGAACGCACCCCGGCATTTGCCAGGTGCGCGGCGATGCGGGAGCCCATGGTTCCAGCACCGAGAACAGCAACTTTCTCAATTCGTTTCAGCATCGACGATAATTTCCCCTTCCGTTTGCGGCAGCTGAAGCTCGGCAGTGAAGTGGTTGTTTTCATCCACCAAAATCATGTGCGGCTCGATCGGCACTGCGGAGCGGCAGAACGCTGCGATGACCACGAGATCGCCAGGCGCGAAGCGATGTGCGGCACCGCCGTTGAGCTTGATCTGTCCCGAGCCGCGCGGCGCCGGAATCGCATAGGTCTCGATCCGCTCGCGATTGTTCACGCTCCACACCGCGACTCTCTCCCCCGGCCACAGATCGGCCCGCTCCATCAGATCCTCATCAATGGAGATCGAGCCGATGTAGTGCACGTCGGCCTCGGTCACAGTGGCGCGGTGGATCTTGGATTTCAATAATTCACGTTCCAATGCCATAATCGAGCCTAACTCGCCCGGTACGTGACTCCGAACGTGGCGCGCGGATAATTCCAGCTGGTGATCCCACCCTCGCTGCACATCACGCGGCAAGTTCCGCATTCGAGACAGCCTGCGAATTCAAAACTCACCTGCCCATCCTTGAGCCGGTAAAGACGCGCCGGGCATACCACTAAGCAGGCGCGATCCGTGCAATGTGCACAGATTTCCTTGTCGACGACAATGTGGGGATTGCCTTCGTCGACAGTAAATTTGTTCAAGGCCAGGGATTCCTCGGGACTAAGCCGCTTGATGCTCATAAGCTTCGATACACCTTCCAGCCATCGGCCAGCATTTGGCCGAAGCTCATATTGCGATGCGCGACATCCATCAGGCCATGGACCATGGGAGTCGGAATTTTTCCGTCCACCCTGAACAGGAACTGCATGGCTTCGTTGGCCAGCTTCGGAACTTCGCGGAACACTCGCGGAATTTCGAATACTTTGTGGAAGTTCTGGTAAGCGCGTTCCTCTCCTAGTAGAAACAGCTCTTCCAACTTCTTCATATAAAGAAGTCCCACGCGACTGGTGTCTTCCGCGGCAAGGATCGCCTGGGCGGCGGCGAGCCCACTGACCATGGCGAGGTCCATGCCGCGGATGATCAAGCCAGTGTTGATGCCAAACCGGGCGGCGTCGCCGATGACGACCATGCCCTCGCGATGGAGCTTCTCGGGAATGCCGCGATAACCGATTTCGGGCACCAGGTGCGCACCGTACTCGACGGTTGTGCCTCCCTCGATGAGCGCGAGAATCGCAGGATGCGTTTTGAAATCCTGCAGAATGTCCTGAACGTGCCGCCCTTGTTTGGCTGCCTGAGCCGGGTTGAAAACAATCCCGAGGGAGATGCTTCCCTTATTCGTATAAAGAAAAGCGCCGCCCGAGATGCCGTCGGTGCAGCCGATCGCGACGCGTGCCGCTCCCTCGTCGTCCTTAACGGCGAAGCGGGTGCTGATTTCGGAATCCGGCAGCTCGATGGTTTCCTTCACTCCGATGCCGACGGCGTGACCTTCGACATCGGCGAACAGGCCGGCCTTCTGTGCGATCAGTGAGTTGATACCGTCAGCGGCGACAACGATCTCGCACCGCATCTCCTCTTCGCCCGCGCGGATGCCGACGATCTTGCCCCCTTCCTCGATTACGCCGTCGACCTTCACGCCGCTGGCGAGAGTCGCTCCTTTCGCCTCCGCCTCGCCGGCAAACCATTCGTCCAGCTTCGCGCGAACAACGGAGTAGGATTGCGGAACTTTTTCCGCGAAGGCGGGGTCGAAATAGTCGATCGTAGTCGCGGTCCGCTCGCCCAGCAGCATGATCTGCTCGCGAACAATCTTCCGTTGGAGTGGAGCCCGCAGATACATGCCGGGCTCGATCATTTCCAAAGCGTAGGTGTAGAGGCGGCCGCCGGATACATTCTTCGCACCCGCGATGTCGCCCCGTTCGACGAGCAGTACGTTCTTGCCCTCCCGGGCGAGGACGTAAGCGCAGGCAGAACCCGCCGGTCCCGCACCAACCACAATCGCGTCAAATTTATCGTCCGCCATTGTTCCTCACAGCTGCCGTCAGCAACGGGAGCACTTCATAAAGATCGCCGACAATGCCGTAATCGGCATTTTCGAAGATGGGCGCGTGCTCGTCGTTATTCACCGCCACGATTACTTTGGATTCGCGCGCGCCTACCATATGCTGCACCTGCCCGGAAATGCCCACTGCCAGGTAGAGGTCGGGTTTCACCATATGCCCGCTCATGCCCACGTAGCGGGCGACCGGAAGCCAGTGTTCTTCCTCGGCAACCGGGCGGGAGCAGGCAACTTCACCCTTTAGGGCTGCGGCAAGATCCTCAGCGAGCTTCAGATCCTCCTTCTTTTGAAACCCCCGTCCTACGGAAACCAGTTTGGTAGCCGCGGAGATATCGACTGCCGAGACATCAGCCTGAGTGACATCGGAAATCGCAACGCGCCCATCGGCGGCGGCCCTTACGGTTTCCACGGCGCCCTGCTGTGCCGCCGTGTTTGGAGCAAGGAAGGTACGCGGCGGGATAGTGACGACCGCGGGCAGCGAGAGTTCTTCGTCGCACAGCGCCAGGCCGGCATAAAGAAGCCGAGTGGCCAGCAGTTTGCCGCCTTCGAGTTTCACCGACTTGGCATCTGTGCTCATGCCCGCATTGAGCTTCGTCGCCACATAAGCCGCGATATGCTTGCCCCGCAGGGTGCCCCCGACGAGGAAAACACTGGCCCCGGCAGCCGAGACCAAACCGGCAATCTCCTCGCTTAGCCCTTCTACCCACTCGGCCGCTGACTGCAGCGCAACTGCTTTATCCGCCCCCAAGGCGGCCAGTTGCTTTGCATCGGTTTCGGTCAGCGAAAGCGCCGTGACCGGCTGGAATAGCGACTGTTTCAATTCGAGCGCCGGCGTCAACAACTGCTTCGCGAGCGCGGATTCTTCGGAAAACACAAAAATCCCTGGCATGTTGTTATTCCTCCTACTGCAGGCCCTCTGCGGCGAGGCTGCTTACCAGCTTCGCGACGTTCGCGGCCGTATTGGCTTCCTTGAAAGCGATATGCTTCCGGTGAGTCACGAAGCCCTTCACAGATCTGTGAACCTCCCTCGGCTGCAACTGATCGGGAGTCAAACCGAGATCGGCGATCTTGATTTCCTTCTTCGGCTTCTTGGCGGCGCCGAGCACCTGCTTGAGGCTCGGAATCCGCGGGTGATTGATCTGACCCAACACGCTAAGGACGACTGGCCCCTTCACGGTGGCGACTTCGGTGGCTACTCCCAGCCCTCGGGTGGCTTTCACTGTGCCGTTTTCAACCGAAAGCTTCAGCACGTAACTGACGCACGGCAACCCAAGCAGCGCGGCCACGCGCACGGCCGTTTGTTGATTGAACGAATCCGAACTGCCTTCGCCGCACAAAATCAGATCGTAAGACCCCAATTTGCGGATAGCGGCAGCGAGCACGTTAGCCGTCACATAAGCGTCGGCCTTCTCGGCGGATTTATCGGCAATGAAGTAGGCGGAGTCCGGGCCGCGCGAGAGCACATCCTTGAGAGACTGGTTCACGGCGGAAGTGCCATAGGTGAGCGCATCCAGCGCCCCTCCCTGCTGCTCCACAAGCAGAGTGGCTTCTTCGATCGCGTTGCGGTCGAAGTCACTAATCTTGCCCTTGGCACGAGTGACATCGAGACTGACGTCCTCGGATTTGATCTTGATGTCTTTCTCGTCGAGCGCCCATTTGTAGCAGACCAGACATTTCGGCATTGTTGGTTCTCCTGTTTACAATAACTTTTTCTTGATCAACGTAGGGATAATGGGAGTTACCTCAAGCTGCAAATCCCACTTCTGGCCAAACTGGGCGGGCGATGGACGAACCGGGTAATACAGGAACGCCAAGTCGACTTTCACCGGCATGATCCCGACATGCATAAGACGCCCGATCGTCGGTCCGACGGGAAACGCCAACTTGTTGCCTGCCGACGCTTGCCAATTCACGAATGAGTCCGCTTTTGTTCCTACGGTCCATTTTCCCACCGTATAGATAAATGAGTA
>Ga0074045_10002074_pt1 | contig 18847 bp, 18 predicted proteins | sample BogForMeECP23OM2_FD_94442 | JGI IMG/M metagenome (GOLD analysis project Ga0074045, IMG submission 94442) | Bog forest soil microbial communities from Calvert Island, British Columbia, Canada - Bog Forest MetaG ECP23OM2 | ecosystem: Environmental > Terrestrial > Soil > Wetlands ...
TACTTTTGTAAATACCTAAGTATTTGTTATTTTGGAAGCGGCGCGGCTTTGGTGACCAGTAGTTCCTTTCGCTGGGGCATCCAAGGCCCCCAATCAGTTGCTCTGGACTGTTTAGCTCGCGTGCAGTCGCGCAGTGTAGAGCTATGTCCGTAAGTCCGCCCGACAGATAACGGCTACCCGGAAAATCATGCCCTCGAGAACCGACTCCGGCGTCATTGGCCCGAAGTCGCGTTCTGGGAAGTTCAATCGGCTAACCAGACATGTTGGTGCCAGTACTCTGCTTCTCCCATCCATCGCGCCGCTTCACTGCTTCCAGATACCTGCCCTCCTGAGTGAAGTCGACAAGGTTGCGAGCACTCGCGTGGTGCTTTCGCGCCCTCATCCAAAAGGTTGCACAGAAGTTGCACGAAGACACGCCTGAACACATCTATTTCCCGAGGTCTCGAAATCACCTCTGTTTTATTGATGATATGGCGCGCCCGGCCCGATTCGAACGGGCGACCCTCTGCCTAGAAGGCAAGAGCTGGAAGGTTATGTAGCTGGTTCGTCCAGCATTTTCCTATGTCCTGCACTACGGTTTCGCACCGTATTCGGCAATGTTTGTTCCCCAATTGTTCTCACATTCTCCGACTGCACCCCTCCGATGAGGCAGTTTTCGATGGGCGCGGTCACTCGGCCGCTGGAACGAATACATAAAAGACCAATCTGACATTAGATCCGATACCGGACGCCAGGCAGAAGCGGGGCAGGTCCGACTCAAGCAGGCGAAGCGGCCGCCTCGCAGTCACGATTTCGCGCAACTTCTTTCTTCGATGGCGGGAAACAGAACGCGATTGCTATCTTTGCTGCGAAACGTGGCGGAACGAACGGGGTTTTGTCTTGGTTTTGTTCAACGACGCGGGCGATCGGCAGCGAGTAATCGTCCCGGCTACCCACGGCTATTCCTGGCAGGAGAGGGGCCAAATCGAAATGGAGTTCCATTTCTGCACACGAAAACCCATCTGGCAGTCCGCCGCGGTCTTATGCCCTGTCCGTACGGTCTATCCCCCGTATATAAATGAGCGTGTTACGTTTACGCAGATTATTCCACACGGTTGGTCCAAGACGTGCACGTGGGTCTAGGTGCGGGCGGCCTGACGCCCCGAAAAGTTCCACTTTGGCTCCCGTTCCAGGGGTTCTCATTGATGTGCGGCGAGAATTCCCGAAACAGAGAAAACCATCTAAGCGGCGAAGGCGAAGCCCTGTCCAAAAGTGCCTACAAGAAATCCATTGGAACTCTCGGATCTGCCGGTTGACGGCCCGCGCCACTGGTACGCTGTCTACACCAAGCCTTGTCACGAGAAGCGTGTAGCGGAGCATCTGGAAATCCGCGGCGTGGAATTGTTTCTCCCGCTCTACCATAGCATCCGGCGTTGGAACAATGGCTGTACCGTCAATCTTGAAAAACCACTCTTCCCTAACTACGTGTTCGTGCACATTCTGGCGCGCGAACGGGTACGGGTACTGGAATTGTCGAGTGTCCTTTCCATCGCGGGAACGAGCCGCGAGCCGACCCCGCTGCCGGACGAGGACATCGAACGCCTTCGTGCCGGACTCCCTTTGGTGAATGCCGAGCCCCATCCCGTGCTCACCGTTGGAGAAAGAGTGAGGATCCGCCGCGGTCCCCTGGAAGGCTTGAGCGGTATCGTCTCTCGCAAGAAGAATCGGTTCCGCGTGGTTCTCACGCTCGTCTTAGTCATGAAGAGCGTGGCTGTGGAAGTTTGCGCGGATGATGTGGAACCGGTCGGCGACGCCAAACCGGGCTACCGCGCCATGGCGGCTTACGCGCGCTGAGGAAGGCGCTTTGGAAACAAAGGAAATGGCAGTCAACGAAACTACAGTTACAGAGGTCCCTCGCCCGGACAAGCCGGCGGTGTCCATCGAAATCCCGGTGTATGCCCCGCAGCAGGCTCCGCAGGCAAGCGCGGAAATATCGCTGCTGGATTTGCTGATTGTTCTGGCGCGCCGCCGCCGCGACTTGCTGTCTGGCACGGCCGCTGCGGCAGTGCTAGGGGCAATCCTTTCCTTTTTGTTGCCGAACCGCTTTACCGCAACCACAGCCATTCTTCCTCCCCAGCAAAACACTTCCTCGGCGGCCGCGCTGCTTGGACAGCTCGGCAGCGTAAACCCGCTGGCTTCGCTGGCCGGCAGCAGCCTGGGCCTGAAGAACCCCAATGATCTCCAGGTGGCCATGCTGAAGAGCCGCACGGTGGAAGACGCCATGGTCGACCGCTTCAGCCTGATGGCCCTATACCGCGAGAAGCGCTGGTCCGACGCGCGAAAAGCTTTCGAAAAGGCCACGGACATCGAGAACGGCCTCAAAGACGGCTTGATCCGCGTTTCCGTGACCGACAAAGATCCCAAGCGCGCCGCCGAGATGGCCAACGCTTACGTCGAGGAATACAAGAAGCTTTCGGCAACGATTGCCGTCACGGAAGCTTCCCAAAGGCGCTTGTTCTTCGAACAGCAGCTCGTGCAGGCCAAGGATAATCTGGCCAGCGCGGAAGAAGCTCTGAAGCGGACGCAGCAAAAAACCGGTTTGATCCAACTCGATGGACAAGCCCGTGCCGTCATCGAATCCGTCGCGCAACTACGCGGCCAAGCCGCGGCGAAAGAGGTCCAGATCCGCGCCATGCGCCAGTTCGCGGCCGAACAGAATCCGGATCTTCAGTTGGCCGGGCAGGAGCTCGCGGGCTTGCAAAGTCAATTGGCGCGCATGGGCGCAGGGCCGGGCGGTTCCTCGGGCGACTTCCTGATGCCGAAGGGCAGTGTTCCCGAAGCGGGCCTCGATTACGTGCGCAAACTCCGCGATGTGAAGTACAACGAGACTATTTTCGAGCTTCTGGCCAAGCAGTTCGAGATCGCCAAAATCGACGAGGCGCGGCAAGGTTCGCTGGTGCAGGTGGTGGACAAAGCGATTCCGCCGGACAAGAAATCTTCCCCCATGCGACTTTTAATCGTGGCGTGCACCGCGGTCGGGGGGTTCGTGCTGGCAATATTCTGGGTGCTATTTTCCGAAGCCCTTCGCCTTGCGCGCAAAGATCCGATGCAGAGTAAGCAGTTGAACGCTTTGGCCAGATCGTTTGGACGCGCCTGATGGCTACCGGCGTGAAAGAAGCCTCGCTGGTTTTGCCGGCGCCGAGAGCCGAAACGACGCCGCGCTGGTGGGCGTTGGCGCTGCGCCTGAAACAAATGTTTGGCGTGGATCGCGCGATTGCCTACACGGTCCTCGCGCGGGTGGTTCAGATCCTGGGCAGCACGGGGACCGTCCTGCTGATCGTCCACTTCCTGACATACATAGAGCAGGGTTATTACTACACGCTGCTCAGTCTGGTATCCCTGCAAACCGTTTTTGAATTGGGCTTCTCGTTTGTGATCCTCCAGATGGCCGCTCACGAGTGCGCGCACCTCACGCTTCACGCAGATGGCCGCATCGAAGGCGACGCGATGGCCTATGCCCGGCTCGCCTCCATCCTGCAAAAGACTCTGCGCTGGTATCTGGTAGCTGCGGCAATCCTGTGCGTGGCGCTGATGCCGTTGGGCGTGTACTTCTTCTCCCGTCAAGTACACACTCCGGCCGCGGTGGCGTGGCATGGCCCGTGGGTCCTGGCGGTGCTGGCGATTGCCATCTGGTTTCTGGTGAATCCATTCGTCTCGTTTCTGGAAGGTTGCGGTCAGGTCTGGCAGGTGGCCAGGATGCGCCTGGGACAGGCCCTCTGCGCGCTAGCTATGTCGTGGGGCTCGCTACTCGTGCATCATGGGCTGTACGCGCCCGCGATGGTGACCAGCGGTTGTGCGGCGGTTGTTGCGGCGTTCTTGTGGAGCCGACGAAGATTGCTGATGGCATTGCTCCGTCAACCGATATGCCAGGGGGCAGTTTCATGGCGGGCTGAAGTCTGGCCCTTTCAGTGGAAAATTGCGATGAGTTGGTTGTGCTCATACTTTACGATCCAGATTTTCACGCCAGTACTCTTTGTCTATCGCGGCCCCACAGAAGCAGGCCAGTTGGGCATGTCCCTCAGCATCACTACGAGCCTTTCCACCTTGGTGCTTGCCTGGATGTCCACAAAAGCCACGCCCTTTGGGCAAATGATCGCCCGCACGGAATATCGACAGCTTAGAGGGCTCTTTCTCCGAACTCTGAATCAGGCACTCGTTTTACTTGTTGGAATGGCTGCAGCATGCGAACTGGCTATGATTGCACTGCATTACCTGTTCCCGCGTTTGGCCGCTCGCATGGTATCTCCCCAAATCTTTGTGCTCTTGCTTCTCACCTGCGTGAGCGCCTTTGTCGTGCAAAGCATGGCGATCTACCTGCGGTCCTTCAAACGTGAGCCGTTCCTCTTCCAATCCATCGTGATCGCAGCCCTTTCCATTTTGCTGTTGTTCCTGACCGTAAGGACTTTTGGCACCGCTGGCGTCGCGCTGAGCTATTTCCTTTGTACGGGAATCGTAGGAATGATATTTGCCGCCACGATTTTTCGTTCCTGGCACGGAGGCCGACGCGGTGCGGCATGCAACCCCTTAACCGGAGAGACCAGCGGGAGCTGCAAGTTGAAAAGGCACTCTACCGCGGAGAATAACTCATGATTCAAAAGATATTACGTTATGGACGTGTTACGAGGCATTTGCCTTATAGCCGCGGTTTAAGGCTGCTTTGTTGCTTATATGAATTGGCACTTCCCGAGAGCGAGTTGCCATTAAGAGTAGATGATTTCGATGAAGATTTAAGAATCGACGTGGATGTTCGAGAAATCGTCGGCATTAATATCTGGCACGCACCCACATTCTTCGAAAAGCACGAACGCAAATTGTTTTGTGAGGCAGTTACCCCAGGCAGTGTGGTTTTGGACGTTGGAGCGAACGTGGGCATATACACGTTGCTGGCGGCAAAACGTGGCGCCAGAGTGCTGGCTATAGAAGCTGACCCACAGAATGTCGAACGCTTGCGACATCATGTGCGCCTCAACGGGTTTGATGATCGCGTCACGATCTTTCCTATGGCGGCCACCGATAAGGAGGGTGCGGTTACGATCTTTCGCAACCACCGGAATTCGGGGAATTCCAATCTCTTCGACGGCACTGATCCCGTACTGGTTCCTGGTAGCAGAATTGATTCCCTTGAACTTCCGCCGATTGATGTCTGCAAGATGGACATCGAAGGTGCAGAATTGATGGCCCTCTCAGGTATGGACATGACGATAAGACGCTCGCCCAATATGAGGTTGCTAATGGAATACTGCAAAGACTTTCGTCAGACGGATGGAGTAATGGAGTTCCTTTGTGCACGATTCGCGTCGGTGTACGCGATCCGAAAACACCCCTTCGGAGCAAAAGGCCCCCTATCACCCAGTCAGAAAGTGCCTTCTTATTGTAACTTGTGGGCCTCCGGCTGCCACGCGCTTCACGGAGCTATGTAATTTGCCGTGAGCGATCAGCGACTTTCCAAAAGCAACGGAACGATGCGGCGCGAGAAGTTACTCAAGAACTCAAGAGGAGTTAGCGTCTAGCTCGCTTGTCGAGGACTGACAGTGCGGCGAAGCCAAACCGGGACTTGTTCTACGACTTTCAGTCAAACGCTTTACTGCCGTACTGTATTGCGGCTGTGGCGTACCTTAGTATTTTGTTTTTCCCCAGGCGCACAAGAGATTTTTTCGCCCTTGCTCTGCTGGCGGCATTTTGCCTGGCGCTTGGCCTGAGGAACATAGACAGAATGCCTAATGAATCAGATCCCGTCATCTATGCCTCGATTCTTGCAAATGCCTCTGGCACCGAAGCCCTGCTAGGGGGCGTTGATTACACGTTGTTTTCCCTCCTTCGCGATGCAACGGGACCTGTTCTTAGCCTCGCCAGTTCGTTTTTCATATTGCACCTCCTTTATCTGCCAGTCCTGTTTCTTCTGTACTGGGTTTCCCGGTCCGTCATCGGGATGTTCTATTTGTTGGTTGGATGGATGCTCTTCGTCAATTCCGGAGTTCTCCTTCTTTGCAATTTCTTCAGACAAGGGCTCAGTGTCTTTCTCTTCCTCACTCTGCTCATAACTTTCAGCCGCACATGCGAACACAAATGGGCAAGAGCAGCCGGAGCATTAACACTGCCTTTCTGTCACGTCGCAGCAGCGGCTCTCGTCCCAGGACTTTTCATGTGCAAGACCCGGCGCTACTTCTACCTGTTTGGCGCGTACTTTGCACTATTTTGCATCGCGATCTGGGCGGTGCTAGGGCACATTGGATTCAACATCACCGCGTATTTGGACGACAGCGAGCAAGCGTCCCATCAATCACAACTCCTTACAAAGGTCATAGTAACTTATGTCATCCTTCTGTTTGGAGCCTGCCTCCGAAGGCACTTTGGCAATATCCCAGACGACGCCAGAGGCATCCAGCGGGCTGCCATTGGTTTTCTTGTGCCAACGGCCGCATTACTTCTTACCTACAGTGTCCCGATCATTGGCTTGCGCTACCTCTATTATTCTCACGCCGCCGCATTTACTTTCCTGGCGTCTGTTATGGGAAACCAAAGGAAAGGCTTGGCATTTCCATTGGGTGTTCTCGGAATTTGTTCTTTAGGGATCATCACATGGACGTATCCCACCGTGACCAAACTGCTTGTATGGTAACCACTCCAAGTGTCTCCATGACGCCTGTAGTTCCGCAACATTCGAACTGCAAACGGGAGTTAACGAGTGGCAAGGTCGCAGTCGTATCGCTGCGTTACAATCCTGCCCACCTGTCACACCTGACAGGGTTCGGGAAAGCATTTCGCGAGCTGGGATACGAAGTCGAATATCTGCTGAATCCGCTATATGCCCGTTTCCCGGAGTTGTCAGTATTTGCGCCTGTCCTCCCTTGTCAAAGGGGCTTCTCCGGCGGCCCTTACAGTCATGCGGTCTTTGTAAACGTGTCGGCTCAAAACCGGAGTGTGGCAACTTTGCTCAAGCAGCGTGGCACCCGCGTTCTTTACGTGTATCACGAGCCCTGGAAGTATTCATTTGACTATCTGGAGGGAGAAGGGCTTAAGGGGTGGCTATCCGGCGCACTGGCTCATCAGGTGTCTAAAGCAATGTTAAAGGTCAGCGATGCGGTCATCCTTCCCTCGCGGTACGGTGCTCAAATTTATGCGCAGGGTGACATCCGGCATAACCGGAACGCGCACGTTGTTCCAATCATGTACGACGACGAATGCGACGGCGCTTTATTCGAGGGTCCCGTGCGCAAGTACTTTTCTTATATCGGCAGCATCTGCAGGGCGCACGGTTTTGACCAGTATGTGGCTTTCATGAAGTATGCGTTGGCCCGCAAACTTAAGTTGGATTTCATGATCGCATCGAAGTGCCCTCTTCCTGAGTATGTGCTGAAAGATGAATTGATTCGCGGAAATCTCCACAGGATCAACATCGTGTGCGGCCGCACGCTTACCAGCGAAGAGATCAACAAGTGCTACGCCGAGAGCTTCTGCGTATGGAACCTTTACCGCAGGTCCACTCAGAGCGGAGTATTGGTGAAGTCTTTCATGTTCGGCGCCCCGGTTATCGCCAGCCGGACAGGCTCGTTTATCGAATTCATCAGAGATGGGTTTAACGGCAGGTTCGCATCCGCTGAGGACTTGAAAGGGATTGCGAGCGCCCTGGAAGACATTCGCGAGAATATCGCCGAATATGCGGCCGAGTGCAGAAATACCTTTCTGGAAACTTTCTTCTATCGAGCAAATCTATCAGAGCTTGAACGCTTACTGGTCCACTAGCCGACCAAAGCTACCCGCCGCATCGTGCGACTAGCGGCAGACCGCAGTTAGACAGATACATCGATGAGTGAGATTTGCATTGTAGGAGCAGGCTTTTCCGGCGCGGTCATCGCCCACGAACTGGCTCGAGCTGGCCTCACATGCGATGTTTTTGACGCGCGCTCGCATGTCGCGGGCAACTGCCACACGGAGCGCGATTCCGCCACCGGCGTGATGGTCCACGTTTATGGGCCGCATATATTTCATACCGACAATGAACATGTGTGGTCGTATATTCGGCGCTTCGACGAGTTTATGCCCTTTGCAAACCGGGTGAAGGCCATCGCCCACGGTAGGGTCTATTCTCTTCCCATCAACCTGATGACCATCAATCAGTTTTTCGGAAAAACGTTTTCTCCAAGCGAGGCCCGGCTCTTCCTCGATTCACAAGCGGACCATACTATTGAGGACCCGCGAACCTTCGAGGAGCAAGCGCTGCGCTTTCTAGGTAAGGACCTGTATGAGACCTTTCTTAAAGGCTATACCCTAAAGCAGTGGGGGATAAGCCCCTCGGAACTGCCTGCAAGCATTCTGAAACGATTGCCTGTCCGATTTAGCTATGACGACAACTACTATGATAGCTGTTTCCAAGGCATCCCAAGGAATGGCTACACCCACATCGTAGAGAAGCTCCTGGATCATGCGAACATAAAGGTGCGCCTGAACTGCAAAGTCTTGCCGGAAGACACACGCGGCTACAAGCATACGTTTTACTCTGGCCCACTCGACGAATGGTTTGGCTTTCGCGAAGGCTTTCTTGGATACCGCACCCTGGATTTTGTTGCGGAAAGACACGACGGAGATTATCAGGGGAACGCAGTCATAAATTACAGCGACAGAGATGTGCCTTGGACCAGGATTTCGGAACACAAACACTTTGCCCCGTGGGAAAGCCACGCTGGCACCCTGATTTTTAAGGAATTTAGCAGAAACTGCGAGAACGGGGATACGCCTTTTTATCCCATTCGATTGGTCAATGACCACAAGCTCTTGAATTTGTACATGGCGATGGCACGGCAAGAAAGTGCGGTCACCTTTGTCGGGCGGCTGGGTACCTATCGATATCTCGACATGCATGTGGCAATCGAAGAAGCATTGAAAGTCTCCAGCCAGTTCATTTCAAGCCAGTGCGTAGCGGCGTAACAAAGGAAAAACGAATGATGGATTTAGGACACTGCATCGAGCAGGACGTGTTGATTGGCATTGTCACCTTAAACCGATGGGACAAGCTCGCAAAGACTCTGCAGGAATGCCGCCGGCTGGGATTCACAAACATTTTGGTGCTCGACAACGGTTCGACGGATAAAACGCGTGACTATCTTAGGGAGCAAGAAGGCACTCTCAAAATATTTATGGACAAGAACGAGGGCGGGAGCGGCGGGTTCAACAGAATCATGCGCTTTTTCGTCGAGCAAACGAGCTGCCGCTGGCTCCTCACTTTCGATGACGATGCTTACCCGACCTTTGATTACCGGAGGTTGGCGAATTATCTGGACCGCGAGAAAGACGCCAACCGCCCCGCCTACGCTTTCCGGGTCACGTATCCGGATGGATCGCTGTGTGAAATGAACCGGCCAGGCGTGAATTGTTTGGCTAAGAACCCACTGCGCTACCTCAGCCGCAATTTTCACATCGAAGAATCCACCAAGGGGTGTCTGGTGGATTTCGCGGGTTTCGTGGGGCTGTTGTTGCGCCGGGAAACCGTCGAGGCGGTCGGAGTGGTATCAAAGGAGTTTTTCATCTATAGCGATGATACGTATTACACCTTGTCCATCTCCTCGAAGGTGGGAAAGATCTTCTACTGTCCGGATTTTGTTCTGATTCATGATTGCAAGCGTTCGAGCCGCCGCTTTCGCCACCACGATGCTATCCGGCTGGAAAAGGATGTCGTGAACAAAATCGTTATGATCCGGGAATACAGCCGCTTTCGAGCCGCGTATGTGGGTCTGTACCTTGTGCGCTCGATACTCACGAATCCCGCCCGCTCGTTGAATATATTGCGGGCTGGCTACAAGGGAGTTTCGTCAAACATAGCGTTGTATAGGAATGAATCCATATAGCTACGTACGCCATCCGTAGTGGCGCATTGCCAATTCGTCCAAAGGGACATGGACGCAGGCACTTCTCGCTCCTCAGTTCACGAGGTGGTTTTAAATTGAAAACTAGAGTCTCATTGGTGGTCCTTTTCCTACTTCTTCTCTGCGCGGAGGGTTCCCGGGCGCAGGTTCCAGACAGTACAGGCGACGCGCAGCAGCCTGACACTGCGGGCTATCAAGATTGCCAGGCGCACCCGGAAGCGACTGGGTGTCAGCAGACCTCCAGGCCCTCAGCTGGGACCAAGACGCCGACTCCCTTCCCCGAGCAACTGCCCACGACCATTTCGCCCATCACGCCGATCAGCCCAGAAGCAGCGGGCGAGAGGGGCAAGCCCGCCGCCAAGACGCCCTTCCAGCCGGAGCCGCCTCCGCCCCTGACGGAGTTTCAGCTCATGGTGGCCGATTCGGTTGGGAAAATGCTTCCCATCTACGGAGCCAGTCTGTTTCGCCAGGCCCCCAACACCTTTGCTCCCCTGGAAAACGTGCCTGTGCCTTCGGATTACACCGTTGGACCCGGGGACGAGCTGTACGTGCGCCTATGGGGCCAGATCAACGTCGAGCTGCGCGCCACGGTGGACCGGAACGGCCAGGTCTTCATCCCCAAGGTCGGAACAATTACCGCCGCCGGTGTGCGCGTCTCCAACCTCGACGCGCATTTTCGGAGCCAGATCGAGCGCATTTACAAAAACTTTGATCTCATCGTCACACTGGGCAAACTCCGCTCCATCGACATTTTCTTTGTTGGCCAGGTATCTCGTCCCGGAAGCTACACCATTAGTTCGCTCAGCACGCTGGTGAACGCGATCTTTGCCGCCGGCGGACCTGCGCCACAGGGCTCGATGCGGCACATTCAGCTCAAGCGCGATGGACAAATCATCACCGAGTTTGACCTCTACGATCTTTTGTTGAAGGGCGATAAATCGAAAGACGTGGCGCTGCTGCCCGGCGACGTGATTTATGTTCCCCCGGCTGGACCGCAGGCGGCCGTCGCCGGAAGCGTGAACACTCCCTCGATTTACGAACTCAAGGACGGCCCGACAAATCTGGCCGAGGTCATCGAACTCGCCGGCGGATTGAACACCGTGGCCGATGGCAGCAAAGTGGCACTGGAACGCATCGACCAGCGGCAAATCCGCAGCGTGACGGAGTTTTCGCTGGATGCCAAGGGCCTGCAGGAGCTGGTAAAGGATGGGGACATTGTGCGGATTCGGTCCATCGTGCCGCGATTCGAAAATACCGTCACGTTGCGCGGCAATGTTGCCAATCCCGGCCGCTATCCCTTCCACGCGGGCATGAAAATCCGCGACCTGCTCCCCAATAAAGAAATGTTGTTGACGCGAAACTACTGGCAGTCGCAAAACGCCCTGGTCAAGGGCGGCATGACGCAATATCAGAAATACGACCAGCCGGAGGGATCGAACAGTCCTGGGGAGAGCCGAGCCGATGAGAGCCGCCTGCGCACCGACGTAAAGCTCAACGCGCCCGAAATCAATTGGGACTATGCGGTAATTCAGCGCCTGAATCCGGTTGATTTGTCCACCACGCTCATTCCCTTTTCCCTGGGCAAGGCGGTCCTGGAGGGCGATGAGGCCAATAACCTTGCGTTGCAGTCCGGAGATGTGGTGACCGTCTTTTCGCAACACGATATGGCCGTGCCCGTCAAGCGGCAGACCATGTTCGTTCGAGTGGAAGGCGAAGTCCGGGTGCCGGGTATCTACAGAATCCAGCAAGGCGACACGCTGCGCGATCTTCTGGAACGTGCCGGAGGCTTTACGGAGAATGCCTATGTGTTCGGCATGCAGTTTACCCGCGAATCGGCGCGGCTGGAACAGCAGGCATCCTTGAACAGGATCGCGGCGGAGATGGAAGCGCAGATCCACGAGAAGTCGATCGCCAACACCAGAGCCAACCCGGAGAACGCCGCGGCGATTGCGGCGCAGAGCGAATCGCAACGCGGTTTGCTGGAGCAGTTGCGGTCCGCCAAAGCGAGCGGCCGAATCGTTCTGCAGTTGAAGCCGGCGGACACCGGGTTGGCGGCGGTTCCTCCCGTTGCTCTGGAAGACTTGGACCGCGTGCTTGTGCCGCAGCGCAGCCAGGTGGTCAGTGTCGTCGGGTCCGTCTTCAACCAGAGTTCATTCCTGTATCACAAAGGAGCAACGGTGGGTGACTATATCCGCGCTGCGGGCAACGGCAATGCCACCGCGGATCTTGGACGGGCGCTGCTGGTGCGGGCGGATGGTTCGGTCATTGGCCGCACTTCTGTCTTCAAACATTTTGGAGAAGGCTTTGCATCCATTCATGTGCTGCCGGGTGATGCCATCGTAATTCCCGCGAAACTTCAAGTTGGAGGATTCTCGAAAGCGATGCGCGATTGGATGCTCGTTGCTTCCCAGGCGGCCATCGCTTCCGCCGTAATTGCAGTCCACTGATAAAAAAGTGAATCAGGCGTTCCATTTTCTTGGATGTTCTCCAGGAAGAGACTTCTGGCTTTTCGCAATACATCTTTGTTCCCCCTTCCTCGTTTCATGCCCTGGCCGGTGGCATGGCAAACGTCTACCCCGTTCCAGCACGGCATACCCGTGCTGACCGGCCCGAGCGTTTGCGATCCGTTCGAATTCTCGCGGCGCTGGCAAACACAAACACTAAGGAAGGTCCATGTTCAGAACAATGGAAGAGGGGCAAGTTGCAACACAGAGTAGTCGGCGCTACGGACACCCGCAGAAAGAGGTTGCACATTATCATTCACCGCAATTGGTCCAATTTACGCTGGCTCCGGCAACTTCCGGGCGCCGCTGCTGGAGTTCGTCATTTGCGAAACGACTCATGGATGTCGGAGTGTCGCTTGTGGTGCTGGCCGCGGTTTTCATTCCAGGAATCTTCATTTACCTGATGATTCGCGCCCATTCACGCGGGCCGGGATTCTTCCGCCAGAAGCGGGTCGGATATCGTGGCCGCCTCTTTACGCTCTATAAATTTCGCACCATGGAAGTCAAGAACCATGACTTGGGGCCGGGGTTAACCCGCGACGGAGACCCGCGAGTGACCGCGATAGGCAAAGCACTGCGGAAGCTGAAGATTGACGAGTTGCCGCAATTCTACAACGTGCTCCGCGGAGAAATGAGCCTGGTCGGACCGCGTCCCAAGCTTGCAAAGTACGCGGCGAGGACGGACACATTTTACCGGCCCGGCATCACCGGGTTTTCCACGCTGGTGTTCCGATGGGAAGAGCAAATCCTGAAGAATATTTTGCCCGAAGACTTGGACGGTTTTTACGACAGGCGAATCAAGCCGCTGAAGGCCAGGGCGGATTTCCGGTACATGAAGAGAGCGACGTTTATTTCGGATTTGCGTATTCTGCTCCTCACGGCCGTGGCCTCGCTGGTTTCTTCCGCGAGACAGGTCAGAAACGGCCGGCCCAGGCGTCGTTCCGTGGCCGCCTCTCGCCGGAGAACTCGTCGCAGCCCGGCGCTGAACATCGAGTTCGAATGAGAACCCAAAATTGCAAACTGGTGTTGGCGGCTGCCCTCGCGCTAGGGGTCGTCGTCGCACGGCTGCCAGCGCAACAGGCATCGAATTCCCCTGCTTTGGAGGCCGCGTCTTCGCCCGCAGCGGATGGCAGCCCGCTCCACGAAACCTCTTCATCCGGCAGGGGCATCGGTTCACCTTATGTGCAACTCGATAGTTGGATTTATCCAGCACTGCAAAGGTTGGCGGCGCTGGGCTATATCACTTCCGAGTTTGCCGATATGCGTCCATGGCCCCGGATCGCGTGCGCTCTGATGGTGCAAGAAGCCGGCCGGGCCCTGGACGATCACTCAGCCGCTTCCTCAACAGAAGCACAACGGCTGTATACGGCACTGCGGGAAGAGTTCCAGCCCGAGTTGGGTGAGCTGGGCCGGGGTCGGGCCGAACCGGCCATCCGTTTGGAGTCGGTCTACTCCATTTTGACTGGAATCAGCGGGCAGCCGCTGAACGACAGCTACCATTTTGGGCAAACCATCATCAACGATTACGGCCGCCCATATCAGGAAGGGTTCAATAGCTACAATGGTTTTTCAGCGTATGCCGTGGACGGGCCATTTACGATTTATTCGCAAGGAGAATTTCAGCATTCACCGTCTGCTCCCGCGTACCCGCTTTCGGTTCGCCAGGTGATTGCTGGGGACGACGATAATCCGCTTCAGCCCGCGACGCCTTTTGCCGGCAAAGATCAGTTTCGGCTGCTGGCTGCCTATGCGGCCGTCAACCTGGCCGGCTGGAATTTCTCATTTGGCAAGCAGAGCTTGTGGTGGGCGCCGAACTACGGCGGCGCCCTGCTCTTCAGCAACAATGCCGAGCCAATCTACATGGCCCGCGCAAGCCAGGTAGCGCCTTTCGAGCTTCCCTGGCTTTTCCGGCTACTCGGGCCCACGGAGTTGGATTTTTTCTTTGGAAAGTTGTCGGGCAACCAGTACCCCCCGCGGCCGCTGATCCATGGCGAGAAGATCAGCTTCAAACCAACCCGCAACCTGGAACTCAGCTTTTCGCGCACGGCTGAATTTGGCGGCGTGGGCCGCCCGATGACGCTTGGCGCAATCTTTCATAGTTATTTCAGTTTTGAGTCGTCGGTTGGCTACCCGGCCTCGCAGAATCCCGGGGAGCGCAACGGGGGATTCGATTTATCTTACCGGATTCCAGGAATTCGAAATTGGATGACGGTTTACGGCGACCTTATGTCGCGCGACGATCCCAATCCTCTCGACTCTCCGCGGCGCGCATCCTGGAATCCCGGGCTGTATCTTGCCTGGATACCTTATGTGCCACGGCTTGATTTCCGGTTCGAAGCGGTAAACACGGATCCTCCATCCTCCCCGGCTCATAACGGACAGTTTGACTACTGGGAAGGCTTCTATCACGACCTGGACACCAACAAAAACAATCTGATTGGCGATTGGATCGGTCGAGAGGGCACAGGCTTCCAGGCCTGGAGCACTTATTGGTTCAGCCCTCAGAACACAATCCACTTCGGCTATCGGCATGCGAAAGTCGACGGGGCGTTCATTCCCGGTGGTGAGACGTTGAACGACGGCTCGGTGGCGCTAAATTGGCGGGTGCATGAAAACGTGCAGTTCAGTGCCTTCGTTCAGTATGAAAAGTGGCTCGCGCCACTCTTGGCGGCCAAGCCGCAAACGAATTGGACATCGTCCGTCGAAATCTCCTTCTGGCCTAAATTGTGGAAACCATGACAGGAATCGGTTCCACCCCATGGCTGGCAACATTCATCCGCTACGGACCAGCGTTACCACGTTTCTTCTACCCCCCGCGGTTCCCTCAATCCCTTCACCCTCCAACTTCACCCGTCATTCCGCCATCGGCCCTCAATTCTCAACACGTTTTGAGAGTTAGTTTCCGGCAGAATCTAGCCTGAGGAAGGGAGATTTGCCGTGAGGAAGGCCTGACGCCGCGCTCTAGGCCGCGACGTAGACGAAAGGAGAAGTACCGCACTAGGCGCTTCACCAACTAAACTAATTGATATTTCAAGATTAACTGGCGCGCCCGGCCCGATTCGAACGGGCGACCCTCTGCTTAGAAGGCAGACGCTCTATCCAACTGAGCTACGGGCGCATCCTTGGCTACTCTTTGATTCTACTGCGCTTGCAATTCCAATTCGAGCCCCAACTCTTCGACGTTTCTTGGAGCACTTGGAGCAGGTACCTCAAATCCGACGCCCACGATCTCTGCTTCCCGAAGACGGGTCGTAAGGTCTTCGTCCAATCGAGAATAGAGTTCGCTCATCGTTTCTGGTTGGTGCCCCATCCAATAATTATTGATGTCTTCCTGACACCTCTTGCCCCGAAGCCACGTCTTCCGATACCTGCGGAAGCTGTGCCAGCCCATCCCCGGCTCGTCCGCACCCAGCTCAATTAGCTTCGGCGTGAGCCAACGCTTTTCGAGATTGTTGTGCAGGTATGGTGTGCCGTTGCGGGTGGCAAACAGTAGGCCGCTTTTTCCGGTGGTATACGATTGCAGGTACTCTGCAACGTCCGGGTGCAAGTCAACCTGACGATCTCCAGCATCCGTTTTCAATTCTATTCTGATTACTGGCTCGTCTCTTTCGACTTGCTGCTCGACTACGATTGTCCTGCCGTTGTTGGTGAAGTGCTTGGTTTCAAGAGCGAGGGCTTCACTGATTCGCAGTCCCGTCGCAGCCAACAATACGTACAGAACACGTTCCTTCTCAGAGTCGGCTTTGCAGATGAGAGCATTCACTATCTCGGTGGTCAGTGATGGACGCCTTTGATCTTTCTTCCTGACTTTGGGCAGTCCCATCACCTTCCGATTCCATTTGCGTTCTAAAATCGGCTCACCCGTGTTGTTATCTACAAGTGAGGCGACCACCAGCCTGACATATTCAACGTACTTGTTGACAGTGCGCGGTGACAGCCCAGCAGCAACCATTTTTGAGATGACTGGCTTGACCGTCATGTTGTTCACGTCAGAAAGTGGAAGCTTCCCGATCTCCGGAATGACCCACTTGTAGAGGCCGCCGCGCACTGAGGCAAAAGACTTCATCTGTTCGTTTTGCACCAAGTACTCGACGGTTTGTTCTTCAAATGTCGCCCCGCCCTGAACAATTTCGTTGAATATCTGTTCGGAATTCGCCCCGCTGTTCTCGACAATCTCCCGTGCCTTCCGCCGGATATTTGGTGAAGGAGGCTTGGGCTTACCTTCTTTGTCGAACACGGCAGGAGCGATCTTCTCGCTCATCTGCACTCGCCGTTCTTGACTTCTTACATCCTGCCGCCATCGAACTCTATACCAGCCATTCTGGACGACGACAGTTCCATTCTGACCACTGCGACGACGCATGGACTTTCGTCCTTTCCGTCGTTGCGGCGGTCGCGCTTTGAAGACGGAGCCTACCTTAATACTGCTTGAAGAAACTTGCAACGCGGCTGACAGGGGCAACGAATCCGGAGAAGCCGGACTCATGATGGCGCCGCTGCCAGCCTCACCAGCGACAAGAGTTGTTTGTCGTATGCTTCTCCCGCGATCTCTCATTGCACAGCAATGGTAAGAAAGCGGAGTGCTGAGGGAATGCGCCTTAGCGCAATTTGTTGTTTGGAGAAACAGAAGGAAACTGGAGGAATTGCGGAGGAAACTACAGGCCGAGAAACCAGCGGGAGATTTGGGCAATGTTCACAGATTCGATCTCACAGTCAAACTCTTGGACAATAATCTGCTTGATCTTCAAAACGATGTTATCGACAGTCCGTTCCCCTACACCTAGCAAGTCTGCTATTTCTCCCCCTTCATATCCTTCAGCAGTGAGGCATGCCACCTCCCATTCCCGCCCACGCGGGAGCTTCTGGTGCCGCTCCATGGCAGTTTCGTATACGACATCTCCCAACACTGACGCTTTGGCAGCCCTCCAAAACCCAAAGTTGCGTTTCTCGAACCCATCTGGTGTTTTGTGCCACTCTCGGATCAATTCCCGATCCGCCTCGCTCAGTCCCTTTCGCTCAGCCCATCTTCTGAGGAATTTCTTTTCTTGAACCGAACCTGCTGGCGCTAGCCAATTATCGCGACGGTCTTGTTTCTCCTGGTCGGTAAGCGGTTCCAGCCGTATTTTTTCTTTCTTGGTCACGATTAGAAGGTTAGAGCGGCAGGTAGAGGTGAGGCCAGTCATGTGCCATTCGTAAGTGGCCAATGAGTTACCGGGCTGGTCGGCGTAAACACATGGCTGCACCGGGTGAACATTCGCACCCATCAGGGGTGGTTTTAGTCGCTTGAACTTCGTCGTCCTCGATTCCTTTCCTCAGGTTCCTCGGCGTTCCCCAAAATACGATTGACCTTTCCCCAACGGGCTTTCCGCGTAATCGAGATAGACGACCTAATGCCGCGATAACGATTGCGCTTAAGCGCAATACCCCAGCGCGCCCCGTGTTTACCATTCGCTTTGTAAGTCGGAAAGGGACGCACAAATGAAAGAGCAGAGGATTAAGTTCAAGACGAAACGAGAGCACCACTGTCGTCGCTACCCGAATCATTTGGCTCTGTCCCTCGCAAAACGATTTGCGCCAAAGCGCAGTACTCCGGCGCGACTTTTCTCTAACCTGCGGCCATGTCACGAAGGAGGACCAAAATGACCGACCTGCCGAGGCAGGACGTGCGAAGCCGGAGCGGGTGGTTAACGAGGACAGGGGAAGAGCATGAACCAGAAGCGACTCGACCGGGACTTCTACATGGAGCGGCCCCCACTGCCGCAGAAGCCCGTGACCTCGGAACTAGCACTAGAGAAATTGCGCTAAAGCGCATTACGACAGCAGGCCATTTTTCTAAGCTCGGTGTCGGTGAAAACAGAATCCAGCCAAAGGAGGGCTGATCTATGAGCGAAAACAACGGCAACAACCAAGGCAAGCAAAGGCAGAGCCTCGACAGGAGTCACGAGGCGCTGAAGAAGGAGCAGCGCATCTTCGACGAAGGCTACGACGCAGTGCGCAAGATGGCGAAGGAAATGGTCGAGAACGGAGCCACCCTCGCCGATGTGCTGTTCCATGCGAACCAAGTCTGGCACGAGTTCAAGGTCGGTGCCACCGACGCAGGCATGTGGGCAATCACCGGAGGCATGTACATCGACCAGTACGAAGCCGACGTGACCAAGGCGGTCCTCGCCGGAGACGAGCGGTACGCAGGCGGCATTGACGAACTGCGTGTCGCAATCTATGCGAACAGCTACCGGGGTCAAAACGGCAAGGAGAAGACTGGCGAGGCGGAGCAGTAAGGCGAAAAACGAACTTCCTTGTTGTAGCAGAAGCCTCCGGCTCAGCCAGCCGGGCAAAAATTCATAGCAGAGGAGAAGGAGAAAAAATGCCGACGCTGAAACCGAAAGGAGTTTGCGACTTTTGCCCCGGCGCTTGCAACGCCGACATGCGGGGCGCAAAGGCATA
>Ga0074045_10002075_pt1 | contig 18847 bp, 15 predicted proteins | sample BogForMeECP23OM2_FD_94442 | JGI IMG/M metagenome (GOLD analysis project Ga0074045, IMG submission 94442) | Bog forest soil microbial communities from Calvert Island, British Columbia, Canada - Bog Forest MetaG ECP23OM2 | ecosystem: Environmental > Terrestrial > Soil > Wetlands ...
AACCGTAACGAGGAGGCACTGCGGGTGCTGGCCTCCGCATGTCACGCAGCGGACCCGCTGGATGTGCGCGCCATGGCCGAGACGTTTCTGGCCTCCAGGAGCGAAGAGGCTGCGCAAAGGCTGGCCGCCGCCATGAACGATCATCCCGCGACGGCTCAGGAGACCGCCGCCGAATACCTCGACGAGGGACTCTGGCAGGACGGTGCCGACGTGCTCTTGGAATCGATCGCGAAGGCGCCGGACAAATTCCGCATCAACCCCATGGCCTATTACTACCTGGGCTACTTCGCCGGGAAGCTGGGTCAAACCCAGAAAGCCGACGCGTATTCTCGGCAGGCCATGTCAATGGCGCCGGACTACGTCTTCCCGTTCCAGAGCGAGGCCATCGAGGTGCTTCGCCGGGCGATTGAAGCCAACCCTGGCGATGCACGCGCCCGTTATTATCTGGGCAACGTCCTATACGACCGGCAACCCGAGGAGGCCACCAGGATGTGGGAGGCGTCAGTTGCTATCGACCCCTCATTCGCGATTACCCACCGTAACTTGGCCGTCGCCTACATGCACCAGGCGCCGGGTGCCGATATCGATAAGGCCATTGCCGAGTTGGAGCGGGCCGTTTCCTGCGAACACAAATACGCTCTGCACTTCACCGAGCTCGACGAACTTTACGAACAGGCCGGCGTCCCGCTCGAAAAGCGCCTGCTGTTGTTCCAGCAGAATGCTTCCGTGGTGGCACTCCGGGACGACGCACTCAACCGTGCCGTTGCCCTGCAGACGGCCACCGGCCACCTCGACGACGCGATCCGGACCATGACCACCCACACCTTTGCGGTGGCCGAAGGCGCCAACCTCAACGTGGTGGATCATTGGACCGATGCCCACACCCTGCGCGCCCAAACGGAAATCCAGGCCAAGCGCTATCACGAAGCGCTCGCCGATCTGGAAGCCGCCGCCACCATCCCGGCAAACCTGCCAGTGGGATTCGGATTCGGCGGCGCCAACGCCCGCTATGCGGAACTCGCCTACTGGAAGGGCGTCGCCCAGGAGGGCTCCGGCGATACGCAGAAAGCCGCTGAGTCCTGGAGCCAAGCAGCCGCTCCGCGAGAGTCCGGCGGCAGTCCTCAAGCCTACTACCAGGGTCTGGCCTTCCAGAAGTTGGGCCAACCGGAGAAAGCGCAAGCCCTGTTCCGAGGCTTGGTGCAGTTCGGGCAGAATGATTTGAAACAGCCCGCTTCGCGCTTCCGCAGTGCCAACGCCCATTACCTCGCCGGACTTGGCTACCTGGGTCTGGGAGACCGAATGCAAGCCAAAGCCGAGCTGAGCCAAGCCGTCCGGATGAGCTCCGACCTGGTGGGCGCCAGAACCGCGCTGGCGTCCCTCCCATAATCGGGGCTCTCCGTGGCGATCCGGAGCGCCAGAAGAAGCTCGGCCACGTTCGCGAAGAGCTAGTGCGCGGTCCCGGGCTCCGAACCCGCCGGCGATTCTGCGGCTCATCGGGATAGATCGGCATTGCTTAGGGCGCCGGCCGGATGGCTTCATTGCCCCGTGCTTTCCGTAGTGGGTGGGCCGAAACCGCAATGTTCGCGCATGCTTTGCCGGAATTGTTCCCGCTCTTCAGGCGTCATGGCCTCCCACCGCTCAGCCTTGCGGCGGCCGAACTTGGGGCCACTTCCACAGTGGCTTCCCAATCCGCCGAAAAGAATCCGGCACAGTGCCAGCATTCCAAGTGCCTCCCAGAAGGTAAGCTGGTGCCAGCCGAAAAGCGGCGGCAGCAGCCAGTTCCACAGTTGCTTCACTATTTCGCCGCCGAGGGTGATGAACAGCAGAACCCCCAGTATCGCCAGTGGGGCCAGGTAAATCCATTTCTTTTTCATATTCAGTCTCCTCGTCTTCCCGTAAACTCGTCGTAAATGGTTTGCAGACGCTTGCGCAGATGCATTACGGCATAACGTTTGCGCGAGAGCAGCGTATTCACGCTCACGCCGGTCCTGGCTGCCATCTCCTGGAAGCTGAGCCCTTCCAACTCGTGCGCAAGAAACACCGCGCGCTGCTCCGCGGGCAACTCACCGACCGCCAACTCGAGTTCCTCGAGAAGCAGCTTGCGGGCGTATAGCGCCTCCGGTCCGGCATCGGGCGACGGCAGCAGGTCTTCCAGCCGAAGCAGTTCGCCGCCCGCGTCTGCGACGGCGGCATCGCTGAAGCTCTCCGGCTTCTTCTTGCGGAACAGATCGATGATGCGATTGCGCGCCACGCGGAACATCCAGCCGGTCACGTGATCGATCGGCATCAGCAGGCGGTTGGCTTCCACCAGCTCGCAGAAGACGTCTTGCAGAATGTCCTCGGCGTCGCGACGGTCGGGCACGCGCCGGCGAATGAAATTGCGCAGCCGGGATTGCTCTCGCGCGACCACTTCGGAAATCCGCTGGTCCTGTTCAATCGCCATGCCGCGCACCTACGCTCATAGACGAATCAGAGATGCGGATATTGTAGGGCGCGGCACGGCCGCGTGCACTGTTCGGGGCTCGGCGATGGAACGGCGATGGGAGGAACCGCAATCACCGCCCGGCGCGCAGGCGGTCGACGGCACGGCGCAGTTCCGGATCGGGCTGCAGCCGCAAGGCCTCTTCCAATTGGGCAATTGCTTCCGGTAGCCGGCCGGGGACTTGCGAGAGTGCCACACCCAGGTTGTAGTGCGCATCGGCATACTCCGGCTGGATGCGCAGGGCTGCTTCAAAGTGCGCGATGGCCTCAGGGGACCGGCCGGCCAACTGGGTCAACACGACGCCCAGATTGTTGTGCGCCTCCGCGTAATCCGGCTTTAGCCGCAGCGCGGCTTCGAACTCGGTTGCTGCCTGCGGCAGCCGGCCGCCGGCTTTCGAGAGTGCCAGACCCAGGTTGTAATGCGCCTCCGCAAGATCGGGTTGGATACGCAACGCCGCCTGGTACTCGGCGATGGCTTCGGGCAGGCGGGTGGGGATTCCGGCCAGTGCGAGACCCAGGTTGGCGTGCGCTTCGGCGTAATCGGGGTCAATGCGTAGCGCGGCCTGATACTCGCCGATAGCTTCGGGCAAGCGCTCCGGAAACTTAGCCAGCGCGCTCGCAAGGTTGTTGTGAAGGATGGCGGAATCGGGGAGAAGCCGCAGGGCGGCCCGATATTGGGCGATGGCCTCAGGCAGGCGGCCAGGGGTCTCGGCGAGTGCGCTCGCCAGGTCGCTACGCGCCGGCGCGGATTCGGGCCGGATGCGCAAGGCCGCTTCCAGGTGCGGGATGGCTTCGGGAAGCCTACCCGTGTCCAGCAGGTAGCTTCCCAGATTGTGCTCGGCGATGTAGTTGTCTTTGGTCACATCCAGCGCATGACGGAACAGCGTTTCGCTGTTCTTCCAGTGCTCGATCTGGGCCGCGGACACAACCGCGGCGGCCAGACAAACCGCAATGCCTGCGGTGGCGACCGGCCGCCTGGCTGCCGGCCACCGGCGCGCCAGGTCGGCGGCGCCCCACGCCAGCATGATGGTCAATCCAACCATCGGGACGTACATGTACCGGTCAGCCCGCGCCTGAGCGCCCACTTGCACCAGTCCGATTACGGGCGCCACCGTGATCAGGAACCAGAGCCAGCCGGCCGCCAGGTACGGAGCGCGGCGAAATGAACTGAGCGCGAGCACTGTGATGACGGCGACCGACAGCCCGGCAGCCGCTACCGTCCGCCATGCGTAACCTGCGGGATACGGATAGAACACGGCCAGCCCGGCCGGCCAAATTGTCTTGACGGAGTATATGGCGCAGGAGACAAGCGCGTTCTCGATTCTCAGCCCTAGGGCCAAGCGCGCGATTTCCTTCACCGCGCCGCTCGATTGTTGCACCAGAAACGTGGTCACGGCCGAGACGGCGGCGAGCGCGAAGAATGGAATCTTCTCGATCGCGGTCGCTCGCGAAAGGCGGTGCAGCGGCCAGGCATCCAACACCAGCAGAAGGAGCGGCAGAGTGACGATCATCGGCTTGGACATCAAGCCCAGACAGAACCAGAACAGGACCGCCAGATAGCGTCCACGGCCGGGTCGTTCGACATAGCGCGCGTAGGCCCATAGCGCCAGAAACCAGAAGAAGGCACACAGAACGTCTTTACGTTCGGCCACCCACGCGACCGACTCCACGTGCAGCGGATGGAGCGCGAACAGGAAGGCGACCCACGCGCTGGGCCAGCGGGCACCGGTTGCACGCACGAGAAATGCGAACAGTAGCACACTGGCCAGCACGTGCCAGAAAACGCTGGTGAGATGATGCAGCCCGCTCCGCAAACCGAATAGCTCGTAGTCCACCATGTGCGAAAGGCGCGTAACTGGGAACCAATTGGCGGCTTCGCCGGAGGCGATCGCCCATTCGATACTCGCCGGTGTGAGGCCGCCGCGAACATGAGGATTGCGCGTCACGTACTCCGGATCGTCGAAGTTGACGAAGTCGAAACGAGCGGCAGGCGCGTACAGGGCGAGCGTAGCAAAAAAAAGGGCCAGCGCGATTCCCAGGTTGAGCCGGGAGTGGTGCGCTGGCCGTATCAGGGGAGTCCGAATGTTTGGCTTCTCGGAACGCTGCTTCAGAACGTGACCTTCACCCCCAATTGTACGGCGCGTCCGCCGCCCGTGCCATTGACGCCGGTGCCGCTGCCCACGGTGCCGGTGACATAACCGTACGTCGAGCTGGTCAGGCTGGTGCTAGGGTTGGCGAACTGGGGCGTGTTGGTCAGGTTGAAGGTTTCGGCCCGCAGCTCGATGCTATCGCGCTCCCGGATCTTGAAGCTCTTGAACAGGGAAGCATTCAGAGAGAACAATCCCGGACCGCTCGCGATGTTGCGCCCCGACGTGCCGAACACCACGCCGGTCGGCTGCGTGAAGCTGGCTTGGCTGAACCATGGGTTGCCGACGGCGATGCCATGCTCGAGTTGCACCGGCGCCACCTGATTGCCGGTCTGAGTTTCACCCGGCGTATTCAAGCTGCTGCCGCTGGCGGTGAACGTCATGGGGGTTCCCGTCATCAGGCTGAGCACGCCGGCCAACTGCCAGTTGCCCAGGATCACGGCCGCCGGGCCCCGGTTCATCCACTTCTTGCCGACGCCTACCGGGAACTGGTAGACGTAGCTTTGCACGTAGCTCAACGTGCGGTCCCAATCCGTCCGCGCGTAGTCCCGCTGCGCACCGATCTGCCAATCCAGGCCTCCGTCGTCGCTGTTCTGGTAATTCATGCCCTTGCCCCAGGTGAAGGCGGTGAGGACGGTCAGATCGGAGAAACGCCTCTCCAGTTTCGCCTGCAAGGCGTTATAGCTGGACGAAAAGCCGTCCCAGAACAGGGTGTCGCCCGCCGTCTTGCCATAAAGGATATCCAGCGGCTGGCTTGCCGTGCCGCCGCCGAGCACGCTGGTGGGCGCATTCAGGTTCCATTGCGCGCCCGTGTCCACGCCGTGCAGCCCCACATAGGCTGCGTCCAGGGTCCAGTGTCCCGGCAAGGAACGTTGCACCGCGAGGTTCCAGCCCTCGACGTATGGGTTCTTGTAATTCAAGTTGATGGTGAATTCGCTGTTGCTCAACAGCGAACCGGTCGCCGGAATATTGCCGCTCGACGGAATCGACACCGGCACCGGCAGCGGGAATCCCTGCTGGAAGGTGGCCGCCGGCCCGCTGCTCAGCAGCGTGGTGGCATAGCCATCGCCGACATTGGTGTAGAAGTTATTCGCGCGGACCGGGTAGTTATACGCATAGGTGTTGTCTTCGAACGGCGTGTAGCTGGTGCCGAACCCGGCGCGGACGACGGTCTTATCGGTGAGCCGATAGGCCAGTCCGATGCGCGGCGCAAAGTAGTTGTAGCGGGTCTTCATGCCCAGGTTCGATGGATTGCCGCCGATTCCCGCCACCACCAGGTTGTTGGTGGTGGGGTCGTAGTTAGAGAAACCGCCGGGGAAGGCGGGCGTCGCGGGAGGATAAAACTCCCAGCGCAGGCCCAGATCGACGGTCAGCTTCGGCGACACCTGCCACCTGTCTCCGGCGAACCCGAAGAATTCCCACTGGCGGTAAGCCGGGAAGTAGGTGTTGATGTCGCGGCCGAGCTGATAGGGCACATCCAACAGGAAGCTCGCCATATCGTTGGCGATTCCGAGCGCGGTGGTGGCGTTGCAACTTGTCGCCAGACCGTTGGCTCCGGTCTTGGTCGGGGTGCACGACCCGGTTTGCTCGTTGCCGAAGTAATACACTCCGCGCGGGCTGTAGGTTTGGTCTTGCAGCAGGTTGTCGCGCAGGCGCTTGAGATCGAATCCCCATTTGAAAGTGTGATTGCCCGCGGTCTTGGTCCAGATGTTCACCAAGTCGACGTTGACTTCCGAACGCACCCAAGGCAGGCTCGCCGAGTAACCGACCACTGGGTTGGAGAAGCCGTCGTTGATCTGGATACCCACGATGCCGCTGGTGAACTGGTTGATATTCACACCTGGAATACCCAGCTTCGTCGAATCGTCGGAGCCGTAGTCGGAAGGGACCGCCACGTTGTTGTAATAGGAGACGCCCAGCCGCAACTCCGCCACCAGTGTGGGCGAAATGAGGCGGTCATAGTTGAGGCCGGAGCTATAGGTGATTTGCTTGCCGGTCCCCATAAAGGCGGTGCCCGGGCCGTCGCCGCCGGCCATGCCAAACAGAGGAGCCTGGAATACCACAGGCCGCGAATAGCTGAAGCGTTCGCTGATGCGGTCCTTATCGGTCGCGTTGTAATCCAGCTTCTCATCGAGCGAGTCGGTGGTCTTGGTGTACGGCAACAAACCGAAGTAGTTGTTGGTGGGCTTAGCGATATTGAATGTTTCGTTCGTCGGCGGCAGCAAGGCCAAAATCGCGGCCGAGATGGGGTTGATGCTCGAAGCCGGAATCTTGTTGCCGGGGAACGGCGTCCGGCCCGTGCCATCGAGCGGATTGCCGCTGGTGGGGTCGTAGACGATCTGCGACGCCTGGCTCAGGTCGCCGGTGCGCCACGGGTTCGGCGGAATCGTCACCAGGTTGGTGTTGGCTTCGTGGTCCATCACCCGCAGGTAATCGCCGAAGAGGAACATCTTGTTCTTCTTGATCGGCCCACCCAGGTTGCCGCCTACGTAGTTATACGCCAGGTGGCCGACCGACGGGTTGAAGTACGCGCGCGCGCTGAAATCGCTGTTTTGCAGAAATTCGTATGCGGCACCGTGGATCTCATTGGTTCCGGACCTCAGCACCACATTCACCACCGCGCCCGCGGCGCGCCCCATTTCCGGATCGTGGTTGGTAAGCGAAACGTCCACCGTTTGGATAGCTTCGATCGGGGGAATGTAAATCTGCAGCAGGCCGGTACGCTCATTGTCGTCGGTGCCCTCGATCATGGTGTTGTTGGTCTGGCGCCCCTGGCCGTTGACTTCGGTTTGCAGCGAGCTGGAGGCGTTGAAGAACTGGGAGTGCTGTTCTTGCACCGGCGCCACCCCCGGCGCCAGGTTCAGAAGGGATTGGAAGTTCCGGTTCGCGCTGACCAGAGGGACGTTCGCCAGCACTTCGTTGCTGATCTGGGTGGACGTCGTGGCGGTGTCGGTCTGCAGGATCGGCGGCGCGCCGGTAACCTCGATCGTCTCGGTGACGTTGCCTGGCGTCAACTGAACATCGACGCGCGTGGTGGTGTCCACCACCAGGGTGATGTCGCGCCGGGTTTCCTTCTTGAACCCCGTGGCCTCGACGGACGCCGCATAAACTCCGGGCGGCAGGTTGGGAACGATCCAGTTCCCGCTTTCATTCGTCTGCGTCGCATGAGCGACGCTGGTCTGCGTTTCCGTGATCGTGACCTTGGCATTCGGGACCACCGCACCGGTAGAGTCGGTGACGGTGCCCACCATGGTGGCATTCACGGCCTGTGAATAAGCCACTCCAGCGCTGGCCAAGACGACCAACATTACGGCAAGAAATCGTTGCACACGGGACATGACTAACCTCTTTTCATTCGTCTTCTCAGCGGAACCACTCGCGGCACGGGCGAGACCCCCTCGCCCGAGTCCGCGCGACCGGTCAAAACTGGCCCGGACCCGATTCCGCAACCCACATGTCGGAAACTACGTTCCACGAACACCTTGCTTGTCTCGCTGTTTTCAGTACGAAGTCGACGCTCCGTTCGGCTGGTCGCCAGGGAGGCGCGATGGGCGCAGGAATCCCGAACTCGGTTGTTACACCGTCCCACGTGTCGCAAGTCGCACTCCCGCAGTTTGCCGGCCTTTCCCTTGAAGCTACAAGCAGGCGATTGGCGACAGCAACAAGCGGCCGTTCGCGGGGGCCGAGCTGCCCTCTTAACCTATCGCCTAGGCCCCTAGCGAATTCTATGCCCGGCCGGGAGCAGCCGGAAGTTTCAGCACGTTAATTTAACCGTAGGATGCGAGGCGAGGAGGAGGTCGAACCTACTCCTCGATGACTTCAATGGCGTTAATGAGGGAATAATTCACCAGCGGTGCAAATTCAAGGTCGATTTTTCCCAGCGGTGACGCCGGCACATGGTGGAAGACCCGAACGACAGCGCGGTTCCCGGCGCCGTCGGCCGCTTTGACGATGTCGAATCGCTTGAGGAGGGTGGTTCCGTTGCAATATACGTCGAAGACGCGGTGCCCCTCCCCGCTGTCGAAGCTAGGCGATATAAACCAATTCTCGGCGAAGTGCAGAGTCACGGTATAAAGGCCACCTTCCGCAACCGGAATCGAATAGCTGAAGTGTCCGATTCTTCGCCACTGGTAAAGTCCGGCGTCCGCCGTCCCTGCAATCGGCACCACTCGGCCGCTGATGCGCCCGCCCGCGGACCACTGATCCGGCAGCCAGAGCTGTCCGAGATGATCGCGAAACGCACGATCACTGGCGGTGATCCGAATCGGGTGGATCTTGCCCGGGATTCCCGGCAGGATCTCGATCGCGTTGAGGAAACACCTGGCCCCGGCAAGTTGGGTCGTCAGGCGCAGGAAGCCGTCGTTGTCCGGTGAGATGTCCTTGAAAACCTTCGCCGTAGCGGTATTGAGTCCACCGGCATCCGAGGCGATGTCGACGTCGATGGCCGGCTTCCCGTTGATTGCAATGTTGACGTTCCGGGGCGAGTCGGCGGTCGCGCCGGTCTCGGCGAAATACACGTGGAGCTCATACGTGCCCGGACTTAGCGGGATAGCGTAGGAAAACTGCCCTTCCCGGCCGTCTTGAAACAAATCCGGATCGGGCGTCCGCTCAATCTCCTGGAGAGGCCGGCGGAAGGTCGTGCCACCGGTGAAGTACCGGTCGGGCAGCCAAGGCCGGCCAGCCGTATCGATATAAGGCGCCGTTCTATCCCCCGCAGCGATCCGAATTCCCTCGAATTCCGCCTGCGCTTGGGGCGTGGAACGGCTAACCCCTGCGGTGGTGCGACTCCCCATCGGCAATGTGGCGGTCTGCCGGTGGCGCGGAGCGGCCCAAATCGCGACCAGCACGGCGAGGACCAAGACGGCCAACCACTTCCACTTACTCAGGGCCCATCTTTGCAAAGTTGGCTCTGGCGCAGGGTGGGAGAAAACCGCTGAATCCACCAGCGCCGGGGCGCCACCCTGCTCGGTGAACTGCGGGGAATACTGCCCATTGGCAATCGCAATCTGAATCCGGTGATCGGCTGCGGTGCCTTCGTAATATTCCTTCAGCCTTTTTCGAAGATGGTACAGGTCTACGCGGACCACTGCATCCTGCTGTGGGTCGAACTGGGCATCCCTGCCCAGCACATCGAGAGCAATGCCGTATTCCGTGATCTCGCTGGCCTTTCCGTCCAGTTGCTTGTCGCACAAGTACTGCAGCAGGCGGGAGAGTTTCGGTGCGCGGCGGAATGCGTCCGACGCCAGAACGGCTGAAAGCTCAGCCCTGCATCGTTCGTCGCGGGGGCCTCCCAAACCCACCCCTGTAGAGGACGTGGATGCCATGATTGAAGAATTTTACCACGTATCATCTTTTGTTGGATCGAACGCCAAATCGGCACCACCCGCTGTGATCGATACGGGTCGCATAGGGCCAATTAACATCCGATTTAACCGGCCGGCGGGCGTTTTAACGTGGCCCTGAACTACTGTGCCACTTTGATCGCCATATACAGCACTTCTTTGCCCGGAGCGACCTTCATTTGGTGGGGCATTCCGGCGGGGATGGTCAGCACGTCGCCGGCGACCAGGCGGTGCTCGACGCCGTCCTGGATAGCAGTGCCGCGAATTTCGGTGGGCGAGGAGTTGGTGGGGTTCACCACTGTGCCGCCCGTGACCAGGTCGGCTTCGCCGCTTTCGATGACGAAGATATCCGTCATCTTCTGGTGGACTTCCGCCGTTCCGGATTGGCGCCGTAACGCCAGCGCGAAGTTGTAGTTCCCCATGTCCGCCAGCTTCCGGCTGGCGAGCCCTTGGGGATTCAGTTTGCCCGCGAGTTCCTGGGCCACCAGTTTGACATTTTCCTTGGTCCAGAGGCTGAACGTGGGAGCGTCGGCCGCCATCGCTGAGGCGCCGGCGAGGGAGAGTAACATCGCAATCGATTTCATGCGGTCAAAGGTAGCACGATGACGGGCGACGCGTGTAGTGCCGATTCAACCGGCCCGAGGAGTGAGCGGGCGCAACTCGACTTGGACCCGAAAAGGGGCGCGCCCGACCCACTGCGCGGACTCGGCGATGCGAAAGCTACTTCCGCAGCAGGGCGTCGACGCACCACAGGACGGGCGCCTGGCCATGCGGATTGCCCTTCTGGGTCGGGCGGTTCAGGTAGAAATTCACGTCGTTAGTTTGGCCGGTGCCTACGCAGACCTTGTCGACATTGCCGTCCTGGTCGATGAACTTGGTTGTGCCGATCCAGCCTTTGCGCGCGGCTTGGGCATACGCCTTGTCCTTGAGCCAGCCCTTCTTCACCCCAACGATCATGGCGTAGGTGAACATCGCGGTACAGGAACTCTCCTGGTAGCTCTCGGGGTGATCGATCAGTTGATGCCACACGCCGTCGTTGTCCTGATACTGCAACAGGGAAGCCATCATCAGGTGGTAGCCCTCCATAATGCGGGCGCGCTTGGGATGATTAGGTGGCAAGTCGCCGAGCAGTTCGGCCATGCCGGCCGCCACCCATCCGTTCCCGCGGCCCCAGTAGAAGGGGAAGTTCGGCCCGTGATAGAACAGGCCGTTGGGCTTCTGCAACTTGTCCAGGTAGGCGACCATTTCCAGCGCGGCGCGGTCCAGGTACACCTTGTCGCCGGTGGCGCGGTAGGCCTGGAGCTGGAGCATCGTGATCATATACATGTCGTCGATCCAGAAGCGGGTCTCGCCCGAGAGCCCTTCCGGCGTGGGGTTCTCCCATTGCTGATCGGCCAGCTTCTTGCCGAGCGCGAGGTACTGCGGATCTTTGGTGCGGATATATAGCTCCAGAGGCACAATGCCGAAGACGGCGTGGTCGACGTGGCGCTGCCAGGAGACGATCTTCTGCTGTCCCTCTTCGGTCCGCCAGGGGTCGTAACGCTTGACCAGCGCATCGGTCATCGCCTGATCGTTGGTCAGCTTGGCGAACTCGAGCGCGGTGTACCAGGTGGAATCCTCTGCGTAGTGAACCGACGGCTTCGTCGGAATCCAGCGCGGGGGCACCAGCATGTTCTGAACGATCTTCTTGCCGACTTCCACGGGCGAGGTGCCAGCCGGCCAGTCGGTGAATTCCTTCTTCTCTGCTGCGGCGACGCCGGCGAGCCCAACGATGACGATCCCGGCAAGCAAACGGTGGATTATTGTGCGCATTCTTCTGTCCTCTCCAGTCCGCTCTTGGGGCTACGGCAGGCGGCGTAGCATCCCCGGACCGCCGGTGTGCAGGATCTGCGGTGCGGACGACTCATACCCGGCGAACCACCAAACCTAGCACGAAACAACATATCCAGTCATCAAAGGCCCTATTGTCTGGCTCGCGGAATCCTTTAGCGAATTCAAATTGATTCACCGCTGGCGAGGTGCGAGAATTCGAAGGAAGTGGCCGCCAAGGCCAGCAGCTAGGAGAAGACATGGCAGCGACGGAGCAAACAGCGATTCGAACCGAAACATGCGTCGTCAGGAACACCGGGTCGCGGAAGGGGCGGCATTTGTCGGTCACGCCCCAGACGACGGCATCGCGGCACCTTTACTACGGGCGCATCGTGCTCGACCGCGGCGACGCGCCGCTGGAGGTAGAAACCGGAGAGCGCGAGACGGGGCTGATCTGCCTGCGCGGCGGCGCCACGGTGCATGTGGGAGCCACGGAATTCAAGATGGGCCGCTACGACGCGCTGTACATTCCGCGCGCGAGCGGCTTCCGCGTCACCGCGGGAGCGGATGGTTGCGATTTCGCCGAGCTATCGGCTCCGGTCGAGAAAACACACCCGTTGCAGTTCGTCTCCTTTGCCGAGGTGCGGAAAGACTCCGGGCTGCATTTCGCGGCGGGCGGCCCCAACTCCGAGCGCGACCTCAACATCCTGATCGGAAAAAATGTCGAGGCCGGACGCATCGTGGCCGGGGTGACTTTCAGCAAGCCGGGCAACTGGACTTCGTGGCCGCCGCACGAGCACGCGGTGATGCTGGAAGAAGCCTACCTATATATCGACATGCCCGCGCCGGCCTTCGGTGTGCAATTCGTCTACACCAACACTAGCGAGCCGGAGCTGGCGACGTTCGTGCGCGACGGAGACGTGGTGGTGATGCCGAAAGGCTACCATCCGAACGTGGCTGCGCCGGGATCGCAAATCAACTTCCTGTGGATGATGGCGGCCAACCGCGAAGACGTAGACAGGCAGTTCGGCGTGGTGAACGTGCAGCCCGAATTCGCGGGCGGCGGCTCCGGTTTGGAAAAAGGGCAGGCGGGGAGATAGCGCGATGTTTCAGTTGAACGGTAAAGTCGCCCTGGTCACGGGCTCCAATCGCGGTATGGGCGCGGCGATGGCCCTCGGCTTCGCCCGCGCCGGAGCGGACGTGGTCCTGCACGATATCGCGGCTCCGGAGGAAACGGCGAAGCGCATCCGAGAGGAGACCGGCGTGCGCACGCACTGCCTGGCGGCGGATCTCGGTTCCCGCGCGCAGGCCGACGGGGTGATCGAGCAGGCCGTGGCGGCAATGGGCGCGGTGGACATCCTGGTGAACAACGCTGGCATCATCCGGCGCGCGCCAGCGGTGGAACACTCCGACGCAGACTGGGACGCGGTGATCGAGATCAACCTGTCCGCAATCTTCCGGCTATGCCGCGCGGCCGGCGCGCACATGTTGCCGCGCGGGCGGGGGAAGATCGTCAACATCGCCTCACTGCTCTCCTTTCAGGGTGGCATCAACGTGCCCTCCTATGCGGCGGCGAAGGGCGGAGTGGCGCAGATCACCAAAGCGTTCGCCAATGAGTGGGCCGGGCGCGGCGTCAACGTCAACGCGATTGCACCGGGTTACATGCGCACCGAGAACACGCGTCCGCTGTTTGAGAACGAGGGGCGCCGCAATGCGATTCTGGAGCGCATCCCTGCGGGGCGCTGGGGCGAGCCGGAGGACGTATGCGGCGCGGCGGTGTTCCTGGCTTCTGCGGCGTCGGACTACGTGCACGGCCACGTGCTGGTCGTGGACGGCGGCTGGATGGCGCGCTGAGCGGGAATCGCGATTCGCGCTCCGTGGCCGGAAGCGCAGAGCACAGTTGCGGCGGGACGAAACCAAATGGCCTGTCGGGAAATGAGCGCGGCATTCCTGCGCGGCAAGCTCCTTTCCAGACAGGCCATTAGCGTACAGATACGGGCCGGAAGAACGCGCGGTGTGCCGGCACTACCGGCGCCAGTGCCCGGCGTAGTAGCGGCCACCGAAATAGCGCGGGCCTACCCAGGACGCACCCACATACGGCGGGCGAGCCCAGTAACCGGCGTGGCCTCCCCAACCGGCGATCCACACGTAGCCGGGGCCCGGCATCGCTGGCGCGTAATAGGCCGGCGCAACTGGAACCGGCGCGGCATAGGCAACTACTGGGGCGGGCACGTAGGCGCGGTAGGGATACACGGGATGGTAGCCGAACCCCACGCCAACGAAAACTCGCGGTGCCGCAAACGCGCTGGCACCAGCCAAAAGCAGCAAAGCAAGCAATCCCGTTTTCATAACTCCTCCTTTGAATCCCTTTGTTCCGCCGCCATCTCGGAGCGGCTCACGCACTGGATGATTGCAACCCGCGTGCCATACACAACTCATTGAAAACACAATGGCTGAAGCGCCTTCCCGCTGGCCGCCGTGCACCGCCGCGGTGGTTTTCGGCCAAACCAGGCGAGCGGCTCCTCGTTTCGGTTTTAACACGCGTGTATCGCCTGACACGCTTCAATAGCGATCAAATCACTATTTTTCAATAGCTTAGCGTTCGGTCCCTCGGCTGCATCCTGATTGCGCGTACGGAGGATCGGAAGATGTTCCAGACGGAAGAGCAGATCAGGAAGCTGGCGACGCTGACAGGCGTGATGCTAATGGTGGCGGCGGAAGCCCTCGCCCAGGACAAGCAACAGCCGGCGCGCCGCATCATCGTGAGCATTCCCGACCGCAAGCTGGCGGTGATGGAGGCGGGGCGTGTGCTGCGCGTATTCCCGACCGCAGTGGGGGCACCGAAAAGCCCCAGTCCGGCGGGCTCTTTCAAAATCGTCCAGCGCATCCCCGATCCCACCTATTACACGAGGGGCCGCATCGTTCCTCCCGGCAAGTCCAACCCGCTGGGCACGCGGTGGCTCGGCTTGAGCGTGAAGGGATACGGCATACACGGCACCAACAACCCCGGTTCGATCGGCCACAACGCATCGCATGGCTGCATACGCATGCGCAACCACGACGTGGAGCAGTTGTTCGAGATGGTTTCGGTGGGCGACGTGGTGGATCTGTACGACGAAGCCACGCCGGAAACCGCGCAGGTCTTTGCCGCCGCTCCCGCGGCTGGCGGTGCGCTGTAGCGTGGGTTGGGAGCGAACGAGGAGCGCAATCATGGAAGACTTTTTCGGATGTATCGTAATGGCGGCGATCACGCTGCCGCTGTCGTTCTTCGTGGCGCGGGGGTGCCTGCGGGGCATCATCCGCGCGCTCGACGGGAGCCGCAATCGCGATGTGCTATGATCGCAGCCGTGAATGCGAGGCACGCGGCGTGGGCCGCGCTTCTGCTGTGGGCGGCTCCGCTGGCCGATGCGGCCGAGAGCCTGGATGGCGCGGTGCGAGAGCTGGCGGCCAAGACGGCGCTGCTGGCGGGCGCGGGCACGCCGGTTTCGGTGGCCTGCCGCAATTCGTCGTCGCTCGATTCGGCCGAGACGGCGCGCCTGCGGGTGGTGTTTGAGAATCTGCTGCGGCAAGCGGGCGGCCGCGTGGGGCAAGGCGCCGCGGCGGTGGATGTCTCGCTTACGTTGAGCGAAAACGCCACCGATTACCTGCTGGTGGAAGAAGCGCGCAAAGGCGACGAACGCACGGTGTGGATCGCCGCCTGGAAGCGCGCCGGCGCGGGAGCACCGGCGCTGGCCGGCATGGGTCTCGAGAAGAAGCTGCTTTGGGAGCAGGAGGAGCAGATCCTGGATCTGGCGATCGCGGGCGACGCGATGCTGGTGCTGGCGCCCTCCCGGATCACCCTGTTGGCACGCCGCGAAGATCGCTGGGAGCCGCGCCAGACCGTGCGGCTGAAGCAGCCGGCGCCTTGGCCGCGCGATTTGCGCGGACACCTGCAGGCGAGCGCGCCGCGCTTCGAGGCGTTTCTACCCGGTTTGACATGCCAGGGCACGATAGAGCCGGAGCTGAGTCTGGACTGCCGGCCGGGCGAGCAGCCGTGGATGCTCGCTTCCGGCAGCCGCGCGACGCTGGCCGCTAATTTCGCGCCTGGACGCAATTACTTCGATGGGCGCGTGGTGACCCAAACGGGAGCTGCGCGCTCGGCACCGCCGTTCTTTTCCGCCGCCGCGGTTGAGGATCGCACCTCTAAGTACTGGCTTCTGGCGCTGGCGGACGGCCACGCGGAATTGTTCGACGCCAATTTCAATGCGCTGGCGCCCATGCCATCGTGGGGCAGCGATCTGGCGGGCATCGATGGACGATGCGGCGCCGCGACCCAGGTCCTGGCCACGCGCGCCGGCGACTCGAGCGAGCCCGATGCCATTCAATCCTGGGTGGTGGTGGATCGCACGGCCAGCCCCGTGACCGCGCCGATTCTGCTTCCCGGTCCGGTGACAGCGCTGTGGACCGCCAGTCCGGACTCGGCGCTGGCGGTGGTCCACAACCTGGCCAGCGGTAAGTACGAAGCCTACGCCGTGACGCTGACCTGCGGACCGTAGCGGGTCCGGAAAGCCAAGCCAGTGAGACCGGGTCGCCACAGATTGAGAAGAAGGCCGGGGGTCAGGGTATCAGATCGGCATCTTGCGGGCCCAGGATCACAGTCCCTTCGTATACGCGATCGCTGATGATCCCTTTGCGCCGGCCGTCGATGGGAATGCTCTGCTCCCGCCGCGTCGTGTTTACGTAGAGCGTTCGCCCATCGACAACCCTGGCGTACACTCCTTCAGGCGTGCTGGGGCCGGGTCGAAGGCCCGCCATCCCGTAGATGGAGTGCAGAACCGGCCCGATCACCGAAGCCTTGGATTCGGTCGCCACGTAGATCGCGTTGCCCTTGCCGAACTTGTTGATCGTGACAGCCGCGGAATGGCCTGGCTCATTAGTAAATCGCGAAAGGACCGCGGCCGTTGACGGCTCGAGTACTTCGTACCAGCGTAGGCCGCTCTCGATCGTTACGCCGTCCAATTCGAAACTCAGCGGCGAATCAGCCCGATAGAACTCGTTGGTCTTCAGTCCAAAGACGTCGCTCAGGCGCCCTGGCAGCGGCGTCTCGAACCATTGGGCGTGTTCGTCCAGTTTGGCCGACAACGCCGTCATCAGCGCCGTTCCGCCGCCGCTCACGTAGTTCCGAAGAGCGCTTGCGCTGGCGGCATCCATCACGTAATCGGCCGGCACAATGACGAGTTTGTAAGACGAAAGATCGTGATTCCCGACATTGATGACGGCAACGTCCATGTTCGCGCGGAACAAGGGTGCAAACGCTTCTTCGACCTGCTCGGGATAAGAGGGTTTGAAGTATTGCAGCGTGGTGCTGGACGGGCCGTTCGGGTGCGAAGCGATGAAGGAATCGAATGAATAGGCGAGGGCGACCTGGGGGCGGGTATACCGCGGAAATCCGAATCCCGAGAGATGCCGGAACTCGGAAGCGATGCGTGCAAACTCGTCCACCTTCCACGACGGAGTTCCGTCGTGGTCGAGAAGTCCGAACAGCGCCTGCTCTTCTCCGCCGACGTGGGAATTGAACGTCCACGCCAGGACCGCCTGCGCCCCGATCAACAGTCCCACGTAGGCGTACATACGACTGCGGCCTCGCGTTCCGTAATCGCCCCCGCCGCCGGCGGTGAATTCGTTGAACCAGATGGGCGTTTCCAGATCCCCTTTGGTCATCAGTGCGCCCAGCGCGCCGCTGGTCGGGTCGCTGGGATAGAACCCTTCCGCGCCATAGGACACATAAGACTTGTAAGTGCTGAGATAGTCGAAGCCTCGTCTCCAGGCGGTATCCCAGAGATTCGAAATCGATGGGACATCGGGCATATTGCGCCGCCGAATTGCCTCCAGTTCCCGGAGCCGCTCGACCGTCACATCGGACCAGTAGCGATGCAGGTCCAGGTAGCGCTCGGCTGGTCCGGGGCCGCCAGCGAGCGGCAGGTCGACGTCTTCGAAGCTGTTTAGCCTGCGCGACCAGCGCTGGGTGGCCCAGGCTCTGTTCAGTCTCTCGACCGTTCCGTACTTCGTCGTGAGCCAGGCGATGAAGCGCTGCCGGTCCGGCTCCGAATAGGACATAAACCCGTTTCCGATCTCGTTGTCGTAGCCGATGGCGATGACCGCGGGATGGTGTGCGTAGCGTTTCGTGATTGCGTCGGCGAGGAGTCCCGCTTCACGGACGTAGTCCGGATCGCCGATGTTGTCCATGTATCGCTCTGCGGGTGGGACGCGCGCGCCGCTCTCGCTGACGATATCGACTCCCGGGTGCGCGCGATGCAGCCAGATCGGCGCCGGGCTGCCCGGAATGTCGAGGATGACCCTGATGCCGTTGACTTGCATCTGGTCCATGATCTTGTCGAACCATTCGAAGGTGAAGCGGCCTTGGGAGGGCTCGAAGGAATCCCAGGACAGGTCGCCCATGCGGACGACATTGAATCCGGCACGCTTCATCACGGCGATGTCGCGGTCGACCTGCTCGGGCGAGCGGTCGATTGGCTGATAGCAGGCGCCGACAAAAAGCTGGCCGTGGCCTGGCCAAGCCGGGTGTGCGGGACCATTCTGGGCGGTCGACCACGAGATCCAGGCCATTAGCACCACAAGGGACTTCGCTAGGCGTTTCCGTAACATGACGTTCCCCTTAGCATACCGTGGGTCCCATGGTGGGCCGTGAGGGATTTGGGCGCGTGCCCCGGGGGAACGTCTCAGATGCGGGGTGCGGAGAAACACTGCGGGACTACTCCCGCCAAGTCGTTAGCGCCCTATCGGGACTGCCTCGGGGGCGAATGCTCGGGGAAAGGGTGAACTGCGCGGGCCGAGGCAGTTTCGATAGGGAAAGTCGGCTTCGGTCTCCTAACCCCCATGCCGGCAGGCTGCCCGAAAGAGCCGATCCCGGAGTGCGACCGGGCGCCCTCGGGCGAGGCATGTCCCGGACCACACCTGTCCAAATTAGCAGCGAACTGCTTCTATTGGACCCGCCAAGCCCTTGATTCCACATAACCAGCAGCCAAATCCGAAAACCAGGTTGGCTTGGCGGGCCAGATGCTGTCCAGA
>Ga0074045_10002076_pt1 | contig 18837 bp, 18 predicted proteins | sample BogForMeECP23OM2_FD_94442 | JGI IMG/M metagenome (GOLD analysis project Ga0074045, IMG submission 94442) | Bog forest soil microbial communities from Calvert Island, British Columbia, Canada - Bog Forest MetaG ECP23OM2 | ecosystem: Environmental > Terrestrial > Soil > Wetlands ...
CCATTTTCCCTCGGTCGGCTAGGCGTGCCACAATGGCGAGGGCGCCCGGTCCTGAGATGCGAGACATTGCTTGGCCAAACGCAACCCAGGCAAACTTCTCTGCTTCCTCGGGAAGATTCAGTTCGCATATCCTTGCGAAGGAATGTGTAACCGCCGGAGGCAATGGAGGGCCGTCGTATTGTGCTGCAAACTCGCTTAGTTCGGTGATCTTGTCGTAATCGCCCGAACCAAGAGCGTCAGCGAACTCCAGGCCGCGTTTGAAATATGCCCGTGCTTCCGATTTGGAGGTGAGCCAGATCGCGCGCGCCAATGAGCCGTAGGCATTTATTCGGGAAGGCGTATCTGTTTCGATAGAAATCTCATTGCTGGTGTGCTGGGCAAGGGACAAAGCAGCACTTCGCGTCGCTTTGCGTCGAGCCAAACGCGAGACCACGTAAGTCGTATTGTTGGTGTTTTGTGCGATAGGCGAGTGCACCAGCCAGTTGCATAATTTCGTAGCAGTCTTTTCCGAGAGTGTTTCGAGGGCATCAACTGTTTTGAATAATAGCGGGAAGCAGATGTTAGAGATGTAGCGCGGCCTGTACCGGTATGGGTACTGGTAATTGTCCGCGACCGAGGCGTCCTTCGCCAACAGATCAATCGCGGATGTGATCTCAGTGTCAGAAGAGTCAGTCCGAATGAGCTTCGTGACTTCGGACATATGAAGGATCAGTGGACGCACTCGGTGTGTGAGAGTGCGGCTTGCATTTTCGCGTTGACCATTGTCGAAGCCTTTCTTCGCTTTGGTTCGCCGCTTTCTATGGGTGACTTTTCTTAGGGTAAGCAACGCCTCGACTGCTTTTTCAAAGGCGACCGCACGTTTTCTTGAACTCAAACTCTTGATCTGAACATCAATCTCTTCAGGACAAATGTCCATTAGCGTCGGTGAACGATGCTCAATTGCAGCTCGTACGCACTGAGCTAACAGGAAAGGTTGTATCGAGTCGCTGATCCAAACTTCGCTGTCGAACTCAGCAAGGTTGGGGCGCCTCAAGGCTACGGCATCGAGAATTGAACGGGCTTCCTCGTGCAACCCGAGCCTAACGGCTTTGATGGCGGCGCTGAGTAGAGCGTCAGCGAAGCTAAACCGACGCTCCTCATGTGACCAGGTTGGCGAAGCCGGCGTGATGGTCGAGGAGGCCCGAGCAAGGAGAGTAACTATGCGCGCCGTCTGCTTTGGATCAAGGGAGGCATAGTTCAATAGCGCTGCAAAGAATGAGCGTGATTTCAATCTGCATCGGCAGGCTCTGCGGAATAGGTTATCCCTGAGCGACTTGGCTTTTGTTGATATGTCGGCGTGGCGTTCCAGTAGTGACGTGAGCTGGGCAAAAAGATTGAACGCATATTCCTCGTTCCAGCGGTCGATCCAAAGAATCGCGGCTGACGACCGGCCGTCCAGCAAAGCCCAATAGCTGGGTCCAAGGCGATCGAGGTCACTGACGTCTGGTGGCCGCAGTCGGCCGTGTTGTTCGGTCTGTGTGCTCCGCCAATTGAGCCAATCAAAGGCACGCAAGGCGTTGCGCCTTGCTTCGTTGAGGTCATCCAAAAGCGCATATGCCAGTGACAGGGCGGCATGGCGCCGGCCGGTCCAGCTTGCCCGTGTCTCGAATAAGCGACGTAGTGCTTCGGCGTCATCACCAATAGCCACGAGATCCGGGTGGTCCTGCAAAAAGTGGTCAGAGCGTTCGTGCGCGCCCGCAACACGCGAGGCCTCAAGCAACAGGCGGGTGAGGTCGTCGGTGCGTTCCTGGTGGGCGCAAGCGATTAGTGCGGCCATCAATCGAGACAAGCGAATGGCGCGTTCCGCCACGCGACTGCTCGCGGAATGCGGCAAACGATCTTCAAAAGCAAGCTCGATCAGGTCATCGGTTCTGTTGAGGGAGGTTAAGACAGCGGGTAGAGCCCTTGCGGCGTAGTTGGATTCCTCCTGTCGTGCTTTGAGGCGTTGAACAACGGCCTCGCGGGCTTCGGCATCGTCTTGAATCTTGCGCTGGATTAATGTCTCGGTCGGCTCATCCGCAAAAATCAAACCGTGTGGTGATTGGGCAACGAGGGGGTGGAGATCAGAAGCGAAGCTCCTGACAGCTGCCTCCGATAGGCCCTGCGCTGCAGCCAATTCGGCGAGAGGCACCGGGGGCGGAAGAATAGCCAGGGATGCGAGCATTGCGTGAAGCTCGGCGGAGGCTACGCCGCGTTGTTGAGCTTCGGTGCTTGCCTTAGTGAATTGATCCCAAATCAGTGTATCGAGGAGAGTATCTCGCGAATCCGCAGACACCTTCACGATGTGGGCGTCGAACGGGCGCCCAGCCTTGAGTAGTGCCACAAGTACGCGCGGGTTGTTGTCGGAGCGAGCACGCAAATCGGCGATTTCCACCCGTGTTATATCGCTGTAATATGCCTGAGCAATGGCGGACGCCTCTGGTTCTGAAAGTGGCGGCACTTCAAATCTGCGGCATGTTGCATCGCCGCGGGCCAGGTCTCTTCGTTCTGTCCGGCAGGATGCGATCACAACGACGCCTTCGATCGGCGCAATGGAGAGGCTCAGCAGGACAGCGTGTGCAAAGGATAGGGAGTGAGTTGCTTTTGCCTGGAGTGCCGCGTGGTCGATTGCATCAAGGAGCAGGAAGACGGACGCTGACCGGTTGGTATTTCGAAGCGATTTGACGGCGTGTTCGAGACGACGACGAAAAGCGCGCACCAGGTCGGGGCCGGCAGGACCGGGGATAAGTATGTCGCAAAGTCCCGAGACAGCAAGAAGGTTGGCAATGTGCGGAAGCGCTTTCTCAGGCAGGTGTCGCCCATCTGCAGGATCACGCCACGAACCGCCGCCGTAGCAATCGAAAAGGACCACAGCATTATCCCCAGAGAGCCTTTGTGCGAGACTTTGCATCAAGACGGTCTTGCCCATACCGCCGGGAGCATCGACTAAGAGGGGATCGCCTCCCTCTTTGATTTTTGCGACCAGCTCATCAATCGCAGGGCGTTCGATGACTTTGGGAACTGGAAGAAATGCATCAGGTGTTGGAAAGAGGTCGCGTTCGTCATCCACCTCCAGGCATGCAAGGACGGCAACGCGGTCGATAAGGTTGTTGTACTGCCCTTTGCTGCCGGCCTTTTCGTGAACCAGGTCACGCAGGTTAGCAAGCCTGAGCCGTGTTAAAGGATCATTCGGTGTGCTCCAATCTGCCAGTGTACGGCGCACCAATGCGCGCGCCTCGGTCAGCGTGCCCTGGGTTCCGTTCAGCGCAATGCGCTTCAAGAGGCTCGGAAGTCTGCCACTTACTTCAGATAAAGCCTCGTTGATATACTTCGCTTGATCGGCAGCATCTCCTTGAAGACTTTGTCCCTGACTGAGGCCTTCGACGGCAGCGATCAGTGCGGGACTGAACGGGCGATTTGTCACGATTTCGTAGCGTACGACGGCCTCGACCCGATCGATCCCCACCTGTGCAATGAAATCGGATTCAGTCTTCGCAAACTTCTGAAGAGTCTTCTTTATGTCGAAAGCGCGCATTTCAACGTCATGACGCGCAATTGAATACTTAAACTGAAGCACTTCGACCGCTGTGGCCGAAGCGATCTCCGTGGTGCCACGATACCGAACGAGGTCGGCGATTTCTGTAGCCGCGTCGGAAAGTGAAGGTTCGTCCTCCAGGGAAAAACCCTCGACTGTTATGGCCCGCAATGTGGTTGATGGATACAGGAGTCCGAGCGCGACACGCGCGGCCCAGGTCTCGTGGTAGGTATGCCCGTCCCGAGAAGCGCGCACCTTGTCGATCGCTGTTGGCGACGGTTGGTTCTCCACGCTCATTGCCGCGTCACTACAGGTGTAATTCCCATACGCAACTCGAATTCTCACAAAAACCAATTCCAGAGGCGGAGTCGTCAATGAGCGGCGATTAGCTGGTGAATGCGCCGCACATGGATTTGTTTCTCGCGCTTCCGCGTCTGGACGATGTCATAAGAAGCCTGCATCCGCGTAAGGGTGTCCATCTTCACGCCGAAGGCTTTCTCAATGCGAAGCGCCATGTCCCCGGACAGGTCAGCCTTTCCGTTGAGCAGGCTTGATAGGGCAGGGCGGGACACCTGCAGCGCGGCAGCGGTGGCCGTTACCGATAGGCCCGCGGGCTTGATACTCTCCATCCGGATGAAATCTCCGGGATGTGGCGGGTTCTTCATAGGCGTACCGATGGGTCTTTTCATCCTACTCATTCGTCGACCTCAATCTCCGCCTCCGCTTCGACCTCGACTTCAACCTCGGTTTGTAGCTCTATCACGGCCGTCCGAAGCGGCTCATAAATGGCGATCTCTTCGCCAAGGATCTGAAATGTGACTGCGAGAGCATATCGAGCAGATGAATCCGGGTCGTGGCTCCAACCTTGATGCCCGACGACAGCGATGCAAAAGTGATCGGGTAACGTATTGGACTTAACGACTGCCCAGTCTTTTTGAACCGTGCCGCTGTTGCGTCTGGTATTTCGAATGAAGCCGGCATCTGACTTCTCGTTCAAAGTCCAAGGCAGAGCGGAACCGGGCAGCGGCTCGGCGTCATTTTCTTCATCTCTCATCGCACGTACACGAAAATCGTTGATGCCTTCTCCGAGTTTGCTGCTCTTCCAGTCCACCCACGTTGACAGGTAGCGGCGCAAATTCCGACGCGTTCGTCGCGGCTGCGCGACATAAGAGAGTGTTACCTCCACGCGGATATCAAATTCGTCCGCTTGCCCCCGCAACTCGGCTGGAATCGGAACCTGATAAATATGGCATTCACGGGCACGAACAAGTTTTTCACCAGTGGTGATGAAAGTTGTGCGGTGGTCGGTATTGGCAGTAGCTCGGCTTTCGTCCGGGATGCCGTACCCGATGCGCCGAATGATTTGTCCGACTTGATCCAGAAGTTGTGCGCGCTGTTCCGGATTGGCGTAAGAGTTGGGATCACGAAGGGTTGCCAAGAGCGCTTCCGCCCACGTCGGCCAACGGGCTGACTGCACGATGAGGGCGCGATAAAGAAGCGCGGGCTCGTTTGGTAAAACCTGTTGGATTTGTGCCGCGATGCGAGACACTTTCGGTGCCGCGAAGGAGGTTCCGGTTACGTCACGATCAAATGGAGGTCCCGGTGGGAATGCTGTGGACCTAACCAACTCAGGGCAGGCTGCGGAGATGCGCCCTCCTTCCTGTACATCCGGCGGTGCATTGGCAGTCCGAACATCATCTCCCCCATATTCGACAATCTCGGGCTTGATCACGCTCCAGATACCGAAACCAGATCGTGAGAAAGCAGAAGGATGTCCCGCCTCCGGCGCAAAGGTGCTCCAGTCGCCAGCCTGCAACGAGCCGTATGCAACAGAACCAACGGTCAGAGCCTGAAGGCTTTGCCCAGGATTCGCCACTCTCGCAGATGCTTCAGACAGATAGTCAGGGTAGTTACGCCCGGCAACAAGATGATCTCTTACGCCAGGTTGCGGGTTCGTGCCCGTGATGGGCAAATTGCCTGCGCTTTGAACAACCAACACATCATAGGTAGCGCAAAGCAAATCGATCTCGGCCGCCCAAGCAGACATGTATCGGGTGCGGCAAAATGAGTATGCGTTAATTGAGTGATTAAAGATGCGTGTGTTGCGGGGACTTCGGTGGAATCTCTCTACTGCGGCACGGACAGCCTGGGGCGGAAACATTTCCACGGGCATGCTGTTGTTCTCGTCGAGTACGCGTGCATTCTGAATCCAAAATGGAAGCTGTGGTGTGCCGTTCTTAGCGACAACTTCACCATAAAGGATTGCCCCGGCGACACGGGTGCCGTGGCCGCCGGGCAGCACAAAGTCGCCAACGTCGTTTGCGTTCCTGCCGGGCAGAAAACAGTGCGATGTTACCTGGTCAACGGCAGGTTGAATGAGAACATGGGCCTCTTGGATACCACTATCGATTACACAAACGGTAGGTGCGTCGGCATTGGGTGCGGTCGGCGCTGCGAGCCCGGCGGGAGGCTCAACCGGCGCACCTTCCCTTTGTGGCAAGGCGATGTCCTCAGGTTCGACAACCTCAAAAATATAGGCGTAGTTGAGGATGAAGTCTTTGAGTCCCTTGCCGACAATCCTGAGCCTGATTGTAAAGCTGTCAGGAAGCACAGCGGCGTCAAACGGCGCGCCGTCGATGAGGTGCAGAATTTCGGCTTGGTAGAACCGGGCAAATTCTTCAATCTCCGCTTCGCGTGCGACTTTTATGTTGTCCCATGCGGTATAGGCGTCACTGCGAGCCTGCGACCAGTCTCGCTCCTTCCTTGCCCAGTCAGCGTCCGTGTCACGCTTGCCCCTCTTAGGGTGCGACCGAATTTCCTGCGTGCCCGTGCACGCGACGCCGATATCAACAATATAGGTTTGCTCGTCCCTGACTCCAGGCCATTCAGCCAGAAGGCGGTCGGAGAGGATGCGACGAAGCCGGTCGGCTTGATCGGGATCATCGAAGAGTCTGTGTATCTGCGCAATTGTCGCAGAGCCGTGTACTTGCACGGCGAACCCGTTGACCATCGCTAGGAACGGGGCAATCTCGATGTCTTGAGAAGCGACGATGACGAAGCCTTCCTCTTGCTCAGCGACGATTTCAAACGCGAACTTCTCCCGGAGGACATCCAAATCGAGACTTGGATCGACTTGCAGCAGAATGGGGATACCTTCGGGAATGACAGGGAGGTCTTGGCGTTGCCTTTGATCCCTGCGTTCTTGCCAGTTGGCGCTAAGCGTTTGTCCCGACGTTCGCAGAGCATCACTATGCCCTTGTCGCGCATTCCTGTTTGCTACCGTCTGAGGGGAGGGGGTGCCGAAGCCTCGGAGAAGGGCTATACCCCGATAACGGAGGAGCAGAGGTAGATGTTCAAAATTGTGCTGCCCCGGCATTCGTTAAACCTCTTGCGCAGGATTGTCGTTTCTTCGAAGCTCCGCGACAGCTTGTTGAAGATCTGATTCAGCCACGCCCTTCTTCCCTTTGAGCACAGCAGCCTTGGCAGCATCTTGAGCCGCCTTCACAACCATCGCCGCAGAGGCGCCGGACAACTGCTTAACGATGCGCTCCCAGTTGATCATCTCGATCTGGCGGACGGCAGAGAGCGTCATGGTTAGGAGCTTTTGAATTTCCTCGGGGCCGGGGAGGGGGACGAGAAATACGTCGTCAAATCGGCGGAAGAGGGCGGTATCGAGGGATGACTCGACGTTCGTGGTCGCGACGAGTAAGCCCGGCGCGTCATAGTCCTCCATGAGTTGCAACAGAGAGTTGACGATGCGGGACGCCTCACCGATATCCTTGGTGTTATTGCGTGAACGAGCGATAAAATCGCATTCGTCCAACAATAGAACACAGGGGCGCTCTTTGGCGGCGATGAAGATGGCGCGAAGATTCGTTGCTGACTCGCCGAAGTACGAAGAAATCAAAGCGTCAAAGCGTACTTTCATCAACGGCAGTCCGGTCTTCCACGCGAGCCGCTTGGCCCCAAGCGACTTCCCGCATCCCGGAGGCCCGTAAAGAAGGATGGTCTTCCTCGGCCGCAGTCCGTAAAGCCCCAACCTTTCTCTTGCGGCAAATTCACATTCGATACGCAAAAAGCGTTCTTCCGCTACGGCCGGTAGCACCATGTGATGGTCTAGCGATTCCGCTGCAAAGAGCGTCGCAAGAGATTCTCCGTGTCGCCGACTGAGTGGCAACTCCTTGAGATTTTGGTCGCCCGCTATGGCTGGTGCATGACCATTTCCTCGCGTTCGGGGCTGCTTGAGAATAGCTTCCAACTGGTCCGCGAGTTTCTTGTGACCCGTGCGGCGCTCCGCTTCAACGATTTTGTCGGCAAGTCGATCGAGGTCGCTTTGCGAACCATCGGCGATGGCACGAACGACCCGCTTTAGAATGTTGGCGTTCATGTGATCGATGCCTCTCCCGGACCTAGGTTACATACATAGCGCATGGTTAGTGTCTCGCTTCTGCCAATAAAGTCCGCGACGACGGGGGTATCTTCGATGGTGCGGTTGCGAGTATAAACCGCCACCCCTCGCCTTTTCGCTCCGAGCGGATGTCGTAGCCGCGCTCCCGCAAAGCGGTCACGTCACGGGAAACAGTTGGGATTGAAACGCCAACCTGGTCGGCAATCATTGGGGTGGAAAAAGTGCCCAGGCGGATCAAACGCAATACGGTCTGCAGCCGTCGTTCAATGTCGAGTGAACGTTGATAGAGCATTCCAGCCCCTCCGTCCGTGTACGCTCATTGTCTATCGTCTGATGATAGACTTGTCAACCGATCTGCGCCAGAGGAGGTTTTGCCTCGCAGAGCGCTGGCGAAATGGTCGAACGTTGTACGCTGGCTCTAGCGACAATTGGCAAGAGACTTCCGGCCTCTAGATGAGGCCTAGAACTATTCGGATCATTGTGCGAGGGACGGAAATGGTTTTGCCTAAACCATCGGAGATCGAAATCCTGCTACGGGGCTGGCTCGCGGCAAATCAAAAGGAGGACGCTCGTCTGGAATTTAAGCTCCGCGTTGAGCTGTCCACTGTCGGAGGAAAAGCTGAATTCATTCGAGACATGCTTTCATTGACCAATTCGGATGGGGAGTTCAATCGCGGATACGGCTACCTCGTAATCGGATTCAGAGAGGGCGAGTATTACGACGTTCGAAGTCAATCCTACGACGGAGCAAAGTTTAGCCAGATTGTGGAAGCAAACATCTCTCCGGACGTCGATCTGTCCTATCACGAGTTCGACAACAGCGTGGGTGGACACATAGGGGTGCTGACGCTCGCGCCTGATCCGAATGCTCTGTACGTCGTGCGAAAGGAACTACGCGACAGGGAGGGCAAAGCAGAACTGCTGCCGGGTCAGTCCTGGGGAAGAAAATATGCGGGACGCAAAATAATCCTTGAAGGACATATGATTCAGGCCCGCCTGAGCAACATTGTCACTCGACGTATCGAAGAAGCCGAGAAATGCCTTCAGGAAAAGATCGACAAGTTGGAACGCGAAGGCGGACCGGCATTTCAGGTCAAACAGATACGCTTCGACATCGGGGCGACGGCCGACCCCGCCGCCCTGGAACGGCAACTGGACCGGCTGCTCCCTTATGCGAGGGAGGTGTTCGGCCTTGGCGTCAAGCATGAGGTGCTCGACGCCGTTTCCGAGGTTACTGGCAGGGCACAGCAGGGCATGTCGGTGAATTTGGCGGCTTCGGTTGATGCGGTCTTGTCCCTCTTGATGCCAGTTGGCTGGGGAGGCATGCACTACCCATCGAGAGAAGAAATCTCTCAGGACGATCAAAAGTTGCTGGAACGAATTGAGCATTTGACGTTCGAAATGACGTGGGCAGCATGCCGGTATTTCCGCGATTTGGCGGTCGTGAAGGTGTGCGCCAGACGATATTGGGAATTGCTCCGGTTTACAGGGCTCAACGGGTTGCATCGGCTTCACGCATCGTTCTTGGAAAACGCACGGCAATGTCAGGAAAAGTGCAATGAAGAGCGGACGGGAAATGCATTCCCGGAAGGGTGGGCCGCAATGGAATCCGAAATCAAAGACGCGCTTGACCAGAACGAACAGGACGCTCGGGAGCGGGCGAGTAAAGCAACACTGAAACGAGACAACGGCGGCTGACTCTCCTGACTAACACTTAGGCTGGAAAGCAGGGGCGTGATTTTGGACGTGAGGAAGAAATGAAATTCAAGCTCGGAGACGCAACAGACAGCGAGCATTGCACGGCTCTCAAGCACGAGTTCCTGCGCTGCGAGGATGCATTCAAGGACTTCGAAACCTATGGCACGCTGATGATTATCAAGGCACAGGATGAGGCTCAAGGGAAACGTTCAGCCATCCCGCATGAAAAGCGCTTCATCGCATATAAGACTTACAACGCGTATTCGAGATTCATTCATCATCTATATGAATTCATGCTGGGCGCAGTCGCCAGAGAGACGGGTAACTCCCGGAAATTGGAAGCCGACGATGCCGGGCTTCATATCATGGGGCACGCGCAGAGCATCTCGACAGGCAAACGTCGAGCGATACAAAACGGCACAGCGCCAGCGTGGGAAAACGATATCGGCTACTATCCGGAAAAAGTTCCGGCAGAATTTGCAAAGGAGTTCCGGCAGTTAAGGAACATTGGTGGACATGTTTCGCACAAACGACCGAGCCTCAGTCTTTCTGATTTCTACCGGAAATATCACAAATACGTTCACATGCTTTACCGTAACGGCCTTGGCCACTGGGGATTGCGCGACAAGGAATTCCCCGACCTGAGGGAAATCACGAAGTTCTCCGTCCTTATTAAGAAAGGCAGCACCACCTGAGCCGGGCTGGAAAACCGCTTCTCTGCGGCGCCGTTTTGTGCATGATAAAATCTGTTATCAACAGTAAACGCTCCTTGCCTTCCTGCTCGGCCCTGCAATCGGGCACACCACTGACACACTGCGCGACAGACTTAGCCTGATCTCATGTGGTCTGAGAATTTGGCCGACTGATGGGCCGTCAGTCGTCAATCCTCGTTGATCCTTTCGCTCCATTGCACCACCAATGTGTTGCTTGAACGTTGTCTGGATGGTCGTCTCGCCACGCGCCACCCATTCCTTTCGGTTCTCGGTGGTCCGGTACGATATCGTTGTAATCTGTGAAGTCTTCTTGGCAGATGGCGCAGATCCCGCCCTGCTGGACAATCTTTCGGTTCAGAAGTTTCCGTATTTCGGCGGGTGATCGGAGTTCCCGATATCCCCGCGGGTGATGCGGATCTTCAATTCGCTGAACTCCAAGCCTGATCAGCCTGGGTCTGGGCATGAGTTCCCGCCCACAGCACGACGTTGATCTGTGAATCGGACAGAATTCGTTGGGGCGCAGTCTCATGCGGTTCTCCGGTGGCGTCTGGTTGAATTGCGGGGGTGGTGTCGGGCGAAGGGAAGGCAGGAAGGATCAACAGTCCACGTTTTCCACAATTCCGTTCACAGATATTTCGCTCTCACGCCGAGAATTGCGTTGACATCGATGAAGCGACTGTTTAATTTGGCTGGCGTCGACGGCTGAAAGGATTGGCGAAATAAACCTTGCCACTCCGAAGTAGGCTGAGTGATCTGCTCGGCAGGGCGACCTGACGAGCAACCAGACCCGAAAAAACCGACTGGTTCTGCGAGGAGCAGTTGGGGTTTGGATCTGCGAAAGCAGTGATCGCATCAAGGGCTGCGACGGTACATGCATCCACGCGGTCGGCTCCCTCGCAGGAGTTGATGGCTGGAGCATAACCAATGTCGCAGCCTTTCCTATTTCCGGGATGCAGGTTCGCCGTTTTGCTCGGGTTAGTCCGTTCTCAGTGAAAAGAATCTTCGTGAGCCGGTCTGACATCCTCCCGCACTCTTCGCAGTTTTCAACCCAAATTGTGATGAACTCGCCAGAGATAACCTCGACACTCCTTCCCGCACGGCTTTGACCGGTTTGCACCAACGAATGGGGAGCGAGTTCTTCGGCTAAAATTGCTATGCGATGCCAGTGGCGATTGAGCTGCAGAATCTCGGTGATGCTCAGTTATGCAGAGAAATTGTTGCGAGTATCGAGCACGCACTCGGCGACAAACGCGGAGAGTGGCGGGTGTCGATCGCCGGATCGCGTGCCAGCGAGAATTGGGAGTTGCGAGTTGAAGGGCTCAACGGCTTTGAACGGACATATACTTTGGCGGGCGCTGCCGGGGAGCATCAACCTGAGGCAATTCGCAGACTGATTCTCCAGCTTGTACCGATCCGTTCCTCCTGAGCCGCTGTTCTTGCCTTGCAGCACCAGACCGAACACGAAATGAGCACCCATCAACAGGTCCGCCTTCGAGCCCGAGAACAAATGCGCCAGGTTCCACATGCGAAACACCGTCTCGACGACCATATCCGGCGAACCTTGAACAAGATCAAGAAGCCGGGCACAGCTGAAGAAATCACAGAGTTGCTCAATCGTGACCTCGGCCCAGGAGATCAGCCTTTTCAGGTAGGAGAGGTTGCCGCTTGGTTGCGCGACGCCGAGGAAAACGTGCTCTGTTTGTATTGGCTGGGAAATCGCCCGCGTAGGTAACGCTCTTAGCCATTCTCGACGACTTCAATGAGTGCGAATCGAGGCGGATGCGACACGCATCCTCACTCGAAAAGATCCGGCTGAGCACGGGTTCGCTCGGATTCCCGAAAGTTGCTCAACCCAACGCCCACAAGCCGATAGCGTTGCTGTGAGCCCAGGACCACTCGTTCTCGCAGCTTCAGGGCGATGTCCGTCAACTCTTCATAGGACGAGGGAGGAGTGTCTGGGGTATGGCTCCGCGTGAGAATCCTGAAGTCGCTTGTCTTCATTTTGAGGACCACCGTGCGTGCTGTGCGTGATTCCTTGCGCGAAGCCGACCAAAGCTTCTCTGCAAGGCGCCGGATCATGGGCTCGGTTTCTGCCAACGCCACGTCGTGTTCGAACGTATCCTCGACCGAGATTGATTGCGTAGGCCGGTCCGGGATGACTTTGTTATCGTCGATACCGTGGGCAAGTTCGTGCAGGCGGCGACCGTAGCGGCCGAAGTGATCTTCGAGAACGCGCAGGTCGAGAGTTCGCAAATCCCCAACTGTCTTTATTCCAAGTTTGGCCAGCTTCTCTTCTGTAACCTTGCCAACGCCGGGCAAGCGTCCAACCGGCAGTGGCCGCAGAAACGCATCCACATCCTCCGGCTGGATGACAAAGAGCCCATCCGGTTTGCGCCAGTCCGAGGCGAGTTTTGCCAAGAACTTGTTGGGTGCTACGCCGGCGGAGGCTGTCAGATTCAATTCCTCACGAATTTGCTTCCGGATCGTGCGTGCGACCAGGGTTGCGGTCGGTAAACAAGTTTTGTTCTCGGTGACATCGAGATAAGCTTCGTCGAGCGACAGAGGTTCGATCAGGTCCGTGTGGCATTTGAAGATTTCCCGCACACTCTGGGAGACTGCCCGATAGCGCGGGAAATCTGGGGGCAGGAAGACCGCGCCGGGACACAGGCGCTCCGCGCGTACTGCCGGCATGGCCGAATGTACGCCAAAGCTCCTGGCTTCGTACGAAGCAGCGCAGACAACCGAACGTTTCGCCTGCCAGGCGACAATCACAGGTTTGCCGCGCAGGTCCGGGTTGTCCCGCTGCTCGACCGAAGCATAAAACGCGTCCATGTCGACATGGATGATTTTTCGCACAATCTTCTGGTCACAATCTTAATTCTGGCCCAATCGCAATTGTGAGCATGCTCCAAGCGGATAGCTGCTTTGTCCCGCGGCCTCTCAGCTGACAGGTACGATTCCGTATTTTGCGCTCAGAAACTCCCGCAAGGCGCGGGGTAAGCAAGGACTCAGTTCTTGCCAGGTCAATACCTTGCATCTAGCGCGAAGAGTCGCCGATCGTATGCAGCGCGCAATGCTGTACCAGTGCTCCAGCAAGTCAGGCCGGCGAGCGTCGAGTAACGTGCAGAAATCGAGGTCGAGCGCATGAGCCGCAAGGACATTGCGAATGAGCTGGTACGAGACGTATTTTCGCTTCGTCCTGGGGAGTTGGCGAGGTTCGAATACTTCTCGAAGATCTCTGTATTGCTCGACAAGTTCGGAGCGCTGGATCTGAAAATCTCCCTCCGTGAGTTTTGCCTCAAAAAGCATATTCCCGAGCTTCATATCGATTTCAGTCCTCTCGGCTGCTTCGCTCAGTAACGGAACGCGAGGCATGAATCCAAATTCCGGGACACTTCCGGGTTCGAGGCCCAGGATGCTGCAAACCTCCGTTCTCCGTGTCACGCCGGGGTAGCAGAAGATGTTCATCAGCAGCGCATCGGAACTCAACGAAGAATCGAGCTCGCGCCACGGGCCATCCTTCGCAGGCAATGATCGTCTGCCCTGGCTGTGCACTTTCTGTAATCGCTTTCTCCACTCTGGTCTTCTGAGAATTGCTCGATAGCTGGCTGCGATGAAATTCCCATGGTGCTGGCCGCATTCCGATGGCTGATAAACCACAACCGGCAATTCGCCATAGCTGGTTGCGTGCGGCAAAAGGTTTAGGGAGGCATAGGAGCTGTTTCGGGCGATCAGCTCTTGCCGGAGAGCTGAAACGTAGCAACTGCGGCCGGTAGGCAGGTCTTTCCTCATCCTTGCAGCCTTGCCTGGATCATCTCCGCCAGGCGGATGCTGTCCGCGATCTTCGAGTAGACGACTGGCGATGATTTGATCTCCTCTCGGTTCAGTCGCACCGCGGCGATGAGTGATGCCGCAATAAGGAGCGCTGCGTTCGGTTTTCTCTCCTCCTGATTGTTGGGTTTCTTGCGGTCGTAACAATTGCTGCTCGGACCCGGCGCCCCTTTGAATACTTCAGCGGGACTGTAACGGTACGCCGCCCAGCAGCATGAACACGTCACAATGACACTGTCATGAGGAGGCGGATCGGCATTGTCCGGCTGAGAATGTTCGACCTGAGGGTCGATGGCGCGGCAATTGATCGTGCAGCCGCATTTCTTGCACTTGACGACCCAGGCCGTGGGCAGCCCTAGATTCGGAGCGGTCATACCCGGCAATGATAGGCGAACAAACGACGAAAGTCATCCTTTGAAGAAAATGGGCGCTCCTCGTCTTTAATCTATGAGCAGCCGCTCGTGCTGCCACAGGTCATACACCGATAGCAGGAGCCATTCCTCACCATCAGTGAGCCGCAGAATTGGCACGGAGGCGCGTCTCCCAACTCTACGACCTGCCCCAAGCCCTCGACCGCGCTGCTCACCTCGCCCTTCGGTTGAGCCGGCTTCGGCTTCGGCAATTCAAAGAGAAGTCCCTGCTCGCCTTTGAGGAAGCGCAGCTCGAGCCACCGGAATAAATAGTCCATCATCGACTTGGCATAGCCAATCTTCGGATTGCCCGACCAACCGCTTGGCTCAAAGCGCGTGTGGCTGAACTTGTCGCAGAGGACGCGCAACGGGACGCCATACTGCAGCGCCAGGGACACGGCCGTTGCGAAGGAATCCATGAGTCCGGAAACCGTGGAGCCTTCCTTCGCCATCCTGATGAACAGTTCGCCCGGCAGACCATCCTCGTACAAACCGACTGTGACGTAGCCTTCCTGCCCGCCCACAGAGAAGTGATGGGTCAGGCTGTGTCGCTCGTCCGGCAGCCGTCGCCTCACTGCTGGAGGGCCGTCGGCGTGCGCGGCAGGCGTAGCATTTGCCTCCCCCGACCCATTGCTCCCAGCTTCCTTGCTTGCGCTCTGAGAATGCTCGTCGCTGTGCTCGACGATCACAATTTCCTTTGCTGCTGACATTACGCACCTTCTTCGGAACCGGAGGCTGATTGAGACGCCGTGTTCGCGCCGGTCTCATCGCCTGCATCGTGCTTTTTGTAGGTTCCTCTCACCGACAGTAGCTCCGCGTGGCTTGGCGGAAACACGTAATTCCGCACGAACCAAAGCGCGTCATAGGTAAGACGACGGCCCACGACATCACGCCCGTGTTGTTTTACAAACTCACAGAAATCATCGGCATAGATGATGCGTGCGTGCGCACCGGCAGTGGTGAGAGTGCGCGACCTGAGCCAGCCAGCATCGATCCACCGCTGGATTTCGTCGGGGCGGGTGTGTAGCGCCCGGGACAATGAAAATTTGGTGAACCATTCACGGCCGGTTCTCCCGCCCATGCCCAGGCGATGCAGCATCGAGCGAACAGATCCAGACGACCGGTGCAGAATATTTGCGGCCTCTTCCACCGGGATGGACGTGATCAGGTCGAGTAGCCGCTGTTGCTCCGGCTTCGTCCATTCGCGATAGGTGCGCTTGTGGACTACCCCAAGGTGGCGCAAGAGACGCAAACAAGCATCCCGTGGGTTTCCGGAAAGCTCGGCCAGCGTTGCCAGGAGCGCTTCCTTATCGCTTTCATTGTGTTCCAAGCCTCTGCCAGCGTTTTCCTGGTAATTTCTCACCAGTTCTCTTGCCTCTTTTGGCCAGCAGAATACCTGACGCTTGCGTGTACCGTCCGATTCGCCCATACCCTGGGTTCTGGAAGTCACGTCAGTGGGCGATCAATATCCAAGACCGTACACACTCCCGCGCCCTGTACTCCCAGAAAACCTCCTCTACCCATATATGGCGTCCAGAGCGGGATTTGTGACAGGAAAGTTCGTTTTTCGGGGCGGACATTTTTTGCCTACCGGCGCAACTAAAGTGCCAGGGGGTGGGTTCTAATAAGCCAAAGTACAAGATTCACGTGCTCCCGGCCAGACGCTCACTCCCCGCGAGCACTGCGGCGGTGGTCATGCCAGCCCTCACCGAGCCGAGACCCGCAACCACAAAAAGCCATCCGTTCGTGTGCCGCGGCTGGTGTCCGCCTGAGCGATTTCAGCGCTGTACAGAATTGTTCTCCGAGTCGATGCCCTTCGTCGAGCAGTCCCTTTGCGAAGCCTCGCAGTCCTTGTTATTTCAGTGCTTCGAGGTTTTCGGCGGTGTGGACTCTGGCCCCGGTACGGACAGCTGATTTGCCTTGGCAGATTGCTGTCGTGACGTTGTGTATGACTTCTCCTGGTAGCAACGGCCCTGTTTGGTGGGACAGGGAGTGCGATTCCGCAGGCCGGCCAATTCGCGCGGACGTGCGGGCGGCGGCACACCAGATTTGGGACAGCGCCTGCAGACGGGTCCAATCTCTTCTGGGTGACGCGAGCGAAGCGCCGGAACTGATGGAGAACGCGGTGGCGCAGGTCTCCCGGTACCTTGATCGCAGCGGTGCGGGCCTCTTCACGCAGAACACGAGTGGAGTTCTTATGTGCGCCTTCTGCCGAGTTCTTCGACGCTATGCGATGAGGTTGAAGCGCCTGCAACTCGTGGGTGGGAGTGCTGAGTTGTCACAACTGCGAACTGCAGGTAACTGGTCCGCTCTCGTGGAACTCTGGTTGGAGTTGGAGAAACTGAGTCGCAATGTTAGTGACCAGACTCGCGCCATGGTGGGCCTCCGCCTCCGGGGATTCGATTGGAAGGAGATTGCCGGAGTGCTTCAGATGACGGACACGGCCGCCCGCACAGCCTTTTGGCGTGAAGTGAGACGAGCGCGGTTAAAGGGCTCGGGAAAAGATTCGAAGCAAAGGCGCGAATAGGCGTAGCCCATCCTCAGCGAGTGTCATGCCAATTCGGGGAAGATCGGCTCTCCGCCTAACAAGCATCGATGTAGAACACCAGTTCTCCGCGTTCCCCGATGGAACTCCGCCACTGTTTTGCCAGGCTCCGCATATTGGCAGTCAGAGTGGTCAGGTCATTTTGGTCGGTGACTACCCCTTGCTCTTCCAAGCTGTCTTTGAAACTGGCGGCATCGAAGCGCTTGTCTGCTTCTATGTAGTCCAAAACCTTGTTGCCGTCTTCGAGCCAGACGGCCTTGTTGTCTCCGTATTCGTGCTCGTCGCTGGCCGTGCCCACTCTGGCGGCGAGGTCGTGGAGCAGCGCAATCAACTCCTCAGGTTCAACGAAGCAGGAGGAATGCGTATTCCAGATTTCTTTCACTGGCCGAAAACTTTGACTCATGGCCTAACCACCTTTTTTCTTCGTTCTCTTCGTTCTGTTTCTTGGATATTCGGAAACTGATGACTGCATCCTCATTCGTTGCCATAGCACCGGCTCGACCGGAAGTGAGGTTGTGCGCCCCGTTCGCAGATTCACGAATCCACCGTGGTACGAAAGCCGCCCATATCGAAACAACCGAGCGAGCATTGCCAGCGCCAGGTATGCGAGGGTCTGGTTCACGAACGGCTCCTGCCGTTCCAGCGCTTCTAGCGCGCTGCACGGCGGAAGTTTGTCCTTCTTGTCGAGCTTCGCGTTAACGAGTTCGGGGAAAAGTTCGGGAGCTGTCGGCAGGCGCGAGTCTCGCGCTTTGTTTCTCTGGTTTTCGGGCTGCCCCAACACAAACTGGCCACTGTCGGCATTGTTGCCCAGATCCAGCCAGTAGTGGCAATTCCAGTAGGTTTGCGTGCGGGTCATCGCGTTCCGCGCGGCGCGAGTATCTACGCAGCCAATGAGAATGTCGGTTTCGTGCCCCCAGCTTTCATCGATGAAGTGCGGCAGACCCTTCCATCCCAGACCCCAAAACAGATTGATTCGCGTGGCGAGTACCGTCGCCTTATGCAGTCCGATCTCACTTTCGCTGAAGGGTTGGCGGACACAGTTAGTGCGGGAAATCCGGTCGCCGTCGACCAGGGTCACATCCAGACCATGCGGATGTCCTAAAGCAACCATGGCTTGGTGCAGATATGGCAATCCGGCAGCAATGGCGCTTCCCGTCCCGCCGCAGCCGACTACAGTGACCCGAACCTTCTTCTGCAGCAGCACACCGGGAATCTCATGCTCGATTTTCGCGGGGATTGTCGTTTCGATAGGTGTGGTCATCGTTCCTCACGAATTCCCCAAGCGTCTGCGGCAACTTCACCAGGTACTTCGCGGGAAACGCTTTTTGTCCCGCGAGACATTGCCACATCGCCAGGAAGTCGCCACGAAAATGAACATGCTTGCGAACGCCGGAGGCGTGCGTGAATTCACTCTGGAAGAACGACTCCTCCCACAGGTCAATGGCTGCGACCGATTTCTCCTGCGGAATCTTCATGCTCCCGGTGCAGCACACGCCGTTGTCATAGCAGTTCCAGTACGGCGCCAGGCACAGCTTGGTGTCTGCCGTTGGCCGCTCGTCTTTGGCGAGCGCGCGAATCCACAAATGAGATCCGCACGCTTTGAACAGCAAGGGCGGGTGGGGATAGAGCTTGCCATTCATGTTGGTCAAGACACGATCGTTGCCGTGGTCGCTGAAGAA
>Ga0074045_10002077_pt1 | contig 18836 bp, 19 predicted proteins | sample BogForMeECP23OM2_FD_94442 | JGI IMG/M metagenome (GOLD analysis project Ga0074045, IMG submission 94442) | Bog forest soil microbial communities from Calvert Island, British Columbia, Canada - Bog Forest MetaG ECP23OM2 | ecosystem: Environmental > Terrestrial > Soil > Wetlands ...
AAACATCTTAGCGGCCGGGCAGGCCGTGTTAGCCTGTGGAGAAGGGGGACCACTCCCTTCCGTGAAGCAGGAACCAGCGGGAAAGCGTGAGCTAGTCCCGCCCCAAAAGTATTTGGGAATCATCGCCCCTTAGGGCGGTGAGGATGTCAATTAAAGAGATTACGGCGGCACTTGTTAGTTTCCTGCCTTCGATCGCTTAATGGAATGTAGTGAGGGGAAAAAGTAAGGAACATGAAATTACAGGAAAAGACACTGGAAATTGTCAGGAGATTGAAAGAACAATACACGGACCCAGGGACAGCTCTGAATTTCAAGACCCCTTTTGAACTTCTTGTGGCCACGATCCTTTCTGCGCAGACGACAGATGTTCTTGTGAACAAAGTGACAGGCAGTCTTTTCAAGAAATATAGGTCGGTCAAAGATTTTGCCTCTGTTAGTCCGGAGATCCTTGAAAGTGATATGCGCTCGATAAATTTTTACAGGACTAAGGCAAAAAATATTCATGGAGCGGCAAAGCTCATTCTTGAGAAGTTTAAGAGTGAAGTTCCAAGGACTATGGATGATCTCACAAGTTTGCCAGGGGTGGCAAGAAAGACGGCTAACATAGTCCTTTTTAGCGCTTACGGGATGAACGAGGGTATCGCTGTGGACACGCATGTGAAGCGCCTTTCCGAGCGACTGGGACTGACAAAAAACGATGATCCGTCAAAAATAGAAGCTGACCTGATGTCGCTAGTCCCAAGAAGCGAATGGGGAACTTTGACCCATCTCCTCATTTCTCATGGCAGGAAGATATGCCAGGCAAAAAAGCCGAAACACAAAGAATGCGTCCTCTACGACATCTGCCCGTCCAGGAATATATAAGCTCGTGCATTCTTGATTATGTGAAAGAATGCCTCTGAAACTGTCATTGCCACTCCACTGAACAATCATCGGTAAGGATGCATTTTTGGAAAAAATTGGGGCACCTTTTTTTGGTATTGTTTGTATCCATCGCCGAAACGCCTTAAAAGCTCCCTCTCCTCAAGAGGAATGATAAGGATTCTCACCAAAGAAAAATCGAGTATGGAGATGATGCCGACAGCAATCACGCCAGTGAATAGAAACACCCCTGAAAACATTAACGTGTGAGCCAGGTAGGTCGGATGTCTTACCACTGAGAAGGCGCCCTTTGTCGCAAGATGACCTGACACCTTAGTGTATATCTCTGGCAGCCCTATGATTCCAAGGAAGCTGAGCAGCCGTCCAGACCAGATGTGCAGAAGGGTTCCCAATGCGAGAAGTATCGCACCTGAGGCCTTAATTGCTAAGGGGAGATCAATCCTAATCTGGAGCAGTATGTCCCTATTTTGAAAAATGAGATACGCTAGAGGCAGCCAGGTAATTGATAACAAAGCATAGGTGAGGAGACCAAGCTTTCTGAAAAAATTTGTGGCATAGTGCACTGGTATCCAAAAGACGGGGATGAGAACCCAGAACATAATAGAAAAGAGTGCAAGTACCTCTTTCATATTAAAAATACTAACTTTTTGTCGACCCTCTTAGCAAATTTTCTCGTATCGTCCATAGAGAGTGTAGTCTGCCGAGAAAGTATATTATTTGGTTATATGACCGGATGTTTACAAAAGACGAGGAGAAGGCAACAATTCCCTTTTCGTTGCGGCGTAAAATCTTTATTTGAATTTGCGGTTTTATATTATGGACTCTTCCACGAGAGTCAATCGCTGAAAAGTTTGCCTGAGACGCCACCTATTCTTGAGGCTCTTCTATCATCGACACTGGAAATGTGGAGTTAGGTCACCAAAGGACGCACCTATTATAGAAGAGGCAATGCAGTGCAAACATTGCCTTTGATCCCAGAAGAGTCATACGAGATGAAACACTATCGATTGAGGCACCTAAGAATTATCATTGATATGAAGTAGGTAATGAGAAAGTTCACATTCAAAATGGCCACTGAGGGTATCAGTACCGATCAAATTCTTGACAACATCCACAGTCAGGAATTTGACAGCATCAATTTCCTCCCTGTTAAATGAAAATGGACCATTATGAACGCAGGAAAAAGTATATACCATTTCAGTCTCATAAGCCGTTGAATAAATATAGGAGTAAAGGAATGTTAATTCCGTGGAGATTAAACCAAGTTCTTCATGCATCTCCCTTTTTGCAGCATTATGAATATCCTCTCCTGGAGAGACGTGTCCGCCAACTGAGGTATCCCATTTCTCTGGAGCGATGTCCTTGCTAACCGAGCGCTTTTGAAGGAGGAGTTCTCCATATTCATTGAATACAAGTATATGGATTACTTTATGGATCATCGAGGGATTACGGTGGATTTCTGACCTTGGTGCATAACCAATTGTTCTGCCATTTTTGTCGACTATCTCTAATCGCTCATCCATGTCTAAAGATAACAGAGCGTTATGTTTCAGGTAAAGTACTTCAATACTCTTGACACTACTGATTTATCTTCTTATCGGCCAGTTGTTATTGAGGTTGCCTAAATCATTTGAGACCGCTCCAATTGGTTAAACAGAAAAATGATCACAAAAGGATTGCAACTGCCCAAACAAAAACTGTGAGGGTAGGGCACCCTAGCGCTTATTGTGATAAAATAGAAAATAATGAGGAATATTTATGTAAGTGTTTCTAGAATTATTGCTACCCTTTTTTTTATTGGTTATATCCCATTTGCTCCAGGAACACTCGGTAGTCTTTTCGGAGTTTTAGCGGTCTGGCTTTTCAAGCTAGACTCGCGGCAACTTGTCATAATCATATTTACAGGATTTATTGTCGGTGTGTTGGCTTCGCATAGTGCCGAAAAATCATACGGGAAAAAGGACTGCAGTTTTATCGTGATAGATGAATTTATTGGTTATTTTGTGTCAGTTGTTTTTCTGCCCTTAACGCCTGGTTATATTGTCTCAGCCTTTTTTTTATTCAGATTTTTCGATATACTAAAACCGCCGCCCATAAGGCAGATAGAAAATGTGGTAAATGGCGGTATGGGCATAATGCTCGATGATGTGCTGGCGGGGATGGTTTCAAACCTGATACTGCAGGTGTGGAGAGTCCTATAGCTAACTTACCGCTTGACAGAGGTTAAGCATGAGATGTTTTATTGCGATAGATATATCTAATGAGGTAAGGGCGGAAATTGATAAGGCTATTCAACAAGTGAGGGGTGCCTCAAAAGGCATAAAATGGGTGGTACCCCAGAACATTCATTTGACCTTAAAGTTTCTCGGTGAAGTCAATGATCTAGGAATAACATTAGTAGACGATGGGCTTTCTGCAGTAGGTGCCAGGTACAGTTCCTTCAACATTTGTATTCGTGGCACCGGTACCTTTCCGAGCCTCAAGCATCCCAACGTCTTATGGGTGGGGATTGATACGTCAGATGACTTAAAACATCTTTCTAACGATATTGATGAAGCCATGGTACAACAGGGTTTTAAAAAGGAGGACAGGAGATTTTCTCCTCACCTTACCGTGGGGAGAGTGAAAAATGGTAAGGGCACAGATTCAACAGTCAAGGAGTTCCTTAAATTCCAAGAAATCTTTTTTGGCAGTATAGAAGTGGAGGAATTTATGCTTATGAAAAGCATCTTAAGACCTTCTGGAGCGGAATATTCACGCTTAGCGACATTCAAGCTGGGCAAATTGTGACGCCCAATATCTAAAAACAATTTTTGTGATAAAGAAGGAGGAAAGTGAATGGACAAGGACAAGGATAAGGTTAAAGCATTAGATATGGCTATTTCTCAGATCGAGAAAAACTTTGGAAAGGGTTCAATAATGCGTCTTGGAGCCGGAGAGGTTAGCGAGGGTATTCAGGTTATCCCAACGGGTTCATTGTCTCTAGACATTGCTACAGGGATTGGCGGAGTTCCCAGAGGAAGGGTCGTTGAGATATTCGGTCCTGAGTCTTCTGGGAAGACAACCCTTGCCTTGAACATGTTAGCACAGGCCCAAAAAATGGGAGGAAATGTCGCGTTCATAGATGCAGAGCACGCCCTTGATGTGACTTATGCGACGCGTCTTGGTGTGAACCTTGAAGATCTCTTGGTATCGCAACCTGATACCGGTGAGCAGGCGCTTGAAGTTGCGGAAACCCTGGTCAGGAGCGGAGCTCTCGATATCATAGTGATTGATTCAGTTGCAGCATTGGTACCAAAGGCAGAAATAGAGGGCGATATGGGCGACTCCTTGCCGGGACTTCAGGCAAGGCTGATGAGCCAGGCATTAAGAAAGCTCACCGCCGCTATATCAAAATCGCTGACTACGGTGGTCTTTATTAATCAGATAAGGATGAAAATAGGTGTAATGTTTGGCAATCCCGAGACAACCACCGGCGGGACGGCCCTCAAATTCTATGCCTCCATGAGACTTGATATCAGGAGGATAGAAAACCTTAAGGAGGGACAGGAAACTGTTGGAGGTCGCGTGAGAGTGAAAGTCGTCAAGAACAAAGTTGCCCCTCCATTCAAACAGGCTGAATTTGATATATATTTTAATGAGGGGATCTCAAGGGCTGGAGAAATCATCGACCTTGGCGTCGATAAAGGGATTATTGAAAAGGCCGGTGCATGGTACAGTTATAGCGGAAACAGGATTGGGCAGGGTAGAGAGAATGTAAGGGAATACCTCAAGAAGAATCCAGACATTATCTTGGAAATAGAAGGAAAGATACTGGACGCATATGGGTTGCATAAGGTGCAAAGCGCAAAATAGAAACGAGTGCCTACAACCTGGACAAGATGAGGCGGACAGGTGAACATCACAAGATCTTAACTTGAAGAGCATTGAAGATTCATGGAGCAGTGCATTAAGATATGCCATTAGACTGCTCAGCTATAGAGACAGAAGTGTGAAGGAGCTGGTCGAAAAACTGACCTCTAAAGGAATCTCACTTGACATTGCTGCGAAAGTGACGGACTACCTCAAAGAAAAGGGCTTTGTTGATGACGGGAGGCTTGCCGAGAGCCTCAGAAGAGATGCCCTGGAAAGGAAGTGCCTTGGTAAGAGAGGTGTAAAAGAGCATTTATTGAAGAGGGGGATACCGACCGAGATTGTGGATGGGGTTGTTGGCGAGGAAGAGGATTATTTGACTGCGGCAAAGAAGTTGGTTGAGAAGAAAATGAAAAGCATGCGGGATTTGGATGATGAATTTACCAAAAAAAGACTCTGGGGAATACTCTTAAGGAGGGGTTTTTCTGCTGATATAATCAGACGGGTGATAAAAACAATAGAAGGCAAGGAATAAAAGGTATCATAATGTGAAGGCATTCGAATGGTTATTAAACCGAAGGAGGAAAAATGATGAGGATTGGTAAGATTATTTTTATGGTTGTAAGCATAATGATGTTCTGGCTCAGTGGCTGCTCTCAATCGGTGAGATACACTCAAGAGGAGATAAAAGACTATCCTCCCGAAATACAGGAGAATATCATTAAAGGCGATGTAATGCTTGGTATGACCCCCAAGGAGGTACGCTATGCTTGGGGTGCGCCAGACTCTGTGAAACAGCTCGAGCCATTGTATGAGAAGCCAAGAGAGGAATGGGGATATAACAGGTTGGGAGTCTTTCAGCAAAGAAGGCTCCTCTTTATTGATGGAAAGTTGACCTATATTATCCCCGAGCCCCAGAGGCCTCAGGAAGTGACAGAACCGCAGAAGACGCAAAACACACCGGAGCAACAAAAGACACCGGAGCTCTAGAAGAAATGAAGAGTGCCGAAGTACGAAATTCATTTCTGGAATTTTTCAAATCTAAGGGGCATGAAGTAGTAGCTAGCTCATCACTAATCCCGCGACATGACCCCACATTGTTATTCACTAACGCAGGTATGGTGCAGTTCAAGTCTGTTTTTCTTGGTGAGGCAAAGAAGCCGTATACGCGGGCGGCATCATCCCAGAAATGCATGAGAGCTGGTGGCAAACACAGCGACCTCGAAAATGTTGGGCATACTGCGAGGCACCATACTTTTTTTGAAATGCTGGGTAACTTTTCATTCGGGGATTACTTTAAGAGGGACGCGATAGCATACGCTTGGGAGCTTCTTACGGAATGGTATAAATTGCCCAAGCAAAAGCTCTGGGCATCTGTTTATGAAGACGATGATGAGGCAGAAGTGTTGTGGCATGAGTTAACGGACTTACCACACGAGAGGATAGTGAGGCTTGGAGCAAAGGATAACTTCTGGCAGATGGGAGATACAGGTCCCTGCGGTCCATGTTCAGAGATAATCATTGACCAAGGTGAGGACGTTGGATGTGGAAAGACCGATTGTGGCGTGGGATGTGACTGTGACAGATACTTGGAACTCTGGAATCTTGTGTTCATGCAATTCAACCGGGATGAATTGGGAACCCTAACCCCTCTTCCAAGACCCAGTATAGATACAGGCATGGGGCTTGAGAGAATAACGGCAGTCTTGCAGGGTAAAAGAAATAACTTTGATACAGATCTCTTCACACCTATCATTTCTGCCATAGCATCTCTGTCTGGAATTTCGAGTGGAAATAATCCGGAAAGCGACATCTCCATGAGAGTAATGGCAGATCATCTCAGGTCGATTTTCTTCCTGTTGGCAGAAGGATTAATGCCTTCTAATGAAGGAAGGGGCTATGTCTTAAGACGTATAATTAGAAGGGCGTCTCGGCATGCTCTGTTAGTTGGGTTTGATGGGGCTATATTATACAAGTTGATGGATACTGTTGTGGAAACGCTTGGCTCGGTATATCCTGAGTTGGTTCGTGAGCATAAGCGGGCGTCGAAGGTCTTGTTGTTTGAGGAGGAACGTTTTGCCAAAACCCTTGAGCAGGGCATGAGACTAATTGATGAGGTAATCGACAATCTCAAGAAGACAGGGAATCATGTGATTCCTGGTGAAACATTATTTAAGTTATATGATACCTACGGGTTCCCCCTGGACCTTGCGAGAGACATCGCGACTGATAATCATCTGATCATCGCTGAGGATGGCTTCCACCAGGAAATGGAGATTCAAAGGGAGCGGGCAAGGGCTTCATGGGTTGGTGAGGATGAAGCCATTGCATCAATATATAAAGAGCTATTGACGGAGATAGGAGAAACTGTCTTCATTGGTCATGAATCTCTTGAGTCAGATTCTTTGATTAAGGCGATAGTAAAAGAGGGGAAGGTGGTTAAGGAAGCCGCTGCAGGAGAGGAGGTCGAGGTATTCCTGGACAAAACCCCATTCTATGGAGAATCTGGTGGACAGGTTGGTGATGTGGGAATACTTTTTAGTGATGGTGCCCAGGCTCAGATAATCGACACAAAGAGAGAAGTGGGTCTTCACGCGCATATTGCAAGGGTTAAAAGAGGAGAATTGAAGGTCTGGGCAAATGTCAGGTGCAGTGTGGACAGGGCAAAGAGAATGGATACCGCAAGGAACCATACGGCAGCCCATCTCTTTCATGCAGCTCTAAGGATTGTTCTCGGAGAGCATGTGAAACAGGCCGGTTCACATGTCTCTGCTGAAAGAATGCGCTTTGATTTTACTCATTTTTATCAGCTTGATAAGGGCGAGATTGAAGCCATAGAGGACATAGTGAACGAGAAGATTCGTGAGGACATTAAGTTGGAGACGGAGATTAAAGATATAAAAGATGCTCTGCAGTCTGGCGTTATAGCCCTTTTTGGTGAAAAATATGGGGAAAGAGTCAGAATAGTGAGGACGCCTGGCTTTAGTGCAGAACTGTGTGGCGGTACCCATTGCATTTCCACTGGCGAGATCGGTCTTTTTTGTATCGTTTCTGAAGGAAGTGTTGCTTCCGGCATTAGGAGGATCGAGGCTCTCACCGGCAAGCTAGCCTTTGATCATTTGCGACAGAAGAGAGAGGAACTTAAGAGAGTATCGGATTTACTCAGAACAGACCGTCCCTATGAGAGGATTGAGGGTCTCATCGTCGAACTCAAAGAACGCGATAAAGAAATCTCTGCACTGAAAGTCAATGCATCCTCACACAGCTCAAAAAGCCTCCTTGAAGGAGTCAGAGAAATCAGCGGAATCAAGGTGCTGTCCTGCCGAGTCGACAACATTGAACCGAAAGACCTGAGACTCCTCGCAGATAGCGTGAGGGACAGGCTTGGTTCTGGCGTGCTCGTCATGGCATCTGCCAAGGACGGTCAGGCATCGATGGTGGCAATGGTGACAAAAGACCTTACCAGCCGTTTCAATGCAGGCAAAATACTAAAGGAAGTTGCAGCGCTGGCGGGGGGAAGGGGTGGAGGAAGGGCAGAAATGGCACAAGGCGGATTATCCACTGTGGACCAGATTGAAAAGCTCGACAAGGCTCTTGATGCAGTTTTTGACATTGTGGGGAGTCAGCACTGAGGGGACAGCTCAAATTCTGCAGGAAGCTTTTTGTATGAGGGATAGCAATTTATCATAAGGGATGATTTTGTGGACCTGCGGTTTGAATATTTACTTGGTGTCGCAAAAAGGTGAGCATTGGGTGAAAAATAAAAAATCTGAGAGACTGTATACAATTTGAGTACCTTTCGTTTATAATATAGCCAGCTTTTCAAAGGAAAGTTACCCCAGAACTTTAAGAAGCCCTGGGGTTTAATTTTATGGAGGGGGTAACATATGGGAAAAAAGATTTATGTGGGGAACATATCGTTTAGTTCCACAGAGGGTGACCTCAGGGAACTTTTCGCGCAATTCGGAGAGGTTGAATCGGTCAAAATTATAACGGATGCCCAAACAGGGAGAGCTAAGGGTTTTGGCTTTGTTGAGATGTCAACTGAAGAAGAGGCCAAAAAGGCGATAGGGACACTTAATGGCACAGTCTTTAAGGAAAGAAGTCTTTCAGTATCTGAGGCAAAACCCCAGCAACCGAGAGATAGTAGGGGTGGTTTCGGACGGAGAGGTGATTTCGGCGGAGGCAGAGGCGGCTTTGGTGGCGGAAGAAGCACTGGACGGGGCAGGAGATAGGTGTTGGATATAAAAGTATATGGAAATGATATTGAAAAGGCGCTGAAATCCCTTAAATTGAAGCTGCAGAAGGAAGGGCTTTTCAAGGAAATAAAAAATAGAAGATTTTATGAAAAGCCTTCTGTAAAGAGAAAACGGAAGCAGGCGGATGCACGTAAAAAGAGGGTAAAGGCTCAGCGATCAAGAATAAGGTAAAAAACCTGTTTTCATGTGTGTTTTAATCACCTGGTGACGGTCCATTTATGAAAACGAGAGGTATGTCTTGAGAAGGGTTTGCATTAAATGTCCTCCTAACAGAATTAACTATAGAGTTCCTGATACAATAAAATTAATTGTGAGATCGACCAGCGCTAAAAAAATTGATTGTTACTTTAGGCTCCTGCGCTTCTTTGAGAGAGCGAGTCACTAGAGGATTTTCGTAAACTTAGATTTCAGCGTGGTAGCTATCATCTTGTTTCTCAGTGTTGTTTCTTCCTTGAGCTGTGGTCAGACATTATGAGTGACGCAATCGAGTTTTGTGACAGTCTTCTATGCTTATCAGGCTTTTCTCATCTAAAAACAGCTATGTGAGATTCGACCTCCCCAAATGATATATTACACAAAAAAACTTGACTTTTTTTTAAAAATAGGATTAACTTGGTCTTATTTTATAAGCGCGTGATCGAACATAGACAACGTTAATCATTGTCAGAAAAAGGAGGGAAATATCATGGATGTAGTATCGTTAAGCAGATTGCAGTTTGCGGTGACTGCGGCCTTTCACTTCATATTTGTTCCTCTTACCCTTGGTCTGTCAATCCTGGTTGCATATATGGAAACCCACTATCTTCGTTCTAAGGACGAGATGTACCTAAAGATGACAAAGTTCTGGGGGAAGTTGTTCCTCATCAATTTTGCACTCGGGGTCGTCACCGGTATCACCATGGAATTCCAGTTTGGTATGAACTGGGCGGAGTATTCAAAGTATGTTGGAGACATCTTCGGAGCGCCACTAGCAATAGAAGCGACAGTGGCCTTTTTTCTGGAGTCCACATTCATCGGGGTGTGGATTTTTGGATGGAATAAGATTTCAAAAAGAACGCATGCCCTTTCCATTTGGTTGGTCGCCATTGCCACTAATCTGTCGGCCCTGTGGATACTCCTTGCCAATGGCTGGATGCAGAGACCCGTTGGCTATGTATTGAGAAATGGCAGGGCTGAGATGGTTGACTTCATTGCATTGGTAACCAACACTAACGGCTGGTTGAAGTTTTTTCACCAGATCGTTGCCGCCTATGTCGTCGCGGCATTTTTTGTGATGGGCGTATCAGCGTATCATATTTTAAAAAAGAAAAATCTTGTTTTATTTAAGACTTCATTCAGGATGGCGGCTACTTTTGGTTTGGTGGCAGGGATTCTGGTCGCGGTGAGCGGGAGCTTCCATGCGGAGCAAGTAGCGGCAACGCAGCCCACCAAATTTGCAGCAATGGAGTCGGTATGGGAGACACAGAGAGGTGCCCCCTATAATATCGTGATTGTGCCTGATGCGACAAATGAGAGAAATTCCGTTGAGGCAATAAAGATACCAAACTTTCTCAGTCTCCTTGCATTTCACAGTCCAGATGCAGAGGTGAAGGGATTAAAGGACTTTTCGAGGGACGACAGACCTCCCGTCAGTGTCATATTTTACAGCTTTAGGGCTATGGTATGTCTTGGCTTTCTATTCATCCTCATTTCATTGATTGCATATATTTCGTCACGAAGGGACAGGCTGGAATTCAGCCCGGGTCTGCTCAGACTCTTGCTCTATCTAATCCCGCTGCCTTATCTGGCAAACCAGATAGGATGGATTGTGGCTGAAGTGGGAAGGCAGCCTTGGATTGTATACGGACTGCTGAGGACATCGGATGCGGTATCTAAGTCTATTAGCACTTCACAGGTCGTATTTTCCCTCGCCGGGTTCACTCTCGTTTACGGTTTACTGGGTATTATTGATATCTACCTACTGACAAAGTATGCGAAGAAAGGGCCTGATGACGACTTATCGTCAATTGTTAATACAGCCAGGATTTAGAGGAGGAGGTAAAAAATGGTCTTCAACATAATATGGTTCATTCTCTGGGGTGTCCTCTGGGCAGTTTATTTCATGGTAGACGGTTTTGACTTTGGAGTGGGAATGCTGCAAAGCTTTGTTGGGAGAAGCGATGCTGAAAAACGGTTGATTATCAATAGCATAGGACCTGTATGGGATGGTAATGAAGTATGGCTGATCACTGCTGGCGGAGCGACATTTGCCGCTTTTCCGACAACTTACGCACTGATGTTTAGCTATCTCTACAGTGCATTACTACTCATACTGTTTGCATTGATATTCAGAGGTGTCGCTTTTGAATTCAGGGGCAAAGCTGACAGTCAGGGATGGAAGAAAGGCTGGGATCTCGCGATCTTCCTGGGTAGCTTTCTCCCCTCATTACTGTTCGGTGTCGCCTTTGGAAATATTTTTCAGGGTTTACCTATGGATGCCTCTGGGTATCATGGGACGTTGTTCACCTTACTGAATCCTTATGGATTACTTACAGGAGTCCTTTTCGTGCTGCTCTTTGTGGAGCACGGGGCCCTCTATCTCTCTGTAAAGGCCTCAGGCGACGTGAGTGAACGAGCTGGCGGACTTGCAAACAAAATATGGGTGGTTCTCATCGGAGTCGCTGTTGCATTCTTGGTTTATACATACTTTGCGACGAATCTCTACGCAAACTACCTTGGGAATCCCATATGGTTTGTCATTCCCATAATAGCTGTTATGGCTCTGTTTGGCATAAAATTCTTTGGATCAACAGGCAGGTATCTGAAAGGCTTCTATTCATCATGTGTGGCCATTGTCATGGTTACTTTTACAGGTGTTATAGGACTCTATCCCAACCTAATTCCATCAAGTATCGATCCTAATTACAGCCTCACCATATTTAACTCATCATCCAGTGAGTACACATTAAAAATTATGACCGCGGTGGCGGTCATTTTTGTCCCTATTGTCATTGCCTACCAGATATGGGTTTACAGGGTATTCAGGCATAGGGTGACTGTCGATGAAGTTGTAACAGACAAAGACGCATATTAGGTTTTCTTGAATGTGTTGTTCTGAACTTATTGAGATGGAAGTGATGCCGGATCATGTTCATCCTCCGGTGGGAGTGGATCCACAGTTGGGCATATATCGGCTTATCAAAACCATTAGGGGACAAGTGTCCAGAATATTAAGACAGGAGGTGACATCCTCCGACCACTAAGCAGCAGCTATAGTGGCGGCTTCCTGTGAAAGCGTTCAACCCTGAGATGAATACGGCACAAGACCAGAGCGCTCCATGAGGGAGCAACCGGACAAGGCTATCAATGAAGCCAGTGTCTGCTGATGTCGAGCAACCGGGGCAGGCGGTTGGCCGTGCCCAGCGACCTCTCTGTTTCCAGTAAGGCATTTTGCGTAATTGATAATCTCAGGAGTGCAGTATCGTGCTCCAATATTGTTGGACGCCGACAGATCGCAGTTGTACCACTTCTCATTTTTAAATAACGCCATCTGTCTGTTCCCCACCATCCGCACCTTACTTTGCCGTCAAACGCCTCCTCAGAAGTCCCCCTGGTGGCGGTACCCTGCTGAAACGTATCCCCTCATTGCAGGCCTTATACCGGGTGTAGTGCCGGTATAAGGCCCCGAAGCCAGAGGTTGCCTATATACTCAACGACAATACCATGGCAGCCAAAGTCCTTGGCAGTCGAAGCTCCATTTCGCTCGTCGCTCCGGAAGGACACACGAGTGCAGCATATTGTGTTTCATCTCTAATCTATCGGCGAGTCTTAAGGCCGAAATCGGGATATGCGGTGACAGAGACTTCGTTCTGGTCAAGTCCTTCGAACTCCACTTCAGGAGATACCCTAAGTTGAATAATCCTATTCAAGAGCTTAAAGAAACTATACATCACGGCGAATACAAATGCGAAATTTACAACAACACCGATGATTTCAGCAGCGAACTGTGATGCGCCGCCATAAAACAGCCCTTGGACCGCGCCGGCAACGCTGTTCAGCCCATCGCCATATGTGCCGTCCGCAAAAAGTCCGAGACCCAGAAGACCCCATGCGCCACAAGTACCGTGAACGGATATCGCACCCACAGGATCATCAACCTTTAATTTCCTCTCGACAAAGAAAATGCTCGCACAGCAAAGAACTCCTCCAATAAGTCCGATGATTACGGCTCCGACCGTGCTTACGAATGCGCATGACGCTGTGATAGAAACGAGTCCGGCAAGCAGGCCATTTGCACACATGGAAAGGTCCGGCTTGCCGTAAAGTATCCACATATAACACATCGCCGAGAAGCATGCCGCGCTAGAAGCAAGCATTGTATTTACCGCTATCACGCCGATTCTCAGGTCACCACCCGCGAGGGTGGAGCCTGAATTGAACCCGAACCAGCCGAAGAATAGAATGAGGCAACCCACGATGGCCATTGGGATATGATGGCCCGGCAAAGCATTAGGTGTCCCATCAGGCTTGTATTTTCCCATTCGGGGACCGAGAACAACGGCTCCTGCCAGTGCCGACACGCCGCCGACCATATGAACGACGGATGAACCGGCGAAATCAAGAACGCCATGGCCGAGACCGAAGTTCTTTCCGAGCATGGACAGCCAGCCGCCGCCCCACACCCAGTTTGCATAGATCGGATATGTGAACATTGAGATGAAGAAGACATATATGACAAATGACTTGAATGTCCAGCGTTCGGCCATTGCTCCGGTCGGAATGGTGGCCGCAATGTCCATGAATACAGCCCGGAACAAAAAGAGCGTAATGATCGAAGCATCATATGCTTGTCCTGAGAGGAAAAATCCGGTTGTCCCGAACAGTTCGAAGTCCTTGCCAAAAAGGTGCACCACGTATTCACCATTCAGCAATCCTGTAGCGCCCGTCAGAGGCCCTGATCCCAGGCCGCCCATCTGGAGTGCATACCCGCAAACCCAGTAACCAAGCGCCCCAAAGACAAATACCATCATGTTCATTGCCATGGTATGGCCCGCGTTCTTCATCCTCGTAAAGCCGGTCTCCATCATTGCGAAACCTGCCTGCATAAAAAAGACGAGATACCCGCAGATGAGAATCCAGACAAAATTAATAGCTATTCTGTTGTGGCCTACGACGTCCGCCAGCTTCATGGCGAGGGGCTCATTTGTCGCCAGGCTCTTCATATCATCCGCAGTAGGCGCTCCTTTCGATGCCCCTACCACATCCGCAGCTCCACCGGTATTTGCTCCGGACGGATCAGGTTTCAGTCCCAGCGCAGAACCGCCTCGCACCTGTTCATGAGCAGACGCCTGCACAGCAGATGCCAGGAATAGCGCAAGTAGTGCCGCTAGCAAAAAAATAATCCATGACCTGTTCATTCCCGTCTCCTTTTAATGCTTATTATTCTCGCATCGGCATGCGGCTATATGCTAATCTTGTCGCCGAACTGTATTATCATCCCCCCGCAAATGATCACCACCAATCCAATCCATGTCGACCCGGGTATATTCTCATCAAACACGAAGCGTCCGCACAAGACACTTATCAGCGCGAATACTGCCACATAGACGCCGAGAAGCCTCGAAAAATCCCATCTAACGGTGTTGACCACTACACCGTATAATCCCAGCATCGCGGCGCCCATCAGAATGACCAGTAGCCCGCTGCCGCGGAGACCTTTACGGACTACTGCATCCCCGCCCACTTCCAGGATTGCTGCCGCTATGAATATGATCCATGCAAAATATGTCATACTTAGTCCTCCGATACGATAACTTGAGGTTAATGCGCGGGTCCGCGGTGAATGATAAGCCAGAGCACAAAGAAGAAGATTGCCAGAGCTATCGACACGCCTAATACGACCCAGCGAACCTTTTTCCAGCCCTGTTTCCAAAGGGTTGGAGCCTGTAGCCGGTCGCATCGCCCGGTCAATTGCACCGCGCCTAGGTTGTCCAGTTCCTCCTTCATCGCAGTAGCTAATTGATAGCGCTCCTTCGGATCGCGCTCCATGGCGTGCAAGATGATCTCCTCGACTTGAGGAGAGACTTTCGGATTGCGTTTCCGTGGGGCTTCAGGGTCACCGGTTACGCGTGCGTTCATTATCACAAACGGATTGTCGCCCTCAAACGGCGGCACGCCGACCACCATCTCATAAAGTATTGCACCTAGGCTGTAGATGTCGGTCCGCACGTCACCGCGTTTGCCGCTTACCTGTTCAGGTGCCATGTAATCGGGGGTACCTACCGCAGGAGTAAAGCCGGTGAATGTGATCCGTCTGCCTTTGTCTGCTTTCGCGATGCCGAAGTCCATAATCCGGATCGTGCCGTCATAGCAGATCATAATGTTCTGAGGTTTAAGGTCGCGATGGATGACGCCGTTCTCATGCATGTGCGACAATGCCTCGCAGATGTCGCTTGCCAGTTTGACTGCGTCCTTTTCTGGCATCGGGCGGACGCTGTTCAACAGATGCGAAAGAGTATAACCCCGCAGATACTCGGTCACAATGTACGGCCGGCTGCGGTGTTCCTCCTCCACCTGAATGAATTTCAGTATATATGGATGCTTCAGACGTAGACCGATCTCCTCCTCCCGCTGGAACCGAGAGTAGAAGCCAGGATCGCTCTCAAACTCCATGAAGGGCACTTTTATTGCCACAGTTTCCTTGTTCGTCAAGTCGGTGGCCTTGAATATTGTGGCCATACCGCTGCGGCTGATGGTTTCGGTGATGAGGAAGCGGTTGTCAAGCGTTTGTCCGGGGCGAAGGTCGTAACGGGCGGTTGGGTCGGCAGTCTCCTGATACATCGGAACTCCACGATAATAGGCCACTTTTTCGACTTCGTTGATCTGCAATATCTGGACGGAGAGATTGTCTTCGGTGCCTCTCTGCTCGGATAGCGCGATCAGGTGGCGACAGGCTTGGGCAGGAGAAAGGCGCGATACGATATCGGCGATCTCGCTGTCTGCGACGTGGGAATAGAGGCCGTCCGAACAAAGAACTACGCGATCGCCCTTAAAAACTGTGACACTTTCAACATCGACCCGGATTACCGGTTCATGCCCAACGCTGCGTGTCAGGACAGACCGGTTCTCGCTTGTCTTGGCGTCCTGTTCCGAAATCAACCCGAACTTTTGCTGCATGCCGGTATACGTATGGTCTGTAGACAATAGCTTGATCTCAGCCTTGCGGACCAGGTATACGCGGGTATCGCCCACATTGCCCACCACGATTTCGTTGTGGCGAAATACGACTATGGCCAGAGTTGTCGCCATACGGGATTTGCCGTGGTCCGTCATCCCTTTGTCGTATACCGCAAGATTGGCCGCATTGAACATCTGAGTGAGCAACTGCTGGGGGGTCTGATCGCCTGGGGCTTCGCGAAAAGTCTTGAGCGCCGTTTCCACAGCCAGCCGGCTCGCCACCTCTCCATAATGCAGTCCACCAACGCCGTCAGCAAGCACGGCTACTGCACCGTGGCTGCGCTCCTCATCCTGTGATTGCGGTTGCCAGAAACCTAAGTAGTCCTCATTGTTCTCGCGCGCCGGGCCGGGGGATGAAAGTTCAGAGTAGATCAGTTCCATAATTAAAGCACTTTACCATTTATTTTATGAAATTGAAAACATACGGTGCAACAAGGATGGCCACCCCTAAGGGTGACCATCCTGTTTTAAAACTGCAAACAGTCCAGGCCGTCTAGGATTTAGAAGGACTGCTGAGGAGGATTTCCTTGCCCTTACCCTTGCTGCTCTTCAGGAAGTAGACGGCACCGTAAATGCCCCACAGCGCGCAGACGCCAAGAGCGATGTACGGTTCTTTCCAGCTCATGCCGCTGACCGTGAATGGCCCGACAAGGTAGAAGATCATTATCACCAGATTGGCCAAAAGTCCAAGGACTGGGATGACGACGTGCTTCAAACCGTTGAAGCTATGGTGCTCCCTGAAGGCAACCATCGCGATCCAACAAGTGATCATATAGAGAAGGAATGTTCCAAAGTTGCTGATCAGAGTGACGATGAGCAGCGTGTTGGGAAGTACTGTGTAGGTTTCGGGTGAGAATACCCCAAAACTATACCAGAAGTTATGTTTATCCAGCGCCGCAGGCGCTGTCGTCTGGCCACCCATATAAGCCGATACCGTTATGATCCCGATAATCGCCGAGATCACGGCAAGGACCCAGATCGCACGATAGGGAGACATTGTCTTACCGTGAAGAAGACCGAAATGCGACGGCACTTCCTCATCGCGGCCCATAGCATAAGTAACGCGAGCGCCGGTGCTGAGGCAGGAGAGGGTGGTGCCTATCAGCGCCAGAAAGACTGTGAATGCTTGTACCAGCATGAACGCCTTGCCAGCCGCATAGCTGCCGAACAACCACGTTCCTACGATGACCATCATGTCTCCGATCGGCGCGCCGGAGGCACCTGCCATTGGCATGGTGTAGCCGTTGTGTAGCAGGTAGTTGGCGCCGAAATACTCGATCAGATAACAAAACGCCCCCTGGATCGCCAGGGACAGCAGGACGGCCCTTGGAATGTCCTTCTTCGGATGCTTCGCCTCTTCACCCATGGCCGTGATCGACTCGAAGCCGACTAGGATCAGGATCGCTATTGCCGCCTGTATAAAGATGAAATTGAAGCCATGAGGGTCGACAACCGAGCCTGCCGTTGAATGATAGTTGAACGTAGAAACCCCCTTGTCATCCTTTGTGATGGCGCCCTCAGTATAGTCTACCGTGAACGGCACAGCGAGTTTCGGGTCTGTTACGGGTTTCCCGTCCTTGTCGGCAGCTACCGGCATATTTGTCTTTTCATCCATCAGGTCCTGCATCTGGTATACCGGCTTTCCGTCTTTGTCCATAGTCGGTTTTCCATCGGCATCAAGCACCGGCAGGGGATTGCCTTTGTCGTCCTTCTGGATATCTTGGGCAACCTGGTAATCAACCGCGATACCGTTGGAGAGATGGTAACCTACACTTCCTTGGTGGTGCTGCACACGATAGCCGATGGCTATCACTGTAAAGATAATAAGCGCGGAGATCTGGACAATATTGATCACCACGTTGACCGCCGTTGTACCCGTCACGCCGCGATATGCAATGTACGCAACGCCGAGTGCAAAGAGGATGCAGAAAAAGTACATGAATAGGGGGCTGTTGTATGTTCCGCTGAAGGTGTCCGGCCAGAACTGGTTGCACAGGAACCCGCCGAGGATTGCCGTAACACCTACCATGACACCCGGATATACCCAATAATACAAGTGGCTCGCCCATCCAGTAATGAACTTGGCGATGCGGGCGAACTTGTATGCGTGGGTTTTTGAAAGGTACGCCTGCTCCGCGTACAGATAGGACGAACCAGGGCCTGGATATAATTTAGCCAGTTCCGCATAACTGATTGCTGTTGCGAAGCACAGCAACAGGGCAAAGAGAATGCCCCACCACATCGAGATGCCGGCCGATGGTGCGCCGTAAAGCGACTGCATTTGAAACGTTAACCACAGGAACGCGCCTGGGGCTATCAGCGCCATCGCGTTCGCTGTGAGACCCGTCAGACCTAATGTCCCTCTAGTGACTGGTTGTTGTTCGTTTGCCATAGTTATACTCCTTTTTTTATGTGTGACTTATTTGATGCTAGATTTAGAAATTCAATGTTACACCGATGCCGTACACGAAAGTATAGTCGATGTGTCCGGCGGGATTGGTATTTACTAAATTGCCGTCGATAATTACATCGTTATCGTGGTGAGACGTGCTCGAAAGCGGGAACCACCACTGTATGAGGGGCTGCACAACGACGTTCTTGGCTACGGGAATAGTGAGCCCGGCCTTT
>Ga0074045_10002078_pt1 | contig 18826 bp, 16 predicted proteins | sample BogForMeECP23OM2_FD_94442 | JGI IMG/M metagenome (GOLD analysis project Ga0074045, IMG submission 94442) | Bog forest soil microbial communities from Calvert Island, British Columbia, Canada - Bog Forest MetaG ECP23OM2 | ecosystem: Environmental > Terrestrial > Soil > Wetlands ...
CAGCATGCGGACTCCCTCCGCGGCAAGAGAGCGGGCGATGGCAGCCCCGCGCGCGATGCACTGCATCGCCTGCTCCCTCGTCATTGCAGGTCCCCTGCGCATGTTCGCCGTTCCCGGGCCGACCTTTGCGTCGATCAGCGCGCCCGACGCAACGAGGTCGGAAAGATCGGCGCGGCATCCCATGTCGACCACGCGCACCTCGATGCCCGCGTGCCGGCTGAGCACGTTGATGCCGGCTACACCGGCAGCAAACCCGCGCACCATCTGCCCGGTGACCTCAGAGGGGTAGGCACTCACTCCCTCGGCGGTGACCCCGTGATCTCCCGCCATGACAACAACCATTTTGCGGGAGAGATCCATGGAATCGAATCCGGTGATGCCGGCCACCTTTTCTCCCAGCGTGAGGAGCCTTCCCAGCGCACGCCGCGGCATGAGGAGACTGTCAGCGCGCGCAGCAGCTCTGGCCCTGCTCTGCGCGTCGATGTCAGTGATGCGAATGCCTGTCATGTCACCCACTTATGCCTGCCTTTCCTGCGGTTTGATGCGGATCGGTATGCCGGAGATCATGGAATAGACTTCATCCGCCTCACGGGCGATCACCTGGTTGGCCCTGCCGGCACAGTCACGGAAGCGGCGGGAGATCTCGTTGTCCGGCACGATGCCCGACCCAACCTCGTTCGTCACGATTATAACGGCAGTCTTGGCGCCACCAGCAGATTCCGCGGCGCGCACCCGGGAGACCAGGGAGCCGGCCTGGATCGCAGCCGCCCCCTCGTCGAAGCTGTCATCCGCGATGAGGAGATTGGCCATCCATACCGTCACGCAGTCCAGGATGACCGTCTGCGCGCTTTCGAGCGCGCCGGCCAGCGCATCAGGTACGCGGATGGGCTCTTCGCGCAGCTCCCACCCTGTCGGCCGGTCGCGCTGGTGCGCGGCGATGCGCCGCGCCATCTCCTCGTCGAACGGCTGTGCCGTTGCCAGGAAGATCCGGGGCCCCTCGTATGCCCGCGCCAGCTCCAGGGCGAATCCCGACTTGCCGCTCCTGCTTCCGCCCGTGACAAGGATCAGCACCCGCGCTTTCCTTTCAGCCCTGCTCAGCGAAAGAGCTCGGGATATGCCTTCTCTGCAAGCCATTCGACTGCCGAGGCAATGTACTGCGAGGTGGTGCTTTTGAGCTTCTCCGGCATCATGAGCACCTTGTTGTTCTTCACGGCAGCCAGGCTGCGGAACGCCGGGTCCCGTGTGAATCGGGAAAGGAATGCTGAGGCTCCTCCAGGATCGCCGAACACCCAGCCGGGGAGCACGAGGAGGTCAGGGTCGATCTGGAGGACTTTTTCTTTTGATAGGGGAACCTGTCCCCATTCATCCGGAGCAAGCCCTGCCACGGCGTCCACGAGTCCGGCCTGGCGGACTATTTCGTCCCATGAGCTGCCCTTGCCCTCTGCCGAGCCCCACGTGGCATAGTCCATCACCCGTGCCCGCTTTTCCGGGGAGATCCGTGAGACCTTCTCCGACACGGCTGCGAGCCGGTTCTCCATCCCGGCGACGATCTGCCGCCCCTTGTCCTGTTCATCCGTCATCATCGCCAGTCTCTGGATCTTTTCTTCGATGGAAGGAACCGAGACGCCGCTTGCCATCAGGTAGACCGCCAGGCCGGCGTCCCTCATCTGCTTCACGGGACCGGGGTCGCTCCAATTTGCCACCATGACGAGGTCAGGCCTGAGGGAAATGATGGTCTCCACGTTCTGGGTGAGCTTGTGGGGGATAGCGGCCGCCAGGTCCGTGACGTTGGAGATCTGGTTGTCTATGGCAAATGTCGTCACGGCAATAATGCGCGACGTGTCGACGAGAGAGAGCAGGATCTCGTCGGTTGTCAGTGTCTGGGAAGCGATCCGGACCGGCGCGGCAGCGAGCACGACGGGGTTTCCCGCGTCATCCAAGACAGTGAGTGGATAGTGCGTCAGTTGACGCGGCGCAGCCGGCAGCACTGCGGTGATGAGGATGGCAAGGACATGGGCGAGGATCAGGCGGGCTTTCATGGTTACAGTCTCTGGAGCGTTCACAGGGGTATATCGGATTTTTGCCGGCAGGTCAATTCATCTTGACCGACGGGCCGTCGGGACGTACTTTCAAGGCACCACACTATGGTACAATCATCGATTCTGGGCTATCCGCGCATGGGGCCGGCCCGCGAACTGAAAAAGGCCCTCGAGAAGTATTGGTCGTCACAGAGCGACGAGCGCGCGCTTCTGAATGAAGCGGCACGTGTCCGCGCGCTGCACTGGAAAGACCAGGCCGCCGCCGGCGTTGACCTCATCCCATCGGGAGATTTCTCCCTCTACGACCACGTGCTGGATACTGCGGCCATGCTCGGCGCCTTTCCCGAGCGGTATGGCTCTGCGGGGGAGACGGTGTCACTGTCCTCGTATTTCGCCATGGCGCGCGGGAGCCAGGCTGCAGGCAGGGACCTTCCGGCCCTGGAAATGACGAAGTGGTTCGACACAAATTACCACTATATCGTCCCCGAGGTGGACGCGCGGCAGCGCTTCCACCTGTCCTTCACAAAAGCGATCGACCAGTTCGAGGAAGCAAGGGCATTGGGCGTGAAAACAAGGCCGGTGCTTCTCGGCCCTGTCACTTTCCTGTCCCTTGCCAAGCCTTCAGACGGGAAAAGCGATCCGCTGTCATTGCTCGATGGCGTGCTCCCGGTCTACGAGCAGACACTGGCGCGGCTGTCCGGCCTGGGCGCCGGATGGGTACAGATGGACGAGCCGATCCTGGTCACTGACCTGGATGAGCCTGCCCGCAACGCATTCCCGCGCGCGTATGCGCGTCTCCGGAATGTCGCGGGGCTCAAGATCATGCTCGCCACCTATTTCGGGGATCTGCGGGAGAACCTCGACCTCGTCCTGGAATTATCCCCCGCAGGATTGCATGTCGACCTGGTGCGGGGACCGGCCCAGGGGGAAAAGCTGCTGTCGAAGAAGCCGAAGGAGCTCGTCCTTTCACTCGGCGTAGTAGACGGACGCAACATATGGAAAGCCGATCTAGAAAGGGCAATCAGCCTTGGCGAACGCTTCGTGGACGCATTCGGGCCCGAGCGCGTGATCGTCTCCCCCTCGTGTTCTCTGCTTCACTGCCCTGAGGACCTGTCATTGGAAACGGAGCTCGACTCCGAGCTCCTGAGCTGGATGGCATTCGCCCGGCAGAAAGCGGCCGAGCTGACCGTGATTGCGCGGGCCCTGAACAATGGACGGCAAAGCGTCGGCGCAGAGCTGGAAGAGAGCCGGCACGCGCAGAAGACCCGCCAGGACTCGCCGCGCACAATGAACAAGAAGGTGAGGGAGCGGCTGGCCGGGCTCACCCCTGCAATGGCGCGGAGGAAGAGCGCGTATGCCGAGCGCCGCAAGACCCAGGCTGCATCCCTGCGCATCCCCCTGTATCCCACGACCACCATAGGATCCTTTCCGCAGACCCAGAAAGTGCGCGCCGCGCGCGCCGAGTTCCGCAAGGGAACGCTCACCACGGCACAGTATGAGCAGTTCCTCGATGAAGAGATGGAGCGGACCATCAAGCTGCAGGAAGAGCTGGGCCTGGATGTGCTGGTCCACGGCGAGTTCGAACGGAACGACATGGTGGAGTATTTCGGCGAGATGCTGTCGGGCTTCGCATTCACCCGCAACGGCTGGGTGCAGAGCTACGGATCCCGCTGCGTGAAGCCGCCGCTCATCTATGGGGACGTGGAACGTCCCAAGCCCATGACGGTCCGCTGGTCGTCCCGCGCCCAGTCGCTCACCAAGAGGCTGATGAAAGGCATGCTCACCGGGCCGGTGACCATCCTCCAATGGTCATTCGTGCGTGACGACCAGCCGCGGGAGATCACCTGCCGGCAGATCGCCCTTGCCATTCGCGACGAGGTATGTGACCTGGAAGCCTCCGGCATCAAGCTGGTCCAGATCGACGAACCGGCGCTGCGCGAGGGGCTGCCGCTGCGGCGGTCCGACTGGAACACGTACCTCACCTGGGCGGTGGAGGCTTTCCGTCTCGCCTCCAGCGGGGTGAGGGACGAGACCCAGATTCACACGCACATGTGCTACTCGGAGTTCAATGACATCGTGCCCTCCATTGGGGCAATGGACGCGGACGTGATTTCAGTCGAATCCGCGCGGTCCCGCATGGAGCTGCTGGGCGCGTTCCATGACTACCGCTACCCCAATGAGATCGGTCCCGGCGTGTATGACATCCATTCCCCGCGTGTGCCTTCCGCGGACGAGATCACCGTTCTTCTGGAGAAAGCCCTGGAAGTGTTGAAACCTGAGCAGCTCTGGGTCAACCCGGACTGCGGCCTGAAGACCCGGCAATGGAGTGAAGTGAAGCCGGCGCTGACCGCCATGGTCGAGGCGGCACGGCGGCTCCGTCAAAAGAAGTAAGGCTACGAGACCAGATTTCCGCACCCGACTTGAGCAGAAGACCCCGATTCTCTTTGACGGGGCAATGGGAACAATGCTCTACGAGCGCGGCGTGTTCCTCAACCGTTCATTCGAGGAAGTGTGTCTTTCGGATCCCCCGCTCCTCCTGGCCATCCATCGCGAATACCTGGACGCGGGCGCCGACGTGCTGACCACCAACAGCTGGGGCGCGGGTCTGCCCAAGCTGCGCAGCGCAGGCCTGGCGGAGAAGTTCGAAAGCATCAACCGCAGCGCTGTGGCTCTTGCCCGCAAGGCCATCGAGGAGGCAGGACTAGAAGACTCCGTGTACATTGCCGGCTCCATCGGCCCCCTGGGCGTCAAGATCGAGCCGCTGGGCGCCATGAGCGCCGCGGAAGCGGAGGGGCTTTTCATGCGCCATGCCTCGATCCTGGCGGACGCGGGGGCTGACCTCATCATCCTTGAGACCTTCGTGGACGTGCGGGAGCTGGCTGCTGCGGTCCGCGGCGTCAGGAAAGGTTGTGGGCTTCCGCTGATCGCTTCCCTGACGATCAACAGCGAAGGAACGTCCCTGTACGGGACCGAGCCGGAGATCTTCACGACAGAAATCGACGAGCTCGCGCCGGATGTCATCGGGGTGAACTGTTCCGAGGGACCGAAGATCATGCTCGACACTGCGGAAAGGATGATCAAGGTGGCGCAGCGGCCCCTCTGCGTCCAGCCCAATGCCGGTGTTCCTGCCAACGTGGATGGCCGCAATATCTACCAGACCACCCCGAAATACATGGCCAAGTACGCCAAGCGCATGATCCAGTCCGGCGTGCTCATCGTGGGCGGCTGCTGCGGCACGACCCCTGCGCATATAAAGGAGATCCGGCAGGAGATAAAGGCCCTTGTGCCGAGCATGCCGCGGGAGCGGATCCGCCTGGTAGTTCCCGACAGGGGCCTCACACCGGTTGCGCTGGAGAAGAAAAGCCGGTGGGCGTACAAGCTGGCCCACGGCGAGTGGGTCACCTGCGTCGAGCTGGTTCCGCCCAAAGGCATCGATGTGGAGAAAATACTGGAAAGTGCGCGGATCCTGAAAGACAAGGGGATCGACGCGGTAAACGTGCCGGACAGCCCGCGCGCACAGGTCAAGATGGGCGCGGTCTCGGCTTCCATCCTCCTCCAGCAGGGGACCGGCATCGAGGCAATTCCGCACTACACGTGCAAGGACAAGAATCTCCTGGCCCTTCAGGCGGACCTCCTGGGGGCGCACGCGCTGGGCATACGCAATATCCTCCTCGTCACCGGTGACCCTCCGAACATGGGCACCTATCCCGACGCCACGGCGGTCTTCAACGTGGACGCCATCGGGCTGTGCAACCTGGCCAACATGCTGAATCACGGCTACGACCTGGGGAACAATCCCGTCGGACGGCCGACTGAGTACTGCTTCGGTGTAGCCTTGAATCCCAGCGCGGTGAATCCCGAGCGGGAGCTGCAAAGGTTCCGCTGGAAAATGGAGGCGGGGGCGGAGTTCGCCATCACGCAGCCCATTTTTGACGCCCAACCCCTCCTGCGAGTCGTCGACCGCCTGCGCGGCGCGCCCTGCATACCCATTATTGTGGGGATCTGGCCTCTCATCAGCCTGCGCAACGCCGAGTTCATGAAGAACGAAGTGCCCGGAGTGTTTGTTCCGGATTCCGTGATCGCGCGCATGTCACGCTGCGATACAAAGGAGGCAGCGCTCGAGGAGGGCACAGCGATTGCGCGGGAGCTCCTGGAACTGCTGAAGGGAGTTGCTGCAGGGGTGCAGCTGTCTGCTCCCCTGGGAAAGGTCCAGAACGCGCTGAATGTTCTCGGGCTTTGAGCATCCTGGCCGGGCACGCAATGGCTTGCAGGCGTTCCCTGTTTTCTATACTTTGAGCTGAAGCGAATGCCGCCGAACTGCACGGGGTACCGTGCAAGGTACGGCGGCCGCGAATGCCACCAACCGCGCCAGGAGCGCGAGGGAGTGGCCGCAGAATGCCACCAGGAGTGGCCGCGCTAAAATGCCACCAGGAGTGGCCGCGCTAAAATGCCACCAGGAGTGGCCGTGGTGCCATGGGATATCTCTGGAGATTGTTCGCGTGGGTGGGTCTTTTCCTCAGCATTGCTTTCGCCGCGTTCGTGGCGACATTCCTTTTCACGCGCCGGCGCATCATGCGCCAGGTTGAGGAGGAGCTGGGAAAAGATGCACTCCTTCTGACCGCTGGCGCGCGCGTCGGGGAAAGCGGCAACGGGGAAAACGGTGGGTCGTCACTATCCACCGGCATCCTTATGCTTCTCTCCAGCGGACTGTACTTCCACGCCTGGCTCGGCAGTCGCGAGGTTTTCGTGCCGGGACCTTCGATATCCTGGATCGGCTTGTCGGAGGCGCATGACGGGCCGCGCGCGGAGCGCCATCATATTGTCGTTCGGTTTCTGAACGCGGCGGGCAAGGAGGACGGTATTGCGATCCGCCTCCTGTACCCCGCGCAGTGGGTTGCGGCGATCAAGACCCATCTGATCACACGGGCAGGCTGAGCAAGGGGGACAGGTGCCGGGCAGCTCATTCGGACGCATCCTGAGCATCACGACATTCGGGGAAAGCCACGGACCGGGCATCGGGGTGGTCGTGGACGGCTGCCCCCCGGGGGTGGCCATCATCACGGAGGACATCCAGAAGGAGCTGAACAAGCGCAGGCCGGGCCAGAGCGCCATCACGACTCCCCGTGCGGAAAAGGATAGGGTCGAGGTGCTCTCCGGCGTTTTTGACGGGCTTACGACCGGCACGCCCATTGCCCTCCTGATCAGAAATGAAGATAAAAAGAGCGAAGACTACGAGCCGTTGAAGGGGCTGATCCGCCCCGGACACGCCGACTGGACCTATGGGGCGAAGTACGGCGTGCGTGATTGGCGTGGCAGCGGCCGCGCCTCGGGCCGGGAGACTGCCGCGCGCGTTGCCGCAGGCGCCATTGCCAAGAAGATACTCGCTTCCCGCGGCGCCACACTCCTGGGGTACAGCCTGGAGATCGGCGGGGTGCGCGCCCGGCAGATCGATCCGTCAGAAATAGAGAGGAACATGGTCCGGTCCCCGGATGCCGAGGCAGCGCAGCTCATGATCGCCCGCATTGAGGAGGCGCGCGCGGCCGGGGATTCCGTGGGCGGCATTGTCGAAGTCGTTGCGTCGAATTGCCCCGCGGGCCTGGGGGACCCGGTATTCGACAAGCTGGAGGCCCTCCTCTCGCACGCGCTGATGTCCGTGGGTGCCGTGCGGGGCGTGGAGGTCGGCGCGGGCTTCGAGGCGGCCCGGATGCGCGGCTCGGCGTACAACGACGAGCCGTACAACGAGTCCGGTCGGATGCGGACACGGACAAACAATGCCGGGGGGATCGCGGGTGGGATCTCGAACGGAATGGACATCGTCGTGCGCGCCGCCCTGCGCCCACCCGCCTCGATTTCCCGTCCGCAGAAGACCGTGGACGCCAGCGGTGCGTCCGTCACGGTGGAGATAGGGGGCAGGCACGACCCCTGCATTGTTCCCCGTGCCGTGCCCGTGCTTGAAGCCATGGCCGCGCTCGTCCTGGCGGACTGCCTGCTCATCCAGGACGCGTACCGTTCCCGTTGACATCGGCAGGGGAGGCGGTATTAACTTATTTGACACGCGAACAGATGAATGTCAATGAAACTGACCCACTACATACGGCCTGACTGCTTTATCGCCGAGCTGCCGGAAAAAACCCGGGAAGACGCGTTGCGGAGGATCGTGCACGCGGTGGCGGAGAAGGGCTATATCAGCGACGAGAACGCGGTCTTCGCCAAGCTCATGGAACGGGAGAATATCCAGAGCACCGCGGTGGGAAACGGGATTGCCATCCCGCACTGCTTCACCGACGAGGTCCCAGATCTGATCATTACCCTTGCGCGATCACGCGCCGGGCTGGAGTTCGATTCCTTCGACGGAAAGCCCACGCAGGTGGTCTTCCTGCTCATGGGCAACCGCAAGGAGCACAGTCTTCACCTGAAAGCCCTGGCCCGGATCGCCCGGCTCATCAAGAGCACCTCCTTCATCGAGAGGATCGTCGCATCGTCAACCGTGGAGGACATGGTCAGGGCATTCGAGCAGGAGGAGGGCAAGATCTGATGAAGCTCCTGTTCATCATTCTGAACTCGGCGGAGAAGCTCGAGGAAGTCCTCGAGGGGCTCCTGGAAGTCGGCGTGACGGGCGCAACGGTCGTGGACTCCGTGGGCATGGGGCATATCATCGAGGATGTGCCGCTGTTCGCCGGCATGCGCAACGTGTTCCGCTCCGCCAAGCCCCGCAACAACATGATATTTTCCGTCATCAGCGACACGCAGGCCGCGGAGGCAATGGAAGTCCTTGACAAGATCCTGGGCTGTTCCCAGGACAAGGGCAGGGGCATTGCCTTTACTCTGCCCATTGATTCGAGCATCGGCATCTGCAAGGAGAGCTGAGCAGGTCCGTGTACGACGTTGCGATCATCGGCGCGGGGGTCACGGAGCGCAGGTTCTCTTCACCCGCGCCCTACCACCTGATGAGGTTCCCCCCGTACGTTAGTCCGGCGCCAAAACCGAATGTAAGGAGCAGGTCTCCCTGTTTGATCAGTGCCTTTGAGCACATTTCAGACAAAGCGATGGGGATGGTTGCAGCAGAGGTGTTTGCGTACTCTTCTATGTTCATGAAGAATTTTTCCATTGGAATCTTTGAACGTTTCGCCGCTGCTTCGATAATCCGCACATTTGCCTGGTGAGGCACGATCCAGGCAATGTCCTTGGCGCAGATATGGTTGCTCTCCATCATTTCCACGATGCCTTCGGATACCACCTTGACGGCGAAGTTGTACACCTTCCTGCCGTCCATCTGAAGGAAGTTGTCCAAGGGATCCGTCTTGCCGTCAACGTATGGTGTACGGGTGCCACCTACGGGATGCGTAAGCAGCCCTGAACCTGAGCCATCGGCTCGAAGCACGGACCGGATGATTCCGCGTTCCCCGGGTGAGTCGTCTGCAGTCACCAGCACCGCCCCCGCCCCGTCGCCAAACAGAACACAGGTATTCCTGTCCTGCCAGTTCGTGATCCTGCTCAGGACGTCTGCGCCCGCGACCAGGACTTTGCGCGCCCCGCCCGACACCACGAAGCCGCGGGCAGTTTCCAGCGCATAGATAAAGCCGGTGCAGCCCGCAGCCAGGTCCATGGCTCCCGCGTTTTTCGCTCCGAGCCTGTCCTGGACGATGCAGGAAACGGAGGGGAACCCTATGAAGTCGGGCGTTGCCGTTGCGACGATGACGAGGTCTATTTCCCCGGCAGGTGTGGCTGTCTTTTCCAGCACCTTGCGGCAGGCTTCGTACGCAAGGTCGGAAGACGCAACGGAGGGATCCGCGATATGCCGGTAGCCAATGCCCGTGTGGGAACGGATCCACTCGTCGGAGGTGTCGAGGGAAGCTGGGAACTCGCTGTTGGCCATTCTCCTGGCCGGCACCGCGAAGTCAACCGCATTGATCACTGCTCGCATGGCGAGCATACTAATGTGATCAAAATGTATGGTCAACAGGCAATTCTGAGCCGTGGAATACGGATATTTTAGTCACGTTTTCAGATATCTAATCGGCATATACAATTATAACAATACCGCCGCCGCCTTGACCACGATTTGGTGTGCGTGGTATTTTGGGCCAACATGAAAACCTGCTTCCTTTTCCCCGGACAGGGGGCCCAATATCCCGGCATGGCGAAAGATCTCTGGGAGGCAAGTCACAAGGTAAAGGATCTGTTCAAGAAAGCCTCGGATGCGTCTGGAATGGAGGCAGAGAAGCTCCTTTTCGAGTCCTCCGAGGAAGAATTGAAGGCCACTGACAAGACGCAGGTGGCGATTACCCTCGCCAGCCTATGCTCCAGTGCTGTCCTCAAAGAGAAAGGAGTGCTGCCGCAGGGGTGCGCGGGCTTCAGTCTGGGCGAGTACGCGGCGTTGTGCGAAGCCGGCGTCATTCGGCTGGGGGATGTATTCCCGATCGTGAAGATCCGCGGCGCCCTGATGGAAAAGGCAGCGCGATCCCTCGACTCCCAGACCGGCGCACCGGGCATGGCAGCGGCGCTGGGCATCTCCGCTGAGAAGGTGGTGGCAATTCTGGAAGGGCTTGCCGCTTCATCGGTCTACCTTTCCAACCACAACAGCCCGAGCCAGGTGGTCGTGTCGGGGACCGCCGCGGGGCTGGACAAGGCCGAAGAGGCCTTGCGGGCCTCGGGCGCCAGGCGTTTTGTCCGGCTGTCTGTTTCAGGCCCCTTTCACTCGCCGCTCATGGCCGATGCGCGAAGGGAATTCGACGAGGCGCTCGCGCCATTCGCGTTTTCCAATCCCTCTCTCCCCGTCTACTCGAACGTCACCGGCAGGATGATCCGCACGGGATCCGAAGCGAAAGAGCTCTGCGGCAGCCAGCTCGTCTCCACGGTACGCTGGGTCGCGGCGGAGGAAGCCTTGTTCGCGGATGGCTTCGAGCGGTTCCTCGAGGCAGGGCCCGGAACCGTCCTCTGCGGCTTGATGCGCGCCCTGCGCGCCGATGCGCGCTGTGAGCAGGCAGGGACCCTTGTGAGCATCACGAAGGCGACGGAGACCGCGGGATGATTCTGAAAGGAAAGAGGGCTATCGTCAGCGGGGCGTCCCGTGGCATCGGGAATGCCATTGTGCGGGAATACCTCCGTGAGGGCTCGATCGTCTACGGCGTTTCGCGCAAGGAGGCGGACAACCGCGCGGAGCTGGAGGAAGCGGGAAAAGCCTCCGGGGGCGCCTACCACTGGCGCCAGGTCGACGTGACCCGGGAAGAAGAGATCACGAAGGCCGTGGATGCCATTGTCGCCGAGGCAGGTGGAATCGACATCCTGGTCAACAACGCGGGGATCACGCGTGACGGGTTGATTTTCCGCATGTCCACCGCGGATTGGGAAGAGGTGCTGAAAGTGAACCTGACCTCGGCCTTCTTCGCCTCGCGGACCATGGCCCGATCCATGATCAGGCAGCGATCCGGCTCGATCATCAATATTTCCTCCGTGAGCGGGATCATGGGCAACGCAGGCCAGGTCAACTATTCCGCCTCCAAGGCCGGGCTCATCGGTTTTTCCAAGAGTCTTGCACGCGAGGTGGCCAGCCGCGGCGTGCGGGTGAACGCGATTGCCCCGGGCTTCATTGAGACGGATATGACAAGTGCACTCGCGGAAAAGGCGCGTGAGGCGCTGTTTTCCCAGATTCCCCTTGGACGTGCGGGGACAGCCGTGGATGTGGCTGCCCTCGCCGTCTTCCTCGCCTCGGATGCCTCGGCCTACATCACGGGCCAGGTCATCCAGGTCGACGGCGGGCTTTCGATGTGATGCAAGGAGATTACATGGCGCGAAGAGTCGTTGTGACTGGCATGGGCACGGTGAATCCGCTCGGCAACAATGTGAAGGACTCCTGGAAGGCGATCAAAGCCGGGGAAAATGGCATCGGCATGATCGACCGTTTCGATATGACCATGTTCGACTCGAAGATCGGCGGCCAGGTGAAGAACTTCGTCCCGGAGAGCATCCTCGAGACCAAGGAAGCCCGTCGAATGGACAGGTTCACGCAGTTCGCCATGGTATCCGCGCTCGAGGCCATGGCGCAGGCGGGTCTCAAGCCGGGAGACGTGGACCCCGAACGGTTCGGCGTCATCCTCGGCAACGGGATCGGGGGAATCGAAACCCTCGAGGCGGCTTTCGGCAAGATTGCCCAGAAGGGACCGCAGGGACTCCATCCGCTCACCATTCCCATGATGATTGCCAATGAGGCGCCCGCCAATATCGCCATCAAGCTGCAGGCGTTCGGACCGTGCTTCTGCGTGGTGACCGCCTGCGCCTCCTCCAACGACGCCATGGGTGATGCCTGGCGCTTCATCCGTGACGGCACTGCCGACGTGATGATCGCAGGAGGGACGGAAGCGCCCCTTACCCCGCTCGGGTTGGCCGGATTCATCAAGCTGCAGGCGGCGAGCACGAGAAATGACGACCCTGCCCACGCGAGCAGGCCTTTTGACAAGGACAGGGACGGTTTCGTCATGGCGGAGGGCGCGGGCCTGCTTCTGCTTGAAGAGCTCGAGCACGCCAGAAAGAGGGGCGCGCACATCATCGCTGAAATGGCAGGCTACTCGGCTACCTGCGACGCGAACCATCTCACGGCGCCTCACCCCCAGGGACGCGGCGCTGTCAAGGCCATCTGCCAGGCAATTGCCTCGGCCGGCCTTGCACCAAGCGACATCGACTATGTCAACGCGCACGGGACGTCCACCCCGATCAACGACCCGATCGAGACGAAGGCCATCAAGGCGGTCTTCGGGGAGCACGCGAAGAAGCTGAAGATCTCCTCTTCCAAGTCGATGACGGGGCACCTGCTTGGCGCGGCCGGCGGCATCGAGGCCATCGTTTCGATAATGGCCATCACGGACCAATTCTTCCCGCCCACGCGGAATCTCGATACTCCCGATCCCGAGTGCGACCTGGACTATGTCCCGCACAAAGGCTATTCGGGCCGGATCAGGGCGGCAATTTCCAACGCGCTGGGGTTTGGCGGGCATAACTCGGTCGTGGTGTTCAAGGAGTACACGGCGTAGGTCGATCTGCGCGCCACGGTACCCCGTGGATTATTGCGCCACGGTACCTTGCGCGGTACTCCGTGCAGTTCCGTGGATTAGCGCGCCACGGTACCCCGTGGATTATCGCGCAAGCGCTCCGAGCGCGAGGGAGTACAGCTTGTTGCGCACCGAGTCGCTACGGGAAGCCAGCACAATGGGCGCGCGCGCTCCCATCACGATCCCCGCCTCCTCCGCCTTTGCGAAGAATATGAGCGCCTTGTAGAGAATGTTGGCCGCCTCGATGTTCGGGGCCACGAGTATGTCCGCTCTTCCCGCCAGCTCGCTCGTGATGCCCTTGTGGCGAGCTGCTTCGACGCTCACCGCATTGTCCAAAGCGAGCGGGCCCTCCACGCGGGCGCCCTTGATCATTCCCCGTTCCGCCATTTTTGCCACGCAGGCCGCGTCCACGGTCGCCGGCATGTCGGGGTTCACTGTCTCGATTGCGCAGAGGATCGCGACGATGGGCTGGGGCAAACCGAGCTTGTGGGCCAGGTCCACCGCGTTCTGTACGATGTCGAGCTTCTGCTGGTAGTCAGGAGCGATCGTGAGCGCGGCGTCGGTCACGAAGTAGAAGCGCTCCGATGCCTCGAACTTGAACACGCCCACGTGCGAGAGCGTGCGGCCCATGGTGAGCCCGCTCGTCTTGGAGAGCACGGCGTGCAGGAGATCGGCGCTCGGCAGCAGCCCCTTCACCAGTATGTCTGCCTCCCCGCCTGCCACGAGCTTCACCGCGGCGGCGGCGGCCTCTCCGTTCGTTCCCGCCTCCACGAAGTCGCAGCCTTGCAGTGAGATTGACCTCTCCCTCGCTGCACGCTCGATCTCCGTGCGACGCCCCACGAGAATGGGCCGGGCGAACCCGGTATCCCGCGCTGCTGTCAAAGCCTCCAGAATGGTGGAATCCGCCGCCTGGGCAACGACGAATCGGGCTGGTCCCGCGGCCCGCGCCGCTTCGATGATCTGCGCAAAGCTGTTCATGACGCCCTCCGGAGTCCAGTATACCATGCGCGGAAGAAGAGATTCCGCTAATGTGCGCTACCGCACGGAAATGCATTTTCTTTTCTGCTTTAATACTCACGGGAAGAGATGTGAAGGTCAGAAATCTTAACGTTTCAAGCCAGATCATGGGCAGCACTGGGAGCCGGTTTGCCCACTGGGAGGAAACAACCAGACAGAGTGCATTTCTGTGCTTCGTGAAAGACTGCATAAACAGGCCGACCGCCGGGGGACTTGTCCAGAAAGACAGCCCGACTGATCGAAGCTGGTACATCGTACCGCTCTGCAGGGACTGCAACACCAAGACCGGACAGGATCTCGACATCTGGGATGAGGCAGTACTCGTTCGCAGAAGCGATATGAAAGCCTCACCAGCGGCGTCTTCCGTCCGGCCCGCGGTGATGCCTCGCATTGCGCCTCTTTCCCAATAGTCTCTGGCAGATCGGAAGGACTTTCCTTCGGCGACGAGGTCCTGGTCGTGTTGCATGAGATGGGCGTGGAGAAGATGTCGGGATGAAAAGAGTGTGTGCCTGGTGTCAGAGGCCGTTGAATAACGAGCCTGACGGGGGAACCCCGGTGAGTCATGGCATCTGCGATCGCTGCTTCGAGAACACACTGATGAAGATAGCGCTGCTTGGCAGTCTGCGCGGCGCAGGAAACTCCCCGCTTGAGGCGGACGGGAAAAGCAATCTCGGAAAGCTGTCCACCGGTGCCGGCTTTCAGTAGTGGGCGCCGAGCTGCAAGTTCCCGTGCCTGACTTCAATCCTGTTGTCGGCGTCCAGCACTCGGGCCGGACGGGGGATTAAAGGGTTCATTTGTGGTCAGGTCGGGGAGCAGCCGTCGAAACTCCTGCCTGACAACTCCGTAGCATTCACACACTCGCTTCTCAAGGCCCTGTCTATCAAGGACCGTGATGCGGCCCCGGCTGTAGTGAAATCCGGAGTTTTGCAGCTTGCCTGCTGCCTCGGTCACACCCTCCCGCCTTACGCCCAGCATTTTGGCGATCAGCTCCTGGGTCATGCTCAGCTCATTGGCCGGCAGGCGGTCAAGACTGAGCAGCAGCCAGCGGCAGCAGGACCTTAGTACCCCACGGCTTGCCTGCGGGCGGGGTGGGCAGCCGACGTTTGGCGGTACTGTTTCCTTGCCGGCGGTCGGACTTGAACCGACACGAGAGTTGCCCCTCACCAGATTTTGAGTCTGGCATGTCTGCCATTTCATCACGCCGGCGCTTCGGCGAGCATAACCAGCGAACCGGCAAGCTGTCAATGAACAGGCGCGCTTGACACCACGCCGTATTTCGGTAGGGTAGTGTCCGGGGCCCATAGCTCAGTTGGTTAGAGCGACGGACTCATAATCCGTTGGTCCAAGGTTCAAGTCCTTGTGGGCCCAACCCTTTCTCTTTTCGTGAAGCCGCTGATATCTCGTTATTGGATAATAAGTTACCCCCATCTCAAAGACACGCTAGGTTCACGCACAATGAGCCGTGGGACCAAAAATGTGACCAAAACGTCGCAGAGACGACCGACGATAAGAAAAACTCTTATGGCATTCAGGCAGTTTACGATGTTTCCGCGCAAGGCCAAGAAGGGAAAGCCAGTCTTCTACGTCCGCTTTCGTGATCCTGAAACTGATAGAAGGCTTACGACCATAAGTAGCGGTAGGCATTCCAAGCAAGTCGCTGAAATGTGGGCGATTGAACAGTTGAAGAAGGGACTCATAACAACCAAATCAAACATGACCTTCTTCGGCTATCGGCAAGTTGAAAGATTCACCCAGGGAAAAGGGGATACTGACGCGCAGGGAGATAAAGCAGCTAGTGTCTCTCATGCTCGGTTCTTCTCATATCGAGATGGAGTGAATCCCTTGAATATCAACCATACAGCAAGAAAAAGCTCGTTCAAGGAAGCTGGAAGAACGATGATGTTTGCAGGGTATTCGCCCCTAAAGAGCATTCCTGGATGATTCGCAAGAATCCCCGACAGCACAAGAATCAGAAATATGGGCATTCCAACGAGACCCCAATAGATAAGAATCTCGGAAGGAGTCTTGATTTTGAGCACAAGTAGAAGAGGATCAGATAAGCTATTCCAGTGGCTATACACACCATGTCATACGCCCAATAATGGCCTGCCACGACTGCCGTAGCGAGAGTTGAGAGGTAAGAAGCATCCGAAGCTCCTGCTCCTGCGTATTCCTGGCCGAGCGTTACAAGAGATAACACCATAACCTCACAGACAATAGTGAAGACAGCCTCAATAGACCTGAAAATAACGAACGCAACAGCCATCTTTTCACTGTGCTGTTTCAAGATAGGGAATAGCGTAATTGGAATCCAGACAACCAACGCCGCGCACGTTAGCTCCAAGAGTACGCCTATAAACATATGCGTCGTGTTTGAAGGGATATTTGCGAGGAAGCTCGGGACTTTGATCACGGACAGTATTTGAGTGCCCCCTACTACAGAGGCAGCTACCGAAATGAGAATCAAGACTCCTGCGACTATTGTGGTCTTTCTGTTTGGGGCCATTCCTTGTCTCCTTTGCGATGGCTTTCCCATAGAACAGGTACCATAAGGGAGATACTCACTTCAACCCCGTGACGAAAGTATAGTGGCACCTATAACAGAGCTATTGAGGTAGGTCTTCCATGCATCACTTTGTTGGCCTCTGGGGCCTAATGCTCTGCCGAACTGTGAAAAGCAGTCGTCGGGCTTTTAGCCCGTCTCAAAAACCTATCTAGTTCATTTAGGATATCGACTGAGAGACCGCCATCAGATTCGGCACAGCTAGAATCGCAGCTCTAATGTAATCATCGCTTTCCTAAAGGCTGGCGCGAACGCGAAGGCGAAGAACAACAGAGGATATACAGCCCTTGACTACGCGAAGGCCAACAGAAATCTGGACAACACCGACGCGCTTAAGCAACTCGAAGAAGCTTCAAAGTAGGAGTGTCGAATTACTGAATGAAGTCCAGAAAATCTCTGATTCGTCGAAGGGAAAGCTGCTACTCTCACTATATTCGGGTTGTAGCTCTCCAAGTGCCTCTAATGTGCAGAAAACAAGGTTCCATTGCACTCTTGGCGAAATGGCTTTTCGACTTCTGACAGTTTGCGGAATCGACTCTTGACGCTGGCACCGGACGTTGTACGACAAAAGGAAATCGTCGGCTGCTCTTCGTTGGCCCGCCTTGCAGCCTGTCAAACACCCACAATCAACGAGGGAAGCCCGAGGGAGGAAGTGCATGAGAAAGTTGGTAGTTCTCTTTGCTTCTCTGGTCATCCTATTCGCAATGTTTGGAGCCTTGGGCTTTGGTCAGGGGAAGTACACTCCAAAGCCGAATGAGGAGATTTACGGAACGTGGGTCAACGAAGAAATGAACCCCCCAAAAACAGCGAACAATCCTGACGGAACATTTGCCGATTACTTTCCGGCATCTTATGCCAAGCCCTATGAGGGCGGGAATAGAGAGATAGTCAAGAAGTGGACGGATTCAGAGGGCAGCGTCTACTACGACACTTACGAGACTTTCACCTTTGGCGCGGGCATAGTGGGTATGAAATCTCAGTGCCTTAAAAAGGTAAGCAAGTCGGGAACGGTGCTTGAAATGATGTGGGTTTTAGTAAGCGAATTTGGGCCGGACAAATTCCCTTCAACCCTCGATACAAAGAGCGGCAACTCCTTCAATACGCAGGGCTACCTCATCTTCTACCGCGCGAAGGAATAGGCAAACCCGTAAACGTCCTAGGCGCTGGGCGCAGGAGGGAGCGTCTGGAGGACCTTCAAGTAGGCTCCCGAAGCGTCACAGTAGGCCGAAGCGCCCGTCTCGCCGACTTGCTCGCTGATAGATTCCCAGTGCTGGCGTCCGAAGAGATACTGACCATTTGAAATGTCTGAAAGATCAAGTACGATTTTCTACATCTCGGCGGTTGGTGGCCTGCCAAACTCTTAGTCGTGGTCGCTACTCGGGGTGCCACAAGTCTCCATGGAAGGCCATCTACCGTCCTCCTCTTGGGTCCCGGGTTTTCGAGGAATTCAGTATACGGCCACCAACCATTTGATCATCAACGCCTTCCGGGAACTGCAAGGCGCATCATGACAACTCTTAGGCCACCCGGGACAGCAGGACCGCCGCAAACGTCACTGCCGCGCAGCTGGCAAAGTTCACCACGTCATTGTTCACGAATCCAAGGCCGCGCGCCAGCCGGTTGGGCACTCCCTCGTCGGTAAAGGCGCGTTCCGTCACCAGGAGGGCAGGACGCCCGGGTTTTGCGCCGCCGTTCACAGGCACATATTGCGCCTGCAGAGTTCCGCCCAGAAGGCTGTCCAGCAACGAGCCGAGAAAGCCGGCCGCGGCCACGAATGCCCCGACCCTGACAAAACCCCCTGTCAGAATGCGAAGCGAGAGATTCTCCACGGCGAAGATCAGGGCGATGAAAGCCGCGCCGCCGAAGGAAGCGGCGCAGCCTGCCGGGCTCACGCCTCCCGAGATCCCGCGCGGGACCGGCCGCAGGCCAGGCAGCGAAACAGGGTTGCCGCGCGACAGCACTCCCAGCTCGCTTGCCCAGGTGTCCGCGTTGGACGAAGCGAATGACACTGCAAAACCCACCGCCCACCCAGGATCATGAGTGAGGCCGAAAAGAAGTGCCATAACGGCTCCCATGCCTCCGTTGGCCAGGACTTGAAAGAGGTCGCGCCTGTTTCCTTTTTGATGAATGGCTTTCAGCGCTTCCTTCTCCCCAGGGCGTAC
>Ga0074045_10002079_pt1 | contig 18821 bp, 14 predicted proteins | sample BogForMeECP23OM2_FD_94442 | JGI IMG/M metagenome (GOLD analysis project Ga0074045, IMG submission 94442) | Bog forest soil microbial communities from Calvert Island, British Columbia, Canada - Bog Forest MetaG ECP23OM2 | ecosystem: Environmental > Terrestrial > Soil > Wetlands ...
TCAGATCGGCCACCAGGTGCTTCAGTCGGCGGTTCTCGTCCTCCAACTGCTTCAACCGTTGCGCTTCGCCCACTTCCATCCCGCCATACTTCGACTTCCATCCGTAGAACGTCGCCGCACTGATCCCATGCTCGCGGCACAGGTCCGCCGTCTTCACTCCGGCCTCATGCTGCTTCAAAATCCCAATGATCTGCTCTTCCGTGTATCGGCTCTTCTTCATCGCAGTCCTCCCTCTCAGATTACGGGAGAACTCCAGTTTTCCTTGGCTGAGTTTCTCGGGGGCAGGTCAGACCCAAGCAAGAGCGATGAGCGAAACCTCAATGTCTTCCAGCCTTCCACTGAATCGGTGGTAAAAACTCTAACTTCTCGTTAGAGCGCCAAATTCTGAGACTTGATCCGACACTATCCTGCGGCGCGCTCACGTCTGCAATAATTTTATGAACTACCCCCTCGACAGCGTGCTGCACTTCGGGAGAGATCTCAGCCCCGAGTTCGAATCGCCGCCCCTCGATACCGTAAATGCGCAGCCGCATCGGAAGACGATTGAGAACGCGAGCCAACTCGATCGCTTCCGCCAGACCGAACCCATGAGTCGAAGCTGTTCTACCGAGGGAGACCAGAGGCCGTGGGTCGTCCCACGCCTGCACCGTGCCCACGGGCGCACCGGTCACGACTGCGTCGACCACGATCACATCGTCGGTCCCCCTCCAGGCCTCGATGAGATCTGCAGGTTCGCCAAGCCAGCTATCGGCTTTTACGCCAAGTTTACGCAGGCTCTCCGCGACCTGGATTCCGGCCCCGTCGTCTCCTCGCTGCCGATTCCCACAGCCAATGATAAGCATTCTTTAGACCTCAGTCTCCTCACGCTACACTACGAAATTCGCGAAGATCATCCGCAATCCGTTTCTGGTTTTGGGAGGTTGGCGGCACATAGGGACAACTTGTGAAGTGTTCGCTTCGTATCATTTTTCGATGGCGACGTGAGTTTCGGTCTTGATTACCCCCGGCATGGTCTGAATTTTGTCCATAACTACAGTGTTGAGATCATTCCAGGCAGAAAATTCGACGACGGCATAAACATCGCCAGTGCCCCAACAAGCGTCAGCCATTTTGACGCCTGGCAGGGCAGCGACCGCGTTGGCGACGTCACGCGGTGTCCCCACTTTTGCCGTGACAACAATGTAAGCCTTCATGACTGCCACCTCCTAGCTATGTGCACTCTCGATGGCTTTATCTCTAGCTGATCTCATCAAGCAGTTCCCCATCAGGTCCTACAAGCGATACTGTCACCAAGGGCATGCCTAACGCGTGGGTCGAGCAACTCAGGCAGGGATCGTAGGCCCGCACCACCGCCGACACGCGATTCAACATGCCTTCTTCCAGGTGCTCGCCGTGCACGAAATGTTCGCTGACTTGGCGCACGCTGCGTCCGATCGCAAGGTTGTTATGCCCGGTGGCGACGATGAGGTTGGCCCACACGATCGCACCATTTTCATCCACCTTGTAATGATGGATGAGGGTCCCGCGCGGCGCTTCGATCACGCCCACACCCTCCAGCGAGTTCACTCCAGCCGATGCCCTGACGTGGGTATCGAGCGCTTCGGGCCTGGCCAGCAGGTTGGCCATTCGCTCCAGGGCATAGAGGATTTCGATCAGCCGCGCGTAGTGATAGAGAAAAGCGCTGTGCGGTATGCGGCCGAACCTTCGGCGATATTCCTGCAACTCCGCGTCAGCCTTCGGGGTACCGCAGCCTTCGGCAACGTTGATCCGCGCCAGCGGACCGACACGGTAGACGCCGTCGGGATATCCTGCGGGCCGATAATAAGGAGCTTTGAGATATGAGTCTCGCAGCGATGCTTCACCGATGAACTCGCTATAGTCCTCGGATACAATGCCGCCCTGGATTATCCCCCCGAGAGCGTCGCGGAAGCGAATTGGACCGTCGTAGAACTGCAGGTCTCCCGCTCCATCAACCAGTGCAGCGTACATAGTGGGGAATGATCCGAAATTCTCAATCTCTTCCGTGAACGATTCGAGCTTGTTCTTAAACAGCGCGATCACCCGCTCGGTGGTGGCTAGGACCTCTGGAATTCCAGCGAGAATGCGGTCGCGATTTTGCGCCGAGAGAGGCGCCTTTACCCCGCCGGGCACGATCCACGACGCATGTACGCGCTCCTCTGCGAGCGTCTCAATTACCTGTAAGCCGAACTTGCGCAGCTCGAGGCCGGCGCGGGCCAGTTCCGGATCGGCTTCAATCAGTCCCGCAAAATTGCGCGTTTGAGGATCGGCATTCATACCCAGCAGCAGGTCGGGAGCGGAGAGATAGAAAAAGCTCAAAGCATGCGACTGCACGAACTGGGCGCAATGAATCACCTCTCGTAGCAGCTTGGCGGCCTTGGGGATGCGCACCGACATGATGGCATCGCTAGCCTTGGCGGATGCCAGTTGATGGCTTATGGGGCAGATGCCGCAAATGCGCGAGGTGATACCCGGCATCTCGTAGAAAGGCCGTCCTTCGGTGAACTTCTCAAAGCCGCGGATCTGCGTGACCTGGAACTGCGTGCCGGCAACCTTGCCCGCGTCATCCAGCTGAATCGTGATCTTTGCATGGCCCTCGATGCGGGTAACCGGTTCGATGGTGATGCGCTTCATTGCAGCTCCTATCCGAACTTGATCTTGGCATTGGCATCCGGTTTGCGTCCGTCGAGCAGATTGTTCAGGAATGCGGCGATCGTCCTGCTCTGCGGCGGACAGCCGGGAATGCAAACGTCAATCTTGACGAAGTCTTGTGCCGGCCGCGCCAGCTTCAACAGCCTGGGCAGGCTGTCGGCGGGAATCCGCTTGCTCTCGTCGGCTCCATCGACATAGATACGCTGTAACAGCTTGGTGACGGGGATCGTGTTCCGCATTCCAGCAACGTTGGCGGTGACTGCGCAGTCTCCAAGCGATACCAGCAGCTTGGTACGCTGGCGGATTTCGTGGATCCGGTCCGCGTCTTCCTGCGAGCTGACCGCGCCTTCCACCAGCGTGATGTCCACCTCTTCGGGGAACTCCTGCGCATCCACCAGAGGACCATAAACAATGTCCACCTTGCGCAGAACAGGAATCAGGCCGGCGTCGAGGTCGAGCAGCGACATGTGGCATCCCGAGCAGCCGTCAAGCCAAACCGTCGCAAGCTTCAACTTCCTCATGCCTGGACTCCTCTCTGCTTGGCGAGTTCGGTGATGGCCTTGCTGGATCGCACCATCTCTTCGACCGCCTTGCCCTTCTCCGCCAGGGCCCCGGTTGGGCACACTTGGAGGCACTTGCCGCAGTTGGTGCAACTGCGTGCTTCACCCCAGGTCCCGCCCAAGTCGGGCCGCACGTGCGCCTGAATGCCACGCGAGATGACATCCCACACATGAGCGCCCTCGATCTCGGCGCAGACGCGAACGCAGCGGGTGCAAAGAATGCAGCGGTTGTGGTCAAGCACATAGCGGGGATGAGACATATCGACCGATTGCCGGGGGAAGTTATAAGCGAAGCGCACGCTGGTGACGCCGAGCGAGTAGGCCATGTCCTGCAATTCACAGTGGCCGTTGGCGACGCATACGGCGCATACATGATTGCGCTCGACCAGCAGCAGTTCGGTGGTGATGCGGCGGTAGCGCGTCAGCTTGGGCGAAGTCGTGATCACCGACATGCCGTCTTGCACAGGCGTGGTGCAGGAGGCAAAGAGGCGATCGATGCCTGCAACTTCAACCATGCATAAGCGGCACGCGCCGACGCAAGACAGCCCCTCGATAAAGCAGAGGGTGGGAATGTACTTTCCTGCGGCGCGTGCAGCCCCGAGTATGGTTTGCCCCTCGAAGCTGTTAACCAGCTCGCCGTCGATACGGATTGAGACTTTCTTCTGCGGCAAACTCAACTCTCCTCTCTAGCGCGAAGCTGGGACCCTGATATCGCAACGCAGGCAGCGGCAACACTCTTCGTGGGCCTCTTCAGCCGCCAGCCCGGCGGTGACCTCGACCGACGAACGCACGCGCTCGCGAGCAACCAAAGCATGCGGGTGATGCCGCGGATGCTCGCTCACTTCTTTGGGCGGGGTCTGGCCGTAGTTGAACTCGGGGAACAGTTGCTCCCAGCGGCGTTCGTCCATCAACTGCTCGTCGATGGTGCGGGCCGCTTGCTTGCCAAATGCCATCGCGTTCGACACGTTGGAAGCTCCCGTCACCAGGTCGCCTCCAGCGAAGAAGCGGGGGCGACTCGTCTGCAACGTGAAGCGGTCGACCTCAATGGTCCCGCCTTCCTTCACCTGCAGCCCTGAAGCCTTGCAGAAATCAAGGTCTACAGATTCGCCCACGGCAAGAACTACTGAGTCGCACTCGATGCGCTGGACTTCATCCGTCGCTATCGGTTTGCGACGGCCCGAGTGATCGTACTCACCCAACCGCGTCTTGACGACTTCAATAGCGCGAACGTTGCCCTTGGCGTCTCCGATGATGCGGTGCGGCGCTGACAGGAAGACGATTTGCGCTCCCTCATCTTCCGCCGCTGCTGTTTCTTCTTCAATCGCCGGCATGTCTTTGCGTTCGCGCCGATAGACCACCGTGGCCTGGCATCCCTTGCGAAGCGCCGTACGTGCCGAGTCAATGGCGGCGTTGCCTCCGCCGACGATCACGACCTTCCGGCCAAGTTCCACTGCCTCGCCTTTGGCCACGGACTCCAGAAATGGCAGCGCGGGATAGACTCCTTTCAGTTCAGTGCCGGGCAGATATACCCACGTCTCCTTCCATGTCCCGATGGCGAGGAACAGTGCGTCGAAACGGTCGTCAAGGTCATTGAGCGGCAAGTCAAACCCGACTCGCGTGTTGAAGACAAACTTTACCCCCAGCCGCTCGATGAGTTCGATCTCACGTTGCAGCACTGGTTTGGGAAGGCGGTATTCCGGCAGCGCAAAGCGCAGCATGCCTCCGGCTTCAGGCATGGGATCGAACACAGTCACGTCATGACCCAGCAGGGCGAGGTAGAAGGCCGCCGTTAGACCCGTTGGCCCGGCTCCGGCGATGGCGATCTTGCGGCCGGTGTGTTCGAGCATGCGCGAGGCGATGCGCGATGCCGCGCTATCGAAGCGGTCAGACAGCAGGATGCTGTCAGCAATGAAGCGGTGCACCTCGCGCATGTTGACCGCCGAGTCCATCGATTGCCGGCGGCAACGCTCATCGCAGGGATGCTGGCACACGCGTCCGGTCGAAGACGGCAGCGGATTGTCCAGGATGATTGACCCGAAAGCCTCCTCCAGCCGGCTCTCCTTGTAGAGCTGCAGGAACCGCGGAATATTCATGTGCAACGGGCAGCTGTTCTCGCACGGAGAGAGCGCGAGTTCGGAACAGACGCCGGCTTGGCAGCGATGGGCGACGATGTGGTCCTCGAACTCCTGGCGGAAGTGCCGCATGGTGGTCAGCACTGGGTTGGGCGCGGTCTGACCGAGCCCACACAGCGAGCAGTCGCGGATGTAGCGACTCAACTCATCCAGAGTCTCGAGGTGTTGCATGCGGCCCGCGCCTTCGGTGACACGGTTCAGGATGCGCAGGCACTTGTTCAGTCCCACGCGGCAGGGCACGCATTTGCCACATGACTCCGAATTGGTGAACTCGACAAAGTAGCGGGCGACGTCAACCATGCAGTTGTCTTCGTCCATCACCACCATGCCGCCAGAACCCATGATTGAGCCAAGCTGCGCCAGACTCTCATAGTCCACCGGGGTGTCAAACATCTCCTGCGGAATGCAGCCACCCGAGGGGCCTCCGGTTTGAACGGCCTTGATGCTGCGGCCGTCGAGGCCCCCTTCCCCGATGTCGTACACGAAGGTCTTCAACGAAGTGCCGAAAGGCATCTCCACCAACCCGGTGCTGCAGATCTTGCCCACGAGGGAGAAGACCTTCGTACCCGCGCTCTTGGCGCTGCCAATTTCGGTGAACCATGCCGGACCTTTGGTCACGATGGGCGGGATGTTATACCAGGTCTCGACGTTATTGATGTTGCTCGGCTTGCCCCACAGACCCCTTTGCGCCGGGAATGGAGGACGGGGACGCGGGCGTCCACTCTCTCCTTCCAGCGACGCAATCAGTGCGGTCTCTTCCCCGCACACGAACGCACCCGCGCCTTCGACCAGCTCGATATCGAAATTGAATCCGCGGCCGAGGATGTTGTCGCCCAGGACTCCATACTCGTGGGCCTGCTCGATGGCGCGATTGAGGCGCTGTACCGCGAGCGGGTATTCGGCGCGCACATAGATGATGGCTTGCGATGCACCCATTGCGTAGCCGCCGATGATCATGCCTTCCAGCAGCGAATGCGGGTCGCCCTCGATCTCGTTGCGGTTCATGTACGCGCCAGGATCGCCTTCGTCGGCATTGCAGATGATGTACTTCTGGTCAGCAACGGCTTTGCGCAGGAACTCCCACTTATTGCCGGTAAGATATCCCGCGCCGCCGCGGCCGCGCAGCTTTGAGGCTTTTACCTGCTCGATAATGCTCTCGGGTTTGGCGTCGATCAGCGCCTTGTAAAGCGCCTGGTAGCCACCGACAGCGATGTACTCCTCGATGTCGTCGGGAGTAATCAGACCGCAGTTGCGCAGGACCAACTTCCTCTGGCCCTTGAAGAAGGGGACCTCGTTCCACGCCGGCACTTCGGGGTAACCCTGCCCATAGCGGATGGATCCGGTGATGTGGTCCCACTGCTCGATCTTGCAGTACACAAGTTCAGGCGTCAGGTTTCCGGTCGCGAGGTCGTGCACGACCCGGCCTGCGTCATTGGCTTGCACCCGGTGAAGGATTACCAGCGGGCTTGAGGGAATCCGGACGTTCACCAGCGGTTCCTGGTAGCAGGCGCCAAAACAACCAACGGCGGTGAGACAAAAATTGGAGCCGCTACGATCGATGGCTTCCACGAACGAGTGGTACAGGCCCTCAGCGCCGTTGCCTCTGCCGCACGTTCCCATGCCGATGCCGATGCGCGGCACCGGCGGCACCAGCTTCGCCAGACCTGTCTCCCGAACTGCGTTGAACACGCTAATGTCTTCAATACGCGGCATCAATCACTCTCCCTTTCGAGTGCGCGGACTTCGCGCTGCAGCGTTCGTTCGTTCACGTGCCCGCAGATGCGGTGGTCAATTTCCACCACCGGCGCCAGCGCACACTGCCCGAAGCAGGCGACGGTGCGGATGGTGAACTTGCCGTCTTTGGTGGTAAGCGTGAGCTTGTCCGCATCGTGCGTATCTTCCTCGTCGTTGAGTCCGAGTCCAAGTGTCAGCCTCAGACTTTCGAGCAGAGCGCGCGAGTTGCGCGTGTGACAGGCCGTCCCACGGCAGATGCAGATAGTTTTGTCGCCCTGCGGCTCCAGATTGAACAGCGCGTAAAACGTTGCGACGCTGTAGATTCGCGATAGTGGAATCTGCATCCTCGTCGCGATGTAGTGCAATGCGCCCACGGGCAGATACTCGTGCGCGTTATGCTCCTGCGCTTCCTCAAGGATGCCGAGCAGCGCCCCAGGACGGCCCTTTTTCCTGGCAATTACCTGATCGAAATAGGCTTGTTCTGCGGTGCTCAGGCTGGCTTCGACGGTTGGCATGTGCGTGGACACTCCTTTCGTGGCGAGAGACCAGCACGAGGGCGAGACGCCCTGACGGAAATGGGTCAACAGTCCGGGGGGCGGCTGTTGGGCTCAACTACGTTGCAGAGTATCCCAGTCGCGAATGAATTACAGTGACACGGGTCACGTTAGGACGTGACGAAGTGCAAGGCGGATGAGGCCTACGCCTCGGAAAGTTAGCCTGGAGTGGCACGGATGGCACGCATTTCGCCGTGGACTCGCCACCAACTTACATGCCCTGGGCGTATCCGACATTGTGATTCAGGCGATCCTGCGTCCCAGCAATGTGGCAGTCACCCGCGAGTCGTACATCAAGCACGCGGTAATGGACGAGCGCACCGTGGCGGCCATGAAGTCGGCAAACATTTCCGGCCCGAAGAATGGGAGCGGCACGGCATCCATGCCGAACGCGGGAGGATGACCATCCCGGACTTTGCACGGCAGATTGCAGGCCATGACCTGAACCATTTGGCGCAGATAGAAAAGATCCTGAGTTAAAGCCCGCCCGCCGGGATGATGCCGACATACGACACCCCTGTTTAGCGGCGGATCATGATACGCATATAGCATCGGTCCTTGGCACTATTGCCTCTGAATCGGTCCTAGGAGACAACGAAACGGCGCCGGAATCAAAGCATTATCACGAGCCTGACGGCGAGGTAGCCGAGGATAGCGATCCAGTCGAGGAGAGTGAAGATCATGGCGGGCTACTGGCGAAGTGGACCTTCACTGTCTTGATCTCGTAGGGGTTCGTCGGGACGACGAGCACCTTGCCGCTGGAATCCAGTGACATGGGACTCTGCGCCACTTCCATCAGGTTCATCTCCCATGCGGCAACACCGCTCTGTGGCAACTGCAGATGAATGTCGCCCTTCTTTCCTGCCCATTCGTAGAAACGAATAATGAGCCCACCTTCCTCCGGATGCACGGTGCGGGGCTGGCCATCGTAAAAGGCTTGCACAGGCGGTTGGGGAGACTGTTTCTTGATCGCAGTGATGACCACGTTGTCCTCAGCCGTGGCGAAGAGCGACTGCTCCGCCGGCAGCGGCCCGGGATGCTCGCCGGTTGTGGTTGCCATCAGCGGATAGTTCAACTCGTAGCCTTGGCGCACCGTCAGCGCCTCGCGCCACGTCCCGCCGTGCGGATAGAGCGAGTAAGTGAATGAGTGTTCCCCCTGATCGGTCTCAGGATCGGGCCAGGTCGGCGAGCGCAGCAGCGACAGGCGCAGCACGTTGTCGCGGGCGTCATAGCCGTACTTGCTGTTGTTCAGCAGGCTGAAGCCGTGTGTGGCGTCGGAGATGTCGGCCCAGCGCAGCGCCGGCACCTCGAACTGCGCCTGCTCAGCGGGCGTGTTTCGCGTCGTGGGCCGCTCGACACTGCCGAAGGGAATCTCGTAGGTCGCATGGTCGCTGTGCGCGCTCACCGGGAACGCGACCTTCAGCAGGGTGTGCTGTTCGTGCCAGTCGGCGGCCATGCCCACGTCAACCCGCGGCACGCCAGGATACATGGTGATGTCCTGCGTGAAGCTTGACTTCTGGAAATGGTGTCGCACGCGAATGACGGCGCGCAGCGGCGTGTTCTCCACCAGCTTCACCTCGTCGGCCTGCATCAGATCCGTATGCTTGTTGACGAAGTTAGCGTCAATGTTCCACGCGTCCCAGCGCTTGGGCTTGTCCACAAACGCCTGCAGCAGGTTGCCGCACGGCAAGCCATCAGGCGAGGCCGCGGGTGAGCCTTCACTTTGCACCGGCAGCGCCAGTGCTTCTGTTTTGCTGCGCTTGTCGAAAAGGCTGGTAATGCAGCCGGTCTTGGGATCAACCTTGAGGCGGATGAACTCGTTTTCCAGCGAATCGGCAGTCGCCGCCAAGCTTGATCTCACGGGCGATAGTTCTGCGTGCGGCACCAGCCGGATGAGCATGTATCCCGTCGCGGGAATGTTCTCCGCCAGCAGGTGCAGCACCACCAAGCCGTTCTCCGGGAAATTCCAGAGGACCTCAACCGGCAGTACCTTTCCATCAGGATCGACGGCCGTCACCGCCTTTACCGCAGTGGGGAATTGTGCTCTGAACCGGACCTCACCCGAGCGGCTCCACGACAGCGGATTGAACACCAGCACACTCACGCCGTCGGAGTTTACGCGTGAAGCAATGTTGTCCAGGATCTTCACGGTCACATCGCGAGTGATGCGCGAAGTCTCTTCATACCGGCGCGCCGCGTCCACGTAGTTGATGTGAATGCCGGAGCCCGGCAGGATGTCGTGGAACTGATTGAACAGAACATTTTTCCAGGCTTCATCGAGCTGCGGCGGCGGGTTTTGACCGAGGAACAGCATATTGATGGAAGCCAGCTTCTCCGCGTTAAGTATGCCATCCTCGTTCAGGCGGTTGAGCTGCTTCTCCTCCGCCTGCGTGGTCTGCACGCCGCGGTGATATTGGAAGTACAGCTCGCCGTCCCAGGTGGGAATCCTCAGCTCGCTCTTGTTTTTCTCCAGATCGGCGAAGTACTGCGTGGCTGTCGAGAAGTTGATCTGGGGATAGACCAGATCGCCCTTCTGCCAGTGCAACGCGGTGTCAAGGTCCACTCGCGTTGGCCCGCCGCCGTGATCGCCCACGCCGTACAGGTACATCATGTCCAGCGCGCCCGCGGGCGCAGAGTTCGTCCCGCCGTTGTATTTCCACATCATAGGTCCGTAGGTCGCCGCGTCACGTGCCATCTTCTGCGGGTCGATCTGGTTGGCGTAGTTGCTGGGGAAGTACGTCAGCACGCGGCTGCCGTCGGGCGCCTGCCACCAGAACAGGCGATAAGGAAATTTGGTGAACTCGGAGGCCCACAGCAACTTCTGCGTCACAAAGTAATCGATGCCTGAGCGCTTGTAGACTTGCGGCAGTTGCCAGTTATAGCCAAAGCTGTCCGGGTTCCAGCCGATTTTGATGTCCACGCCGAACTTTTGCTGGAAGTAGCGCTTGCCATACAGAATCTGCCGCACCAGCGATTCGCCGTCGGGCATGTTGAGGTCGGGCTCGACCCACATGCCGCCAATGACCTCCCAGCGGCCCTCTTTCACCCGCTGCTGGATCTCCTGGAACATCGCGGGATACTTCTCCTCGATCCATTCGTAGGCTTGCGCCGCGCTGGCGGTGAACTTGAAGTCGGGATACTCACGCATCAGTTCGAGCGCCGTCCCGAAGGTGTTGCGCACGACTTCGACCGTTTCCGTCCACGGCCACAGCCACGCCATGTCAATGTGGCTGTTGCCGACGGCCGCGATGCTGAACTGCTTCATGTAAGGCCGCAGCACTTCGAGCTTACTTTGTGCGTCGCGCAGCGAAGCGTCGAAAGCCTGCTGATCGCCCGTGTCGAGCACGCCGAGATTGATGGCTTTCACCGCCATGTCGAGTTGCTGCCGCCGCTCGATGTTGCCGTCGGGATAGGCGGCGATGAGCGTCTCGGCTGAGAGAATCTGGGCCCACATCAGCGCAGGGTCAGGGCGGTCGGCTGGCGGCTCGATGCGCAGCTCAGCATGTTCAATGCGAGTTGAGTTGCCTCCACAGCAGCCGCCCCTGCCGGAATCCAACACCCGCACAGCCAGCACCAGCTTTTGGCCGACCTGAGCATTCTCGATGAGCGTGATCGGCACTTGGCCGTCTTCGTCCGTGCGCGCCACCATGGAGCCATTGGCGAAGACGCTTACTTGGATTGCGTCGTCGCTGCCCACGTGCAAATCGAGCGTAATGCTCGCACCCTGCAAACTGTATTCGCTCAATTGCGTCGGAACTTCATACGTTTGGCGCAGCCAGCGGGAGCCCCGCCAGTCTTCCTTCAACCTCACCGGTTGCCAGCCGACAGTGCTTAACGCCGGCTCCTCCCCGTGCCGTAGGTCAGCCGCGTGCATTTGCCAAGCCGGCAGGGGAATCACAGTAATGGATTGCAGGCGATCAAGCACCGGTTTGTAGGGGCCGGGAGGTACAGAGGCAGATTGTGCGAGTAGGGTGGGACTAAGAAGAAAAACGCCAAGCACGCAAAGAACACGGTTCATACCGGACTCTTCTCCTGAGAATTGAAAAGGCAAATCCTTGGCGGGCTGAAGCCCGTTTTGATAACAACAATCAAAGGGCTGACTAAGCCATTCTCCTTCAAAGAAGCCTCTAGCAATTGTCGCAAAGAGGCGCCCGTGCCGACTACCCGAAAAGACTTTGTTGAGTTACGAGGAGCCGTCGCTTGGCGCAACGCACTCCGGGTCATCGTTCGTCACGGCGTTGACTCTCGTGCTTACCGGATAGCGCCTCATCCGTGCTGCGTCAAATGGCAACAGAACCTCCGCAAGCGCCTTCACATCCCTGAAACCGGGATCGAGCCACAAATCGTAATCCTCAGGGCGCAGAATCACTGGCATCCGGTCGTGTAGGTCAGCCAGGAGCGCGTTCGGAGTGGTAGTCAGAATAGAGCACGACTCAATCGCAGCACCAGGCCGGCCTCTCCACCGATCCCACAGCCCGGCAAACGCGAATAGCGAATCGTCCTGCATCCCGAAGTCATATGGCTGCTTCTCGTTCTCACTCCGCGACCACTCATAGAATCCATCAGCAGGAATCAGGCATCGGCGGCTCGTAAAGGCATCTCGGAAGGCAGACTTGCTCGCGACGGTCTCGGGCTTCTGGAGCGTTCGGGGCCATATGGAACCGGCGCTCAGCCAGTGGTTAGCAGTTTGTGTCGGCGGAACACGATTCGTTCCATCGCCCGGTCAATCACGCGGATCACCTCAGCCGCATACTCTGGCGTCCGGTACTCTCGAAGCCGCCGCTTGGCTTTGGACGCACTGAACCAGGTTGGATCTCGGTGCAGTTCCTGAGGGGGCACTAACCGCCTCACCTCACACAGATGAGCATCAACCAAAACCACTTGCCTACGCGAACGAAGTCGCCTGAGCTTGCAGTGTAGGTAGGAAACAAAAGGCGTGTGCTCCACCTGGCCCTTTACCCCGGCTTCTTCATAGGCTTCCCTTGCGGCGGCATCGGCGTTGGTTGCGTCTTCACCAACGGCGCCCTTTGGAAAGGTCCAATGGCCGTTCTTGGTGCGCACCAAGAGGAATTCCAGTTCACGGCTGCGTACCCGATAACACACGGCGGCCACGTGAATTCGCTTGGAATTGGACCGCGAGCGACAACCGGAATCCCGCCGGAGTATCCGGCCGACTTTTCGAGATGACGGAAGGGACTTGAGGGCCACTCGTTGTCTAGTATCTTGCATCTCGCGGCATACCGAGCGACATTTCTTGTCAACTTTCAGGGCTGTACCAAGGTCGTAAACCTGATCCTTTTCAGGAATGGCCACAGTTGACTGCTGTCGTTCAGTCCCGGCATGAGAATGCCCTGCACAATCAAGCTCCAAATGATCTCCCTGATCAGGGATTTCTCAGGATTGGTTAAGAAGCCGCTCCGGTCTGGGCCAACTGCAGCCACGCTCGCTCAGCATGGCACATACTTGAGGAACATCGAGCGGCACGTCCGCCCTGGCTCGCGCGGCCAAGATCCCGCCGCCCGAACCCAAACCCTCTCCTGTTGAATCCAAGTGCTTTACCCCAATCATGGTTAGCACGGTATCGAAACCAGTCAAAAAACCCGAGATCTTCAAGGCCTTGCCGGAAATATGGCAGCTTATTCACCCACGCCGGGCGCTGATGCTGCTCGGCTTCGGCCTGATGATCATCAATCGCGTCTCCGGCCTCATTCTTCCATATTCCACTAAGTACCTGATCGACGACGTCATCGGCAAGCGCCATTTCCAGTTGCTCTACCCGTTGGCGGGGATCGTGCTGCTCGCCACTTTGGTGCAGGGTTTGACGTCCTTCGCGCTAACGCAAACTCTATCCAAAGCGGCGCAAAAGCTCATCACTGAACTACGTCGCCGGGTGCAGGAGCACGTCGGCCGGCTGTCCGTCTCCTACTACGACGCCAACAAGACTGGCGTTCTAGTGTCGCGCATCATGAGCGACGTGGAGGGCGTTCGCAATCTCATTGGTACCGGATTGGTGGACTTTGTTGGCGGACTGCTCACCGCCGTAATCGCGTTTGCTGTACTGATTCGCATCAGCCCGGTGATGACGGGTATTGCCTTCGGCTTTCTGGTGGTCTTTGGACTCGGACTGCGCAAGGCCTTCCGCACAATCCGCCCCATCTTCCGTGAGCGCGCCAAGATTAACGCCGAAGTAACGGGCCGCCTGACCGAGTCGTTGGGCGGCGTTCGTGTGGTGAAGGGCTACCACGCCGAGCAACGCGAGCACCAGGTATTCAGCCTCGGCGTGGAGCGCCTGCTGCAGAACGTCTTTCGCACCCTGACGGCCACGTCGGTCATGAGCCTTTCGTCCTCGACGCTGATGGGCATTATCGGCGCAATCGTCATGTTCATGGGAACACGCCAGATTCTGGCGGGCAAGCTCACGCTTGGCGGATTCTTCACCTACACTATGTTCCTCGGCTATCTTGCTGCGCCGCTGTTTCAGGTGGTCGGCATCGGAACCCAGATCACCGAAGCCGTTGCCGGACTGGAGCGCACCCGCGAAGTCCTCGATGAAACTCCCGAAAACGAAGACCCGCACCGCACCGTCACGCTCCCCGAGATTCGCGGCGATGTCGCCTTCGAGGACGTGACGTTCGCCTACGAACAGACGAAGACCGTGCTACACGATATTTCCTTCCGCGCTCGTCCGGGCACGGTGACGGCGCTGGTCGGATCGTCCGGCTCCGGCAAGTCCACCATTATCGGGCTGATCGCCGCATTCCACACTCCGAACTCCGGCAGGGTCCTCGTGGATTCGACCGATCTCTCCACCGTCCGGCTGGAGTCTTATCGCACCCAACTCGGCATGGTCCTGCAAGATTCGTTTCTCTTCGATGGAACCATTCGCGAGAACGTAGCGTTTTCTAAGCCCGATGCGACGGAAGCGAAACTACAGCGCGCCTGCGCTATCGCCCGCGTCGATGAATTCGCGGAAAGGTTTGATCTTAAGTACGACACCATCATTGGCGAACGCGGCGTGAAACTGTCCGGCGGCCAGCGCCAGCGGGCCTCGATTGCGCGCGCCATCCTGGCCAATCCGCGCATTCTCATCCTGGACGAAGCCACCTCCAGCCTCGATTCCGAGTCCGAGGGAATGATCCAGGAAGGCCTCTCCTACCTGATGCAGGGGCGCACGACATTCGTCATCGCCCATCGTCTGTCAACCATTCGCCGCGCCGACCAGATCCTCGTGGTCGAGGGCGGCCGCATCGTCGAACGCGGCACGCATCAGTCGCTGTTCGAGCTGGGTGGCCGCTATTTCGAGCTCTACACCAAACAGCATGGCATTGAGCAGAACCTCTTCCTGGCGCCTGGAGAAGGCGATGTTGTGGAAGAGGTTGCGGACACGGTGCCCAGTTCCGTTGCCGAGGACGATCCCGATCCCACGACGTTGCTTCGCTAGAGATCTGGAGCGCTGCGTACGCACCTTGAGTGCGCCATCGCGACATAGTATTCTTCAAGGTACCGCACTTAATTCTAGGTAGCAGCGCTTTCCACCCGGCTGCGAAGGAACTGAATTGCGCCGCGCGTTTTATTGCCCCTCCATCCTGATTTTGTTTGCCGTCGTCCTGGTCACTGGATTTCCGCGACCCGCTTGGGCGCACGCGATTCTGATGGAATCGAAGCCAGCTTTGCATTCCTCGGTGAAAGGGCCGGATGTCTTCATCTGGTTGCGCTTCAATGTCCGGGTTGACGGCAGCCGCTCGCGCTTGCATCTGGTTGCCTCTGACGGCTCACAGCAGAACCTTGCTTTGGCCAAGCAATCGAGTCCCGACATTCTCGAGTCCCAGGCTAGCGGCCTTAAGCCTGGCGCCTATAAGCTCCTGTGGAACGTGCTCGCCTCCGATGGCCACATGAGCAAGGGCGAGGTGCCATTTACGGTGAACTAGCCAATTCATGCAGCAACTCGTCGATCTCTTCGGGTTCTTCTCGGTTGTCCTGCGCGCGGGCACGCTGGTCTTCCAATCACTACTTCTGGGAGGCATCTTCTTTGTTCTGTGGACGGCACGCAGCCGTGCTGACCTGCCGCAAGAGAGCATGGAGCGGGTGCACGCAACCTCGTGGACACTGCTCCGAATCAGCGCGATTGGGCTTGCCGTGGTGCAGGTCCTCTACCTGTTCGTGGATTCCTCGGTATTGATGGCCACTGCGGAAATTCCCTTCAGGGGCGTCGTCGGAGCGAGCTTCTTTGTCGCGGGCGGCATCATCCTGGGTGCTGCAACACTCACTGCTATCGTCGCCGGGAGAAAGAAGAAGTTTGCGAAGTATGCCTTTCCGGCGCTGGCCGTCGTTATCCTGGCGGCCTCCCTGATGACAGACCACGCGGTTTCGCGGATGGAAAACCGCCCTTACCTCATCACCATCACAACCATTCACGTGCTGGCCACCTCCCTCTGGATTGGCGGGCTACCGTTCCTGATGATGAGCTTGGTTCGCGCGCGCGATCTTACAACCCGGTGGTACATCACGGAACGGTTCTCCCGCGGCGCGTTGTTCGGCGTGGGGGCGCTGGCGCTGAGCGGCGTGGCCCTGAGCTTTTCCTACATCGGCTCGGTGCGAGAGATCCTGGGGACCGCCTACGGAGTGATGGTTTCCGCCAAGGCGCTGATGCTTGGCGGACTGCTGGTCCTGGGTGGAGTGAACTTTCTCCTGCTGCGGGGCGGAGGCAAGGAAGACGTCATGCCGCGACTGCGACGATTGGTCGAGGTGGAAGTTGGCATCGGCATAACTGTTATCCTCACTGCCGCCTCCCTGACCTCACAGCCACCGGCGATTGACCAGCCCAACGACACGGTCACGCCGCATCAAATTGCACAACGCCTGAGGCCAGTCTGGCCGCGCCTGGGTTACCCGGACGCCGTGCTGGCCGAGAACGCCGCAGCCGCGCAAAACACAGCGCAAGGCACAACACAAAACACAGAACAACCCTCCATCGCCCAGCCTGTTCCGGCGGCTTACGACATCGACGGTGTAGGGCTCTCTTGGCAGCGCATTGCGTCGGCCGCGGAGTCGGAATCCAATCATCACTGGATGGGAATTGTGGTTGTGGCCATGGGCCTGCTGGCATTGCTGGCGAGGACCGGCAAGGCCCCTTGGGCCGAGTACTGGCCACTGCTTCTCATTAGCATCGCGATGTTCATCTTCCTACGCGCCGACACCGAGTCCTGGCCCGTCGGTCCACAAGGATTCTGGGCCTGCTGGCTAAAGCCCGAGGTCTTTCAGCATCGGGTTGCCGCCATGGTGTGCATCGGCTTCGCATTCTTCGAGCTTCGGGTGCGCCGAAAGGAAAACGCCGACAGTTCCATGGCGTTGGTCTTCCCCCTGATGTGCGCGCTGGGAGGCGCGCTGCTTCTCACTCACTCCCATCCCGTCATCAACGTCAAGGAGAACCTGCTGGTTGAGCTGAACCACGTGCCCCTGGGCTTGGCCGCCGTCTTCGCCGGATGGGCGCGCTGGCTGGAAATACGCCTGCCCGCGAAGGATCGCGGCATTCCCGCGTGGATCTGGCCGGTCTGCTTCGTGCTGATCGGCGCAGGTTTGCTGAATTATCGGGAAGCGTAGCGGGCCGGTTAATGGTGCCCCGCTTTCTTATCTGATACTCTGCTGCATCAGAAATCTGGCACTCTTCGACTGGAGCATTCTGCCTGATGTCACATCGATACTTACGCGCCCTTTCTGCTGTCGTGATCAGCCTCGCCCTTTCGTTCTCTGCTGCCGCAGCCGACAAATCAAAGACAAAGTCCAGCGATGCGAACCAGCCCTCGTATGGACTGCCTCAGCCCCAGCACGAGACGCTCAACCTCGCCGTGTACCAGCAGATCCGGGACGAAGGCCTCGGCCACTCTCATGTGATGGAGTATGCCTCCGCGCTCGACGACGGCATCGGCCCGCGACTGACCGGTTCCCCAAACCTGAAGCGCGCCAACGAGTGGACACGCGATCAGTTTACGGCCATGGGATGCAGTAATGCCCACCTCGAGGACTGGGGCGAGTTCGGCATGGGATGGCAGCAACTCAATACTTGGGTCCGCATGACCTCACCTGATACCGCGGTGTTCATCGCGCAGGCCGGCCCGTGGTCTCCCGCGACCAATGGCGCGGTCACCGCGCCAGCCATCTGGATCGACGTGAAAGAGAAGAAGGACCTCGACCAGTACAAAGGAAAGCTCGCCGGAAAGATCGTGCTGTATGGGGCGATGCGAGACGTGCCCCCGTTGGACAAGCCGCTGTGGACACGGCTGGATGACGCGGAGCTGAAAAAGCTCACAGAGTACCCGCTCAAGCCGCGTGGCCGGGACTTCATCCAGCAGTACATGAAACGCCTGGAATTGCGCCAGGCGGTTGGCAAGTTTCTGGCCGACGAGCACCCGCTGGCGGTCATCACTCCCAGCCGCGACGGCAACAAAGGGGGCGGTTCCGGCGGCACCATCTTCGACGACAGCAGCACCGGCTTCGGTTGGGAGTCCTACAAGCGCGAGCACGCCAATCCGCTTCCCGTCGTGGTAATGGCCATTGAGAACTACGGGCGCGTTTACCGACTGCTCAAGGCCCATGTGCCGGTCACCATCGAAATGAACGTTGACACCAAATTCACCGGCGATCACGAGCACGGCTACGACACCATCGCTGAAATTCCCGGCACAGATCCCAATCTGAAGGACGAAGTCGTAATGGTTGGCGGCCACCTCGACTCCTGGGCTTCCGGCACCGGCGCAACCGACAACGGCGCAGGCACGGTCGTTGCCATGGAAGTGATGCGCATCCTCAACACTCTCCAAGTGAAGCCGCGTCGCACCATCCGCGTCGCCTTGTGGACGGGTGAAGAACAAGGCGAATACGGCTCGGCGGGCTACGTCAAGCAGCACTTCGGTACCGTTCCGCTTTCTACCGCGCCAGGCCAGCTCAGGCTGCCGGAATGGACCCGCAAACCCGGCGGCCCGGTGCAGCTCAAGCCCGATCAGCAGAAGATTTCCGCCTACTTTAATGTGGACAACGGCACCGGAAAAATTCGCGGCGTTTACTTGCAGGAAAACGCGGCCATCGCGCCCATCTTTGCGCAGTGGATTGAGCCGCTCAAGGACCTCGGCGTTACCACGCTGACCTTGCGCAACACCGGAGGCACCGACCACGAA
>Ga0074045_10002080_pt1 | contig 18817 bp, 19 predicted proteins | sample BogForMeECP23OM2_FD_94442 | JGI IMG/M metagenome (GOLD analysis project Ga0074045, IMG submission 94442) | Bog forest soil microbial communities from Calvert Island, British Columbia, Canada - Bog Forest MetaG ECP23OM2 | ecosystem: Environmental > Terrestrial > Soil > Wetlands ...
AGCCACAGCCAGGGTCTTCCGGCGGAAACTGGTTTTCGGGAACTCTGAGTCTTGACGGTTCAACACTCACCTCCCTGGTGCGTGATATTGTGAGAGAGTTACTTCGACATAGGGTTCGTCGGCTATTGATTCTCGACGGACACTACGAGAACAGCTTATTCCTTAACGATGGCGTTGACTTGGCTTTAAGAGAAATCCAAACGAATAGAGCAAAAGTTGTCATTGCAAGGTGGTATGAGCTGGTGCCTGAGGCTTTCTTCGTTAAACTTTTTGGAAAAGACTTCCACGGAATGGCCTTGGAGCACGCGTCGAAAGTGGAAACATCATTAGTTATGGCAATTAATCAGAGCAGTGTTCAGAGGAATAGAATGAAAAACGATCCTCCGAAGAGAAGAGAAAACTATGCAGTCTTTCCTGAGGACAGAAGTTTCATTCCAAAACTGGGCTCGTTGACCACAGTTTTTCCATCATCTGCACAACGCGGGGAACGGGTCCTAGAGTATGCTTCCCGTGAAATCGTTTCAATCATAAAGAAAGAATTCCAGCACTAGATCACTAAGAAATTCAGTCAGTCAAACGAATTAATTATCCGCCTCGCATCATTGCCGAGTCGATCTGAATGCGCAGCATGATATGCGATCGAGCAAGCAAGATTCCCTATTCAGGTATCAGAAGAATCTTCGAAAGAGCTTCGACTATCACCAATGCGATCCATCTCGAAGCTGGAGAACCGGACATGTTGACACCTGCCTACATCCGCGAGGCAGCGAAAACTGCTATGGACGCTGGCGCAACACACTATACGTCAAGCGCGGGTACGATAGAGTTGCGAAAGGCAATCGCGAATAAACTGAAACGCGAGAACAACTTAGACTACGATAGTAGCAGTGAGATTATTGTTGCCGCGGGAGCTAATACCGCCCTCAGCTTAGCTTTCCTAACGTTAGTTGACTCGGGCTCTGAGGTTTTAGTTCCAGACCCAGGTTGGGCGAATTATGAACCGGGAGTAAGCTTGACCGGAGCAGTGCCTGTCGGATATTCTCTGCTCGAACAAAACGATTTCAGACCTAACGTAGAGGAATTAGAGAAACTGGTTACAAAAAGAACCAAGGTACTACTAGTCAATTCTCCGAGTAATCCGACAGGCGGCGTTTTCAGCTCTGAAGATTTACGTCGTATGGCTGACTTTGCTGTCAAACATGACCTCGCAGTCGTTTCCGATGAGGTTTACGAAAAAATAGTTTACGACGGGACTGAGGCTCAAAGCATCGCTTCATTCCCATCAATGAAGGAACGAACGGTTGTCGTTAACGCCTTGTCTAAAACTTACGCTATGACCGGATGGAGATTAGGCTATGCCGCCACGACAAACAACATTGCTTCTGCGATGACAAAATTACATTCCTGCATCGCAAGCTGCGCTTCATCTGTGTCCCAGGCGGCGGCCGTTGCCGCTCTAAACGGCCCACAAACAGATGTGCAGAAGATGGTATCGGAATTCAAGATGAGACGAGACTATTTCGTGGAAGCGTTGAATCAAATTTCAGGTTTTCATTGTCGAAAACCGCGAGGCGCATTCTATGCTTTCGCAAATGTATCTGAACTATCGGAGTCTTCAGAGGCGCTCGTGCTGGAGATACTCGACAAAGCGGGAGTTGTTTCTGTTCCAGGCTCCGCTTTCGGTGCACATGGAGAAGGATACATCAGATTCTCTTATGCCGCCTCGATGGATAATCTGAAGGAAGCAGTGAGAAGACTTGAGAAATGGCGGCAAGATAGATCGCGATAGGCAACTCTTCGGAGGCAAAAAGGCTCTCGGAACTCACTCAGCAATACGGCTAGTTACGACATATCGATTCTAGGCTGTTCCTCATTTATCATATCGTACACTTTCGTTCGTTGAGAATATTTCACTTCGATCGTCTTGCTCGTTGATGTCTGATCTTGGAAGTTTTCTTGTGTTCCGTTTCGCTTGGTGAACCCAGCATCCATCCGATTCCGATTGTCGCTAGAAAAATTGAGGAGATTGCAACGCCCAGTGCCGTAGGATCTAGTTCACTCTTCTGGATCACAAACGACACGAAGACGCCAATCAAGCCTACTGCTGTCATTACCATTCCAGGCTTCTGCATCTCAGACATAGATACCACCTCGCGTTGAGGACACAGAGATGCCAGTCATTTTGCCCTCACGTTTTTCGTGCCAATTACTATGAACATAAGACCGATAATGTCAGTGACTCCGCCAGTTACGGCCCAGAACGATGAGCCGGTCATGAAGCTGCCGGGGAGAATGTTGATGCCTTGCAAAAACCAGACGGACCCAAATAGCATCATAATAATTCCGATTGGGATTAGGGCAATTTTCTTCTTCATACGTAACCTTCAACCCTGCTGACTGTTGGGCATTAATGTAGTTACTGTCACTTCGGCAGCGAACGCCCGTCCAACCTTGAAACTAAAGGTAACCGAAATAGAAGTGAGTGTTGAATGCAGGCATACAGAGGACTAGTTAACGCACTTGTTAGTCGGTTGCGATCATTACACTACTTGCTTTGATTACGGCGTAGACGTCTTTTCCTTTAGTCAACTTCAATTGTTCTGCTGAGGCTTTGGTAATTATTGAGACAATTTCCGTACCGCCAGCTAGTTCAACGATAATCTGTGAGTTTACAGATCCATGTACGATTCCCTTTACCGTCCCTTTCAGAACATTTCGGGCACTAATTTTCAAACACGGCATCTCGAAAAGAACGAGAGCCTCGAAGCTTAAAGGCATCACTGGCCGTACAGATCCTTTCGTTGTACCGAAAGGTCTAGAACTCGAATAAGGCTTAATAGTACAGGCATTGTTCGAGATTTCTTCCATTCCTTTAACAGGGCTCCTAAAATTGCAACAAGATGTTGCCGAACGTGCAAAGGTTCTTCTTGCTGAAGGAGAACGAATCATAAACGAAGCGACAAAACGCGGCCTCCATCTGCGACTCCTAGGCTCGATTTCTTTCCAACTACATTGCCCGAAGTTCAGGCACATAGCAATGAAGTACAGGGAGATCAAGGATATCGATATTGCAGGGTACGGGAAAGAGACCAACAAAGTAGTGGCTATGATGCGCGAATTGGGTTACGCTGACGAACCTATGGTAACCGCACTTTTCGGTGACAGAAGGACGATCTGGGATAACAAAGCAACTGGAATCCATGTCGATATTTTCTTCGACAAACTAGAAATGAATCACACGATCCCGTTCGAAGATCGTCTCAATATTGACCCGTTCACAATCTCACTCGCTGACATGTGGCTTGAAAAAATGCAGATAGTAAAGATTAACGAGAAAGATATCTTAGACACAATTATGCTGATGCGCGAACATGACGTGGGTGACCCGTCCCCCGAAACTATTGATGCGAAGTATATCGCCAAGCTGCTTGGAAATGAGTGGGGATTCTATTACACTTGCACTACAAACTTGAAGCTGGTTAAGGACAGTTTACGGGAATACAAGGATCTAACTGATGAGGACCGAGCTGTAATAGATGAAAGAATTGAAAGACTTCGAAAAATTATCGATGATCAATCGAAAACAATGAGTTGGAAGCTCAGAGCCCGAGTTGGTCCTAAGAGCAAATGGTACCGTGACGTAGAGGAAGTTAAACGCTGAGCGACGGTTCTGGTTAGCAGAGGGCTTTGTTTTAGGTCACCAGGAACATGTAACCCTTCACTTTATCATCTTCTAGGTTAACTAGGGCTGCGCTAAGGAGTCCCTTGAAGTATTCGCTGCCGCTGTTGATGATTGTTGTACGGCCGATATGGTCGATACCTTTGCTCTCATGTATGTGTCCGTGAAGGCCGAGCAACGGTTGATACTTCTCAATCATTTTACGCACCGACGTGCTCCCTACTGGAAGCATCACGGGAGTGCCTCCGGCGTAAACCACGTTGAATTTGCTGTCAAGTTTCGGTGCCATATCGAGCTTCGTGTCGTAAGGTGGGCAATGGGTGAGAACTATCGCGTGCTTCCAATCTTTGACCTGAGCTGATAGATCAATCAGATGTTTCTCAAGCACCTCTTCTTCAACATCTCTTGGGCATTTCCAAGGCGTCATATTCGCAAGTCCCGTCGCTAATACTTCATTTCCTCCCAGCGTGATGACTTTATCGTCCGGGTTCATGACCCAGTCTGATTCGGCCAGGACATCGTCAACGTAGGCTTCATCGTCGTTGCCGGGCATTAGGATGACTGTGTTGACTTTCCCCTTCATCTTCTCTTCCGCTAGCCTGGTCCAATTTCGGAGACGCTCACAAACAACCTTCTTGAATAACTCGTCCATGACCTCAGGCTTGTTCTTTACTTCTTCCATCTCTTCAGGAGTACAGTAATACACGTAATTGCCTACGTTCGCAGCCTTATTCTCCTCGGTTTTGCATTCAGCATCGTTCTTCGCTACAACGGTTTCATCTCGGAACATGAAACGGACCGAGCCATCCTTCTCTTTGATTGCAGGGATAATGAACTTGCCCGTAAGCTCATCGGTAATCGCCACATCAACATGGTACTGGATTGCTACTGAGATGAATTTTCTAAACGCTAGATCCGACGCGTGCAAGTCGGATGCGAAGAGATACCTAGTGATTGCCATGGCAGAAGATGATTGACGGATGATTAGTATTTGGCTTTATCCATCACTCTAATGAAGAGCTTTAGATTCCTCTGTGGGTACTAGTCGAAATACGGATCGAGGAGTTTGTTTACGCTGTTTGGCCGTCGTCCAAAACCGAAAGGTAACATCCCTGAGGATGCTAGTGCACTCCTAAGAACAGTCTTCACTTTAGACGCTATGAGAATCGGCATTTTTGCTCCAGAACTCAGGCACATGCACAAGTCTTTGCGGGATACTCATTCGCTCACAGGCGACGGGATGAGTTGGAGTGCGATTAGGAGGGATATCAACGACCTCATCAACTATCCGGCTAAATCGGAGAAGATAACTCAGTATGTTAGAAGACTGCCAATTCTAAATTCGCTTCTGCTCGTGAGCTTCGTGCTCGTAGGTTCGATCGCAGCCTTAGATTTCTACTTTTTCCGAAGAATTCAACCAAGCTTAATCATTATACCTGGTCTGGCTGTGATGATGTCGATCAGTGTTCTTCGCTGGCATTATGAAGAATCGATACGAAGCTTCTTCGAAAAAAACAAACCTAAAGCCGATAAGATCAGAAGAATCAATAACTTTCTAATTGGTAGACTGATCGCTGTTTTGCAGAAGGCAAAGTATCCATTGGAGGATTGCACCTTTGCCCTATACAATTTCGACTATCAAAATCTTGCAGTGAAGAGCAAACCGAAGATATTCAAAGGGTATTACGAAGTCTACCCAAGAACCCAGGCAAAGTAGTACTAGTCTTAGCATGACGTAGGTTATGGCAAGTCTTTTTAATCAAACGGCCTGCTTACAACTGCTTTATGGCCGAGTCCTCTATCGAGCATAGAGTTTTCGCACGCAAAGCCTCTGGTTTAGTACGAGTTATCGGTCCGTATGCTGCAACAGCGTTCGCTGCACTCAACACAAGTCCCTCCTACAGTGGAACAGTTTCGTTAAGCTGGCTTCCGTTTCAGTGGCCGGGCGTCAATGTGTTTTGGATTCTATTTCTAGGCATCTGGCTTTCAGGAATTCAGGGCATCAACTATGCTATGATTGGAACACTCACACCTAGGGCTGGAGCGGACTACGTGTTCGGTTCAAGGCTATGGAGGCCCGACATACTCTTCGGAGTCTACTTGGCTTTCCTGGTTTACTCAGGGATTACGGCTGGTCTCGAATGCGCGTTGAATGCGGCTTTCATTCAGGTTCCATTATTCATGTTTGGCAATATGTATAACATGCCTTCATTGATCAACATCGGGAACTGGCTGGTCTCAACGGCGGGTTACTGGACGGTGGGGGTCGTTAGCTCCATCGGGCTTTTCTTTCTGATGATCATGCCCACTCGGGTCATAGTCAATTTCATGACGCTTGCTTTCACCCTCTCGGCGCCAATGTACGCCATCATCTTCGCAACAATTGGTTTAGCTACACCAGCTCAATTCATCATCAACTGGAACCATATCCTTGGCGCGGGCAACTTCCAGAATGTAATTTCCGTCGCGCAGGCGAACGGGCTCGTGTATATGAGAAACCCAGGCGCACTGGCTTCTGGGCTTGCAGCATCTACGCTCGCTTCTTATTGGATTTATTACGGGTGGAACATGCCAGTCATCTTTGCTGGGGAAGTGAAGGATGTTTCCCGCTCACTGATGATAGCCTGTTGGGCAAGTCTCTTCATAACGGGCATGTACTTCTGCGGCGAGACGTTGTTAATGTATAGGTTGACCTCGCCCGACTGGGTTGTGGCTGAAGCTTACCTTGGCACTGGCGGTTGGACTGGCGGTACGTACGTCGGGCAGGTCGCTGCGCCTTTCGTTTCGTTCTACTCCGCAGTTGCATTTCCGAACCCGTTCGTGATAGGGTTCGTCAGCATTGTGGAGTTGATCGACGAGATAGCACTCCCTGCAGTTTACTGGTTCTACGCTAGCCGCGTATTTTTCGCGATGGCATTTGATCGTGTTCTTCCCGAGAAGTTAGCGTACATACATCCTAAACTAAGAAGCCCCGTGCTCTGCATGGTAATATTGTTCCTGCTAGGTTTCCCTGGAATCGCTTGGCAGGCAGGAATCGTGTCGGTACCCATCAACTTCATTTGGGTTGCAGTGCTTCTCTGGACTATCATCGCATTCGAGTGCTTCATGGTACCAAAGAAGAGGCCTGATCTCTGGGAAACGGCACCTGCATGGTTCAAGAGGAAATTCATGGGCATTTCCACGTTCTTCTGGGTCGCAATAGCAACCATTCCAATACTTCTCTGGAACCTGATTGGTGATTTCATCTACCCGGCTGTTGGAGCGCCGCTCGCAATTCCGACCGTGGAACAAATATTCGTCATCGTAGTAATCGGAGTAGTTTACTGGAACTTGCGAAGGCGACAGATTCAGAAGCGGGAAGGTTTCGACCTGAAGGAGACGTTCAAGATAGTTCCGCCAGCGTAAACTGGCTGAACTTTCTCCCTTTTTTGTTTCTCTCGTCAATTCTAGATGAATTGTCTGAATTCAAGCAGTTTCTAAGACCGATATGCCTATCCTAGATTGCAAAATAAGTGATCCCATGCCGTTTTGTGTACGAAATCGTTAAACCTACTATAATACTACAGTATTCGCATGTTAAATCTAGCCAGCGAATCTCAATCGTTAGTGGGTTTCCTTGCCTCAATTGAGGACAACATTGATCGAATTGTACAGATTTATGGTCGAATAGCTCCGGAGTGGGTTGCAGATGGGAAAGTGCCGGCTAATTGGACGACTGTTCGTAGTGTGTTTCCAGGTGAGCTGCTGATTAAGCAGCGTGTCATGAATGATCCTCAGATTCTTAGGAAGATGGAGCTCCACGGACTCGTGGGACCTTCCTTGGAATCCAAAGCTGCGTTCTTGAAGAAGGCTGCTGAAAGATTTCGAGAGTTAAACGAGAAAGAATCGACAGACGTTGCAGATAAGAGGAAAGCGTCATCCTGGTTGCTGAGGGTTATCAACAGCTATCTAGTTTCTCTGGCAGATGTCTTTCCGGGATTGGTATCAGTCCAAGATTTTACGCAGCAAATAGAATTAGCAGTTGAGGCGCCTCTTTAGATCCATCAAAAAATATGTTCGCACTCTAACTCAGACAAGCGTTACGTTAGAGTGCAGTGAAAGCCTGATCAAATCTATGTGAGGATCCGCCCATCGTAGAGCTTGTACAGGAAATCAGTAATGTTCTCGAGCGTTAAGCGCCTTGGATTGTAGCGTGGTAGGTTGTACATGAATTGTCTGTCTTTGACTAAGTACTCTGCGAATTGCGGCAGGTAATCTTGAGGCACATTCCATTCCTTAAGGGTGAGTGGAAGCTCAACATCCTTTGATATGTCCACTACTGCTTCAACCGCTTTTTCTGCAGCGCGTCTGTCGCTGATTCCATGCACATCCTCTCCCATCGCTTGAGCGAACCGTTTCAGTTTCGGAATACAGTTGGGAAGATTGTACTCCATAATGTAGGGGAGGCATAGTCCAACGGCACTACCGTGTGGAATATTGAACTTCGGTCCCAATGCTTCAGCAACGCAATGACCGAGAATTGCTGGTCCGCCGATCCAAGGATACGCGATGACTATTCCGCCAAGCATTGCCGCCATAGCGACATTAAGTCTTGCTTCGAGGTCTTCCGGTTTGTGATAAGCTCTACGGCCGAATTGCGCTATGAGTTCTATAGCCATTACTGCCTGACCGTCTGAAATCGGGTTGGCTTCTGAACATATGTAACCTTCTCCGTTGTGGCCTAACGCGTCCATAGCGGTTGCTGCAGTTTGTTTCGGTGGTAGACCAAGAGTCATTAATGGATCCACGATTGCAACATCTGCAAGCATCGCTGAACTAGCTATCCACGTCTTGTACATGCTCTGTTTCTCTATGATTACAGCCATATTGCTGGTTTCGCTACCTGTGCCGGCTGTCGTTGGAATCAAAATTTTTGGTGCTGCACGGTACTTGAATCGGTCTTCGACAGGAGTAGCGTATTGTTCTAAGGGTCCTGGATTTGTAAGTAGACCAGCTGCGACCTTTGCTGTATCCATACTCGCGCCGCCTCCTACACCTACGATCAGGTTGTAGTTGCCGTCTCGCGCAAACTTGACGCATGCGCTCATAGAATCCATCGAAGGTTCAGCGGTCAGTTCATCGTAAACTGTCACGTTCAAGTCCTCTTTGTCCAGATAGGGCTTCACTTTGTCGATCAGCCCGACTTTGCTTACCCCCTTGTCGGTCACGATCAGAACTTTTTTACCCGAAGATCCAAGCAACCGTACGGCTTCTCGACCAACTTTTTCCACGGATCCGGTTCCGACTACCACACGGGCGGGGTTATCCCATTGCCAGTACTTGGCTTCGTAAAGATTCGGTTCAAATTGACTAAAAGGAATGGAGGTTGTCATTCGACACAACCAAACTATAATGTCCCTTTCTGTTACCATATAACACTTGTCAGATCATATCAGGAGTGGTCGATTACAAGCAGACTAGTAACTAGACATGTTTAGTTAATTCGTTGCTTTGGCGCAGTAGAACAGCGTAATCGGTTTATAGAGGAAACCCGAAAGCCAACATATTGGTGCTCCGACCACTGACTTCACCTGAACAGATCACTGGGCTTTCAAGAGAGACATGGGAGAGAGTGGTGAAGGCGATTGAGGACGCTATTCCGCTTTACGATCACGTTAATGATCTAATCTCGTTCGGTAAAGCGCAGAAAGCAAGACTCTACGCGATTCAGCATCTCAGGCTTTCTCAGAACGACTACGTGCTTGACGGAGGAATCGGCCCTGGAACTACGTCCAGACTCATACTATCAAATTTCAAGCCAGCTCTTTTAGTGGGTTTGGATGAGTCAGTTAAGCAACTCCGAACTGCTAAACAAAACCTGCAAGGCACTGGAGGCAATTCCGTTAATGTAGTTAGAGGATCATTCGAGTCTCTCCCATTCCGAGATCGTACGTTCCAGTCAGTGATAACATGTTACGCTTTGCGAGACAGTTTAGATATTTCAAGATCGGTAAGCGAATATTCGAGAGTATGTGATTCAAACGCTGCCTTTGCAGATGTTGATATTGGAAAACCCGATAACTATCTGAGACGATTATTCAGCGAAGCGTATGTGAAGTACTTAATGCCTTTGATCGCTCATATGGCGATTAGAGGTAAGATGAAGGGAAATCCTTGGCGAATGATAGGGCCAACATATGCGTCTCTTCCAACGAATCACGTATTGCTTGATCTCTTCAAGCAAGTTTTCCATGAAGCCCAACTCAAGGAATTTCTTAATGGCGGTGTCATCGTCATAACAGGACGCACGGAGCTTCGTAGCTAGATTTGCGGTACAAAGTAATCAAAAGGTTCCATAAACATAATTCAACTGATCCATTAAGAATTGTGAGCGGATTGTTTGGGAGAGCGATATTGTGGAATTCAAAACGTTAGGCACAACGGGAGTGCAGATTCCAGTCTTAGGATTAGGAACGTGGGGAATCGGAGGTTTGATGAGCAGCAATTCCGAAAATGATGAAATTGGAATCCAGGCTATTCGTTTGGGTCTGGACTTGGGGATGCGTTTTGTGGATACCGCCGAGATGTACGGGAGAGGGCATTCTGAAGAAGTAGTCGCCGAAGCGACGAAAGATCAACGGGAATCAATCTTCCTGGCAACTAAAGTCTCAGCTGAACATCTAGCGTACGACGATGTTCTAAGATCGTGTCAGGCAAGTCTCAAACGACTGCAGACTCGATATCTGGACTTGTATCAGGTTCACTGGCCGAATACTCGAATGCCATTATCTGAAACGATGAAAGCGATGGAACACCTCGTGGATGAGGGAAAAGTCAGACATATTGGCGTGAGCAATTTCTCAGTACGCCAGCTTTCTGAAGCTCAGGAAGGGTTGTCCAAAATCCGCATTGTGTCAAACCAAGTTGAATACAGCTTAACTGACCGGTCTATCGAAAGAGATCTTCTTCCATTTGCTGAAAAGGAAAAAATCACTATAATAGCGTATAGTCCACTAGCGAGAGGACAAATACCCGGACAAGCTCACGGAGATCGTTGGAAAATTCTCGATCAGATAGCAAGGATTACTTGCAAGACACGTAGCCAAGTAGCACTTAATTGGCTCCTTCTCAAACCCCCAGTAGTCGCCATCCCTAAAGCATCGAACCTAGACCATCTCAGAGAGAACTCTGGTTCCGTTGGTTGGAGCCTAACTGAAGAACAAGAGAAGAGGCTTGATGAGGCGTTCAAGTAGTCGTTAAGTTGGGGGACAGTTGGCTTCCACGTATGTTGTCAACGTTACGAGGCGGATTGTTAGAATGTTCGAACGTTATGCTGAAAACATAGATCCAAGCGATGAGAAATTTCTTGGTTTTGTTTCTGATTTCTTAGTAGAAAACGGTGTAAAAAACGCGGAGGATGTACCCTATGCTGAGCTTTACATCTTAATACAAAAGGCAATTCGCAACTTCCTCTCGAAATGATAAGAGTGGATTAACTCGCATAATTCTACTCGAAACATCGTCGTCGTCACGGGAACACCCGGCACAGGAAAAACAAAATTTTCGATGCGACTAGCGAAGAAAATAGGCGCTCAATGCGTTTCTTTCGGTAGACTAGTTGAAATGGAGAGGCTATACTCGAAGTTCGATCGAAGCCGAAATTCTAAGATCGTAGACACCACCAAGGCTCGCTCATATTTGAGCAAACTTGCTTCAGAAATAGAACACATGATCATTGTAGATTCACACGTCTCAGGAATATGCCCAAAAAAGTTTACGAAACAGGTCTTCGTGCTTAGGTGCGAGCCTAGCGTTTTAGAGAAACGTCTTCGTCATCGAGGATGGAATGAAAGGAAAATTGAGGAGAACGTGTTAGCTGAGATTCTTGACATATGTCTGAGTGAAGCCATCGACGAATATGGATTGCGGATGGTGCGACAATTAATTACATCACGTTCCGATGTTGAGCATTGTGTGCGCTTTGCCGAACGAATTCTATCCGGTAAGAAAACGAAAAAAGTGTCCGTGGACTGGCTTTCTGAAGTCGCCCTCGATACGTCCTCGAAGTACCTAAGGAGATAGCGTGCCATACTTGACGAAGACATACCTCGTGCTTCAATGCGAAAAATGTAGTCGTTACCTTCTCGCTGTCTCAAATAATAAAACTCGCGCATGTCCATACTGCGGCAAGAGAATTGTAGTTGAGAAAGCGAAAATTTTCGCCAGTTCAAATGACGCAAAAGAGGCTAGGTTAAACCTACAGAAATTGAAGCTCCGAGAAGAATCCCACGAGTCGTCTTTGGCTAGAGCGCTCCGATAACGTTACTAAGCCCTCGCGCTATGGAAGAAACGAAATTATATGTCTTCTCTAGCAGATCGCAGATTTATGGAGGAGATCGCTGGTCTCCTGCAAAAAGCCGTAACGGTCTCGACGTCAAGCGGCAAGAGTTATACAGGAACTTTGTCTGGAGTCGATTCTCACTCGCTCAACATTTGCCTAAGCGCCGCCAAAGATGAGACTGGAAAGATTTACCATAAACTCTTCCTGAGCGGCACAACGGTGACGCAAGTATTCAGTTCCGAAAAACCGTTCGATTTGCAAGCTCTAGCTGACAGACTCGAGAGAGTCTTCCCGAGGATGGTAAAGATCAGCGAGAGCGCTGGAATAATCGTCGTAATGGATCGGATCAGAGTATCCGAAAAAGGCATAGTCGAAGGAACCGGCCCAGCAGCAGACAGAGTTCAAAGAGTGTACGAAGAGTTCACTCGCGCCGGCTAAACCTGGTCGTAGGTTAAAGATCGAAGCTTGACTTTGAATTGTCTTTCGAAATTCGGAGTAAGGATCTCCTCGGCAGAATAGGCTTACTACATACTAAGACCGGAACCGTCGAAACGCCGCTCCTCCTTCCAGTAGTTAACCCCAACCATCAACTCATACCCGCAAAGGAACTACGCAGCTCATTTGGATTTGACGCAGTTATAACAAACTCCTATCTTGTCTGGCGCCGTTATCGAGAAGAGCCGAGTCCTCCGAAGATACATGACTTGCTGAACTTCGACGGAATAATCGCGACCGACTCCGGAGCCTATCAGATTCTTCGTTATGGCGACGTTGAAGTTCAAGCCAATGACATAATACACTTCCAAGAACAACTTGAAAGTGATATTGCAGTTATTCTCGATATTCCCACAGATCAAGCCGCATCGAAGACACGTGCGAAATGGACTGTTGATGAAACCTTACGTCGAGCTGACGAAGCTCTTCGCGTAATCAAACGGAAAGATATCCTCTGGGTTGGACCAGTTCAAGGCGGAGTATATCCCGATTTAGTAGCGGCTTCAGCAAAGGAAATGGCAAAACGCAGTTTCCCAATTCATGCTCTGGGAAGCCCCACGACGGTGATGCAGCAATACCAATACGATGTGCTCGTAGACATGATCCTAGCAGCTAAATTGAATCTACCTCCTGACAGACCGCTGCATCTCTTTGGAGCCGGACATCCGATGATGTTCGCTTTAGCGATAGCATTAGGGTGTGACATGTTTGATTCAGCGTCCTACGCGATTTTCGCCAGAAATGGTCGATACCTGACAGCACATGGAACAGCCAAGATCGCTGATCTTGAATATTTTCCTTGCAACTGTCCAACATGCCATGGTCGAAAACCAACAGAGATCAAGAAACTGCTTCTACTCGAACGCGAACGGTTTCTTGCAGCACACAATCTTCACATGTGTTTGAGCGAACTTCAAACAGTGAAGCAGGCTTTAGTTGACGGTAGACTGTGGGAACTTGTTGAATCAAGAGCACATAATCATCCTTCGCTTCAACGCGCTTTCCGAAGCATGCTCAAGTATGCAGAAGCTATTGAACGTGAAACACCGGTCAAGAAAATTAAGGGTCCGTTCATCATATCACATGATTCACTCAGCCGCCCAGAAATATTGCGTCATCAAAAAAGACTGATTGCTAACTACACTCCTCCCTCCAAAGTAAAAACGGCGATTCTTTTCCCGGAAAGGTACCTTGAGCCTTTCCGTGAGGACTCGCAGCAAGACCCAGTTCTAGAAAAGATAGGCAACAGAGGATATGTGCATCTTTGCACTTATGGGTTGGCCTATGGGATTATCCCGGAAGAACTATTGGATGTCTACCCGTTATCTCAAAGTGAACATTCACTCGTACCTGAAGCCAACATAATTCGTTCAGCAGTAGATCGAATAGTCGAATTTCTCGAAACTGCAAATTATAAGTCCTGCCTCATAATTACAGAGGAGAAATGGCAAGAAAAATTAGCTAAATCTACTCAGAGAAGATTGAGTAAAAAAATGAAAGTGAAAATCGTTGAAAGCAAAAACCTGAATAGCTCAGTGATAACGCAAATCAATTACGTTAAGCCAAAAACCCGTAAGCGAATGAGATAAATTCAAACAAATCTAACAAGAAAGTCGTTGAAAGCATGAATCTTCTCCAAGTCAAAAACGAAATATCTGAACTAGGCAAGACTCCTGCTGCAGAGAAAATGTATCCAATTACTTCCGATTGGGTTCCAATTACCGACGTCCTCGCGATTATTCAACGGTTCGAGAAACATTGGGAAAAGCGTAAGAGCGGAATGAATTTGGAAACTGAGTCTAATTTAATTTCAGAAATACTTGGGCACGCGTAAAAACACGTGGCATGACGGCTTTCGCAGATTTTATTTGAGTTGAGTGAACATGAGTAGGTCGAGATATTTGAGACGAGAACAGGTATTGAAGCGCCCCACGCGGCCATTTGAAGTTGATCCGGAAAAAACCATAAGCGAACTAGTTCGGGACATGTCGGTTACTGGATTCCAGGGGCGTAAGCTTGGAGAGGCGGCAGAAGCATGGACCGAGATGCTGAAGAAACGTGAGATGGTTATTTGGCTTGGGCTGGCTGGAGCCATGGTCCCTGCGGGCATGCGCCAGCTGATCACGTATCTCGTTAGACGCAGAATGGTTGACGTCCTTGTCACGACGGGCGCAACCTTGTACCATGACGCATACGAGACCATCGGTGGAAAACATTTCCTCGGCACTGATCAGATTGACAACGTCATGTTGCGTAAGCACAGGATTGATCGAGTCTACGATGTTTACGCAGATGAGAACAAATTCTATCAGCTGGACGTTCTAATTGAAAAAGAATTTTCTTCTAGACTACAATCGGGACGACCGTACTCGTCACGTGAGGTGCTTCACGAGTTTGGCAAGTGGCTTTCGGAAATGTCACGGGACAGGGATGGCATATGTGTTGCTGCGTATGAATCGGGTGTACCAATTTTCATTCCATCCTTCTGCGATAGCGGCATGGGTTTCTCGTTAATGTTCGCAAACAGACGTCGAAAGCGTCACATAATTGTAGATCACATGCGCGATGTTGACGAGAGCTCAAGAATTACGGAACGATCTAGACATACGTCGGTTATTGTCGTAGGTGGCGGAGTTCCCAAGAACTTCATCCAGCAGACCGCCGTGATCGCCAGTTATCAGACACGTCACGACCGCACGCATGATTTCGCGATTCAATTTACAACGGACGTACCGCAGTGGGGAGGACTTAGTGGTTCAACGTTCGAAGAAGCCCAAAGTTGGGGTAAATACAACGCACGGTCCAGAATGGTGCAATGCTTCACAGACGCAACTATAGCCTTGCCTGTAGTGGCCGAAGCGCTTAGTCAGCGATTCAAACGCTTTAGACGCCGCGTGCCCCGATTCAATTGGACAGACCATAATAATGCGTTGGATATCACGTACCAACCCATTAAATTATAGAGTAATGCTTGGTAGATGAAATTCAGCCGTACTTGTATGAGATCCCAAATCCGCCTTTCGGATTCTTCCATCCCACGTTATAGCATGCCACACGACACGCTCCGCATTCGACACAGGCATCGTAGGTTATGTTGACTTTCTCCTCCTGCCATTTGTATACGTCAGTTGGGCAGACGCGGATGCATCGGAAATCAAATGGACATTTCACACACATGTTTGGATCCTTGATCCAGAGATGTGAATCTTCATCTACCTTGAAGCGGTCTCGGTACAACTTATCGGTGATGGTCATTGTTCGTTTGGCGCTCATGAGAACATCCTCCACATGTGATACGCGTCTTTGAGTAGTCCGAGTCTCGATCTTCGTTTGAAGAGCATCGACTTGGCCTCCTTGATCCTTTCCTGTTTTGTTTCGTCGCCGACTAAATGCCACGAGTAGATAAGTTCGTTGGCTAATTCCGGATACAGAGTGAAAAAGTGAGGATTCGAAGCAAAGAATTTTGGTAATTCCCGGTATTGGCGGAGATCTTTCAATACGAAACTTTGTTCAAGTTTCTCACGGTACTTGGCAAGGTTTCTAGATGAGAAATCATTACTTTTCTTGGCGTCAGTCACGGTTTGTCCAGCGATTATGCCGGATGTCATTGCGAGGTTAGTTCCTTCCCAGTTCACTGCGTTTACCAGCATCGCAGCATCACCGACTACTAGCATGCCATCTGTGAATATCCTACCTACCTGGTCGTATCCCCCTTCAGGGATCAAGTGCGCCGAGTATTCTTTCAATTCTCCTTCCTGTAGGATAGGCGCGATCGATGGGTGACTTTTGAATTCTTCAAAGAGATCGTTTGGTCTCTTACCACTCGTATCCAAGTCGTGTAGGTTGATACCTATGCCTACTGACAAGGTGTCCCGATTTGTGTACAAGAAACCCGCATGCATTCCTGGTCCCCAACCGATAAACATCGCAGCGACGCCCTCTTCTGGTCCTAGATTGAATCGGTCTTCAATTTTTTGTCGCGGGAAAGCAATCACTTCCTTGACGGCCAAGACCACTGAGTCTTGTTTGAGTTCCTCTCTGATACCTGCTTGTTTTGCAAGCATTGAGTTTACTCCATCCGCAGCGATGACGACATCTGCGAACACATCGCCACGATCGGTTTTCACGCCAATGATTTTGCCATTTTCTTTTATGACATCTTCCGCTGTTGTTCGATTGATTATTGTTGCACCGGCATCTTCGGCTAATTTAGCAAGCCATGGATCAAATTTCGCTCTGTGCACCGTGAATGCATTGAACTGCTTGTTGAAGCACTGATTTCTGTGACTCAACAGAACATGAGAATCTTTCGTCATGAACCAGTATTGGTATTCGACTACATGTCTTTCGATGGGTGCGGTTTTCCAGAATTCTGGTGCGAGTTGTTCGGTGTGATGTCTAAATATGACACCGCCGAACATGTTCTTAGCACCAGGTTTTTCGCCTTTTTCTATTACTAGTACGTTCATGCCAGCTTTTGCCATTGTACATGCTGCTGCCGATCCGGCCGGTCCTGCGCCTACGACTACTGAGTCGAACTTTTCTGTCAAACCGTTTCAGCTGTCTTCTGGAGGGTCAGTTCATCGATTATTGCGGGAACAAGTTTGAAGAGATCTCCAATAATTCCGAAATCTGCCATTTTGAAGATGGATGCGTCGGGATCAGAGTTGACGGCTACAATGTAATCTGCGTTCATGATACCGACGATGTGTTGGATTGCGCCGCTGATTCCTATTGCAAAGTATAGGCGTGGCCTTACGGTTAGTCCTGTTTGACCCACCTGGTGTTCATATCCTATCCAGCCTGCTCTTACGGCTGCTCTTGAGGCTCCAACTTGACCGTGCAATGCGTCGGCGAGTTCTTGTATTAGGCTGAAGTTTTTGGCTTGGCCTAGACCTAGCCCGCCTGATACTATGATTTGTGCGTCTTCTAGTCGAACTCCGACCTTCTCGATTGGCACGAACTCTACGACTTCAGTGTTCACGTCGGCTCTGTTGAGGTTCACGTCAACTTGGATAGTTTCCCCATGTCTGCCTTGGGAGGGGGGGAGGCTTTTCATGACCCGGGAACGGACGCTTGCCATTGTGGGCCGTGTTTTTGGACAAATGATTGTTGACATGAGGTTGCCGCCGTAGTCAGGGCGTGTTCCGAGGAATGTGCCGGATTGAATATCGATATCCAGACCTGTGCAGTCAGCTATGAGACCGGTTTCCAGAAATGTTGCGGCTGATCCGGCGAGGTCTCGACCTCGAATTGTACCGCCAAGCAGGAGGGCTTCTGGTTTGAATTTCTTCACGGTCTGTTCTAGGGCACGGGCGTATGGTTGGGTCCGGTAGTCTTCTAATTCCAATTTTTCAATCAGATAGACTTTGTCGGCTCCATGCACGAATGCTTCATCTGCTAGATGAGATACATTGTTACCGATCACTACGCCGGCAAGTTTGGTTCCATACATGTTCGCAAGCCGTTTCCCTTCTCCTAGAAGTTCCCAGGATACTGAAGCAGGTTTGCCATGAAGGTGTTCGATCCAGACCCAGACGTCTCCGAATCTCTTTGATCCGTTGTTTGTTGTAGCAGCTTCGGTCGCCGGTTTCAATTCCTGAGGTGATTTGTTTCCGTCTTCGGGAGACCCGAAGGCGTGTATTGAATTGAGTTTCTGAATTAACCATTTGGCCGCTGCGCGTGGGTCGGTTGAGCCGTCGAAACTTTCTCCTTGCGTACGGCCTGGCGGTGAAAATACTTTTTTCACAATCGTCGGGGAACCGGTCAATCCGAGAAAGTTTGATTCGGCTCGAATTGAATTTTTGTCCCAAACATCTATCTTTGTTCTCTTTGCTTTCAGCATTCCTGAGACAGTGAATTTTCTGGGTTTGTTGACTTCTTCAGTCATAGTCAATACGGCTGGGAAATTGGCTTTGACCGTTTCAATACCGTCGTCGAATCGATGTTTTGTAGTAATCGTCTTGTTGTTGGGATCAACATCAACGATTTTTGTGACGTTCGAAATGATTGGAATATTGAATCGTACCGCTAAACCCGGAGGCACCTGTCCTGTTTCGCCATCGATCGCTACCTTCCCGGTGAAGACCAAGTCGAACGGATCTTTTTCATTCACCGTAGCTAGGGTTCTCCAAAGGGTATATGATGTTGCTAGAGTATCGGCACCTGCCATCGTTCTATCTGAAACCATGACCGCGTTGTCTGCACCCATAGCCAGTGCTTCTCGTAATGCTTCCTGAGCCTGTAACGGACCCATCGCTACTGCGGTTACCGTCCCGCCAAGCTTTTCCTTAAGCCGAATGGCTTCTTCGATTGCGTTGCGG
>Ga0074045_10002081_pt1 | contig 18812 bp, 22 predicted proteins | sample BogForMeECP23OM2_FD_94442 | JGI IMG/M metagenome (GOLD analysis project Ga0074045, IMG submission 94442) | Bog forest soil microbial communities from Calvert Island, British Columbia, Canada - Bog Forest MetaG ECP23OM2 | ecosystem: Environmental > Terrestrial > Soil > Wetlands ...
TCAATCTCGTTTAACGTCTAACATTTAGACAGTATATCGAGGTGTCAACCGGTGCAGGCAGTCGAGCTCAAACTGAAACAGGCCAGCGCAGTACTGGGTATGCCCACGAAGGAACTGCAGAATTTGGTCCAGTTCGGCGTCGTCAAGCCGCGGCGACGGCGGGGACTCTACTTTTTCGACATGGTGTGCCTCTACCAGGCACAAGTTGCCGGTCATCTCAAACTCGCCCTAGGTACGCCTGCGAATAAGCTGACGGAATTTGTGGGAGCCTTCTCTGAATTTCTGAAGAGAGGCGAGAATGAGCTTCCCGACGTGCTGGTGTTCAGATCATCCTCGAAGTACTGGACACGGCCAGTGGAAGTCAGGCTTCCTCTCAAGCAGCTACGCGAAAGCCTTGAGGCGAGACTGGAGCGTGTTGACCTATACCGCGATTTGCCACCGGGACGAAAGCGGCCAAATTGGAAAGCAGAGTTTCTGGCCACTTTGAAAGAGGCTTCGCAGGATATCGGCGACGTTCCTCCTCAGGACGTTCAGCGTACCATTCGGGAGTACCGCACTTCCAAGAAGGAAAAGCCGGAGATAACCGTTGTCGCAGAAGCGGCGCAAGTCTAGGGGCGTGGTGGACACGTCCGTCTTAGTCGCCGGCGTTGCGGGAATGAGAGACTCGGTCCACGAGAGCAACGTTGCGAGTGCGAAGTTTGTACAGCGCTGGGCGGAAAAGCGGACATTCGTTTGGCTTATCAGCGATGAAGTTCTCGAGGAGTACAGCGAAGTGCTCGCCAGGCTTGGCGTCCGCCGTCCGCTCATCGGGAAAATCGTTAACACCTTGCGGGCCAAGGGCGAACATGTCAAGCCCGGCCCGACCCGCAATCTTTCTCCTGACCCTGACGACAATCACATTTGTGACTGTGCTGAGTACGGAGATGCCGACTTCATCGTCACGCTGAATCCCAAAGACTTTCCCCAGTCGTCGCTGCGTGCCAAAGTAATCGGTCCTGGTGATCCAGTGCCTGGCCGACGAACGGCAACTCGGCGCAGCAACTAATGAAACGTGATATGGAATAGCACCTGACCTTATACGCCTTACTGTCGGGCGAAGTCATGCGTATCGGCTGCCCTGTTCATAATTTTTCGGCTACCCGTATCGACCCGCAATCGTCCAGAATCTAGCCAGCCTTCTGATGTCCACCTAGCCATGTGGCGGATGCGCCTTCCGTTGCTATCCCCGATCCTGTTCTTACAGTCACGAAAGGGGTTTGCCAGACATGGCCAATTCAATGCTAGAGACAATTTCAAACGAATTTGCAGCGGCCGGGGAGAAGGCGGGCGGTAGCGTGGTTGCCGTGCATGCCCGACGCTGGATGCCGACCAGTGGCGTCGAATGGAAGAAGGGCGTGGTCGTTACAGTTCATCACGGTGTGCAGCGCGACGAGGATATCAAAGTGCTGCTCGGCAGTGGTCGCGCAGTTTCCGCGAAACTGGCTGGACGGGATCCCAGTACAGATATAGCCGTACTAAGAATCGAGGAAGGATCTTCGAGTGCGCTCCAACTCGGCGACTCGACGAGCCTCAGGCTCGGCCATCTTGTTCTCGCGCTTGGTCGCACGCGACGCGGAGACTTAGTGGCGAGCAGCGGGATCGTCGGGGGCATCAGCGGAGAGTGGAGGAACCGGCGTGGTGGACAACTCGATCAGCACATCCGGCTCGACCTCGCTTTGTATCCGGGATTTTCCGGCGGACCGCTTCTGAATGCTAGAGGCGAGGTCGTCGGCATGAATACGCGAGGCCTGGCTCACGGACGAGCCGTAACCGTGCCGGTGGCAACCGTCAATCGCGTCGTCGAAGAACTCTTGAATAAAGGGCATATCGCGAGGCCTTATTTAGGGATTGCTATGCTGCCAGTGGAGGTTCCAAACAACTTGCGCTCCACGCTACCTACTGGAACTCAGATCGGGCTGCTTGTTACGCACGTTGAAAACGGTGCGCCCGCAGAAAAGGCCGGAGTCTTGCTGGGAGACGTTGTTTTCGAAGTGGGCGGAAAGACAGTCGAGCACGTGGATGCGATCCAAGACTCGCTTGGCGCAGCAAGAGTTGGTGAAGTTCTGCAGGTCAGGGTGATTCGCGCCGGCGAGATCACGCCGGTTTCAATTACGCTGGGCGAGAGGTCGCGATAGAGAATGTCAAAGCGAAGCGGCGGAGGCGCGATCCGAGTTGCGGTAGTGGCGTCCTCCGCCGTCCGCCGGGCTGGACTCGAAGGCATCGTCCGCAGCCACCCTGAGTTCCATTTGGCAGGAAGTTTTGGCGCTGTGGCGAGCCTGGTGTCATTTGCCCGTAGCGCCGAACTGGATGTAATTGTCATCGACTCCGATTCGATCCGCGATTTATTACTTGAGTCGACATCGGACGCCGCGATTGTTCTGCTCACGGAGCTCAGCGATGCGCGGTCGATCTCGCGCTTATTGCGGAACGGGGTGCGCGCGATTCTGTCCAGAGAGAGCGACCCAGATGACGTTCTCTCCGCCATTTATGCTACCTATGATGGACTGGTGTTACTGAGCACACCCGCTGCTGAGAGCTTGGCCTCCGTCTACGGCGATCATCCGCTGGAACCTGAGGCTGGATTGTCCGAAGAGATCACCTCCCGCGAGACCGAGGTGCTTAGAATGTTAGCGGAGGGACTCGTCAACAAAGATATCGCGGCGCGTCTGGGTATCTCCGAGCACACGGTCAAGTTCCACATCAGCTCGATTCTCGACAAGCTGGGCGCTTCCACCCGCACCGAAGCCGTTACCCTGGCAATCCGGCGCGGGCTCATTCCGATCTGAACTCTTTGGCCCCTAGGAGTGACCGGCCAATTGCTTGCGAGAAGCCGACTTCACAGTACCGAAGTGAATTGCTGCGGCACCTGGATCTATCTTTAGAATGCTAATGGCGATCCAGCGACGGATCAGAGATCTACGCGCAGGAGCAAAGATGCAGCAGATTCAGAAGACGGCACGGTTGGCGGGCGCTATGTATCTATTCAGCGCGATCGCAGTAGGGGTGCCGCTGATTTATGTCCCGACCGTCCTCATCATTCCTGGAAACGCGACCGAGACGGCCAATAATATCCTTGCTCACGAGGTGCTATTCCGTGAGTGCATGCTTAGCGAGTTGGTCGGGGCGATTGCATTTCTCTTCGTGGCTCGGGCTCTGTACCGGTTGCTTTTCAAGGTGAATGAAAGGCAGGCATCGCTGATGGTGATGCTGGTCATCATCTCTCTGCCTATGACATTCCTGAATGTTCTGAATGAAATTGCTTCGTTGACCTTGTTGCACGGCACCACATTCCTATCGGTAGTCGGGCAAGCGCAGCGAAATGCCTTGGCCATGTTCTTTCTCGGACTGCACGGGCAGGGAGCTAATTTGACGAACGTTTTCTGGGGTCTCTGGCTCTTTCCTTTTGGTGCTTTGGTCTGGAAGTCAGGTTTCATTCCGCGTGTCCTTGGAGCATGGCTGGTGCTGAACGGCATCGCCCTCGTTACCGTCAGCCTCACCGCGCTCTTCCTTCCGGCCGAGTTGAACATCGTTAAGAATCTGGCGATTCTCCCGGAGTTGGGGGAGCTGTGGATCATGGCTTGGCTGCTGATCGTCGGTGTCAAAACGTCTGTCCCGGACAACAATGCCATGGCAAAAGTTCCCGATCGGTAACGATAAACGCGCTTGTGTCGTGGAATGTCACGTCCGCTGAGTTCAACAGGCATCGATGTAAAACACGAGTTCTCCGTGTTTTCCGATGGAGCTGCGCCATTGTTTCGACAAGCTCCGCATGTTGTCGATCAGAGCGATCAGGTCATTCTTGTTAATAGCTATCCCTTGTTCTTCCATACTGTCTTTGAAGCTGAACGCGCTGAAGCGCTCGTCTGCCTCCATGTAGTCCAGAACCTTCCTGCCGTTTTCAAGCCAGACCACCTGGTTGTCTCCGTATCCGTGCTCGTCGCTCGCTGTCCCTACTCTGGCGGCAAGGTCGTGCAGCAGCACGATCAACTTCTCAGGTTCAATGAAGCAGGACGAGTGCGCATTCCATATTTCTTTCACTGCCCGAAAGCTTTGGCTCATTGCCTGACCCCCTTTCTTCCCTTGCGTTTGGGTAATTCGGAATCTGCCGGCTGCGTCCTTATCCGCCGCCATAGGGACGGATCTACGGGAAGCGAGGTCGTGCGGCCCGTTCGCAGATTCAGGAACCCGCCGTGGTAGGAGAGCCGCCCATATCGGAATAGGCGCGCCAGCATTGCCAACGCCTGGTACGCGAGTGCCTGGTTCACAAACGGCTCCTGCCGTTCTAATGCTTCCAGCGCGCTGCACGGTGGAAGTCTGTCCTTCTTGTCGAGCTTCGCATTGATGAGTTCAGGGAAAAGTTCAGCAGCCGTCGGCAAGCGCAGATCTCGTGCCTTATTTCTCTGGTTTTCGGGCTGGCCGAGGACGAACTGGCCGCTATCGGCGTTGTTGCCCAGATCCAGCCAATAATGGCAATTCCAGTACGTCTGAGTGCGGGTCATTGCGTTCCGTGCGGCACGAGTATCCACGCAGCCAATCAGGATATCGGTCTCATCTCCCCAACTTTCATCTACGAAATGCGGCACTCCTTTCCAGCCAAGGCCCCAAAAGAGATTGATCCGGGTGGCGAGTACTGTCGCCTTGTGCAGTCCGATCTCACTCTCGCTAAAGGGTTGGCGGACGCAGTTGGTGCGAGAAATCCGATCGCCGTCGATCAAGGTCACATCCAGGCCATGCGGATGCCCTAAAGCGACCATGGCCTGGTGCAGATACGGCAATCCGGCGGCAATGGCGCTTCCTGTCCCGCCGCAGCCCACTACCGTGACCTGAACCTTTTTCTGTAGGAACGTACTCCGAATCTTATGTTCCGTCTTCGTGGCGATTGTCGTTTCGATAGCTGTGGTCATCATCCCCCATAAATTCCGCAAGTGTCTGCGGCAACTTGACCAGGAACTTCGCTGGAAACGCTTTTTGCCCCGCGAGGGATTGCCACATTGCCAGGAAGCTGCCGCGAAACCGGACGTGTTTGCGAACCCCGGAGGCGTGGGTGAATTCGCTTTGGAAAAACGACTCCTCCCACAACTCAATGGCCGTCACCGACTTCTCCCGGGGAATCTTCATGCTGCCGGTGCAACACACGCCGTTGTCGTAGCAGTTCCAGTAGGGCGCCATGCACAGCTTGGTGTCTGCCGTCGGCCGTTCGTCTTTGGCCAGAGAGCGAACCCATAAGTGAGTTCCGCACGCTTTGAACAGCAATGGCGGGTGGGGATAGAGCTTGCCATTCATATTTTTCAAGGCATGATCGTCCCCACTGTCACTGAAAAACATGATCCGCTCGCAAGCTGGCGCCCACCACACGATCATCTCTGCCGTGCGCACCAACACCCGCGATGGCAAGATCTCGGCTGGAACCGATCTTCCCAGATTCGCCATCAAGTCAATCAGCATTTGCGGCGTCATCAACTGGCCTTCCGCTAGTCGCGCCACGTCACCGTCGTGGATCACTTCGTGCAGAGTTACAAAGGGATGGCGATACGGAATGCCTTCATAGCTGCTCTTCCCGTACACCAGCAATGCTCGGCTCAACCGGAAGTCCTGACTCGATCCGATGTTCACGGAGATATTCATCGTAGAGGTCCCTAATGAGTTCAACGACCTTGGCAGCGGAGGCCAACGATCGAAGCATCGCCCTGGCATGATCGAAGGCTCGCCGTACGTCTTCATCTAGCTCTTTGCTTGGCTTATCCAAGCGAATTGGAAGCGCCACGTTCGGCTGGCAAGGACCGTTTTCGCCCATGTGCTGCGCCTCTTCATCAAAGCAGGCGTTGATCGCATCATTCTCGTACCAGGTGATCAGACATCCGGGCCGGGAGTTCTCGGCATCCATCAGCCAATCGTCAATTCCTTGTACATCCTTATTACTGATGTGGCCGGGCCACGCGTGCTCCTGTCCTTGACCATGAGCATCCATTTCAAGCGCTCGCCGGATTAACTCGCGAGCCACGCTCGTACGGGGCTGCATCTCTTGAAGCAGGGCTCGGGCTCGCCTGTATTTGAGGGCCTTAGAGTGCCTTTTGATACAGGCCGGGATCTCCATATCCACTTTGCGATAGACCGACGCTTCCAATTCCTCGTCGTTCAGATCCTCCATCCACATCTCAGCGTGTTCCTGAGCGTCGATGTAGTCATACACGCGCATCCATTTGTACAGGTTGGTGGTGAAGACCTGATAAAAAGCGGCTGGCAAGTGAGCGTGTTCGGCTTCGAGGCGCGTGAGCATCGCACCAATTGGAATGGAAGCCGCAGCTTCGTAGTCGCCGACCAGATACAAATGATCGGCCAGTCCTTCTCTTTCGGCCTCAACCTGATTTCGCTCTTGTTCCGTCAGTTCGAAAAGGCTATCCGTAAGTCGTAGGTCGCCAACCCAGACTTTTTTCACATCGGCGGCGCGATTCTGAGAGCAAAACCTCCGGAATCCGCGTTCAACAAAGTCCACTGCGCTACCCGACCAGTCGTTGGGCCGGCAAATTCCCAATCGCAACAGGCTCATTCCCAGAATCGCGGCCGGCCCTTCATCCCACCTCGTGCAGTACCGCCATCGAATACCCTCGATCCTGGGAAACGTGACATCTAGTGGCAGGCCGATCACACGAGCGGCGGAAGGACCACTCCGGCTGGCGGTAAGTACCGGTCGCCGATCTCGCCTCCGTCCTGCGCGCATTTGAGTGAGTCGAACGCCTTGCCGAGAATTTCCCCAACTTTGAATGCTTCTGGACATTGTTTCAATTGCTCCGTGATGGGATCGTTCGTATGGGCGCGGCCATGGCTAGCTTCTTTCAACGCTCTCACGACCCGCTGCGCACCTTTATCGATGGCCCGGCGGCTGGAGGTCCCTGATTCCCTGCGCTTCATATGAGCCCCCTGTATCATGTCCGCTGAATTACGCTCTGGGCAGGCTGCTGGGTACGCGCTACAATTCCGCCGAGGAACCGTACGATGACTGACCCAGCCTTCGCCATCAAACGCGAAGTTCATCAATTGGTTGACCGACAAATCGAGACATTGCGACAACCGTCCGGTTTAACTGTCTCCGACCTGTCGGACTATCGCGAGCGCTCCGAACAAATCACAACGTTGTACCGCGAGCTGGATCAGATGCGAAGAGCCAACTTCGAGAGGCCATTGCGCACTGCATCTTGAGAGTTCATCCTATGCGGTCTTGAGGAGGTCAAGCGGCCGTCCGCGGCGTCAAATCGCTCTGGACGGCCGCTTGTCCTATATTCACAATAGCGACCCCACAGATTAGGGAGAGCATCTTGGCCGCAAGAATTCTCATGGTTGTTAGCGCGAGCATTATCTTAACGCTCGGAGTCGTCCACCTCGTCTATACGTTCTGGGGGCCAAATCTCACACCCCGTGACCCCGCGCTGCAAATCAGCATGAGCCAAATTGCACCTGTCATTACAAACGAAACAACAATGTGGCACTGTTGGGTAGGCTTCAATGCCAGCCACAGCATGGGACTTATATTGTTCGGCTTGGTTTTCGGTTTCCTCGCAGTAGCTCACAGCCAACTCCTCTTTCGGTGGCCGTTCCTACTCATGGTTGGGCTGGCCTTCCTTGTCGGTTTTGTAGTGCTCTGCAAGGTTTATTTTTTTCGCGCGCCTCTCATTGGCGTCAGTATCTCCTTGGCCTGCTACGTTGCCAGTATTGCGTTTTCGAGGGCCTACACAATGCGGTGAGCCACCCTTTGAGCGTCACCCCTTCGCCCCGATCGCGCGAACAAACTTGTACACCAGTTTGCCCGCGACCGTTTCAGGCCCCTCAATCGCAGCCGTAGCTATTTCTGGATACAAGTGCGTGTACGTCTCTCTGACCTGTTCAGGGGTCATTGTTGGGGTAGTATCTGGCAGTTTGATTCCGTTGTAGACAAATTCCCGTTCTAAGCGATGTAACTCCATGACGTCTCCTTTCCAGGATGGTCTCTAAGCACGACAGGACAGCAGGTTTCACTCGTCGTTCTTGGCTTCAAGGTCAAACAGGCTTCCGGTACTCGCCCCAAGTCCGCCGCCAGCGCCAGCACTTGATGGCTCGGTATGCTCGGCTGTCGATGCTGAATCATCTGGGCTTTCTTTCGTGACGGCCTTTGTTTGCACTTTCGCCGGGCTTGGAGGAGCACTCTTGCTGGACCCGCTGTGAGATTTCGAGTTCGTTGCTTTCCTGGCTGCTTCCCTTGCTGCCTTGGCGGCAGCGTCCATCTGTTCTTTCGCACTCTTTAAGGTTGAGGACAATCCCAGGTGAGTCTCCACAAACTCCGCCAGTTGTCTCGGCAGTTGTTCGTCGAGTTCTTTGGGAGTACCAGTCACGCCCAACGGGGCGGTCAGCGCGGCGTCATCATCCTGCTGACCGGACTTCAGTGATTTTGGGATGACGTTGACACAAATCTGCTGGTCGCTCACACGCGACAAGGTGAGAAGCAATATTCGTTGCGCGAGCAACGGCATCAATTCTTGAAACATGGCTTTTGCTCCTAAAACGGGAAGGAAGGTTTCCAGGCCTAAACAATTCCCCTGAAAAGTTGGGGGATTGTGATTCCGGTTGGACGAACCCGCTCATAGCGAGATTGGTGCTATCAACCGTGAGGAGAACGCATAGCAGAGATGGTTAGATCTTCGGAATATCGGGACGGTTCCACCATCCACCGCCGAGAGCTTGAAACAAGGCCGCAGTGTCGGCATACCGATTCGACTGCGCCTGCACAAGGTTAATCAGGGCTTGCTGATAGGTTTGTTCCGCGCTCAAGAGCGCGAGGTAGTTGGCGTAGCCGGATTCAAGCTGTTTCTTGGTCAGGTTGAGAGTAATGCTGGCGGCATCCTTTGCGGCTGCTGCCGCCTTCAAAGCGTCGGCGTCCTGTTGGAGCGCATTCAGTGTGTCTGCGACATTCTGGAACGCGGTGAGGACCGTGCTGCGATATTGTTCGTCGGCCTGCGTATAAGCGGCTCTGGCGGCGCGTTCCCGATGGATGAGCGTACCGCCATCAAAGATGGGCTGGGTGACGCCTGCGGCCACATCCCAAAAGCCGGTGCCTCCCGAAAACAATCGGCCAAGAACCACTGCCATGCTGCCAGCATCCGCAGTCAGGGCAAAGCTGGGGAGTCGGTTGGCGCGTGCAATTCCAACTTGGGCGCTGGCTGAATGCAGGTTTTCCTCGGCCTGGCGCACGTCCGGGCGCTGCTCGACGAGTTGTGAAGGAAGGCTTACCGGCAGTTCCTGCGGCAGTTGCAGGCTCGACAGCTCAAATTTTTCGGCCAGATCCTGGTTGGGAAAGCCGCCCGCCAGCACAGCCAGCAGATCCCGTTGTTGAGCCAACTGTTTCAGCAGCGGAGGCAAGGTAGCGGCCACTTGCGCGAGCTGAGATTCCTGTGCCGCGACATCAAGCTCGCTGGCATATCCCTTCGCATACTGATCCCGCAGGATCTTCAACAGGTTGGTGTTGATGTTGATGAGTTCCTTGGTCGCTGCAATCTGTCCCCGCAACGATGCTTCTTCAATGGCTCCAGCAGCCACGTTTGCGCTCAACGTGATATGGGTTGCGGCCATGGCAAAACGAGCTTGCTGTTCCTGCGCTTGCAACGACTCCACGGTTCTCCGGTTCAAACCGAAAACATCGGGCACAAAAGAAACGCTCACCTGCGGCGTATAAAGGCTGTAGGCCAGGGCAGTAGTGTTGGTTACCGGTGAAATGTCTGCCGATGACTTGGCATGGGTCGCCGAGAAACCGCCGGTGGCACTGGGATAGTAAGCGCCCCGTTGGGCCAGCATATTCTCTCTTGCAACTATCAGTGCCGCTTGTGCCGCCTTGAGGTCGGGATTGGCTTTGAGAGAGCGCTCAATCAAATCGTTGAGCGGCTTCGAGTGAAACAATGTCCACCACTCGCCTGGAATGTCGTGACCTTCAACCAAGTATTGCGCTCCTCCACCGGCGACGTTGCTCGTGCTGCTCGTGGTCGAAATTGGAGCAGGAGTATAACCGGAAACGTCCGGAGCAACCGGCTTCTTGAACCTGGGCCCGACCGCGCATCCTGCCGCGAACAGTAAGGCCCAGGCTGCGAGGAAGCTGGTGAGGCATGATTTGCGTTTGCGAATCATACGAATAAGTTTCTTAAGGCCTGCGGTGCATACCAGTTCCGTTGATTGCGCCGGTGTTGCTGTTCCTGGAGCTTGCCGATCCACTGACGACCGCCGGGTTAGCTCCGCGATGGCGCACATTATCTGGTAATGGTTTGAGCGATGCCACGCTGGACCGAACACTCGTTGGCCGAACGGGCAGGGCGCGGTCAGTTGATTCGTTCCGGATTGATCCGCCTTTTGTAGCGCCGCCAGATGTAGCTAAGGTCGGATGACGAGGGCTGGCTGCGTTCCGAGGCAGCGGACGTTTCCGGCTGGTCGGAAGCTGCTTAGAACGATTTGACGCGATCAGGCCTGCACGGCTGTGCGGGTGATTCTTGTCAGGGGCGTGCTGCGGTGAGGCCGCATAACTTGTCTCTTGCATTAACGCGGCACAACTCACCGTCAGAAGTAGAAACGAAAGGCAGGTGACCTTCATAGTAGATCCTCTGACTGCGTGTGCGGGTGCTCGTCGCGGCCTAGAAATATCATTCTCAGCGCGGGCACAGCGAGAAGCAGCATGACGGGGCCAAGCAGCATGCCGCCCACGATCACAGTGGCGAGCGGACGCTGCACCTGGCTGCCAATACCCGTGGAAATTGCCGCGGGAAAGAGGCCGATGCAGGCTGAAAGTGACGTCATCAGCAGTGGGCGCATGCGGGTCGAAGCGGCGCGGTACATCGCCTCCATTGGCGCCAGACCCTGAGTTCTTTCATGGTTGTAAAAAGTAATCATCAGGATGCCGTCCATGACCGACACGCCGAAGAGCGAAACGAAACCGATGGCAGCGGAGATGCTGAAATGCTGACCTGAAAGATAAAGCGCGAGGATGCCACCGACCACCGCGTCGGGAATGCCCGCCAGCGCCAGAAGGCAGTCGCGCAGGTTATTGAACAAGGTGTAGAGCAACCCGATAATCAACACGAGGCTGATTGGCACAATGATCTCGAGGCGTTTCTTCGCCTCCTGCAAGTCGCCGAATTCGCCCGCCCAAACCAAACGGTATCCCGAGGGAAGTTGGATGTTTTTTGCGATTCGCTGCTGAGCCTCTTCAACCGTGCCACCAAGATCGCGGCCCCGGACGCTGAACTTCACCGGGATGAAACGCTGCACGCTCTCGTGATAAATCCAGGCGGCTCCAGTATCCAATGAGATCGTGGCCAATTCGCTTAACGGTATATAGGCGTTGGCGCCGCTGGCGGTCGTATACGCGACTTTGATGTTGCGAATTCTGTCGATATTGTCGCGGTATGCCGGCGTATAACGGACGACGAGATCGAACTGCCGGTCGCCTTCCAATACCTCAGTCGCTACGGCTCCGCCCATGGCCGCTTGAATGACCGTGTTGACATCTCCGGAGTTGAGACCATAGCGGGCGGCTTTGGCGCGATCTACTTTGATGTTCAGGTTGGGCTGTCCCAGTACCGGGAAGATGCCAAGGTCGGCGATGCCGTGCACCTGGTTCATTTGATCTCTGACTTGCTCGGCCAGTTGCGTCAAGACTTCGAGATTGGGGCCGACGATTTTGACCGAATTGACGCCCTTGACGCCCGAGATTCCTTCTTCGATGTTGTCTTCAATGTATTGCGAGAAATTGAAAACGACTCCGGGCAGCTCGTTGTCGAACTCGGCTTGCACCTGCTCGGTTAGTTTGTCCTTGGTCAAGCCCCGCGGCCACTCGTCGAACGGCTTCAGCGGAGCGAATAACTCGACATTCGAGAATGGGGAAGCGTCGCTGCCGTCGTCTGGCCGTCCATGCTGAGCGACCACGGTAAGGACTTCATGGTGCCGTAGGAGAATCTCGCGCATTTTTTTCGAGGCCGCCTCGCCGTCTTCGAGTGAGAGCGTGGTCGGCATGGAAGCGCGAATCCAGAAGTTTCCTTCTTCCAGGTGCGGAAGAAACTCGCTGCCCAGCCGCGGCGCGATCAGCAAGAAGGTTCCAATAGAAAGGGCGAGCTCGATTCCTACTACCAGAGCGCGGTGGCTCAGCGAAAAACGCAGCGCAGGATCGTAGATACGGTGCAAAAACCGTACGACCAGGGTTTCGGCTTCCTTTATGCGCTCAGGCAGCAGCATGGAAGCCATGACGGGCGTGACGGTGAAGGTTGCAATTAGCGCCCCGGCCAGCGCGTAGCCATAAGTGCGCGCCATGGGCCCGAAAATCTGGCCCTCGACTCCCTGCATCGTGAATAGCGGCACGAAGCCGGCCACGGTGATGAGTGCCGAAAACAGAACCGCCTTGTCCACCTGTAGCGCACTGACTAGAATCAGCCGCAAACGATCCGTCCAACCGTGGGCGGCTGTCGCATCTCCGGGAACTCTCGTCGGATCGGGCCCCCAATGGCCGTCGGTCAGGCGTTGTAGCAATCCCTGTCTTTCTTCCTGATTACGCTGAAAATTCCGGAAGACGTTCTCGACCAGGATCACGGCCGAATCCACGATGATGCCGAAGTCCACTGCGCCCACCGAAAGCAGGTTCGCGCTTTCCCCCATAATCACCAGCAGAATCGTGGCAAAGAACAGTGCGAAGGGGATGTTGATTCCAACAATGACCGCGCTGCGCAGATTCCCGAGAAAAATCCACTGGATGAGGAAGACCAGCAGACATCCGAATATCAAGTTGTGCAGAACCGTGTGCGTGGTGATGGAAATCAGCGATGAGCGGTCGTAGTAAGGAACAACTTTGACTCCCGGCGGCAGACTTCCGTCGCGATTCAAGTTTTCAATTTCGGCTTCGACCTTCGGGATCATGTCGTTGGTCTGTTCGGTTCGCCTCATCACCACGATCGATCCCACGACATCACTCTGGTTGTCGCGGCCGAGGATGCCGAGCCTCGGCCGGTAGCCGATCGACACCTTCCCGACATCCTTCACTAACACGGGAACGCCGTTCTCCTGGGCCAGAACCACGTTTTCGATGTCGTCAACCTTGTAACCTTGCCTCAAATCATCGTTGCCGCCGTCATCCATCAGGCCGACGCCGCGGATGTTGATAGATTGCTGGCCAATGCGGATCTCGCGTCCGCCTACGTTGATGTTTGCGTTGCCCAGCGCGTTTAGAATCTGCGGGACCGTGACGCTGTAGGCTTCGAGCTTGTGCGGGTCCACCTCGACCTGAAATTCTTTGGTGGGGCCGCCCCAACTGTTGACGGCGGCGATGCCGGGAATCGTCAACAGGCGGCGCGCCACGATCCAATCCTGCACCGTGCGCAGATTTGCGACTCCGAAATGCTTGGGGCCGACGACCTGATAACGATAGATTTCACCAGTCGAACTGTTGGCCTGGATATTCGGAATCTGCCCGCCGGGCAGACTAACGTTCTGTTGCATCGCGACCGACGCCTGGGCGTAGGCGAAGTTATAGTCCACTCCATACTTAAAGCTGACCCGTACAAAGGACAGGCCATAAAATGAAGTGGAGCGGATTACTTCAATGCCGGGCGTGGTGTAGAGCCCGATCTCTGTGGGACGCGTGTAGTAACGTTCCATCTCCTCGGCAGAGAGGCCCGGCGCCTGCGCCGTGATTTCCAAGATGACGGGCGTAGGGTTCGGATACGCCTCGATGTTGAGCATCTTGAAAGCAATGAGCCCGGCGCCGGCAAACAGAATCAAACCCACCGCCACAATCGGACGGCGACTCAGGCAAAACGCGAGGAGAGATTTGAACATGTCGTTTCTTTTATTGAAGTGAAAGTGGCAATGAACTAATCGCTTGGTGGCGCTGAAAGCATGTTGCTGAGAAACACAGCGCCGTCCGCCACGACGAGTTCTCCGCGTCGCAAACCTTCCAGAACCTGAACCCGGTCGTCGTTTCGTAGTCCGATCTTGATGATTCTCTGCTCAAACCGGCGGCGATCGGTGGTTACCCAAGCGGTCATCGTGCCATCGGCTTCGCGGACCACTCCATTCGCCGGTATGGCAGCGGCTTCTACCGGGTCGTGAACGCGAATGACGAAGTTGGCGAGCATTCCGGGACGCAGTTCATCGTGGGGGTCAGCGATCTCGGAACGGATGGTTACGCGATGCGTATTCGGATCAACGGTCTCGTAGATCTTTGAAACCTTGCCTTTGAAGGAGTGGTCCGGATAGGCCATCACCTTCACCTGGACTGGTTGTCCCAGATGAAAAAGAGGTACCTCGGTCTCGCTAACATTCGCCAGCATCCACTTGATGGCTACGTCGGCGACCGAGTAGGGCGCCGGTGTATTTCCCGGCTGCACCAGAAATCCGGGCTGTGCGACCTTGTATGTGATCTTTCCGGCAATCGGACTACGGACCACGAGGGCGGGATCGATCCTGCGCGAGGCGATCATTTGATCAATTTCGGCATTGGTCTTGCCAAAGACGAGGACCGCGTCGCGTGCGGCTTTGAGAGCGCCCTCAGCAGTTTGTTGATCGGAGGTCGCCTGTTCCTTCTCGCGCTCGGCAATTCCACCAAGACCCTGCACGCGCAGCAGTTCCTTGTCGGTCAGTTCGAAAGTCGCAGCCGCTCCGATCAGGTTTGACTCAGCCTGGATTAGGTCGGGGCTCTTGATCGTATAGAGGGGTTGGTCCTTCTGAACCCTGGCGCCAAGTTCCCCGAAAGTCCTGAGAATGGTGCCCTGATAAGCCGGGAAGACCTGAACCGAAAGATCTTCGTCAAAATCAATGTTGCCGACCGCATCCTTCTCCACGGAAAACTCGTAGCTGCCCAGGGGCTCGATCTTGATCGAGTTCAATTGGCTGGACGACAGGTCCAAGGTCGCTTCGGAGGCGGACGAGCTTGATTTTGCCGGGCTGTCCGCGTTTGCAGCCTGACCACGACTGCAGCCAGACTCCAGAGTTCCCGTGGCGATCATGATCGCAGCAACCGTCACTAAAGCCACCACAGTGGTTTTGCTGGTGTGAACTAGATATTTCATCTTTTTCGTTCTTCCTGGCGGACTCAAGCTCAGAATGACCTTTTCGCATTTCGTAATCCGCGAGTTTCGCGACGATTGCGGGTACGCTTCTTGCGGCTAGCCCTCTTCGGAATACCTGCAATGAATTCAGCAAAGCCCGCACAGACCAGACCGATGTACAAGAGCACAGCGAAGAGCCCTATCGCGATCAGGACGTATCGGTTCAGCGTCTCGTAATCCACTTGCCTCCAATACACTCCGGTGAAAGCGCTACCGCTGGACTTGTATGGATTGCTTCAGCCATTCTGCAAGCACGCGACGGGTACGGGAACCCTATCTCTTGGGCCGCAGAGTTCTCTTTCGGCTTTAGACCCTATCTTTTGGCTAGTTCTTGGCAGGACAGTTTCTTGTCGCGCGAAAATAGCGCACCATTAGAATGGCGATGAAGACTCCGGCGCCAATCTACGCACTGTCCATGAGAGACCCTCTGTCCATCTACGCGTCCGCCAACCGCGCCAGGCTGATTGTTGTTGCTGGCCTTTTGATAGCAGCTATCGCGGGGGTTGACTGGGCCACGAAGCCCTACATCTCTTTGGGTTTCCTTTACCTGTTCCCCATCATGATTCTGGGCGGATTTTTATCAAGGACTCAACTTGTGGGGGTTGCGCTAGTTTGTGCCGTTCTGCAGGAAGCGTTCAGTAATTTGCCAGAAAACGAAGCTGTGATCCGCTTACTGTTCAGTTCGGCGGGGTTTGTCGGTACAGGACTATTTATTTCCGAGATGATTCGCAATCGCCGAATTACGATGAGGCATGTCGAAGAGCTTGAAGGGCAGATCAAGCTCCGCGAGGATGCCGAAGAACAACTGCGTTCACTCATCGAGAGCAGCCCCGCTGCGATCATCACGATTGACTCGGACGGCAGCGTTTTATTAGCGAACGAAGCCGCTCAACACTTGCTTGCTCTTGAAGGGCAGCCGTTACAAGGCCAGGAGATCAATTCTTATCTCCCTGCCTTGCAAACGGTGCTGAAAACACAGCAGCCGCGGGTGTTTCGGACCACACTGCAATGCACCGGAAAAAGGAGCGATGGAGAGGTATTCTTGGCCGGCGTTTGGTTTTCGACCTATAGCACAATATCGGGTCCGCGTTTGGCGGCGATCATTGTGGATCTGTCTGAGGACCTGCGAAATCGCGAAGATCTCAGCCTAGAGCATCTATTGAAGAACACGAGAATCCTGATGAGCGCAGTGGCCCATGAAATTCGGAACCTTTGCGGCGCTGTACTCGTCGTGCATAAGAATCTCTCCCGAGTTGAGGAGCTTGAATCGAACGAGGACTTCAAGGCCTTGGGAAACTTGATCCAGAGCCTCGAAAGAGTGTCCGCATTGGAATTGGGTTCTTCGGCATCTCAGAATGGTGAGGTCGTTGAGCTTGGGTCGGTGCTAGACGAATTCCGGATACTGATTGAAAACGCCTATCACGAGTCAGAGATCGAGCTGCAGTGGGAGGTTCAGGAATCATTGCCATTGGTTTGGGCTGACAGGTACGGACTCATTCAGGTTTTCCTAAATCTGGCGAAAAATAGCCGCCGGGCCATGGCGTCGACATGGGTGAGACAACTTCGAATTGCGGCACGAGTAGAAACAGGGATGGTTACAATTCAATTCGAAGATACGGGGACCGGCATCGCTTCGCCAGAAAACCTTTTCCGGCCGTTCCAGCGCGGCGCGGAGTCCAGCGGCCTTGGGCTTTATGTTTCCAGGGAGATCATGCGTAGCTTTGGCGGAGACCTTTCTTACGAACCCAGGCCGGAGGGTTGTTGCTTCGCTGTCGCCTTGCCTCTAGGTGTCACGCAGGAGGAGGCGGCAAATGCCTGAAGCCGCGGCGGGCACGGTCCACCTGTTGTTGCTGGACGATCACACCTTGTTTCGAGAGAGTGCAAGTCGGCTCCTTTCCGCGGAACCCGGATTCGAGGTGGCAGCCCACTGCGGCACAATTGGAGAGGGTCTGCGGATTCTGGAGCGCACGGCGATCGACGTGGTACTCCTTGATTTCGATCTGGGTGAGAGCGACGGCCGGCAGTTTCTCCGACTGGCTAAGGAACACGGATTCCGGGGAAAGGTTCTCGTTGTGACGGCAGGAGTGGATGCAAGCGTGGCAGCGGAGCTGATCTGTTCTGGGATTTCTGGGGTTTTTCGAAAGCACGACTCTGCGGCGTTGCTGGCACAAGCAATCCGTGACGTAATGGCTGGGAAAGTGTGGCTTGACCAAGAGCAACTGCAAACCGCCCTAAGAACCGAGGACGCAGGCCCACAGGACAATCGAACACGGCCATTCACGGCGCGGGAACAGCAGGTGCTCTCATGTGTGTTCGAGGGTCTTGCGAATAAAGAGATTGCGGCAAAAATTGGAGTATCGGAGAGCTCGGTCAAAGCAACACTTCAGCAACTCTTTTCGAAGACGGGCGTCCGCACGCGCAGTCAATTGGTGCGTATCGTCTTGGAGCAACATCGAGATCAGCTTTAGTACGACGAACGTAAGAGGGACGGAGATGGCATACAGTGAAACGCGGCCCAGCGTTGTACGGCTGATTGTGCTGCTAACCGTTATCGGCGCGGCGACCGTCTCTGTACGAGGCACACCTCGACCCAGTCCGCCAAATGAAGGTCAGCAGATCGGAAAACTCCTCAGCGTGCGAAAGGTTTTGGAAAACCGCTATGTTGGCAGCCGCTACCCCCAAATTCACTATTACCTGCTTTATTTTGCAGTGCGCATTTCCGACCAGACATATTGCGCAGAATACGAGACTCCCGTACTTGACGAGATCGATGATCTGTTTTCGGCGAAGGACCAAAATGTCCCCGTTGTTCGTAAAACCAAGAGCCTCACACTCAGAACGCCGAAGGGTAGGAAGATCAAGGGCCGATTTGTCGACCAAAAACAATGTTAATCGGCGTCTGGAAGCTCTTCTTCATTCCCTGAGCGCGCTCTAGTCTACTCTCCCTGCGCGCACAAGACCCATGTGAAATTCACATCTACAAGTCTTCCTCCAGGAAGCACACCTTTTGTCCTTGTCTATCGTAATTAACTATGGTTAACTAGTGATGGTAATCACCGGTTAATAGAGACAATTTGAAAACACTCTTGATTCAGTCCAAATGAATGGGGAATTTATGGCACGGGTAGGTCATCTTGCTCTTCTTGTATTGACCATCGCGTGTCTCCTCCCGGTGGAGGCAATGTCACAAGGCGAAACGACGAGCGCCATCGTCGGTGAAGTAACGGATACAACTAACGCAGTTATCCCGGGCGCCACTGTGACAATCACAAATCACGAGACTGGCCTAAAGCGTAGCGCCAGGACCGATGACGCAGGACGGTTTAACTTTCCCCAGTTAAAGCCAGGCACGTACTCGGTCAAAGTAGAAGCTCTCGGCTTTGAGCCACGGCAAAATGACAACGTCGTTTCGGGCCTGGGCCAGAAGCAAACAGTGGATTTCAGGCTCAAGATCGCTCGATCCAATGAGGTGGTTGAGGTCAGCAGCGAAGCTCCACTCATCAACCCGGAAAACGCAAACACATCCACCACTCTGAGTGCGCCGGCGCTTGAGAATCTGCCGAATCCCGGTGGCGACCTAACCTATCCTCTGCAGTTTGCCCCTGGGGCGCTCATCAACACGGCGGGCAGCAGCAACGATTTTGTCGGCGGCACAAACGGGTATGGCAA
>Ga0074045_10002083_pt1 | contig 18800 bp, 17 predicted proteins | sample BogForMeECP23OM2_FD_94442 | JGI IMG/M metagenome (GOLD analysis project Ga0074045, IMG submission 94442) | Bog forest soil microbial communities from Calvert Island, British Columbia, Canada - Bog Forest MetaG ECP23OM2 | ecosystem: Environmental > Terrestrial > Soil > Wetlands ...
CCAGTATTCGCGCAAGACCCGCGTCAATTACATATTTGATCCCGGGAATTGTTAGGGACGTTTCCGCGATATTTGTGGCTACAATGATTTTTTGCTGAGAGGCTGAGGCAAAAATAAGTTTTTGTTGAGAGCCGGAAAGACGCGCGTATAAAGGCAGAATCAGGCCTGTGCATTTTTTAGTTAAAAGACCACAAGTTTCCCGAATATCCTGTTCGGTGGGCATAAAAATCAAAATATCTTCATAACGCCTTTCCTTCTGTAAATTCTCCACGCAGGCAACGGCTTCATCAATGTATGTTGTTTCTCCTTTTTCTTCTTTGACCGGGTCAAGCGGCCGGTAGCGGACTTCCACCGGGTACATCCGGCCGGAAACTTTGATTATCGGGGCGTTATTAAAAGCCTCGGAAAATTTTGTCGTATCAATCGTTGCCGAGGTGATGATTACTTTTAATTCTTTTCTTTTGGCAAGAAGAGTTCGCAAATAACCTAAAATGAAATCAATGTTCAGGCTGCGTTCGTGAGCTTCATCCACGATAATGGTATCATAGGCCGGCAAGTCATGGTCTCTAACCGTTTCCGCAAGCAGTATTCCATCGGTCATAACTTTAATCAGCGGTTCGGTTGAGCTTTTCTCTTCGAAGCGGATTTTATAGGCGATAGATTTACCGCATTCTTCACCAAGTTCCGCCGCAATGCGATGGGCAATGCTAACAGCAGCGATGCGCCGCGGCTGGGTAAGGCCAATCATTCCCCTCAGACCGCAGGCGGCCATAAGACACATTTTGGGAATTTGCGTTGTCTTTCCCGATCCGGTTTCACCTGTAATAATGGTGACTTGATTGTTTTTAATACTGTCAATAATATCCTGTTTCTTTGCAGATATAGGCAGGTCTTGTGGAAATTTGAGCGGGGGGATACTTAGCGCGCGCTGATGATAACGTTTATTGGAAATGGTGAAGATTTTTTTCAATCTGTTCAATTTTTTGAAAGAAGCGGATTTATCATTAAATTTATTTTTTTCAATGTCCTTGATCAGGCTAATAATGTTGTAATAATCCTCAATCATTGAATGATCAATAATTTTGTTAATTTGTCGAATATATTGCATGGTGCTTTGCAATTCATTTCTCCGAAAGAATGTTTATGAATGGTTTTATTTCATATAGAGAGTATCACTGTCAATGCCGGATATGTTGCCATTAAATTAACAAAAGACCAAAAGAGGTTCTTGAAAGGTAAGCGCATAATACCTTCATGGGAGCTATATCTTCAAGGTGATAATTATAAGCCAGGCGGTATGGCATTAAAACTTCCTTACGCTTCTGCGATTTTAAATCGCTTCCTGTAATTCTGTGGCATGATCATCCAGTTTAATTTGCTAATAATTTAACCGGGACCTGCGTGCCGGTTTTTCCATGTTTTATATTTGCGATTTTTTTTCAAAAATACTTATGGCTCGATCGGCAACAGCGGAAATAGAAAAAGAGTTGCTCTTGTAATCCGGCTCCAGAGAGCCGATTAATTCCAATCGAATTTGATTATTGTCGTGAGCGTTAAAAAGGGAATGGCCGGGCGGAAATAGTTTATTGGTTCCGGTTATTAAAATAAGTTTCAGCGGAGCGTTGCAGTAACGGGCAATGGTAAACACGCCTTTGTTGAAAGGAGCGAGCTCTCCATTGCGGCTTCTGGTTCCTTCAGGGAACACAAACATTATTCCTCCTGATGCCAGATGTTTTTTTATATCCTCCAGATTATTTATCATGGCTGGTCCAAGCATATCGCTGGCCCCCGAAGAAATATATCCGGAATTTCTTAAAAGCCAGCCGAAGACGGGAACTTTGAAAAAAGTATGCTTTACTATAGTTTGCTGTCGTTGAAAAAGAGATATCAGCAAAATAGGATCAAGATAGGACAGATGATTGCAAATAATAATAGATGAATGGATTTCCCGCACATCGTCGGGAATTTCAAATTTTGTACGCGGAATCAGCAGCCGTGTCAATGCAAAGAAGCATTTCAAGTGAACGTGGTTTAAATTTTGAAACGCAGTGGTGCGGCTCTCCGCGAAAATATAAGCGGGTATGTATAAAAATGGCAAAATAAACAGATAACCGAAAAGAAAATAACACCACAAAGTTAATGTTATGGAAAAATCAATTATATAATGAAAAAATCGAGCAAGGGGCATTTTAATCTCAGGAGAATTTTCTTATCATTAAGATGGTATTGACACCGCCGAAGGCGAAATTTTGTATGGCTGCCGTTGTTACCGGCTCTTGCAATATTTTCTGCACGTGCTTGATCATTGAGCAGCGTTCATCAACTTCTTCCAGATTCAATGTCGGCGCGATAAATCCCTCCTGCATCATGTACAGAGACATAATTGTTTCGATGGCGCCGCAGGCGGCCATGGTATGGCCGGTATAACTTTTTAAACCCAGAACATAAGGATTGTTACCAAAGACGGTATTGATGGCTTGTGCTTCAATTATATCGCCCATCTTTGTGGCGGTGGCATGGGCGCTGACTAAATCAATATCCTGAGGGTTAACGCCCGCGCTTTCAACACCGAGCTTAAGTGTATTGGTTATGCCTGTTAAATTCGGCAAAATCATATCGCCGCCATTGTTATTGCAGGCAAACCCGATTACTTCGGCCAGAATATTCGCGCCGCGCTTTTTGGCAATTTCATATTCTTCGAGCATTACCGCGCCGGCGCCTTCGCCCACCACAAGCCCGTCGCGAGATTTGTCAAACGGACGTGGAGTTTTGTGAGGTTCGGAATTGAATGCTGTGGAACATGCCAGCAGATTATCGAAAACAGCCACTGTAAGTGTATCGTATTCATCGGCACCGCCGCAAAGCATGGCGTCCTGCATCCCGAATTTGACGGATTCATAGCCGTAACCTATAGACTGGGAGCTTGTGGTGCAGGCGGTTCCTGAAGATATTACGCGGCCGGTAATGCCAAACATTTTTGTGATATTAACGGCCGTTGTATGAACCATTGATTTCAAATAATCAACGGCCCCTATTCCCTGATGTTCCGATTTTCCTTTGGATTCGAAAAAAGTGCGGTAAATATTTCTCTGCACTGTTGGAGAACCGTGAATAGAACCGAATGCCACCCCCAGCCTTCCTGACGTGATAAATTCCTCGGTAAGTCCGGATTGCTCCAGAACTTCTTTAGCAACCTGGCAGGCATAATAAGAGACCGGCCCCATGGTTTTGCGGTGATTTCTTTTGAAATCATATTCCATGGGATAATCTACCGTTCCATAAACACGGGAGTGAATATAGCGGCCGATTAATTCATCTTCGCGCAGCGGCTTTATTCCGGAAACTCCACTTAAAAGGCTTTTGACTATTTGATCCTTACCGTGACCAATAGGTGTAATAGCCGAAGACCCTGTGATTACAACTCTGCGTTCCATAATTATTTTATGCCGGTGATAGAAGGTTTCGTTTTTTCGCGATCTTTTCAATATAGTCGCAAATCTGATTTATCGTGCGGATATTTATGGCTTGTTTTTTTTCTTCCTGGCTGATTTCCGTACCCAGAAAATTTTCGATCGCCAGTAAAAGTTCGATAGCATCAATGCTGTCGAATTCGTATGTTTCCCGCAGATCGGCATCCATAATGGGATTTTCGATTTCAAACTCACGTTGAAAAACATTTTTTACTTCGCGTTCAATTTCCTGACGTGTCATATTCTCTGATTTAACTTTCTTAATTAATTTTGTCGCTTTTAACAAATATTACATTACTTTTCAATAATTTATATTTATTATGTATCCCACTTGATTTCCTGAACAAACCTTTTATCGCCGATGATTTGTCTGGCCGCGTTAAAAGAACCGAGTATGCAGCCCATGACTCCCGGAGCCATAGCGTTTTGTCCTGCCAGACAAAGGCCGGGAACAGGAATATTATTTAAAGAAACTACCTTGAGCAATTGACGTGACGAACGCATTGCTCCATAACAGGAACCTTCGGGAGAATTTACATAGTCCCGTACGGTAAGAGGTGTATATACATCCAGTATCTGAGCGTCTTTCAGATTTCCAAATATTTCTTCCGCTTTTTGAAGCAAAGCCTTCGCGATGCTCATCTTCTTTTCTTCATAATCACAGCCTCGCCGGCCGGAAGCCGTATTTTCCCATCTACTCCATTCATTGTACAATGATTTCGTAATAATAGAAAGTAAATTGGATTCCCCGCAATTGGCGCTGCGCAATTGGTAAAACACTCCATCTTTGATAACACCGTTTTCATCTTTATGGAGCCGGTAAATATTATGATTAATTTCAGGATGCACCTTGGCATTTACGCTTACGTTGACCGCGATAACGCCTTCCGTTTCTTTTAGGCCCAGTATGCGCCTGCGGTAAGAATCGCGCAAAGTATTCTCGTCCAGTAATTTAAGTAATATCTTCGGATGTATGGCGGCAACAACGGCGTCAGCCGGAAGATCGGTTCCTGATTCCAACATTACACCCGTCACTTTTCCTGCAACCAGAGATATTTTTTTAACGCCGTTGTTAAGAATAAGTATTCCCCCAAGTTCCTGAAAACGCCGCACAAAAAAATCTGTCATTTTCCTGCCGTTTTCCTTCAGCTTCCACGAAGAAAACAAATAGCTGGCTAAAACTATATGATGGAAAATTACCGGGCAATCATCAAGCGGCACGCCGATAAGCTGACAGGGCATGGACAATATCGCTCGAAATCCCGCGGAAGCCTGATAATTATCCAATAATTCTCCCATGGGTTGATAAAAGTCCATATTTTGAAAGGGATCGCCCTGATTGAGCAAAAAAGAAGGTTCCATCATGCGTAGGGAAATATCGCGTAAATTTTTCATAACTATGTTCAGAGCTGCCGTGTCGTTGGGGAAAGCGTTTTGCAGCTTCGTTTCCATGGCGTCAATGCCTGTGGGCAAATCAAAAATCAAATCATCAAAAATATAACGATCAATAATGCCTTCCTGTCCCATGGGGATAAACAGTTCATCAACCGGTATTCCCAGAACATGGAACATTTTGCCTAACGGTTCTTTTTTACCCAGAGCGCCGACATAATGAACGCCGACAGGACAATCCAATCCCGAACGGCGGTAAGAACGCATCAACCCGCCGGGTAGCGGATTTTTTTCCACAACAGTTACCCGACAATTTAAAAGCGATAAAATAATGCCCGCGCTCAGTCCGCCTATCCCGGAGCCGATGATAACAATATTTTTACCTTCTGCGGGATTTTTCATCTTTGCGTGTTCCCGGATGATTTTGTTCGGAGTAACTTACTTTTTACCGGTTGGGCTTCGATTAAGGTCATCAACAACGAATAATTAAATTGTTCGTTTGCCTGCAGTTCAATGTGCTGATAAATATTTCCCGCTGTTTTGTTAAACCTGATCTGTCGCCTCAAAATTCCAGAGGATGAGTAGCGTTTTATTTCCGTTCTTTTCGATTTATCCGCTATTACGTCTATCCAATCTCCGTTTTCTTCGCTGTAGCGGCAAACAGTTGCTCCGTCGGGAAAATTGCCTTTAGTCTGGAGTTTTCCTTCCGGCACAAAAAAAATCAGTTTAATATCGTCAATCATATTTTTCGCAAAATCGACGGAATCGAAAGGGGGCAGAGCCCGATTTACTTTAAGCACGCCCGGTTCGGACTCGGCTTCAAACAGCGTCATTCCTTCCGCGGTCATAACAGCGCAGGAGACAGAGCGGGTGGAAGGATCAGCCAAAGTTACACCGATAATTGTACTTCGTGTGTCGCCTGCCATACGTGTTTCTATGGTGTGCACCAGCCGGTATTTTTCTTTTAAAAAAGGAGCAGGACACGTTAATGCCTTTTGATTGACTGAAGAAACAGGCGAATTAATCAATGGCAGTGTCTGGCAGGAGAAAAGAAGAATGGTTAATATTAAAAAAAGTATGCCTTTCATTTCACATCCTGGAATACCGAGGGATTAATCGACTTATTGATTTCTACATTTTGGAAATTTATCTGCGTGAAAGAATTGGCATCCTCGATAATCTTTACAGACTTGACAGTTGCGGCTTCCCTGGAAAGGACAATCTCGATTTTTTCAATCATGCCGGCCATGCTTTGTCCCGCAGGAGTTAGAGTGATCATAGTATTTGTTCCTCCATGGATGGTTGCAGTAAATGACGGATTTTGATCGAATCTGCCATTAATCCAGCCGGCGATTTCGTTCAGCACGATCTTCATTGCCTGCGCGCCTCCCATTTTATCTTCCACCATTTTTCCGTCGGAATAAACGTAGCGTTTCGTGCTATTTTTATGGGCAATGACGATGCTTTTAACAGGTTTGACGTATTCCCAGCGGAAGGAATCGGGAGCGATATAATAAAAACGGCCATCCGAGACAAGAGGTCTGGATAAAATTTTCATGGATTTTTTTTGTACGAAATTCGCCTTAAGTGTTTTGATATTGGCCGATTCTTTACGCAATTTCTCAAAAGCGTTCGTTCCGGCGTAAATTAGCGGATTTAAGACAAAAAGGACTCCGACAGCGATACAAACAAAATTAAATAAATTGCGGTAAGTTTTCATCAGCATATTCCGCCATTAATGCCTATTACCTGTCCGGTAATATAAGAGGCGTCATCTGAACACAAAAAACGAATGACGTTTGCCACTTCTTCCGGTTTGCCTAAACGAGCCATGGGGATCATTTTTTTGATTTCGGCAACCGGCGCGTTCTTAATCATATCGGTTTCAATTAAACCCGGGGCAACAACATTAACGCGAATGCCAAAACGCGCCACTTCAGTGGCAAGCGATCGGGATGCGGCAATTATTCCCGCTTTGGCCGCGGCATAATTTGCCTGCCCTCGATTGGGCATCAATGCCGAAAGAGAGGAAACGGAAACTATGGAGCCGCATTTATGTCTTACCATCTCGCGTAATAAAGGTTTCGTGACGTTATAAAAACCTTTCAGGCTTGTATTGATGACGCTGTCCCATTCTTCTTCGCCCAATAACATAAAAAGGCCGTCGGCGTTTATTCCGGCGTTGTTAACAAGGACTTGAATGTTTTTATGACGTTCAATAATCGTTTTGACAGCGTCTTTAGTCCGGGCATTATCGGCAACATCAAATTGAGAAATTTCTCCGGCTCCACCGGCGCATTGTACAAGATTTAATGTTTCTGCCGCCGCTGTTTCGTTGGAATTAAAGTTTATAATTACAAAATATCCGGATTTAGCCAGTTTCACGGCTGTGGCGCGACCGATGCCGCGGCTTGCGCCTGTGATTATCGCTGTTTTTTTCTCATCCATTTATAGGGCTCCTTAAAAATATTACTTGTCGTCTTCATTGAGGCGCAGGGCCTGAAGAGTCGCTGTGGCCAAAACTTTTTCGCCGGTTTTAACTGTTCCTTCTACCACTCCATAATTATCAAAAGAATACTTGTTCTTAATCAGGATAATTAAATTTGTGTTTACCGGTATTTTCTCTACATTAAATTCGGCGCTCTTGATGCCTACAAGCCATCCTTTAACACCTGATTTGCCCCGTTGTTTTCTCCTGTAGCCCGCAACAATCGCCGCCGTTTGAGCAATGGCCTCGATTAAGACCAGTGAATTTACCGAGTTTTCGTTATAAAGAGGCCAATCAGGATTTACAATCGCGGCGCTGATGGCAGAGTTTTCATTTATTTCAATAATTCCATTGATTATCTTTATTTTCCCACGATGCGGAATCAAACTGTCGATATCAATGTTAAGCATAGGCAACTTTTAGAAAATTTTTCCATAAACTAATGAAAAAAACGCATAGAAGTCAACAAGAATTGTGTTTCTTTTTAAAATAAGTGATATTTTTCTTTTTTTACGGTAAATAAGAAAATAATAATTTAAAAAATTACCGGAACATGACCGATATAAAAGAAGACTCCTTTATCAGTTTATATAAAAAAACTCTGGCGCCGTCCAAAGTCGTTTGTCAGAAAGAATTTACTTTTTCAGGATACACTTACGGCGATGTGTTTGCATTAGCCGCCGGCCTGAAAAAAACTTTAGCGCGGCGCGGCCAGGAGAAAGTCCTTTGCCTTTGCACCGTGAACAAGGCGGTTACTGCTGCTTGCGTGCTGGCCTCGCTTGCCGGTTCCTGCAAATTGATTTTGCCTTATTCTTTTTCCGCACATGCCATGACGGAGATGTATGATGCCACAGGTTTTAACTTTGCCATAGCCGATCATCCCGAAGAAATGCCGGCCGGAGTGGAAACAATTGTGCCGCTTCCAGCCGCGATAGAAAACAACAGGACTGCATTAATCCGCGATCAGGATGAGCCGTTTTTATGTCTTTTTACAGGGGGATCAACCGGCAAGCCCAGAGTATGGTCCAAATCTCCCCACAATTTATTTGCGGAAGCTTTTTATTTGAAGGAAAAATTTTCCCTGTCTGATCAAGATATTTTTGTGGCCACCGTTCCTCCTTATCATATTTACGGGTTGCTTTTTTCCGTTCTGGTTCCCTTTGTAGCTCATGCACGTGTATTGCCGGATATTTACACTTTTCCGCAGGAAATCATTTCCATAACCAAAAAGCATAAGGCCTCTGTGCTGGTCAGTGTGCCCATTCATTACCGCGCCCTGAAAGTTGATAACTTGTCGCTTCCTTCTCTAAAGGTCGCTTTTTCTTCTTCGGGCGCTCTGGATCGTTCCGATGGTTTGCATTTCTATAAAAAAACAGGATTGGGAATAACGGAAATCTATGGCTCTACAGAGACCGGCGGCATAGCTTCGCGTTCTATCAGCGAACAGACGGACAGTTGGAAGCCATTTGACGTCGTATCCTGGAAGTTGACGGGCAGCAGACTTTCCGTTAAGTCCGATTTTACGTCTCCTGAAATGGAGCGCGATCCCGATGGCTTCTGTCCAACCGGAGATGAAGCTAGTGAAGACAAAGAAAACCGTTTTGTTCTTCTGGGCAGGGCCGATGGTATTGTTAAGGTTGCCGGTAAAAGAGTTGATTTGCTGGATATCCAGAATAAAATAAAAACATTGCCTACGGTCAGCGACGCTGTTGTCGTTGCGTTTCCAACGGACAAAGGGAGAGAAAGCGTTATCGCGGCAGCTGTTGCATGCGACCTGACGGAAACTCACTTGAAAAAGCTTTTAATGGATATGCTGGAGCCATACGCAATTCCCCGCCGCGTTGAAATTGTTTCCTCGATAGCCAGAACAGCCACCGGCAAAATTGACCGCCGCCGGATTGAAAAAATTTTCCTCACTGAAAAGAAATAATGTAATATTTATTAAAAGTCTCATTTCTCGGGATTTACTTTTGCCGTTTAGATGTTGATGAAAATTAAGGAAAACTTATGAGATTGATGTATCGCATTCTCTCAGGGCTAAAGATACGGAATGCGGCGTTGCCCGGGAAAAATGGTTGTAAAATCAGAGCCGCTTGGAGTGCATTATCTCTTATATTTCCCCATCAAATACGCTTCCTCCAGCACATGTCCCTTCATTGCTTTGATTAGTTCGTCTTTTGTCAATCCTGCTTTAATATTTAGCATTGTATCCAGAGCGTACAACTTAAAATAGTAACGGTGTGTGCCGCCAGGCGGACAGGGACCATCGTAACCATAACGCCCGGAAGTGTTTTTGCCGTTTTTTCCCAATCCCGTGATTTCTTCCTGCCGCGAAACTTTTTCCGGCAGAGAATTGATCATGGCAGGTATGTCATAAATTACCCAGTGCACCCAGGTGCCCCTTGGTGCGTCGGGATCATCACAGATAAGCGCGAAGCTTTTAGTTTTTTCAGGCGCGCCGATCCAGAAAAGCGGAGGTGAAATATTCTGGCCATCGCATGTGTGCTTGGCCGCAATCATACCCTCATGGTTAAACGTCGAACTTGTTATTTCCATAGTTTTCTCTCCTTCTTTTATAGCGTTTTTTTGATCTTTTGCCTGGAGCGTTTCTCCGCTGCCGGCAATTAAACAAATAGTAAGTAAAAAATAAAATAATATTTTCATTTCTTCTTCATCTTCAAATCAAATCATTTTTTTTATAGCTATTTTAACTGGAGATAATTGATGCGTCAATAGTTCTTATGGAGTGGTTCCTGTTGACACACACGCTTTCTATGCTATTATTATACCACTAAGTGTTTGGAAGAGATGCGGATGGTTTCGTCGCTTATCTTCATTGCCGAATTTGTGTTGCAAAGGCAGCTTGAATATAGATTATTTTAAGAACGTTGAAAGTTTTTCATTGTATTCCAATCAACATTATCGATCATTATAAGGAGGAATTGTTATGATTAAGAAACATTTTCGAAATTATGGAATGATCAGACCAACTATATTGCTTACAACCTTATTTTTCTTAACACTTGCAATAATTCATGCAGATGCTTGTTTTGCAAAGGCAAGTAACGACACATCCCTCGGGTGCGATAAGGAAATAGCGAAAACGATTGTGCATGCGACCGCATCTGGATTAGGTGAAGTTCTAAAAGATGTAAAGACCGAAGATAAACGCATCGCCCTGATCCGCGCTTTTATTAGTCCCATGCGGTTTTATAGGGATAACTCTGGATATTTTTATGCTTACGACTTCAATGGTGTTAATATTGTTCTTGCGACACAAAAAGATTTACAGGGCAAGAATCTTTATGATCATAAGGATGCAAAAGGAAAATATGTCATTCGTGAATTGATCGCCGCGGCAAAAAAAGGAGGCGGTTTTGTTGAATATTATTGGCTTAAACCCGGTGTGAAAGATGAACAGAAAAAACTTGGTTATGTTGAATGCATTCCTGGAACGAACTATTTTATAGGAACAGGCGTTTATCTTCCGTAAACCGTGAAGAAAGATTTACACGGAGCATTGATAAGATCGGTATTTAAAGGTTGAAGCAGATCCGCCGCGATGGATCTGCTTCAACCCTATGTAGAAATGAAAGAATAATATTATGTTTTGTCCAAAATGTGGAAATGAATACAGGAAAGGTTTTTATAAGTGCGTCAATTGCGGCGCTGATCTGGTTGTCGAACAGCCTCCGGAACTTACGGAAGTAGTAAGTTATGTCGATCTCGTTGAAATTTATTCCACATATCGGCAAAGTGATATTGCGTTTATAAAATCTGTCCTTGATGGCGAGGGCATAACTTATTTTTTTGAGGGAGAAAATCCAACTCTAATCTCTTGGGCGGGAGCTTATGCCCGCCTGCTGGTAAAAGCCGAGGAAGTCCCGCGGGCTAGAGAAATTTTACAGGAATTGGGATTTTTGGAAAGGAATTGAATCTTTATCAAAAAATCAGAGATACGTAGCGAGTGCTGCTCCATAAGTATTTCTCCGGGATCTTAACCGGTCGTGGCTTTTACCAGGTGGATCACATGAATGATTCCGAGGCTGATGATTAAATATTTTAAGAGTTACACAATAAATCATCCGTGCTCGCTTTGACTCATTCACACTAACATCTGAAAAGTAATACTTCTTTCACCTCGCGACCAGCTTTCATTTGGCATTGAATTCAGTTTATGTTATAGGGACACAAGTATTTATGACTCAGGAGAACTGCAAATCATGATCTACAATGAAGAATTTGAAACCCTGCCCCGGGAAGCCCTGGAAGCGCTGCAACTCAAAAGACTTCAACAGGTCGCCTCGCGGGTTTATAGTAACGTCGGTTTCTATAAAAAGTCCTTCGATAATGCGGGCGTCACGCCCGATAATCTAAAAACACTTGACGATCTTAAGCGCTTCCCCTTTACTACCAAACAGGATTTACGGGATAATTATCCCTTCGGACTATTCGCCACGCCGATGAGCAATGTCGTCCGCCTGCACGCCTCATCGGGCACAACCGGCGCGTCCACCGTGGCCGGCTATACAAAACGCGATATTGAAATATGGGCGGAATTGATGGGGCGCTGCTTTGTGGCCGCGGGTCTCACCAAAAACGACATCATTCATAACGCTTACGGCTATGGCCTGTTCACCGGGGGGCTGGGCGCTCATTACGGCGCGGAAAAAATCGGCGCCAGTGTGATTCCGATGTCCGGCGGCAATACCAAACGTCAGATCATGATTTTGCAGGACTTTCGGCCTACCGCTATCTGCTGTACGCCGTCTTATGCTCTCAATCTGGCCGAACAGGGGCGGGCAATGGGCGTGGACATGCGTGCGTTGGCGCTTCGCGTGGGAATTTTCGGTGCGGAACCATGGAGCGAAAAGATGCGCATAGAAATTGAAAAAACTCTGAACATCACGGCGATGAATATTTACGGTCTTTCCGAAATCATGGGCCCGGGAGTGGCGATGGAATGCACTGAGGTGCGCGACGGTATGCACATCTTTGAAGATCATTTTCTGGTGGAAACCATAAATCCGAAAACCGGTGAAGTGCTCACTGCCGGCGAAGAAGGGGAACTGGTTTTCACAACACTCACCAAGGAAGCCGTTCCGCTCATCCGTTACCGGACACGCGATATTGCCCGTTTGAATCCCGAGCCCTGCCGTTGCGGGCGGACGCTCAACCGGATGGGACGCGTCATGGGGCGCAGCGACGACATGCTCATCATCCGTGGCGTAAATGTCTTTCCCTCGCAGATCGAAGCGGTGATGGTGGGTATCGAAGGGCTGGAGCCTCACTATCAGCTCATCGTGGACCGCGAAGGCACGCTCGATACACTCGAGGTTCAGGTAGAGTTGACAGAAACACAGTTCGCTAATGCCGATGAAGTCAAGGCGCTCCAGAAGCTGGAGGGGCAACTGAAGAAAGACATGAAGGATTATCTGGGCATTACCGCTAAGGTCAAACTGGTGGAACCCAAAACCATCCAGCGCTCAGAAGGCAAAGCCAGCCGGGTGATTGATAGAAGAAAGATTTAAGCTTTGAAACCAAAGGCGCCGTCTATAAAGAAAAGAAACGCCAGGCGATCTTGAAGCTGCGCTCTCCGATTACAACAAAGTATGGTGATTTAAAATAACGGTGAATTATTTTTTATATTCAGCCTCAACGATTATTCCGATGCCTCCGCGTATGGCAAATTCCGCGTTTACCTTGCACCAACGCGGCTGGAGGGTGGCAACCAGATCATCAAGAATTATATTAGTGACGTGTTCATGGAAAACGCCTACATCGCGGAAAGACCATAAATATAATTTTAATGATTTGGATTCGATAATTTTCTTGTCCGGGATATATTGAATTTTAATTTTGGCAAAATCAGGCTGGCCTGTCTTGGGACAAACGCAGGTAAAATCTTCCGTTTGCAATGTAACTATATAATCACGGCTGTTATTATGATTGGGAAAAGTCTCCAGCTTGCGCACTGGCCTGGCCTGTTTGCCCAGCAGAGTTAAACCAGCCAGATCATTTTTTTTTGTGTTTTTCGGCATCATTTTACCCCTGATAAATATACTATAATTGCTTACCGAAATTAAGGTGTAATATCAAGAATATTCGTCATTGAAACAAGACATATCCATCCTGCTGTTTTGATCGATTTTTTGACCTGACTAAAAAACAGTAGAAGGTGCAGTAAACAATTTACATTAATTCCTTAGTTTTTACTGGCCGGGCATGATAATTTTCGATGCATCCTGACGCCTCATTTCTTCCGCTTCGACAACCATCGCCTGAACGGTTTTTTCAATTGCTTCAGGTAATTTGGCCGCCGCTTCGCTCAAGTTCTTTGCACCTTCAATAAGACACTGAACCGGGATTGGGCCATTGGGTGACATAAGTTGGGTCATGCCGGTAAAAATGGTTTCTCTGCTTTCGTCAATCGAACCATCAACCTTGATGGGTGTGAGACGCCTGATCGTAGCAAAGGTCAGGTCGGTGAATGATTCTTCTTTATAAAGGTTATCGGGATTTATTTTAATATCCGTTATTTTAGTTCCGCTTGCGTTACTCATTGTTTGTCTCCTTTTAATACGTGGGGTTATTTTTTATGCCCGAAAAAACAATGGAAACTGTGGGCTAAACGGCCTCCCTTTTTTCGGATCATTATTTTCTTTAATGTTCTTGAAAAAACCAGTTACGTTAATTTAAGGAAAACTTCAATTAATATTTTTAATCACTTCTAAATCAAAGCGCTATCTTTGTTGGCTACGTCGTCGGCACCTCAGCGTATGTTCATATACGCCTGCGGATCCTCCTCCTTGCCGCCTCGATATCATCTCTGATTTAGAAGTGGTATCGATTCTAAATCTAAGAAAATCCATGACCGGAAGCGCATCCCACAGGGCAGCGCATAATGAATAGTTAGTCTTACCTTACCGGCAATTGCCACTTACGAAGTTGTAATTACCAGCGAATTGATATCAGATCTTTTCCATTGTCTTAAGGAATTTAACTTTTGGCCATTCTTCCATGGTATGTGTGAGGCGCCAATCGCTTAATGCCAGATAAACAAGATTCCCTTCAGTGTCCAGAGCAAGATTGGTCTGGTGTTTCTTCTGAAAATCTTCCATTACTTTGGGGTCGTCGCAGGTAACCCAGCGGGCGGCGGCGTAATCGGTTTTTTCATAATCGGCGTAAACGCTGTATTCGTCTTTTAGACGCGACATCGTCACATCAAATTGCAGAACGCCTACCGCGCCCAGAATATTATCTGAGCCCCAAAGAGGTTTAAAAACCTGAATAGCGCCTTCTTCAGAGAGTTGAGTCAGTCCCTTTTGCAGATGTTTTATCCGCAGGGGATCTTTAAGCCGCACGCGGCAGAAATGCTCCGGTGCGAAATGCGGAATGCCGGTGAATTTGAGAGGTTCTTTCTGCGTGAAAGTATCGCCGATCTTAATCGTGCCGTGATTATGGATGCCGATGATATCGCCCGAATATGCCTCGTCGATATTAGAGCGGTCCTGCGCCATAAAAATTGTGGCATTGGCGAGAGATACTTCCTTGCCGATACGGTGATGAATAACGCGCATGCCGCGCTGAAATTGTCCCGAACAAATCCGCATAAAAGCGATACGGTCGCGGTGCGCCGGATCCATGTTGGCCTGGATTTTAAAAACAAAGCCGGAAAAATCATCTTCATCGGGGTCAACATTTCTTGTTGTTGTAGGGCGGGCGACCGGCGGCGGAGCGATTTCCACGAAAGCGTCGAGGAGTTCCTTAACGCCGAAATTGTTAATAGCGCTGCCGAAGAATACCGGCGTCTGGCTTGCTTTTAAATATTCCTTGAGATCAAAAGGATTAGCCGCTCCTTCAAGCAGGGCGATTTCCTCACGCAGTTCGCCAGCCTGACTTCCCAATAATTCATCAAGCAGCGGATCGGATAAATCATTAATGACAACTCCGCCTTCCGAACGCTTTGCTTTTCCCGGTGTGAACAGATGCAGCTTCTTATCATAAATATTATAAACGCCTTTGAAGCGTTTTCCCATACCAATAGGCCAGGACAAAGGCGAGCATTCAATCTGCAGTTTGTCTTCGATATCCGCCAGAATATCCAGCGGAGGCAGACTATCTCGATCGAGTTTGTTGATAAAAGTTATAATCGGCGTATTGCGCAGACGGCAGACTTCCATAAGCTTCCGGGTTTGCGTCTCCACGCCTTTGGCACCGTCAATAACCATTAGAGCGCTGTCCACCGCGGTAAGGACGCGGTAAGTGTCTTCCGAAAAGTCCTGATGGCCGGGCGTGTCAAGAAGATTTATTTCGCAATCCGCGTATTCGAATTTCATGACGGATGAAGTGACAGAAATGCCGCGGTCTTTTTCAATGGCCATCCAGTCGCTCAAAGCGTGCTTTGAAGCTTTACGCGCTTTGACCGCTCCGGCCATTTGAATAGCTCCGCCGAAAAGCAGAAGTTTTTCCGTGAGCGTGGTTTTCCCCGCGTCAGGATGGCTGATAATGCCGAATGTGCGTCGGCGTTCGATTTCTTTTTGTAACTGCTTGCTCAACTTGTGCTGTCTCCAAACACGCTTGTTTAATTAAACGGCGTATATTAACTATAATGAAACATCTGTCAACAATTATCCCGCTTGTTATAGCCTTTTGTAAAGCAAAATACTTTCAGCAATATCTTCTTTTATCGCGCTTTCGGCCTGGAGTTCCTTTAAATAGGAAATGGTTTCATTCAACGCCATGAATTTTTCAAAATCAGGCAGATCGGAACCTGATATATCGTTGGAAATGGTGCAGGCCGTCTTCGCCTTTGTACTTACATGATCGAAAATCATTACTTTTCTTTTCTCATGATGCTTGCGTATTTCGTTTATTCTTTCCTGCAAATCAGTAAAGGCGCTGCCATGTCCCGGATATACAGTGACAACAGGCAATTTCTCTATTGCGCTTAAAGAATCCAGATAAGTCGCCAGAGGGCGAAAATTATCGTCGAATATATCAGGACTCAAAATCGGCGCTATGTAAGGCAGAATGTGATCACCGGCCAGAAGGAAATTTCCTTTTCGGAAGAAAAAACAAACATGGCCGGCGGCATGTCCGGAAGTGAAGATGACTTCAAATTTCCAGTCGCCGAATTCGCGGAATTCATTGTTCTGCAAAAAAATATCGGCATCAAATTCGGTAATTATGCTCCGTATATCTTCATATTCTTCGATTATAAGGTCAATTTGATGGGCAGACATGCCTTGATTTAAATAGAATTTCTTTAATTGCCTCACTGCAGGATCAGCTTGACGAAAATGCTGATATTCTTCGAAAGCCGCGGAGGAAAGATAAATTTTCGCGCCTGCCTTTTTTTGCAGCAAACCGGCCATGCTGCAATGATCCGTATGTACATGAGTCAAAAAAATATGTCTTATGTCATAGATGCTTAAGCCCGCGCTTTTCAGATCTTTTTCCAGCGTTTCAAAACAGCCGGGCATATTGAGGCCTGTGTCAAAAAGCGCCAGTTCCCTGCCGTGAACGAATAGATAGGCGTTCACGTGTTTCAGACGATACGGCATGCGCAAAGTTATGCGGTAAAAGTTTTCTGAAATTTCAGAGATCATATCGGTTTAATATAATGAATCTTAATGTATTATGTCCGAAATATTTAGTCGGACACCCGGTTTCTTTCCGTATTTCGGCATTCTTCGGATTGACGGAATATATATTATTCTTCTTTGCGGCTTTTCTGCAGACGTTTTGTCGCATCCAGTTCCATTTTCCGCAGGCGCACGCTTTGCGGGGTTACTTCCACCAGTTCATTTTCAGAAATAAACTCAATGGCCTGATCCAGAGACAGAACTCTCGGCGGCCTTAAAATTATTGTGGCATCGGATGTGGATGCGCGCATATTCGTTAACTTCTTTTCCTTGGTAATATTGACATCCATATCGCCTGTACGGTTGCGCTCTCCGACTACCATTCCTCCATAAACTTCCGTGCCGATTTCCACAATCATTTCGCCCCTGTCTTCCATCGCAAAGCTGGCGTAAGGTGTAACGCGACCGGAGCGGTCGGCAACCAGAACACCTGTCGTCCGTTGCGGGATAGGGCCGAACCACGGCGCATAATCTTCCAGCAGGGAATTCATTACGCCACCGCCTTTGGTGTCTGTTAGAAACTGGCTGCGAAATCCAATCAATCCTCGAGACGGGACTAGAAATTCCATGCTTACTCTGCCGGATCCTTTGTTGACCAGACTTTCCATGCGTCCTTTTCTGATGGATAACTTTTCGGTAATTTTCCCCACAAATTCTTCCGGTATATCCAGAAATAATCTTTCTACCGGTTCCACAGTTTTGCCGTCTTGTTCTTTTGTAATGACCTGCGGACGGGAAACCATCAGTTCGAAGCCTTCGCGGCGCATGGTTTCAATTAATATTGCCATTTGCAGTTCACCGCGTCCGCAAACTTCAAAGGAATTGGTTTTTCCCAATTTTTTTATTTTGATGGCGACATTTCTGAGAGATTCTTTTTCCAGCCTCTCCAGCAAATGGCGTGAAGTAAGATATTTCCCTTCCTTGCCGGCGAAGGGACTATCGTTGACATAAAATATCATGGATATGGTTGGCTCATCGACCAGCAGGCGGGGCAGAGCCTGTGGAGATATAAAAGAAGAAATTGTATCGCCGATAGTTACATTGTCCACCCCGGACAGAGCGATGATATCTCCGGACTCGGCCATCGTTACCTGTTTTTTTGCCAGACCATAAAAAGTATAAAGAGCACTAAGTTTCACACCGGGAATGATTTTATCCTGTGAGCAAAGGCTGTAATTAGTGTTCATTTCCAGTTTGCCGCTTTGCAGGCGGCCGATGGCAATTTGTCCAACATAAGAATCATAATCCAGATTAGTAACCAGAAATTGTGTAATGGCTTCATCATCTCCCTGCGGGGCCGGTACATGCTCAATGATTGTCTGGAGCAACGGCTGTAAGTCCGTGCTGTCATCGCCCAATTTTCTGTGGCTGACTCCGATTTTTGCCTGAGTATACAGGATAGGAAATTCAATTTGTTTTTCTTCCGCGCCTAAATCAATGAAGAGATCGTAGGTTTCATTTATCACTTCGTCAATACGGGCATCTTTGCGATCAATTTTATTGATAACTAAAATTATCGGCAGACGCAGTGCCAGAGCTTTTTTTAAAACAAATCTTGTTTGCGGCAGGGGTCCTTCGCTGGCATCAACCAGCAGTATCGCGCCATCAACCATATTAAGGCTTCGTTCCACTTCGCCGCCAAAATCGGCGTGGCCGGGCGTATCAACAATATTGATTTTTACGCCGTTGTAATCTACAGCGGTATTTTTTGCCGTGATGGTTATGCCGCGTTCTTTTTCCAGATCCATCGAATCCATCACGCGATCCTCAACGGCCTGATTTACCCGAAATACTCCGGTCTGC
>Ga0074045_10002084_pt1 | contig 18790 bp, 10 predicted proteins | sample BogForMeECP23OM2_FD_94442 | JGI IMG/M metagenome (GOLD analysis project Ga0074045, IMG submission 94442) | Bog forest soil microbial communities from Calvert Island, British Columbia, Canada - Bog Forest MetaG ECP23OM2 | ecosystem: Environmental > Terrestrial > Soil > Wetlands ...
GATGAAAGTGTTTGGTGGCATGTCTATTCTTGGATGAATCGCAGCAGCCCACGTGGCCGCATTCCAGGCAGAGTCGCAAATGTACCCAGGTGTCACCGATTTTGACGCAGTCTTCGCAAACATGGACCTTCGTGTGCGTGACCTTGATTTGATCGAGATGTGCGCACCCTGCCATAAACGCTCCCGTATGCGCGGTCAGCGCTCCAGGGACTTCCGGTCCCAATTGGAGCACACCGCAGCGGCTTCGTAGGTACTCTGCAGAAATTCCATCAACGCAGCCTTCGGAGAATCAGCGGTTCGCACGTCGTCATACATCAGCAGGAATTCTTTCATTTGCGGATGGTAGAAAGCTGCTTTTGGAGCGATTCGCTGTTCCACAAAACCGGGCGGCTCGGGCGCAGCGTACGAGTAAAAAGCAGGGCTCTTGATGTCGCCTCCACCCGGCCAAAATCCCGCACTGCTGACTTCATGAGAATAGGCTTCGCGCGTTATCATATCCGCGCCCGGGCGCTCAGGAGCGGGTCGTCCAGAGAAGCGCGTCACCGCGTGATCGAAGCTCCCCCAGAAGAAGTGGACTGGGCTGACTTTGCCTATGAAACCTGCCCTGAACTCCTTCAATACTGTATCAACCCATACCAGGATGTGCCAGAACCGGTGTACCGCCTCCGGGTCGTACGACGCGTGAATTCTGTCCTTCTCGAAAGGAATCGGATCCGGAACCTCACACGGCCTGGTCCAGATCCTGACATTCACGCCCAGATCGCCCAGCTCCGCCATGAAGGTTTGGTAGAACTCGGCAACACTTTGCGGCTTCAACGCCAGCGCTCGCTTGGCACCGGCGCTGGTCTTGATGATCAGCTTGTGGTCGATGAAATCGAACTGAACTTGCACGACGCCCCAGCCACACGGCATCGCGGACGTTTCCACACCGCGGGCCGTCACGTAGAACGGCACATTCCACCAGTGGTTCACCAGCGGACAGAGCTTCAGGCGGACCTTGCCCACAACCTGGGTCCACAAATGCAACGTCTCCAGCGTGTCCTTCCAGCTGTCAAGGGGCAACGCGGGAAGAATGCCCCGATCGCTCATATGGTCGGACTTGACGTTTGGCGTCGTCATTCACTCCCATCCTGGCAACGAGAGTCCACCGTTCGGGGGTAAAAGATGCTACGCCTGCGTTCTTGGATTCAACTCTCATTTTGTTCTGGCGGCCTTTACGCAAAACGGCCGACCGCTTACGCGATCGGCCGTTTCTCACCCCCGAAGAAAACCTTAGAGCGCCAGATAGCGGTCATGGCCATCGAGGCGAAGATCAGCCAAAACCAGCTGACGTCAAATTCGCAGTATTGGCGGACAGGAACGAACTCGTCCGAATTGCTCCGACGGACGAGTTCGCTGCGCCCCTGTCCGCTATTGGCGCCTTGCTGGAAACATATGGTCGGTGGATCAGCGGTTTGTCAACAAAATGTAACAGTTCTGTAGCGTTTCGGTTACGCTCCGCCGCTGGACGCTGCCATAAGCAAAACGAACGAAGATTACAGAACTGCCGTTTCGTGGAGCAAAGCGCCCTTGGCGAAGCGCTCCGGGCTGAGTACCTCGACGTTGTCCACGATGCTGGTGGTGCCGTGGAGAATCAGGTCAGAGGCGATCTTCCCCGTGGCCGGAGCGTGCATCACACCATGACCACTGAAGCCATTGGCGCAGAAGAAGCCGGGCAGCTCAGGCACCAATCCTATGATGGCGTGATGGTCGGGAGACATCTCGTAGAGTCCAGCCCACGCACGCTTCGGGTTCACCGCCAGGTTCTCGAAGCAGGGCACACGGTCGGCGGCGTGCACCAGGACCTTCTCAATGAAGGAAGGTTCCAGGTCGTTCTTATATCCCGGCGTCTCCTCCGGATCGTTCCAGGCCAGGAGGAATCCACGGCTCTCGGGGCGGAAGTGGAAGCCATTCGTCATGTCAACGACCATGGGGACCGCGTGCGAAACGCCATCGAAGGGTTCGGTTGGGACCAGCATGCGGCGCAGCGGTTCGACCGGAAGATCGACGCCCGCCAGTGCAGCCGTCTGCGCTGCCCACGGACCGGCAGCGTTGACCACCACGGGCGCGCTCACCGGGCCACGCGTTGTTCCCACCCCGATGATGCCACCCTGGTCGCGAGTAACACTGGTCACCTCCGTTGATCGCCAGAGCGTTACGCCTTGTTCACAGGCGCGTGTGGTGAAGCCGACCATCACGCTATAGGGATCGACGAAGCCGTCGGTGGGGCAGAAGCTGCCGCCCAGCACGTCATCCGAACGCAGTTGCGGAACAATCTCAACGATGTCGTCGCGCGTCAACATCCTTACCCCGGCCAGCCCCAGTGACTTTTGCAGTTGCTGATTGGTTCGCAGGTATTCCAAATGCGATGGCCGGGTCGCGACAAACAGATAGCCTTGCGGGCGGTAATCGGAAGGAAGGCCAAGCCGCTCTTCGAAGCCGGCGTAGAACGGGATCGAATACAGCGACATCTGGATGTTCACCGGCGTGGCAAACTGCGCTCGGACTCCTCCCATGCTCTTGCCGGTAGAACCCTTGCCCTGGTGGGATTCCCGCTCCACTATCAGCACCTTGCGGCAACCCGCTTCGCTCAGATGCCAGGCGATGCTCGAACCCACAATACCGCCGCCGACGATCACAACGTCCGCTGTCTGCATCAGCTCTTTCCTCGCTTCACGGGAACATTGTACGTGCCCGGCCAAACTGGGCTAGCCTATTGTCCCACTTTAAGGCTAGCTAAATCAGCACTTTAGAGACTCCAGCATTAGGTGCTAATTTTTGGGGAATGGTCGGGATTTGCTTGACATCCAGCCCGAACAGCCGCAGAATTCGACCATCTACCCAGTGTATTGCGCGACTGTGGCCATTGCGCGAGACTTCCCCCATCGAGTATCGCCGCCCGCAAACAGGCAGAAATCTCAGTGCGCCGGTATGCCGGCGTTAGGAAGAAGCAATCACTATGCTCTCTAAAATCCGGTCTTTGAGTTTTGTGTTGGTGTCGGCTATGCTGTTGTGCTTTTGCGTTTGCTTGTCCGCGCAAATAAGGTTTGAAGATTTCTCCAATACGAACCTCGCGGATCGCTATCTGCAATTCAATGGCTACGTCACCTTGGGCACATGGCAGGATCTAGCCGTGCTTCGCCTGACGGATGGGAACCCTAACCTCAACGAAGCGTCCACGGTTTACTTTCAGGATAAAGTCCATGCCCTCGGTATCGGTAAGCAGCCAGTTGCGGGTGGCTTTACCACCTGGTTTGCGTTTCAGGTCCACAGCCTGGTGTGCTGTGGCGTCCCTGGAGACGGGGTAGCATTCATCGTTCAGAATTCCACCGCCACCGATCCCACATACGGGGCCCAAGGTCAGGGTCTAACCGCCCTAGGCGCTGGCGGCAGCCAAACTCTGCCAAACCAGGCGGGGGCACTGGGCTATGCCGGTATCAACAACAACCTGGTCATCGAATTCGACGTCGTGCAAGACCCTTGGGACCCTACCTCCAACCATATCGCGATCCAGACTTGCGGACCCAATACCAACACACCCGCGCATTTGCCAGGACCCTGGACCATCGGGAACAACAATCAGGTGCAGAGCTGCCTGCTTAACCAGAGCCAGCAATCGATCGACTCGAACATTCCCATGCTGGGCGGCACATGTAGCGACGGTTCCTGCATGGACGGCATCATGCATAACGTGGTGATCGGGTACGCTCCGCCTGCCGGAAATCAGCCCGGAATGCTCCAAATCTGGCTGGATCCTACTTTTGTTTCCGGAACGCACAGCCCGATCGGACAGCCGACGATGGCGGTTCCTTACAACATTGTTTACGACCCAGAAAACAATCCCAGCGGATTGCAGCTCGACCCAGCTAACGGCGGGTCAGCGTGGGTCGGCTTCGCAGCTTCGCAACCCCTGAATGATGGTGAGGCCCAGGACGTCTTCGGATGGGAGTTCACGCTCCACTCTCCGGTTCAGATAACGGAACCGCTTCAGCCGGGCGGCACGCCGACGGTTTTTGCCTTTGGCGCCCACCAGACGACCGTCACGTATCCCCAGGGATTCAATCCAAACGGAACTTTGATGACCGTGACGGCAACGCCGATTGACCGCCAACTCTTTTACCAGACACGTTTGGCCGGAACCGGGTTCGCCAACGAGCAATGCATTGTTTATTCCGGCACAGGCGGGTTGACCCCTCCCAGTTCTACCAATGGGAATTGCATCGTTTACTCCTACACCTGCCAGGATTCGATGGGGAATCAGGTGACCTGTCCGACGGAGCCACTGTGCACTAACCCGCTGCAGACCCAGTGCATTAACGTCAACACGAGCTTCTACACGATGGACAACGTTACCCCAACCAACGCCGACTACCTGGAGAACGATGCTGTCGGTGACAACAACTGGATGAGCATCTTCCTGTCGTTCCAAAACGAGCTGACCGACGGCACAACGTCGGGAGGAACCAGGGGCTTCGGGGGAACAGGATCCAATCGTCTCTCGCCCAAAGGAACAAAGATATCGGCTCCTCAGGTCGGCTCCGCGGACATCGTGGCGACGTTCAACCCGTCCAAGCAATGACCGCCGCCTAGAAGCTTGCAATGGGCAGTTCTCAGGTCGGTTCAGCCAACTTGAAACTGCCCTCGCGCATAGCAACACCGTTGTGGATGCTGAGAATTGCTCCGGATGTTAAAGAACGGCGTTATCCAGGACCACCCGCGTTGGATTTTGCGTCGTTATACATGCCTTTCAGGTCGGAGCGCTCCAGGATACGCTCCGCTCCAGGCTGCTTGCTGAGAGACTGCAAGATCCGTGCCGCCTCCTGGTAATGTAGCGCTGCGTCTTTTGTCCTACCGCTTGCGGTGACAGCGTTCCCCATCAGATACTGAGCACGGCCGAGTTCGACTCGCATCCCGAGCCTGTCTGCCTGGCCTATTGCCTCCTCCAACTGTTGCCGGGCAGCCTCTGCGTGATTCGTAGCCAGAAGAGCCTCGGCATAGAAAATCGAGGCACGTACCGCCACGGCCTTCAGGTCGACAGAGTTGGCGCCTTGCATGATCTGCTTCAGCGCAGGCGCAGCTGACGCTGCATGTCCCTGCTCTAATTCCAGACGGGCAAGGCCGAGTTGGGCACGCAAGCCCTGGTCGGTGGGCGCCTTGCCCGCAGCCTGAAGCGCCCGCTGGTACTGCTGACGGGCAGACGAAGCCTGGCCGCGATAGAAGTAACTGTCGCCGAGAGAGTTTAGCGCCTCGGCTTTGGTCGTCCAGGGCACGTTAACCTGGGCATCGAGGTTCAGCGCTTCGTCAATATACTTCTGGCCCTCCTCTCCGCGCCCCACAATCGACAGAACATCGCCATAGCGAGCCAGGGACTCCACCGAAAACCAAGAACGATCCTTGGTCTCCTGGAATCCCTTCACCGCATCAGCGAGAGCGCCGAGGGCCTTATCGTATTCTCCCTGAGCGGCAAACAAAGCCCCCATGCTGCTGGACTCCAGCGCCAGACTCGTTTTGTCATCGGCTACCTTGCTGTCGTGCATGGCCTGCAGGAATTGTGCTTTGGCTGTGTCATATTGGCCGAGCTTGAAATTCATTTCCGCTGAGTTCCGCAGGGACTCGGTGGCGTCATCGTGCAACTGCAACTGCTCACGAATTTGATAGGCTTGGTCAAAATTCGTCAGCGCGTCTTGATACTGGCCCTTGTTGTTAAGGGCACTGCCGATGTTATTCAGACTCTGCGCCTGGCTGCGCCTCTCGCCCAGGTCGCGATAGATTTGCAGCGCTTGTTTCGCGAACTTGAGGGCATCGTCGTATTGACCGTGGTTGTGGTACCAAGTCCCGAGATTTTCATAGGTCACGGCCAGTCCGTACTTGTCGCCAATCTTGCTGGCGACGCCCATGGCCTCTTGATAGTTGGCTAGAGCGGCTTTGGAATTCCCCATTGCGTCTTGCACTCTCGCCATGTTGGCCAGAGTCAGCTCAGTTCCGCGCTCGTCCTTGATGCTTTTTCGGATTTCCAATGCCTGCTGAAAATTTGTCAGTGCGTCGTCAGGCTTGCTCAGAATGTCGTAGGCAATGCCCAAGGCATTGAGAAGATTGGCTTTTTCCTGCTTATTGTCCAGCTTGACGGCCAGACTGAGCCCCTTGTTCAGGAAATCGAGGGCCGCGTCTGCTTTGCCGTCCTGGATTTCCACTCTGCCCCTCACGTAAAGCGCATCCACGTATTTGGGATCCGTAGCCAGTACCTTATCCAGAAGCTTTCTAGAATCGTTGTATCGGGCGGCCTTCTCGTAAAGATTGGCCAATGCAAACTGCGCGTCGGTATCGTTTGGACTCACCTTCGTGAGGTTCTCGTACGCTGCGATCGCCTTGTCCGTTTCATTCATGATGCGGTAATGATTGGCCTCGATGAGATACTGGTCCCGCCGGGGCAAGTTATTGCTCAACTCCATCGCCCGGCGCGATGTCTGCTGCGCCTTCACAGTGTTGCCAAGCGTGACATACGCCTGCGCCAGTTTGGCGAATGCCATGGCAAAGTTGGGGTCCTCTGTAGTAGCCTTTTCAAACTTGACTGCCGCCCCGGTATGGTCACCAGCACGGTCAAGCTGTATGCCTTCATCGTAGGCTTGCAGCGCGGTGACGGAATTCGTCAGGACATGCCCCGAGCTGTCCTGCAACTCTTTCAAGATGTCTCGCGTCGCCGCCAGCTTTTCGCGGACCTGTCCGGCGAGCTTCTCCATGACGCTCGGAAGATCCTTTATGTCGAAGGTATCGCTGGTGAGCTGAATATCGCGATCGTTCTTCAGCTCGTGCATGGTCACGTTGATCTGCAGTCGGTTGCTGGCCTTTACCAGTTGTCCCGAGATCACCGTCTCGGCATCGGTAGCCGCTTTGATGCCATTTAGCGTCGAGGCGTCCACCTGGGGTTCCGGCGAGAAACGTAAATCATGTAAAACGTCCTGCAGACCGCCTGCGGAAACGAAGTGCAAGTGGGCAGACTGACCGACGTCGGAGATCAGCCCGTTGGAGATGGTCGAACCCACCCAGTCCAAGCTGGGATCCCCGGTGCCGTTGTAAAAGGGAATGATGGCAACCGCTGTTACCGGGCCCTGCACGCCCTGCGTTCCTAGGGTTCCGAGACGCGTGCGGTTGCGAAGCCCAAGGTAGGTTCCCCCCGCAAGCACGACTGCCGCGGTTCCCACCGCAACCCACTTTAAGGGATAGCGCTTCGCGGGAGCAGGCTTGCGGGGAGATGGAGCGATGACCGATCGACCCAGGCGCGGCTTCTTCCCCTGCCAGATTTCGATCTCGTCGATCAGTTCCTGCATCGAAGCAAAACGAGCGGCAGCATCGCGCTCCAGACACTTGCCAACGATCGCGCTCAGCTCCGGCGGGATCGCGGCATCCACCTCCGACAGCGGAACCGCACGCTCCTGCGTTCGTTTGACCAGACTGGCGATGGCGCTTTCCGCGTGGTACGGCATGAACCCGCTGAGCAGTTCATAGAAAATAAGGCCCACCGCGAACTGGTCCGAGGATGCGTCTAGTTCCTGCCCCATGGCTTGCTCGGGCGACATATATTCCATCGTCCCGACCATCATGCCGGTTCGCGTCATGCCATCGCCCTGGACGCTGCGGGCCAAGCCAAAGTCCATGATGACGACACGGCCAGTGCTATCGCACATCACGTTGCTGGGTTTCAAATCGCGATGGATGACGCCTTCGCTGTGGGCGGCCTGCAAGCCCGCACATACTTGGAGCATGATGTTAGCGGCTTTTTCCGGCGATAATTTGCCGTCGCGCAGAAGAATGGAGCGCAAGTCCTCACCTTCGATGAACTCCATGGTGATGAACTTCACGCCTTCGGCCTCGTTCAGGTCGTAAATGCGGATGATGTTTTTGTGGGTAACCTGCCGAGCCAGGACCAATTCTTGCTTGAAGCGGGCCAGAATTGCGGGATCCCCGGCGAGGTCAGGCCGAATCACCTTCAATCCCACAACCCGCTCGACTTCGATGTCACGGGCTTTGTAGACGGCCCCCATGCCACCCATACCGAGCAGCTTCTGGATTTCGTAGCGGCCTCCAAGGACGTCGCCTTCCCGGAAAACCGTTGCTCCGATGGAGGAAAAAATCGGGTGCGGAGTGCGGGAACCGCCGGAGCCGCTTGACTCAGCCACCGTCATCGCGTCGGAAGGATCTTTTCTTGGGGTGGAGGAGGAACGAGCGTCACCAGGCAATGCGGAGGCACCTGGCAGGGTGGCATCTGCGGCATCAACTCCGGGAATCGTCATCCCGCCCGAGTCAAGATCAGGCCTGGGCATAGCGGCGGAGCTCTCGCCGCTGGACACAGCCGTGCCGTCTTGCGCCTTGCGCGCAGCGCCGTCTCGGTCCCCAGCCATTCCCCACTTCCTTCAACCACCAGGCCAACGCGTATCGAGACCTGCTCGCACGCGAAGCCAACTAGCTACAGAGTATAGCGTGATTTCCGAGTTTCTTGGCTGCCGTTTTAGCTGCACAAAACGAAGCCGGGGCGTCACCAAGACACCGGCCGCTCGAGGTTCCCAATCGGATCAGTGCAACGCGACCGTTAAGCTGGGGTTGCTGGCCGCGTTAATTACGACATTCTTCCTGCTGCCGTTCGTAGCGCCGGTCAGCGATGAGACGATGTAGAGAATGGAAATTGCATTCCCCTGTCGGCTGAGCACCGGGGCCAATGTCACAGCGTGATCGACAGTCTCTAAACCGATTTTTAACGTTTCGTTCCGCGGCCCTCGTCGGAGCCACGGGCAGGAACTTTGCACGTGACGCCCACCGGCGGCCTTCACAAGAAATAGCCACCTTAGCACTTTTCAGCGCCTACTATGCCAGTCATGGCGGCTGGAGAACGTTGATTTCCCCGGCGCTCGCCCATGGCGCGCCGGCCGTGTCTTGGTTATCGTTCAGTTATGGGTGGGTACTCTCCGCATACGTTAAAACTGGATTTGGATCGGCTGAGCCGGAAGGCATCGCGACGTTAATCGCCGCCCACTTGTTGGCCCCCACCTTCGAACTCCCCGACGCCTGCCCGGTAATTATGTAGACGATTTGCGTGGGAACGGGACTTCCCATTGCCGTGAGGATGAATCTGCCTGTATTCGCGCCGTTGTTGGGATCCAGCACATACCCAGAGGTCAGACTCAGATTCATCTGAGGCCCACCAGGTCCACTGCTGTCGTAAGTCACCACAATGGTCCCGCCGGGTGGAGTTATGCTGGTCGATTCAGCTGCGTTGGTCACGCTCGGCAGCACTGGATCGATCGTTCCTGCCGCGTAAGTTACCAGAAAGGATGGAAGAGTGAAAGGTGCGCCAGTTTGTGCCTCAAACGATCCCTGAGTAACGGAGCTGTCAGTTCCGATCACAAATGCTCGGTTGGTGTTCACCAAGTACCACACCGGCTGGCTCCCGCTGCCGAGGCCAGTGACCGTGACACGTCCCGTCATCGTGTCCACGCTGTAAGTACCTGTGGAGGGGGCGGGCGGGATGTACATCCCACCTTTGTTTTCGTCCGTTTGGTAGAGAGTGATGTGGCCCATACCATCGAAGGCACTCACACCCAGCGACACGTCGGGTAACGGGCTGGAACCACCGGTATACCCATTAAGTTCCAACACGCTGGAACCATTCAACGTACTGTTGCTGAAGCTACCGGTGACCGATCCTGGCAATTGCTTAAGCACGGAGACCAAACTCAGAGAAGCGCCACTCGAGACCGGATCGATCTGCACCGTGATCAATTCGCTCGTCGGATCCACTACGTAGAAGGCGTAGTGCTGGGCTTTTCCATTCACGTTCAGGGTTTCCGTCCCACGGCCTGTGGTGGCGGAATTGGTGTCCAGTGCCCAGGAGCCGGTAAAGATCAGACTGTGTCCGGTTCCGTTATTCACTGTTCCGTTATCGTTCGTGTCTTCTATCCCTTGCGTCAGGTTTCCCGATCCATCCGCTTTGAACGCGCCCGCACCCGCAGAGCGATTGCCAGCGGGATCGACTCCAAAGAACCCCAAGCCATAATTACCGGCCAGCGACGCCAACGTAAGCGTGGTAAGTTGCTGTGCCTTAATGACACCGGAACCGTAGGTTTGTGGAAAGTTTGGATCGGCTAGGATAAATTTCAAATCCCCGTTCAGTGATGCCGCCAACACGTAGTTGTAGGTCACCTTCAAGGCCGGGATGGTCAAGGTTAGGGAGCCCAGATGGTTCGAATTTATACTATACGTTCCAGTGAATGGCGCGTTCGTAATGACGCCAGGCGCCCCCAGACCGTTTTGGTCGAGAACGCCACTGGTGATGTTTCCACCCCCATCGCCCACAAAACTCCCAGCCATGTAGAATGCTTGCCCTGAATTGTAGCCGTTGAATGAGAAGGAAAAGTTTCCTGCCAATACGCCACCGACTGTGAGGCTGAAGGTCTGCGTCGCTACCCCTGCCTGCACCGGAGCGGCGTCGGTCACTTGCGCCGTGAAACTGAAGGTCCCCACCGGGCCAGTAGGCGTCCCGGTGATGTCACCGTTGGCGCTCAGGGCCAAGCCGGCGGGCAACGAGCTACCCGAAGCAAGAGCATAGGTGTACGGCATGACTCCACCGCTCGCGGTAATCGTGCCGCTGTAAGCAAGGCCTATCGTGGCGTTGGACAACGTTGATGGTGGAAATGTAAGCTGCGCGTTGATGGTGAGGTTGAAGCTCGCGATATTGGCGGCTTCGACCGGAGTTTGCGAGTCGGTCACCCTTACAATGAAACTGGATGTTCCCATCATGGTCGGCGTCCCGCTGATCACGCCCGAGCTATCCATACTCAACCCGGGGGGCAAACTGCCGCCAGTGATCGTGTAGGTGTACGGCTGGAGTCCTCCCGTGACCACGATGAGTTCTTTGTAGGGCTCGGCGACGGCACCGTTCGGCAACGGGACTCCAGCGAAGTTCAACGCCGGCGGGCCACTTATCGGGACCTTACCACCGCACCCGATCAGCGTGCACAGGATGAGTCCGAATCCGAGGAATAGAAAAGGTTTAAACCCTTTCATGCATCTCCTTATGAAATCTGCAGCTGGTTGTCTGGGCGCCACTCCCAAAGGGACCGGCCAGCGTTCCCTGATGCGACACCCAGTGGTCTGGCGAGACCACCTGCGTTGAACAACGAAAAGTGTTTGTAGAATAGCAGAGTAATTCAATTGCACCCAAATGCAAATCCCCTTGTTCACCCGCGTACCCCGGCGGGCATGGCACCGGAGCGATCAGCAAGAACGTCACCTTGAGCGTAAGAGACCGTGAATCGTGCTACTGCGCCTGCTGCTGCGTGATGAGCACGATATCGGAATTAGTCCGTCCTCTGGCGACGGCCAGCCTCTTATGCTTCCAATTGTAGTCGTATCCGTAAATGAACAGGTCCCTAAAGTTGGTCGTTGCAGTTGGAGGGCCACCCGTAATAGGCTGCATGACCATATTGGAAACTCCCCTCTCCGTAGTCGGGTAATAGAGGCTCTGGCCATCGGCGGAATACTGGAACAAGCCGGAGATAAAGCGGCTCGGTGCAAAGCTTTTCACCGGCAAGCCTCCTTGCGAAGGAAGAATTTCGATCATTGGTTTGGCATTGGCGCCCTGTCCCTCCACGGCTAGCGCGGCGACTTGGCTGTTGTCAGGCGAGACCACTGCAAAGTTCACCCACTTGTCGCTCAGTTGTTTAGCTTCGCCGCCACCGACCGGACTCTTCATCAGCAACTGTCTGCCGTGCTCAAGCTTGGTGTAGAGGAAGAACTTGCTGTCGGGTGAACAGACCGGGTTCTGCTCCACTTTGCCGTTGGTCACCGCCGTGACGCTGCCACTTTGAAAATCAAGACGGAAGATATTGATGGCCTTGGTATCCCGGTTCGGCATGAAGAACAAGCCGTGCGCACCATCCGGACAAACCGTCAAGCCTTGCATCGGCAGATTCTGCTGGTAGATTACATTTCGGCTGCTACCGTCGTCGTTCATGATGGAGATGTGACCATCGTAATCAAGCGTGACCAGCCGGCCATCCGGCAGCCAGCCAACATTGATGTCACCGTGGTTGTCCGCCTGCACTGGCGTGGAGTTGCCTCCGGCGTCCAAACTCATGGTGTATACACCGCTATCGGGCGTGTTTTGAACGGCGATGAGTTGCTTCCCATCGTTGGTTACGGCGAGCGTGAGACTGCTGTACGAGCTGAGGTCGTTGGTGATGCGATGAAGTTTCCCCCCTGACAGGGACACCTCTCCGACCTGCCCGTTCCAGTCGCTAGTGATGTCGTGGAAGATGAGAACCAAGTGTTGCCCATCGGGCATCCAGCTCGGCTTTTGCAGGCTGGCTGTGCCCGCATAGATCGTTTTTTCTTTCCCGTTCGCAGGGTTGAGAACCAGCAGCCTACCTAAGTTCTGACTGCCCGGATCGAGTACGGTCGCGGCGATCCGCGTGCCGTCGGGAGACCAGTCTGGAGTTGAGTAACCGGGAAGAGGCAGCGCGGCAAGAACACGTTCACCCGTACCGTCGGCGTGGGCGATGATAAGCTTCGCATCCCCCTCCGACGAACTCTTCCGCAAAAAGACAATCTGCTGGCCGTCAGGCGAAAAGCTGACGGGGCTGTCCACATCGGTGATCAGCTTGTGGGGAGTGCCTCCCAGCACGGGAACCTGGTACAAGAACCCCAGGCTAGGGTTCTCCGGCTCGATGCGAACGAAATACAGGAAATCGCCATTAGGGATGAAGGTAAGTCCGGTATAACGCACCTCGGTCGGAGGCATGATCTGGGCATTGCTGCCGGTCACGATGTGCCGCATCCACAGACTCTGCTGTCCGTGTCCCTCGTCCACTACATTCACCACGTACTTGCCATCCGGCGAGATCGTCGCCAGAAGCACCTTGCCGGAATTCGTGAGCTTTACCATGCTCATGTTCCGGAACGGCACCGGTCCGGAATCACCGAGCCAGCGCAAAAACCAAGTGTAGGCGCCATAGATTCCCGCAGCGATCATCAACAGGCTGAGGACGGTAATCATCCCGGCGCCGCTCTTGTGCTTCTTAGCGGTCTCCAGGATGGCCACACCGCTGCTAGGAAGTACCGCTGGACTGCTGGCCTGCGCCGCAGCGATGGAGGAGGAGGATGAAGCGGCTGCGATACCAGGCTGCGATCCGTGACCCGTCGTGTCGCGCTTGAGCCGCTTCAGGTCGCTGCGGATTTCGGCTGCGGTCTGATAACGCAGATCCGCATCTTTCTCCAGCGCCTTGTCAATGATCTCTCCCAGCTTGAAAGGAATGGAAGGATTGATCTCGGTGGCCGGCCGGGGATTGCGGTCGAGGATGCCCTGGAAGACGACCGCAGAGGTGCTGCCCTCAAATGGGAGTTTGCCTGTCGCCATCTGGTAAAGAATGGCGCCAACGGAGAACAAGTCGCTGCGGGCATCCAGATCTTCCCCACGCGCCTGTTCTGGCGACATGTAGGCAATGGTGCCCACTGCCGTGCCCGGCGAAGTCAGCTGTAGCGGCGCGATGGTAGCGGCATCCCCGCCGACGTTCTCCAGTCGAGCGCGGCGATCATAGGTGAGTTTCGCCAGTCCGAAGTCGAGAATCTTGGTTTGCCCGCGCGAAGTGATAAAGATGTTGGCCGGTTTCAAATCGCGATGCACGATACCTTTGCTGTGCGCAAGGTCGAGCGCATCGCTGATCTGGATCCCTATGTCGATAATCTTGTCCAGCGCCAGCGGGTTCCCCGTGATCTTCTCGTTCAGGCTCTCCCCTTCCAGCAACTCCATGGCGATGAACTGCTGGCCGTCGCATTGCTCGATGGCGTAGATCGTACAGATGTTGGGGTGGTTGAGGGCCGAGGCGGCGCGCGCCTCCTGCTTAAAGCGTTCCAGCGCGTGATGGCCGGGCTCGAAACTCTGGGAAAGAAACTTAAGGGCCACGTGGCGGGCGAGCTTGGTGTCCTCAGCTTCGTACACCACGCCCATGCCACCGGCGCCCAGCTTTTTCACGATGGTGTAGTGAAGGAAGCTCTTCCCAACCAAAGTTTCCAAGGCACATGACTCCCCAGTCTTTGACTCTATTGCGCTGTGAGAGCAACCGTCAAGGAGGGACATCTGAAGCTCATGGACAAAGGCCAGCTGTAGAGCGGACCCTGACGCCCACCCCCGAACCCTTGACGAAGAGCTGGGGGCTTCAGCCTTCCTTGGCTGTCCGTCCAGCGGCGCCACGCCAAGAGCCCGGCTTTCCCTCAGAGATTGGCGAACGGACGTGACGCTAAAGCGCGGGCTCTACTTTGAACTACTGGAGATCGGTGCGGTCGGACAAGAGAATTCCGTTGCGCGCGTAGCTCTCGCGCGGCACCTCGACGAAGGCGATGGTCAGCTTCTCGGGTTTGACGTTCAGCTCCTCGCGCAGCACTTCGGTGACCCGCTTCACCGCCCGGCGTTTTTGCTCGATGGTACGGCCCGCCAGCATCGTAATCTGCACATGCGCCATGAGACTTCTCCTCCGTCACGACCCTGCGGAAACAGCTGATAATTACAGCAGATCCTTCGACTTGCGCCAGAACTGCTAGGCCCTAGCTCCAGGACGGCAAAGCCAGTTTACTTCGCCAGTTCGTATCCGGCGAAGAAATAACTCAATTCGAAACGCGCAGTGTCTTCGGCATCGGAGCCATGGACCGAGTTCTTCTCGATGCTCGAAGCCCATTTCTTGCGAATGGTGCCCGCGTCCGCCTTGGCCGGATCAGTGGCGCCCATCAGCGTGCGATAGGCGGCGATGGCGTCTTCTTTCTCCAGCGCCATGACGATGATCGGGCCGCTTGACATGAAATTGGTCAGCGACTCGAAGAACGGGCGGTTTACATGCACCGCGTAGAAGCCCTCGGCCTGCGCCTTGGTGATGTGCAGCATCCTCATGCCGACGATGCGAAAGTTGTTTTGCAGCAGGGTGTGGATAATGTCGCCCGCCGCGCCTTTTTCAACTGCGTCGGGCTTAATAATGGAAAGAGTGCGTTGGATGGTTTTCATAAATTCGCGGTTCGCTCTTGGCTTCTTGCTTTTGCGCTCTTGGCTTTCTAGCTATCAGCTCGGCAAACTATATCTGTCACTTCTGCGCCTGCCTCTGGGTGGCGAACAGACTTACGCTTTTACGGTCGCGCCTGTCGCCCTCAGCAGCGTTTCACCGATCTCGGCCGGCGACTTCGCAACGTGGATTCCTGCTGCCTCCATTGCCTTGATCTTCTCCGTCGCAGTTCCCTTCCCGCCAGAGATGATCGCTCCTGCGTGGCCCATGCGGCGTCCCGGAGGAGCGGTCTGTCCGGCGATGAAACCCACGACCGGCTTGCGCACGTTCTGTTTGATGAACTCGGCCGCAGTCTCTTCTGCATTGCCGCCAATCTCACCGATCATAACGATCGCGTCGGTCTGCGGATCTTGGTTGAACAGGCTGATCGCATCCACGAAGTTGGTACCGATAATCGGGTCGCCGCCGATCCCGATCGCTGTGGACTGCCCGATGCCGCGCGTCGTCAACTGGTACACGGCTTCGTAGGTCAGCGTGCCCGAACGCGATACGATGCCGACGTTCCCTTCCTTGTGTATGTGCGCCGGCATGATGCCAATCTTGCATTTGCCCGGCGAGATGATTCCCGGACAGTTCGGCCCGATCAGCCGCGAGTTCTTCGTCTTCAGGAACTCCCAGACCTTAACCATGTCCATCGCGGGAATGCCTTCGGTGATGCACACGATCAAAGGCACCCCGGCATCCGCCGCTTCCATAATCGCGTCGGCCGCACCCGGCGGCGGAACGAAGATCACGGTCGCGTTGGCGCCGGTCTCGGCGACCGCATCTGTCACCGTGTTGAAGATCGGCCAGCCTTCGTGCGTAGTGCCGCCCTTACCGGGAGTGACGCCGCCGACAACCTTCGTCCCGTATGAAGCCGCGTTCTTGGCGTGAAAGGTTCCTTCACGCCCTGTCAGTCCCTGCACGATCAATCGCGTTGACTTATCAACCAGGATGCTCATCGAACCCCCTTGGCAGCGGCGACGACTTTCTCGGCCGCGTCCTTCATGGTCTCAGCCACAACGAAATTCAACCCGCTCTCTTTCAAGATCACGCGGCCCTGCTCCACGTTGGTTCCTTCCAGCCGCAGAACGATCGGCAACCGGATCTTGGTTTTGCGCGCCGCGCTGACCACGCCGTTGGCTAGTGTGTCCACGCGCAGGATGCCACCGAAAATATTGATAAGTACCGCCTTCACCTTCTTGTCGCTCAGCAGGATCTCGAAGGCGTGGGTGACCTGCTCTTCGTTGGCACCGCCGCCAACATCGAGGAAGTTCGCCGGCATGCCGCCGGCGTGCTGGATGATATCCATGGTGGCCATCGCCAGGCCCGCCCCGTTGACCATGCAACCCACGTTGCCGTCGAGCTTGATGTAGTTCAGGTTGTACTTGCTGGCCTCCACTTCCAGCGGATCTTCTTCGCTCAGATCGCGCAGCTCCTTGATGTCAGGATGGCGATAGAGCGCGTTGTCGTCGAAATTCATCTTGGCGTCGAGTGCGAACAGCCTGCCATCAGTGGTGGTGATGAAGGGATTGATCTCGACCAGCGACGCGTCGGTGTCTTCTGTCGCTCGCGCGAGCGCCGTCATGAATTTCACGGCGCCGCTGATGTACTTGGAGTCGAGGCCGAGCTTGAAGGCCATCTCGCGCGCCTGGAACGCCTGCAACCCGAAGCCGGGAATCAGATGCTGTTTGATGATCGCGTTGGGATCTTTCGCGGCGACCTCTTCGATCTCCATACCGCCCGCCGCCGATGCCATGAACACTAGCTGGCCCGGTCCGCGGTCGAGCACAATGCCGAGGTAAAGCTCGCGCCCGATCGGCAGCGTCTCTTCGATCAGCAGCCGCTGCACTTTCTTGCCCTCGGGCCCGGTCTGATGGGTCACCAGATTCATCCCGAGAATCTTACCGGCGAGCTCGCTGGCTTCTTCCGCCGACCTGGCAAGCTTTACGCCGCCGCCCTTGCCGCGGCCTCCGGCGTGAATTTGTGCCTTGACGACGACTCCGGTCGCACCTTCGTGCAACAGAGCCTTGGCCGCAGCTTCCGCTTCCTCGCGGGTTTCCACCATTTGCCCGCGAGGCACCGCCACTCCGTACTTCGAGAGGATGGCTTTTGCCTGGTACTCGTGTATTTTCATTTTTTGTAATGACCGCGGTGAGAACAAACCCGCTGCTCCGGTTGGAAGGGCCGGGTCGTCTGCTCCTTAGAAGATTGCGCTAGAGTAGCGAAACTGGTGATTGTATAGGACGGCACCGAGAGCGGGCAATGACGGCGATCACAGGCTGCGTGCCATGCTTAGGGTTTCTTGCCTCGCGCTCCGCTCGCCCATTCCTCCCACAACCCGAAGCCCTTCATCTGCTCATCAAGATGGGTTTCGGGGAACGTGGCTTGAATCTGGGCACGGGTGAGGCGGGGCCCGATCCGCTGCGGCGCGTTCGCCAGCTCGGTGATCAACTCGGCCGCCATGGCCTCGTTCTTCTTCAACTGCTCGAAGTCGACCTTGTCGAAAGTGTCGGAAGTTGCGTGGTAGTTGACCAGGTAATTCGCCTCCGACTGGTTGGCCACCAGTGTCGGCACGCCCTCGATCATGAAGTCATAATGGTCGGTGCCCGTCCAAGCGTCATTGGTCAACTGATTCCCCTTCCATTGCGCGAAGGGTTGCACCATTGGCTCCAGCGCAACATCCACGTCTTTTCGTCCCCCAGTCGAAAAGCCAGTAACTGGACCCGAGCCGGCGTCCAGCACCAACACTCCGACAACATGATCGAGCTCATTCTGATGGGCGCGCACATAGGCCAGCGAGCCTAGCAAGCCTTCTTCCTCGCCGGAAAAAAGTATGAAGCGAATGGTGCGCCGCGGACGCACGCCTGCCGCCTTGATCGCGCGCAGTGAGTCAATGACCAGCGCTGCGTTGCAGCCGTTGTCGAGCGCGCCCGTGCCCAACTCCCAGGAGTCGAGGTGCGCCCCCAGGATTACGATCTCCTTCGCGAGGTCGCCTCCGTTCAACTCTGCCACCACGTTGCTGGTCGTGATCGCGGGACCGACCTTGTTCGGGATGGAGATTGACATCTGCACTTTTTCACCGTGGGCCAGCAGTCGCGCGATCCGCTCGGCATCCTCGCGCGCAAGCAGTACCTGAGGAATGACGTCCACCTTGCCTGTTCCGGTGTTGATGTGCCGGTACAACACGTCGTGCTCGCGGCTGGACGTGAATGCGATCGCCAGCGCGTTGCCTTTCAGCGCCTGCTCAATGATTGTCGGCGCGCGGAAATACTCGTCGAAGAGGTCACCCCAGGTCTTCAGCACCTCGCTGTGCACCAACACAATCGCGCCAGCAATATCACCAGCCTGGGCGAACTCAGCGGCGGTGCCCACCCTGATATCCACCACCCGAGCCGTCGTCGGCTTCAGCGGAGGTCCCCACGCAATGGACTGGGCGCGCACCTGAAACTTCACCGGCGCCACGATATTGACCTCGGTGTCGCCCTCCGCCCACGAGACCGGTATGGTGAACTGCTCGGTCTGAACTGAATCAGCACCGGCGGCCTTGAATCCATCAATTCCCCATTGCACTGCTTTCTGCATGGCGGGCGTGCCGGGAATCCGCCCTCCAATCTCATCCGTCAAAACGCGCAGGTTTTCCTCGAGCGGCGTTGAAGACTTGAGCGCCTCCTGCA
>Ga0074045_10002085_pt1 | contig 18787 bp, 17 predicted proteins | sample BogForMeECP23OM2_FD_94442 | JGI IMG/M metagenome (GOLD analysis project Ga0074045, IMG submission 94442) | Bog forest soil microbial communities from Calvert Island, British Columbia, Canada - Bog Forest MetaG ECP23OM2 | ecosystem: Environmental > Terrestrial > Soil > Wetlands ...
CAGCGGACTCTGTCAGATTGACAGCCATAGGTAACCATCACTGCTGCGCGATTAGCTGCGTAGACTAGCTTATACACTTACAGCTCTAAGGCAATAGGCTAACGGTTCCGATCTCAGGGCTGACCGACAACCGTTCGGGCTGATTTGGCGGCCTTTCGGAAGCTGAGTGCCAGTTGGCCCTTGCCGCTTCGACTGCCTTCCGCCGTGAGCCATGAGGTGGGTGCATTAAAGGTCCGTTTCCTGCCTTCGCGACATCGACAGTCGGGGACCCAGCGCTGATTTCGACCCCTAATACTTCTCGATGCCGACCCACTGGGCGTCCGCGTATCGCTCGCCTGCGGCGAAGCCGACCGGCAGGATCCGCTCGATCTCGGCAAGCCGGGCCGCGTCGATCTCGAAGTCCGCCGCGGCGGCGCATTGCTCCAGGTGCTCGGCCGTGCGGCTGCCGGGAATCGGGACGATGTGCGGCGCCTTGGCGAGAATCCAGGCGACGGCGAGCGTCGCGGGCGCGACATCCCAGGACTTGGCGAGCACGAGGAAGGGCGCGAGCCGGTCGCGGTTGCGCCGCCAGTTCAGACCCTGGAAGCGCGGATTGCCGTGACGGAAGAAGTCCTTGGGGTCGAAGCTCTCGACGTCCTGCAAGAGGCCGCTGAAAGAGCCGCGCCCGACCGGCGAGAAGGCCACGAACAGCGCGCCTGTCTCGGCGCAGGCCTGGACGAGCCCCAATTCGGGACCTCGGGTCCAGAGCGAGTATTCCGACTGGACGGCGGCGATCGGATGCACGGCTGAGGCGCGCCGCAGCGTGTCGGGGGCGATCTCCGATAGTCCGATCGCGCCGATCTTTCCGGCTTCGACGAGGCGGGCGAGTTCGCCGACCGTGTCCTCTACGGGAATGCGCCGGTCGATCCGATGCACGTAGTAGAGATCGACCTGGTCGACGCCGAGTCGCTTCAGCGAGCCTTCGAGCGCCTCTCGCATGTGCGTGGTCACGCCTCCCGTCGGGCAGCCGGCGGATGGCAAACTTGGTCGCAAGGGTGATTTTCGCCCGCCGGCTTCGGTCCTCGGCCAGGAACTTGCCGATGACCGTTTCGCTGAGGCCCTCTCCGTAGACGTTCGCGGTGTCCCAGAAGTCGGCGCCGATCTCCAGCGCCCTCGCCAGCGCCCGCAAGGAGTCGCTCTCGGTGGTCGGCCCGTAGAAGCCGCCGACGCTCATGCAGCCGAAGCCGACCGCGGAAACTGTCGCGTCGGGCCCGAAGCGCCGCCGCTTCATCGATATCCTCGTGGAAATTTCTGGAAGTCGTCCGAGGCTTTGAAGCCGCCGGACGATAACGTCAAGACCGGTCGCCCGGACCCTTCGCGCCGGCCTGGGCGCCGCCTCCGGCCGCGTGCTCGATTTCCTCGGCGAGCGCATGAGCGAGACACCGGTAGCCGAGATCGTTCATGTGCAGTCCGTCGCCCGAAAGCAGGGCTAGCGCCTTTTTCATGCCCCACTGTTTCATCATCGCGTAGCGCGACAGCACCGGAACCCGCAGTTTTTCGCCGATCTCATTGACGATCCCGACAAAGCGCTCGTAGCGCTCCACGTCTGGCGTCTTCAGCGTGAATTGCGGGCCGACCAGCATGAGGGGGACCTTGGCCGCCCGCGCCGCCGCAATGCCACTCTCGACGGTGGCGCGGAACAACGCCTCGTCCACCCCGACGAGGGCGTCATTGGTCCCGACCTGCCAGATCACCAACTCGGGCCAGCCGCTCTTCAGGGCCGCCTTCAGCCGCTGCAGCGTCGTGGCCGCGAGTTCGCCCCCGACGCCGGCGTTCCTGACCTGGGCGGCGATCTTGTCTTCGCGCCCCAGTTCGTCCGCAAGCAGCGCGGGGTAGGCGTGAGAGGGCGTACTCGCGCCTATGCCTGCGGTGGACGAAGACCCGATGGCGAGAATTTCCAGCTTGCGGTCCGCGCCGCTGTCGAGACTGGCGAGCTTGGCGCTGTTGGCGTCGAATTCTGCCGGCGCGGCCGGACATTCGTCCGCACACGCGGAGCCGGCGCCGAATAGCAGACTCGCCCCGGCGACCAAGGCCAGACCGGCTAAACGGCTCCCGAAGGAACCATGGCGGAGGGCGGGACGGACGTGTTTCTGCACTCGATCCAGCGGGCAAGAGCAAAGAGAGCGGCTAGGCCCGCTAGCGTGTACGCGAGTCCGGCGAGTTGCTCAACCCCCGCCGAGAAATAAGGTTGTCCAGCGCCGAGCGCCGCCTGGGCCAGCGCGGTTATGACGCAGCCCGCGGCGAAGACCGCCAGTCCATTGCGGCCGAGGCGCTGGACCGCCCGGCCGGCGGCGCTGTCGACGATGCGCTTCATCTGAGGCGCAACCTGGGGCGCAACGGAGATCAGGTAGGCGAGCGCCGCGAAGTGCACGAGTCGCGCCAGCCCAAGGTCCTGCTTTGCGAGGTCGAGCCGCGAGAAGGTTGCATCCCGCAAGCCCGGCGCCGCGCCGGCGGCGTTCGTCGCAACGAACGCCGCGAGTGCGAGGAGCACAAGGCTTGTGGCGATCAGGCCCATGTCCCCCCGGGGCGGCCCCTTGCGCCAGATCACGGCCGAAACGAGCCCCATGGTGAAGACGAGTTGCCACGCAAAGGGATTGAAGAACCAGGCGCCGGGCTCCGGCCAGTTCGGCAGATGCAGTCCGTAGGTGCGCGACGCGACATAGATCCCCACCGACACCGCGAGCGCCAGTCGGACGTCTCGCATCGCCAAGGCGAGCGCGACCGGCGCCCACAGCATGAGCACGATGTAGAGCGGTAGAATATTGAAGTAGCCGAGCTGATGGGTCAGGAAGGCGAGGCCGGCGAGCCCGGCTGCAGGCTGCTCGAACACATAGGAACGGCCATGCGCCTGGATGAGTTCATCCACGCCGCTCACCCAGAATGCGAACGCGAAAATGGCGAGCGCGGACAGAGTCAGCGCGATATGCGCCCCGTAGAGCTTCAGCGCCCGCTGCAGGCAGCCGCGCGCAACCGTAGCGAAGCCGCGGGAAAGGGCGCGGGGCGCGTAGACCATTCCGACCGAAAGGCCGGAGATGAATACGAAGGCCTCGGAGCTGTCGGAAAGCCCATAGTTCCTCGGCGTAAACGATTCGAGCACATTGCCCGGGATATGGTCGACGAGGATCGCGACCAGCACGGCTCCCCGCCAGAAATCGATGTCGCCGACACGCTTTGCGTTCGCCATGGGACGCTCATCTCAAGAATGGCGCCACCCCTGCCTGTTGTAAGCCGCCTGGCGCGGCCGATGATGTGATGATCTTGTCGTCCTAACGCGCAAGTCACCGCGAAGGTTCATCGCCTGGGCGCCGCGCATTCCCACGATTGCGTGATCGCCCGAAAATTACCGCGCCCGGCTGCGCCGGGCAAATCACGAATCCGGAGCGAGGGGTCAGCCGGCCTCGAGGAGTTTCGCCGCCTCGTCGCGTTCAAACAGGTAGAGCAGGAGCCTCAGCGCCCGTCCCTCGTCGGTCGCGAGCCGGTCGCTCAGCGCGAGCGCGGCCTCGGCGCCCCTGCGCGCCCGGGCGAGGAGAGCGCCATGGACATCGAGCCGGGCGAAGCGGAAACCGGGAGCGCCGGCCTGCCGGGCGCCGAGCACGTCGCCCTCACCGCGCAGGCGGAGATCCTCCTCGGCGATGCGGAACCCATCCTCGGTTGCGCGCAGGGTTTCGATCCGCGCCTTGGCCGTCTCGCCGAGCGGCCCCTTATAGAGCAGGAGGCAGCTCGAGCGGCCTGCGCCCCGGCCAACCCGTCCGCGCAGCTGATGCAGCTGGGCGAGGCCGAACCGCTCGGCGTGCTCGACAATCATGATCGTCGCCTCCGAGACGTCGACGCCGACCTCGACGACCGTGGTCGCGACCAGAACTTTCGTCTCGCCGCGCTCAAAGCGCTCCATCGCGGCGTCCTTGTCGGGCCCGGCCATCCGGCCGTGCACGAGCCCGACCGCCCCGCCGAAGATCGACCGCAACGCCTCCGCGCGGTCTTCCGCCGCGGCGACGTCGAGCGTCTCGCTCTCTTCGACCAGCGGGCAGATCCAATAGGCGCGCGCGCTCTGGCCGAGCGCTCGCGACAGCCCGGCGACGACCTCGTCGATCCGCTCGATCGGCATGGCGCGGGTGTCGATCGGCTGCCGGCCGGGTGGTTTCTCGCGCAAGGCCGAGACGTCCATGTCGCCAAAATAGGCGAGCACGAGGGAGCGCGGGATCGGCGTGGCGGTCATCACCAGAAGGTCGACCGCCTTGCCCTTGTCCGCGAGCGCAAGGCGCTGCCGGACGCCGAAGCGGTGCTGCTCGTCGACGACGGCGAGGCCGAGATCGGCGAAAACGACGTTCTCCTGGAAAAGCGCGTGCGTGCCGACGGCGATGTCGAGCTTTCCCGCCGCCAAAGCCGCCAGGGTCTCGCGGCGCTCGGAGGCCTTGTCGCGCCCGGTCATCAGCGCCATGCGCAGGCCAACCGTGTCAGCGAGCGGCGCCATGCGATCGAAATGCTGGCGCGCTAGCACCTCGGTCGGCGCCATCATCGCCGCCTGCCGGCCGGCCTCGACCACCTCGGCCATGGCGAGGAGCGCGACGACGGTCTTGCCCGAGCCGACGTCGCCCTGCAACAGCCGGATCATGCGCTTTTCCGCTCTGAGGTCGGCCCGGATCTCCTCCACCGCCTGGCGTTGCGCGCCGGTCAGCGAAAACGGCAGCGCCGCCTCGAGGCGGCGGCCGAGCGTCCCCTCGGCGACATGCGCGCGGCCGAGGGCCTTCCGCATGCGGGCCCGCACCAGGAGCAGGGCGAGCTGGTTCGACAGAAGCTCGTCGTAGGCGAGGCGCGTCATGGCCGAGCCGGCCGGGTCCACGTCCTCGGGCGCGCCCGGCCGGTGCATCGCCGCGAGCGCCTCGGCGAAGCCCTGGAGTTTCAGGCTTTCCAGCGCCTCCTCAGGAATCCATTCGGGCAGGCTCGGCAGGCGCTTCAGCGCGCCGTCGACCGCACGCGCGACGGTGCGCTGGTAAAGGCCTTCGGTCAGCGCGTAGACCGGCTCGACCGCGGGCAGGCGGGCGAGTTCCTCCGCGTCCATCACCCGGTCCGGGTGAACGATCTGCCGGACGCCGTCGTAAAGTTCGAGCTTGCCGGAGATCCAGCGCGTCGCCCCGACCGGCAGGCGCGCGCGCACCCATTCGGGGTTGGCGAGGAAGAACACCAGCTCGACATCGCCGGTGTCGTCCTCGACCAGAACCTTGAACGGCGCGCGCGATCGCAGGGTTTGTGGCGCCCGATGCTCCACGACCCGGGCCTGGATTGTGACGACGGTCCCTGGGACGGCGTCGCGGATTTTCGGGCGGGACCGGCGGTCCAGGGTCGCATAGGGAAGGTGGAACAGGACATCGACGACGCGCGCGCCCTGCGGCCGGTCGAGCATTCGGTCGAACAGTTTCGCGTTCTTGGGCCCGATTCCGGGAAGCGTCGCGGCCGGGGCGAACAGGGGATCGAGGAGCGACGGGCGCATGCCGCGTTATAGCAAGTCCACGGCGGCGTCGAAGACGCGCGAGGGAAACTTGTCGCTCGCGGCCTCCCGCTGCTCGGAACCGCCCGGGACTGGCCAAGATGGCCTCGTCGTCCCATGTTCCCGAAGCCAAGCCAGGGAGGCCGCCCATGACCCCGCTCGATCGAATACGCGCCAACCCGCTTCCATTCGCTGGCGTTCTCGGACTGGAGTTTGTCGCCGCCGATGAGGATCGCGTCTCCGCCCGCATGGTCGTTCGCCCCGACCTCTGCACGCTCGGCGGCGTCGCCCACGGCGGCGCGATCATGAGCTTCGCCGACACGCTCGGCGGGGCCCTGGCCTTCATAACCCTGCCGGAAGGCGCCGCAGGCACGACGACTTTGGAGAGCAAGACGAACTTTGTCGGCGCCGCCCGCGCCGGAACGTCGCTCCTCGGCGCCTGCGCCGTCGTCCATCGCGGGCGGCGGACGCAGGTGATGCAGACCCGCGTCGAAACCGAAGAGGGGAAGCTGGTCGCGCTGGTGATTCAGACGCAAATGACTTTGTGAGCGGAGGATCGCGCCCCGACTTGCTGAGCGATCAGCGGCTTCGCCAAGCCGGCGATGGAAAATCGGGGGCGTTCCAGCGCCACGCCCTGAGGGCGGCACGCAGCCCAGAGTGGCCGCGTTGCTTTAACCCTCCGATCGGACACGCTTCGGGAGCAAAGGTCTGGATGATCGCAAGAGGGGAGGCGCGCAGCTGATACGCCCGGCTCTAATCCGACGTCCGGTCGTCCGCCAGCCGGGACTCCCGCTCGACGTTCGACGGCTCGCCCTGACCGGCCCGTTTCTTCGGATAGATCCGCAAGCGCCTCACGTCGAAGGGAGGGGCGCGCCATCGGTGGACAGCCGCGTCGTAGTCGCGCTCGCCGGCCGCTCGCGCCTCGGGGCCGGCGGCGAGGAACCGCCGGCGAAACCAGATCTTGAGGACCAGGTCGTCAATCGATTCCAAGCAGTCCGAGATCGCGGCGCACAGATCTTCGATGTCAGACTTTCCCATGGCGACGGTGCGCAATTCGGCGGTTCCGGTCGCGGTCTTGCGGGTCGAAGCCTTGTAATGGCCCTCGATCCCCTTCGTGGGATCGGAATGGAAGAAGCAATGGACGACGTCGTTCCGGGCTTCCCGGATCTCGTCGAACAGTGCGCCCGTCTGTGCGGCTTGAGCCCAGAGCAACCGATCCGGCCAGCGCCTTAGCTCCTGCTTCAAGAGGTTGGTGAAGAGCTTCACGAGCGAGACATTGCCGAGGCTCGCGATAACGAGTTCGCCAACGTCCTGGTCCCAGCCGGCCGTCACCCAGATTAGCGATGCGAATTTTCTTTCCAGCGCATTCCAGCCGAAATTGACGAAGCCGATGCTGGCGAGATGCTCGTCGTCGAGACCGGTCCACTGCCTCCTCGCCATGGGAGTGTTGATGAACACTGACGGCTCTCCTCGTCACAGTTTGATCCGCGCCGGCGTTGGACGGCGTGGGCTCGCGCCTCGCCCAAGTCTAGGCCCGTCCGCCGCGCCCCGCGAGCGCCGGTTCACGCTTGAGAGGCGGCTGGCCGTGCGCGGCGGCGCGCGCGAGGCGCACGAAACCCGCGATTTCGACCTCCTCGGCGCGCGACGTGGGGTCGATGTCGGCGGCAGCGAGGAGTTGAGCAATGTCCATGCCGCGAGAGACCGCGAATCCCTTGAGCGATTGGCGCAGCATCTTGCGCCGCTGCCCAAAAGCGGCCTGGGCGGCGGCGGAGAGCAGCCGTGGATCGCAGGGGTCGAGCTTTGTGCGCGGAACGAGTTCAACGACGCTGGAGACGACCTTCGGGGGCGGGGTGAAAGCGGACGGCGGCACGTCGAACAAAATACGCGCGTCGGCGCGCCAGCCGGCCAGCACGGCGAGCCGCCCGTAGTCGGCGCGCTCGGCGGGCGTGGCGACGATGCGCAAGGCGACCTCGCGCTGGAACATGAGCGTCAGCCGGTCAAAGAATGGCGGCCACGGTTCGACCTCCAGCCAGCCGGTCAAGAGCCGCGTCCCGATGTTATAGGGGAGATTGGCGCAAATCCGGATCGGGCCGCCGCCGGCCCGCGCGATCAGCGTCTCCGGCTCGACCGTCACGGCGTCGGCGGCGATGACTTGGAGCCTTCCCGGCCAATGGGCGGCGATCTCGGCGAGCGCCGGCAGCGCGCGCTCGTCGCGCTCGATGGCGATCACTGTCTTTGCGCCTTCGGCGAGGAGCGCGCGGGTCAGGCCGCCGGGGCCGGGGCCGATCTCGATGACGGCCACGCCAGCGAGCGGACCAGCCGCGCGAGCGATTTTGCCGGTCAGGTTGAGGTCGAAAAGGAAATTCTGGCCGAGCGCCTTGCGGGCGTCGAGCCCGCAGCGCGCCACCACCTCGCGCAACGGCGGCAGCCCGTCCGCGGCGAGCGTCATTGCGTCAGCCGGTCGGCGAGCCTGAGCGCCGCCATCAGGCTCGCCGGATTGGCGACGCCGCGGCCCGCGATATCGAAGGCCGTGCCGTGATCGGGCGAAGTGCGCACGAACGGAAGGCCGAGGGTGACGTTAACGCCCTCGTCGAAAGCGAGAGTCTTCGCCGGGATGAGGCCCTGATCGTGATACATGGTTAACGCGACGTCATAGCGAGCGCGCGCGCCGGCGTGGAACATGGTGTCGGCCGGCAGCGGGCCGATGACGTCGATTCCCTCGGCGCGCAGGGCCCCGATCGCCGGCGCGATGATCGTGATCTCCTCGCGCCCCATAGCGCCGCCCTCGCCGGCGTGTGGGTTGAGCCCGGCGATAGCGAGGCGGGGCCGGGGGAGATGGAACCGCGCTCTGAGATCGCGATCGACAACTCGCCCCGTCTCTACGATCAGCTCGCGCGTGAGCGCCTTCGGCGCTTCCGACAGCGCGATATGGATGGTGACCGGCACGACCGCCAAGGCCTCCGACCAGATCATCATGACCGGGAAATGGCGGCCGCCCCAGGCGCCGGCGAGCTCGCCAAGATATTCGGTGTGGCCCGGAAAGCGAAAACCCGACTCGTAGAGCGTCGTCTTGGCGATCGGGTTGGTGACCACTGCGCGCGCCGTTCCGGCGCGCACCGCCAGGACCGCCCGCTCGATCGATTCGATCGTTGCGGCGGCGTTGGCGGCATTCGGGCGTCCGGGCTCGGCCGCGACCGCATTGTTTAGCGGAACAACAGGGAGACCCCGGTCGATCACGGAGGCCGCGCGCTCAAAGTCCGTCTCGACGATCGGGGTTGGCGAGCGGATCCGTCGGGCGACTTCGGCGAGATGAGCCGGGGCGGCAAGAACAAAAAAAGGCGGATCGCCGGCCGCGCGCAGGCGCCAGGCGGCGAGCGCCAGTTCGGGCCCGATCCCCGCCGGATCGCCCATCGTCATCGCGAGCGGCGGGCTTTCGACCATCATGACAAAGCTCCGGCCGGTCCTATCCCGTTACAGGCCGACATTCGCCCGGATATCGCCAAGCGTGCGCAGAACGAGCTGGAACATGAAAGTTTGATTGCGCGTCGCCGGAAGGTAGGTGAGCGGACCGCCGGCGTATTCTGCGAAAGCGGCTGGCGCGCTGACGCTTGCGGAATAGCGGAGGGTCAGGGTGGTGCACTCGTCCTTGTAACCGAGCCCGAACGAATAGCCTATGGGATAGAGGACCGGCGTCTCCTGGCCGGGGATGTCGTAATAATGGCGCGACATGTCGAGCACGAGCGATCCGTCGATCGACCATCGGTCCAGGAACTTGTAGGACGCGTTGCCCGTCAGGCCCTCGCGAGGATACTCCCATCCCAAGGCCGGCTGCGCGGCATAGAGCGCGTAGTCGAGGCTGCCTGTCACGCCGCCGATCGTCGCTTTGGCGATGGCGTCGAACCGGTCGAGCTGGAACGTCGCGCTGTCGAACTGCTGCTTGCTCAGGAGCGAAATTGGCGCTGAGGTCGGCTGGATCATCTCGCCGGCGACGAAGTTGGAGAACTTCTTGTCGAGGCCGGAGTCCATGCCGGTGTTGGCCATGTCGAAGAGCGTGTACGAATTCTGCCCTGCGACCTGGATCGATTCGCCGGCCACGACGTTGGCGTGCCCGCCGTTGGCGAAATTGGCCGTGTACTGCAGGCCGTAATTGAGCCGCGTGCCGCCCTCGATGCGATCGTAGCCCGAGAACTTGTTCCAGGCGAACAGGTTCGTGTCGTCGAACACGAGGCTCTGAGCGTCCTCGTTCGGCTGGATCCGGGGAATAACCTCGCTCGGACGGGCGATGAATTGCGCGATCGGCGTGATCGTCTGGGAGCCCCACGCGTTCGTCAGCGCGAAGGGATATTGCCATTCGAGCCCCAACCCGGCCATTCTGCGCGCGAACGCGCCCTGGTCGCCGCCGGAGAAGAACGCCGCCTGACTGGAATTGGCCACCGTGCTCGTTCCCAGCCCGCTCGCGTAAGTGATCGAGCCGTTTTCGTTGAGTTCCGTCGCCTCGCCGTCCAGGCGCGCAAACACGAACGGCTTCCAGACTTCCCCGATCCCGTCGATGTAGCTGCGCTGCCACGACGCCTGACCCGATGCGCGGGTGTAGTCGCCCGCGATGCTGCGCAGCATGCAGGCGCCAGGATAGTACGTGTTCACGTATTTGTCGCCGACCGCAGTCTCGCAGACGTTATAGAGATGGTAGGCGTTGTCGAAAGTCTGCAAACCGGTCGATTGAAACGCCGCGTTGGTCTGAGTGATGTTCGCGATGTTGACGTCGATCGTCGCCTCGCCGCCAAGCCCATAGGTTCGATCGGCCGGGACCGCGAAAACGCGGTTGTAGTCGAACACCGGGACGGCCTGCGGAAGCGTCCGGTTGTCGTCGTTCGACGTCGTACCCTCGAAGTGGTACGCGCTGAGGTCGAAGTAGCTGTGGTCGGCCTCTCCGCGCAGATAGATCGACGAGACGATGTCCTGGAAATAGTAGTTGGAAAAGTCGATGCCCTGCAGCTTGTAGTCGTTGGCAAAAAATTTGTCCGACAGCCAGGTGCCGTTCCAGCCGAACTGCCAGTCCTGATTGAGGAAAAAGTTGCCCTTCGTTTCGACGGACCCGCGCAACCGCTGGTCGCCGGCGCCGTAAGGGTAGGCGGGGAAGACGTTGGGCTGCTGTTCGTCGATGCCCGTCAACTTGATGCTGTACTGGCCGTTGGCCAGCCGCTGGCGCCAGTCGACCTCCCCGAGGAACCCCTGCTTGGACAGGTACGTCGGAATCAGCGTCAGATCGTAGTTCGGCGCGAGATTGATGAAATATGGGAAGCTCATCCCGTATCCCAGGTATCCTCCCGAAACAATCTGCGGCGCGAGCAACCCGGTCTGCTTGTTCACCGTCGAGTCCGGCGAGGAGAAGTACGGCATGTAAAAGACGGGCACGCCCCAGACGAGCATCTGGGCGCCTTCGTAGTAGACCGTATGGGTCTCCTGGTTCTCGATGATCTTCGTCGCGCGGACCTGCCAGAACGGCGGCCGCTCGGGATGATCTTTACAGGGCTCGCAGGCTGTATATGTGGCCCTCTCGAGGACGGTCACATCGCCATTCATGCGCTCGCCCCGCGGCGAGGTGAAGCGCGTCTTATCGGAGGTCAGCGCTTGGACGCTGTCGATGAAACCGTCGCGAAAGTTCTCGCTGAGCTCGAAACGGTTCCCATAGACGATGTCCCCGTGCTCGTCGGTCATCTTGGCGTGACCTTCGGCATAGACGCGTTTCGTGGCCCGGTTGTACACGACGCGGTCGGCCTGGAGGACGCGGCCCTGGTAGAATAACTGGACCGAACCCGACGCGGTCACGGTATCCTTGTCCTTATCGTAAATCAGCTCGTCGGCGTCGATAACAAGCTTGTCGGGGGGCTTGGTCGCGGCGGCCGCCGCCGGAGGCGCGGCCTGCGCAGCGTCAGCGGTCTCCGCCATCGAGAGCGCCAGAACCGCAAACGCAAACGCTACAGCGACCAAAGCGACGTGTCGAGCCCAGGAGAGCCGTCGCTGAGTTCGCTTAGGGGAGGAGCTGACGGCGCTACCCATCAACCGTCCTCTTGGTGCAGCAAAACATACACGCCAAACAAGCACCCAACGAGCCCCGGCGACCACCCCGCCGCGACCGCGCTCATGAAGCCGGCCTCGCCGAGATCGTTGATCACTTTCGTCGCGACATAAAGCACGAAGCCGGCGGCCACGCCACCGGAAACCATGATCTCGACGCCGCCCATTCGGAAGAATCTTAACGAAAAGCAAGCGGCCACGAGAACCATGGCCGCCAGCAGAACCGGACGGGCCAGAAGCTCTTGAAATTTCAACTGATACGCCGTTGGGTCGAGACCGGCCTTGGCCGTCTGGTTGGCAAGCCCAGGGAGGCTCCAGAACGACACGGTCTCCGGCGCCACGAACGCTTGGGCGACCTCCGACCGGTTCAAGCTGCTCGCGAGCAGGTAGGTCGAAACGGGTAAAGTCTCGAAACCCGGGGTGACCACCTTGGCGTCGTGCAGCGCCCAGTAACCGTCGTGCAGATCGGCGGAAGCGGCGTCGACCCGCTCGACGAAATTGCCCCGGTCGTCGAAGTTGAACACCTCGATGTCCTTGAGCCGGGTCCCGTCCTCCTCCTTGCCGCGCGCATGGACGATCGCCTGACCGTCGACGCTCTTCTGCCGAAGCCAAAGATCGCCCCAGGGATTTGATCGTCCGCCGAAGACGCTGTTTTCGATCTGGTCGCTTCTCTGCTTCATCCATGCCGAAGCGGGATTGTAGGCGACGACCGACACGACGCCGATCAGCACGATGACAGCGATCGGCGGCGCGAGAATCTGCCAGACCGAGACGCCCGCCGCGCGCGCCACCACCAATTCGAGTTTGCGGGACAGGTTGAGAAACGCGATCATCGATCCGAATAGCACGGCGAACGGAAGCGCCTGCTCCGCGACCGTCGGCGTCCGCAGGAAGGAGAGGGCCGCCATCAGCGTCGCGGTCGCCTTGGGCGCGTCGCCCGATCGGCGCAGCATCTCCACCAGATCGACGGCGTAGATCAGCGCTAAGACGAAACCGAAGGCCGCCAGGACCGTCCGCGCAAATCGGCTGGCGAGATAGAGCGACAGCGTCCGGCCGATCATGCCGGGCTCGCTGCGGCGCGGCGGAACGACGCCGGGAACAGCCGCCGGCGGAAGATCATGGCCAGCGCGCCAAGGCTGGCGGCGATCGGTATCGCCCAGACGAAGACCGCGGCAAACGGGACGCCGACGGTCAGGGTGGTCGCCGCGATGCCGAGCCCGCGAATGGCGACAAAGGCGAGAATGGCGCCGCCGATGGCGAGCCCTCTGCCCTGCCGCGTCGTCCGGGCCTCGCCCAACGCGGCGAAGGCGAGGAACCCGGCGACCAGCGCGTACAGCGGGCTTGCGAGACGGTCGAGCAGCTCGCTGCGGATGTGTCCCGCAATCGCAGGGTCGGCGCGGTCATCTGGACTCGGCGCCATCAATTCGGCAGTGCTCCGCTCCCGCGGACGCTTCACCGATGCGATCGCCTGAGAGAACTGGGAAAGGTCGATCGTGTAGTCGTCGAACGTCACCATCGCTGAATCGCCGGCCGCCTGCGGGCGGAGGAGGACGCCCTTGCTCAGCTGCAGGTAGCTTGCGCCGTTCTTTTCGATCGTCTTTCCGGCTTCCGCGATGTAGGTGGAGACATGGTCCGGGTCGCGCCGGTCCTGCATGAAGACGCCGCGCAACGCGCCGTCCGGCGTGCGCTCGCGATAATGAAAGACGAAGCCAAACGTCAGGTCGTTGAACGCGCCGGGACGGGCGAAATTCGAGATGAAGTCGGCGCGAACGAACGTCGTGAGGTTCTCGATCGCCCCGAAACTCCAGGGCAGGAGCTGCACGTAGATCGCGGCGACGGCGACGAACACGGCGGCCGACAGCGCCGTCATCGGGCGCAGAAGGCGGGCCGGCGAGACGCCGGCGGCCGCCATCACGACGAGCTCGCTGTCGCCGTTGAGCTTGTTCAGCGTGTAGAGAATGCCGGCGAACAGTGCGACTGGGGCGATGACGGCGATCAGCGACGGCAACGCGAGCCCGGTCATCATCAGAAAGATGAGAATCGTCTGTCCCTTGCTGGTCAAGAGATCGATCTGGCGCAGGGCCTGCGTGATCCAGATCACGCCGGTCAGCACGACGAGCCCGGTGATGAAGGCGGTCGCTGCAGTTCTCAGGACGTAGCGTTCAATTCGACTCATCGCCGCCGCTTCGTTGCGCGCGGGCCACGCGCCTCGTCGCTTGCCAGAAGCGCCTATTCCGGTCAGGCCGCCGATGCAAGGCGCGCCCAATGCCGGCGCCGGCAGAAGCCCGCCCGTTCCATGGCGGTCAATCGCGGCATCTTATTGACGGCCGCGGCAAACGGCCGATATCTCCGAACTTCGGGCTCCTTGCGCGCGGCAAGGAGCGATTCGCATCCGGACATGGGAACGCCTCGAGCATGAGCGCTGCCGTCAAGATTTCCTTTGGTTCGCTCACAGCGCCTAAAGGCAGCGCGCTGGTCGTTTTCGTCGGCGCCGACATGAAGCTCGCCGCTGCGGTCGCCGCTCAGACCGGCGATCTCGAGCCGCTCATCCGCGCCGCCGCAAAGGCCGCGAATTTCAAGGGCGCCCAGCGCACCGCCCTCGATATCCTCGCGCCGGCGGGCGTCGAGGCGTCGCGCCTCATCGTCGTCGGCGTCGCTCCCGGCAAGGACAACGCTCCGCTGGATTTTGTCATGCTTGGCGGGTTCGTCTTCGGCAAGGCGGCCGGCGCGCAGAAGGTCGACGTCGCCTTCGAGGGGCCGGCGGGACAGTGGGACGGCGCCGCGGCGGCCGATTTCGCCCTGGGCTTGAGGATGCGCGGCTACAAGTTCGACAAGTACAAGACGCGCAAGAAGGAGAACGACGAGGAGAACGGCGCCCCGCCGGAGTTCGTCGTCTGCTCGAGCCACGCCGCGGCGGCGCGCGCCGCCTCGCACGAACGCTTTGCTGTCGCCGAGGGCGTGGAACTCGCCCGCAACCTGGTGAACGAGCCGCCGAATGTACTGTTTCCGGCGGAGTTCGCGGACCGCGCCAAGGCGCTGGAAAAGCTGGGGGTCGAAGTCGCCGTCCTCGACGAAAAGGAGATGGCCAGGCTCGGCATGAACGCGCTCGTCAGCGTGGGGCGCGGCTCGGCCCGCGACAGCCGGCTCGTCACGATGCGCTGGAGCGGCGCGCGCGCCAAGCGCGGCAAGCCGGTGGTCGTGATCGGCAAGGGCGTGTGCTTCGATTCGGGCGGCATCTCGATCAAGCCGGCAGCGGGCATGGAGGACATGAAGGGCGACATGGGCGGCGCGGCCTGCGTGGTCGGCCTTCTCCATGCGCTCGCGAGCCGCAAGGCCAAGGCCAACGTCATCGGGGTCATCGGCCTCGTCGAGAACATGCCCGACGGCGACGCCATCCGCCCGGGCGACATCATCGCCAGCATGTCCGGGCAGACGATCGAGATCATCAACACCGACGCCGAGGGGCGGCTGGTGCTCTCCGACGCGCTCTGGTACGCGCAGGAGACCTTCAAGCCGCGTCTGATGATCGACCTCGCCACTCTGACCGGCGCGATCATGGTCGCGCTCGGGCACGAGTACGCCGGGCTCTTCTCCAACAACGACGAACTGGCGCAACACCTCGCCGCCGCGGGCGAGGCGACGGGGGAGAAGGTCTGGCGCATGCCGCTCGCGCAAGCCTACGACAAGCTGATCGACTCCAAGTTTGCCGACATGAAGAACACCGGCGGCCGGCACGGCGGGTCGATCACCGCGGCCCAGTTCCTGCAACGGTTTGTTAAGGATACGCCGTGGGCGCATATCGACGTGGCCGGCGTCGCCATGGGTTCGCCATCCTCGGACATCAATCCGTCGTGGGGTTCGGGCTGGGGCGTCAGGCTATTGAATCGTCTTATCGCCGACTCCTACGAGGACTAGGATCGCCGGGACGAGGGGCTGGGAGATCAGGATGCGGCTTCATGTGACGGTTGTGGCGCTCGCGTTCCTCGGATGGAGCGCGGGAGCGGAACCGGCGTGGGCGATCGCGAGCTGCGACGCCTTCACCCAGGCCCTCAGGATGGGCGCGAGCGACATGGGCGTCGAGTTCTCGCGCGCGATCGTCGTCTCCCGGACCCGGTCGGACGCCAATGTCTACGACATGACGACCAAGGTGGACGTCGACGCCACGCTCAGCTGCCGCGGCGACGAATTCGTCCGGTTCGAGGCGCGCGTCAGCGAACCATCCAACGCGCGCACGTCGACCAATTTCGAACGCTTCCAGTCCGTCGCGCTGAAGGCCGCGCTCGGCTGGGATGCGTCGAAAAGCCGCGGCGTGCTCAAGGGCATGAGCGCGGACGCGCACGAGTTCCTCAACGCCTCCCGGGAGCGCGGGGACGTCTACGTCGCCGGCAAGACCGAGGAGCACGAGCCGGGCAACGTCTCGCTCGGCCTGATGGCGACCGATTCCGACCGCACCTTCGTGATCGTCGGTCCGGCGGGCGAATAGGGCCCCGGGGCGCCGATGGGCGAGTTCCGCTTCCATCATCTCGAGCGCCGTCGGGCCGACCAGGCCTTGCCCGAGCTTCTGGCGCGCATGGTCGCGGAGGGCAGGCGGATCGTTGTGCGGGCGCCGTCGGCCGAGGTCGTCGAGGCGCTCAACGACCGTCTGTGGACCTTTGACGACGCGAGCTTTCTGCCCCACGGCGCGGCCGGGGACGGCGATCCCATGACCCAGCCGGTTTTCCTCACGGACAAGGTCGAAAACCCCAACCGGGCGACCGCGCTGGTGATTCTGGCGGGCGCCGAGACGGGCGCGGACGACGCCGCCTTCGACCTCGCGATCCGGCTGTTCGACGGCCGCAACGAGGACGCGATTGGCGAGGCGCGGCGCGAATGGAAGCGCCTCAAAGAACAAGGTTTTGCCCTCAGCTACTGGCGCGAGGGCGAGGACGGGGCTTGGGAGAAGGCGCGCTGAGTGCGTTCGGCGCCGTCCGGCAGGCGTTCGGGCCGCATTCGGCATGCGTTCGACCCGCTTTCGGACCCCGAAACGAGCCCCTTATTCACCCGTGAATTGAGCGATTTCAAGGATTTGCGGCGGCCTTTGGCGAAAAGTTTCGGGCCCGGGCTTTGGTCCGCCAAAAAAACAGTTTCGTAATAATCTTTCTCATGCTTGCGCCTTCGGTTCCAGCACCGCTCCGACTTCGTGAACTCTAGCACGGACTGCGGTTTTTCCGAAGACCTTGCAGCGGGCGCGCGAGGCGCTCACGGGTGGGGACCGCGGGCGAGCGCTTCGCCGATCTCTGCCTGCGTCGCAGCCGTCGGCATGGAGGCGGTTTCCTCAACCTGCAGCCGCTTGTCGTGAAAACCAAACTGCCGCACGACGATATGCGAATAGCAGCAATGCGCCTCGCCCGGCAGGTAGACGGCGTTCCTGACCCACAACTTCCCGTTCACGAATTCAGCGAACATCCTGTCCCCATCGCGCCCTTCGGGCTTGATCGGGTCGAGCGCGGTCGTCAGCGCTCCGTTCCCGCCAAATCCGACCGTCACGACCGCAAGGCTGTCCGGGCCGCCATTTGTCCCGTCGAAATGATAGGTGAGCCCAACCCATTGGCGATCGACCTCGCCTTGCACGATCGGATTGGGACAACCTTGAGGGCCGCCGAAAACGCCGCAAGGGACGTTCGCAGACGCCTCTGCTCGGCAAGCGAGGAACAACGCGGACCCAGCCAGAATCCGCATCGGAAGCCTTTTACCGAGCAATTCCTCACTCCTTACGGGGATTCAGACCGAGCGGCCAGCGCGCGCTCTATCCGCGACAGCAGCCGTTCCAAGACGTCGAGGTTCATCGCAACAGACACGTTTGGCTGACCGTCGAGCGCCGTCAAAAACGCCAGAACGGCCGTTTCACCCTCGATCAGGATATCGCCGCTTCTGGCGTGGAAAAGTTGCTGGTGTTCCATGGGGCGCGCCTCCTATGCCGCCATTCCTGCCGCTTGCAGTTTTGCCCAAAAATCCCGCGTTTTCAACGAGTCCAGAGTTCTCGGTGATTTGGCTGGCGACTGCCAAAGAGCGCCCCCCCTCCACCATGCTTCGCATAGTCCCCCTCCCCCGCGCTGACGCGCGGGGGAGGAAAAGGCGCCGACGCCTCTCCTCCCCCATGAAGCGAAAGCGGAATGGGGGAGGGGGACCGCGCGAAGCGCGGTGGAGGGGGTGCGCCGCGCGCGGTGGCGGGGGCGGCACCGCGCAAAAACCGCAACCGATACCTCAAGCCTCGTCCAACGCAATCAAATCCTCGCGGCGGAAGGCGATCTCGACCGTCTCGCCCGGCTGCGGCAGGGCGAGGCCTGCGGCGTTGAAAACGTCGACCAGCAGGGGTTTGCCGTCGAGCCGGACTCTTAGGCGCGCCACGGCGCCGAGGAAGCTCATGTCCTCGACCACGACGGCGAGAGCGTTTGCGCCGTCGCCCGTCCGGCCGAACCTCAGCGCCTCGGGCCGAAGCGCCAGCGTGCGCGCCTCGCCGGCCTTGGCGTCCTCGATCGGGGCGGACGCGAACAGAATCGCGTCCCCGACGCGGATGGCGCCTTCGGCAGGGTCGGCGATAATCCCCTCGAGCGTGTTGAGCGTGCCGACGAACGAGGCGACGAACCGGGTTTTGGGGCGGTTGTAGATGTCGGAGGGGGTTCCGACCTGCTCGATCGCCCCGTCGTTCATCACCACGACGCGGTCGGAGATCGAGAGCGCCTCCTCCTGGTCGTGGGTGACGAAGATCGTGGTGACGCCGACCTTGCGCTGCAGGGCGCGGATTTCTTCCCGAAGGCTCACGCGGATGCGCGCGTCGAGCGCCGAGAGCGGCTCGTCGGGCAGCAGGATCTGCGGATTGGGCGCGAGCGCGCGGGCGAGCGACACGCGCTGCTGCTGGCCGCCCGACAACTGGTGCGGATAGCGGCGCGCGAGGTCGGGCAGCTTGATCAGCGCCAGCATTTCTGTGACCCGGGCGGCGATCTCGGCCTTGGGTTTCCCGGCGACCTTGAGGCCGAAGCCGATGTTGCGCTCGACGGTCATGTTGGGGAACAGCGCATAGGCCTGAACCTAGAAACGGCAGTTTGGTTTTGGCGTGAGGGCGAGAATCGCGCATTCTCAAGGGCATGAAGCGCGACTCTTCGTCTCCTTGGGCTCACCGGCCGGGTGAGCAATCTGTGGTTGTGG
>Ga0074045_10002086_pt1 | contig 18786 bp, 20 predicted proteins | sample BogForMeECP23OM2_FD_94442 | JGI IMG/M metagenome (GOLD analysis project Ga0074045, IMG submission 94442) | Bog forest soil microbial communities from Calvert Island, British Columbia, Canada - Bog Forest MetaG ECP23OM2 | ecosystem: Environmental > Terrestrial > Soil > Wetlands ...
CGAAACAACGGTTCGAGAACCGCCCACTGGGCGTCGGTAAGGTCCATGTTCTTGATTTACGCTCTTTGCCATAAGTTTCAACCACTCAGCGGCTTGAATGTGTTTATGAGATAACTTCTAGTGTCTGTTCGCAAGGCGACTTTCAATCTCGTTGGGATCGATAGTAGCTAGTTGTATGGTGAGCGATTCCGGTCGTGCTGGGTAACGCCTCATTTTCTGAGCATGGTGAAGGGCCAACGCAAGAATCGCGCACTACAAGCGCAAAGTCCTGATTGACCCTACTTAAAACTGCCCCATTACCAGGTCGCAATCGAATTTGCACATTGGAGAGATGAGTTCTAGACTGTGGAAATGGGGAGATTCATGAAGAAGACAGCATTTCTTGCGGTACTTCTGTTTGCCTGGCCGTTGTGGGCGCAGAACCCTCCGGCGGGGAATCCACCGGCGACGAATCCTCCGGCGCAAACACCGCCGGCACAGAACCCGCCGAAGCTGGAACAGCCGCCGATGGCGGCGCCGGAGCCTGAGGAAGAAAAGAAACCCGCGCCTGCAAAAAAGCCGGACATGCCAGCGGCGACCACGACGCCCGGAGCCACGAAGGTGACGGGGCCGGCCGCGGCAGCCGCTAAGCCGACTTCCGGAGAAGGCAAGGTGGTGGAAGAAATCATTGCGCGTGTAAACAACGAGATCATCACGAGTTCCGAACTGGACAAAGCCCGCACGAGCGCGGAAGAGGACGCGCGGCACGATTGCGCCGGGAAGTGCACGCCGGAGCAGTTGCAAGCGGCCATCGAGGAGCGCCAGAAGAGCGCCCTGCGAGACCTGATCGACCAGTCCTTGCTGGAGCAGCGCGGCAAGGATTTGGCCATCAGCGTGGAGACGGACGTGGTGAAGCAACTCGACCAGATCCGTATCGAAAACAACATGAAGGACATGGATCAACTGGAAAAGGCCGTGAGTGGCCAGGGATTGGACTGGGAAGATTTCAAGAACAATATCCGGAACAAAATATTGACTCAGCAGGTGATCTCCCGCGAAGTTGGTTCGCACATTACCATCGGAGACGACGAAGCGCTGAAGCTTTACAACGAGCACAAGGACGAATTCGTGAGGCCGGAGGAGGTGGCGCTGCGGGCTATCGAGGTTTCCACGGAAGGGAAGACGGAGGTGGAGATCCCGGAGTTGAAGAAAAAGGCGGAATCCTACCTCAAACGAATCGACGACGGCGAGGATTTCAGCGTTCTCGCGAAGCGCTTCTCCGATGGCAAGACCGCGCAGCAAGGGGGCTACCTTGGAGTCTACAAGCGCGGGGAACTCGCGAAGGAACTCGAAGACAAAGTCTTCGCGATGAAGAAGAACGAGTTGACCGGCGTGATTGAGACCAAGCAGGGCTTCCTGATTCTGCAGGTGATCGAGCACTACACGGAAGGCGTGCAGCCGTACGATAAGGTCGAAAGTGACCTCAAGGAACACATCTACAGCGAGCGCATGGAGCCGGCCCTGCGCGAGTATCTGAAAACGTTGCGCGAAGAGAGCTACGTGGTGATCAAACCGGGATACCAGGAAATGGCCGGCGGAGGCAACTCCGAAATCGAAGAAGTGAGCGCCACGCCAGAATCCACGAAATCGAAGAAGCACCACAAGAAGTACCTGCTGTTCGGCAAGACCAGCGGCTCAAAATGACAAAAAACACCATGGTGCGCGATCTGACCGCGGACCAGAACATCACGGGATTCTTTTTGGTGCATGAGAAAGAGGTGCGCAACACCTCGTCGGGCAAGCCCTATCTGCGCATGGAACTCGGCGACAGCAGCGGCACGGTGGAAGCCCGAATGTGGGATCAGTTCGAGACCTCCGCGAAGGATGTCCACCGCGACGACTTTGTGAAGGTCAGCGCCCGCGTGGAGATCTACCGCAACAAGCCGCAGCTCTCTCTGCTGCAGTTCCGTGTGGCCAAGCCGGAAGAGATCAACCTGGCCGATTTTCTGCCGCACACCGCGTATAGCGTGGAGGAGCTTTTCAAGGAAGTGCTGGCCCACGCGGAGGGGATGAAGAATCCCTGGCTGAAGAAGCTCGTCTTGCAGGTGCTGAGCGACCCGCAGATTGCGGCGCGGTACAAGCGCGCGCCCGCGGCGAAAGTGATGCACCACGCGTATCTCGGAGGATTGCTGGAGCATGTGGCCGGGTTGTGCGGGCTGGCGAAGCAGATTGCGGCGCACTATCCGGAACTCGATGTGGATCTGCTGCTGACGGCGGCGATGCTGCACGACGTGGGCAAGCTGGATGAGTTGTGCTACGAGCGGGCAGTGAGCTACACGACCGAAGGGCAATTGCTGGGGCACATCGTGATGGAACTGGAAACGGTGAGCCAGGCGATGGAGAAGATCGAAGGATTCCCGGCGAACTTGAAGACCGTGGTGCAGCACATCCTGATTAGTCATCACGGGCAGTATGAATTTGGATCGCCGAAATTGCCGATGATTCGCGAGGCGCTGGTGTTTCATTATTTGGATGACATGGATTCCAAGCTGGCGGCGGTGCGGGCGGCGCTGGCCAGCGATTCCGGGGAGCCGGAATGGTCGGCATATAGTGGCGCGCTGGGAAGAAAGTTTTTGCGGCTGGAAGAGTTTTTGAAAGAGAAAAGCGAGACCGGTAAACCAGCTAACACTTGAAATGTTGGGGCGCGAGGGGTTAGAGCAGACGGAGGGGTGTGCCCGGCACTTGGGTCACCGGACGCTGATCGGGGGATCGACGTTCCCAGAGGGCAATCAAGACCCAGGCACAGACTACGTGTCTGAGGCACACGGCATGGACAGTGGAATTTGTAGAAGGGAGAGAAACCCAAGACCCAGGTAGAAAACCGAACCTGGAGCACCCAAACCCAAGACCCGGGCACTGGCCCCGTGTCTGGAACACGCGCCTCACATAACCGGTTCCTCATATCTGATCGCTGATATCTGATATCCCATTTCCAGTCTGCTAAACTAGCCCTGTTGGCAATGCCCATGATTCCATCCGAATACAAAATACGCGATCTGACGATACAGCCGGCGACGGTGTTGGCGCCCATGGCGGGCGTCACGGACACGCTGTTTCGGCGTGTAATTCGCGGGCTGGGCGGCTGTGGGCTGCTGATGACGGAGTTCACCAGCTCCGAGGGAATCACGCGGAGCGCGAAGAAGACGCTGCGCTACCTCTTTTACGAAGAAGATGAGCACCCCATCGCGGCGCAATTGTTTGGCGCGAATCCCGAAGTGATGGCCAATGCGGCGCGCCTGGTGGAAGAGTTGGGTTACGACGCCGTGGACATCAACCTGGGCTGCCCGGCGAAGAAAGTGGTGCAGTGCGGCGGCTCCGGACTTTTGCGCGACTTGCCGCTGCTGGAACAAATTTTCCGCAAGGTCCGCGGGGCAGTGAAGATTCCGCTGACCATCAAGCTACGGGCGGGCTGGGACGAAAATTCCATTGTGGCGCTGGACGTGGTGAAAATGGCCGAGCAGGTTGGCATCGAAGCGGCCGCGATTCACCCGCGCACGCGCATCCAGGGCTACGCGGGCAAAGCGGATTGGAGCTTGATTGCGGCGGTGAAGCAGGCGGTGAAAATTCCGGTGATCGGGAACGGCGATATTCACTGCCCGGAGGACGCGGCGCGCATGGTGGCGGAAACGGGCTGCGACGCGGTGATGATCGGGCGGGCGGCGGCGACGAATCCCTGGATTTTCGCGCAAATGAAAGAATTCCTGGAAACGGGCAGCTACCATGTGCCCACGGAGCAGGACCGTCACGGTTTACTTTCTGGCTACTACAGGCAAATTTCTAACGCCAACCAGCCCGATGCCGTGGGAAAAATGAAGCAGTTCGCTTGCTGGTTCACTCATGGCGTGGGGAACGGCAGCGAACTGAGACGCATTGTGCACTCGGCACGCACGCCCGCGGAAATCGTGGAGAATGTGGAGCGCTTCTTCGAGCGAAAAGCGGCCTATGGGGGGAGCCCAGCCCATGAGCCAGATCAGCGAGAGAACCGCCAGACAGAGGTCCGAACGTAGAATATCGGTGCATTTGCACTTGCGCGTGAGAGGCCGCGACACGCGTGGATTTGCCTTCGAGGAAGATACCTCCAGCGAAAATTTGTGCCGCAGCGGAGCAGCGTTTCGCACGCGCTTCGACTTAGCCATCGGCTCGAATCTGGAGATCCGTATCCCCATGCAGGGGTATCCTTCCCGCCGTTCTGAAAACGATTTTGAGACGCAGGGGCGCGTGGTGCATGTGAGCGAATCGGAGCCGGATGGGGAGAGGTTGGTGGGTGTGCAGTTTGTGGGGCCGAGATTCCAGAGGGTGTTCCGGTCGGAATCGGCGGCGTAGCACGTTTACTCCGGAAAATCTGCGGCAATAGGTGTCGTTTCCTTGCTCAAACGGAAGAAAGAGATTAATGTGCTGGACAAAAGGGTGAGACCACTATTGCAGACAGTCGGCGTCATTCTTCTACTCGCCGCCATAGCAGATCTCGCTACGGGCGCACCAGCATCGGATATCCTCACGAAGAAATTGGACTTCCCATCGCCTGTTCAATGGAAAGTCGGAGAAATTGAGGTCTCGCTCATCGGCGTCAGCTGGGGTCCCGCTAATTCGCCAGAGATGATTTCCAAAGGGCCGCATGACATCCGTGTGCAGAAGCCCGAGTTCTACGCTGATCGTCCCTACGTGCTTGCGCTCAATTTCCAAGCAAAGGTGCCGAACGTGCTTTCTGCCTCCGTATCGTATGCATCGAGTGGGTTGGGCCGGATCAAGAATGTGAATGGGGACATCGAAGCGCCGGTGCAACTAACGGCGTCGGGCTTTGTGCCATATTCAGGTTCGCCCGGCGTTTATGATATTCACTTCAATCGCAACAGCACGACAGAGTATTGGGATTTTTTCCCCGCTTCGCCTGATCAAAAAGAATTCTTATTTGAAGTATTCTCCCCCGGCTCGAGTTTTAGGGCTCGCCAGGGGACCGCGAAGCTTTCATTCAAGATCATCCGCAAAGACGATGACTTCATCATAGTAAACAGCTCTCCTGGTGCGGAAGGGTTGTGCCTTACGTTCGACAAGAAGTTTGAAGGTACCGTGGGAGCGCATGCCAGCGTCAAATTGCAATTGACGCGCCAAAACACAACCCTTTCAGGCACGGAGCAATACCTGCGAATCGGAACCACGTTGTGGCTACAGGGTACAGCCGATTCCCTGGGCAATGTGGTCCTGGAAGAACGTTATCCAAAAGATGTTGTGACCGGTATTTTCAAGGGATCATTCTCTCAAGGTTGCCGCGTGATCTCGGGCCACTTTTCCAAGCCGGACGGCTCCAGGCTGCAGCCCTTTGAATTCCGCGAGGCGGGAACATCTGATCAGCCAGCCCAAGATCCACCGGCCTCTAAACCATAGTCGATTAACTCCTGCTCTGGCTCTCGCGCATGTGGGTTGAGATTCGCGCGAACTACGAAGGAGTGCACCAGGTCAAACAGTTTGCCGCGGCGAGAATCTTCCTGGAGCTTGCTGGCTTCACGGGCCAGGCAGGCGACCCCGGTCGGAAAGACTATGCTCAGTTTTCCGGCGCTGGTTTCTTCCAGTTGAGCTCTTCCTGGGCGGTGAGCCAGGAATCAAGGAAGTCTTTGGCCTTTCCAGCGAAGTCCTGCAGGGCGATGCCCGCCAGACCTTCGGAGTTGACCCAGGCCACTTGACCTTTCACAGTGATGTTGATGCCCAGGGGCAGATCAAAGCTGATTTCAACGATGGCGGATCGCTTCAGGGGGCTGACCGTGTGGACTGCCATGCCGGCTTCGCTGAGGTTGGTAATACGGGCGCGCTGCTTCACATCATCGACATTCAAGACTACAGGCAGGTTCACGGCATGGCGGAAGTAGCGGCGGCGCTCGCGCACGAGTAGTTCTTTGGCGATGGTGATGTGGAGCATGACCGCGTCCACACAGAGGGGCTTGCGGAGCAGAAAGTTTGCGCCTGCGTTTAGAGTCATGGTGTACTCCTTGGAGTTTCTGCCGCAGGCAAAGATGACCACTTTACTGTTGGAGGAACCCTTGCGGATGGACTCGATCAGCGCGATCGCCCCGGGGATCTCCATATCAACGAAGATGCCGTCAATCTTGCGCCGGTTCAGGTATTCACGCGCGGGCTCGGCCGCCGGGAGCAGCATGAATTTGCCGCCGTATGCTTTGACGCCGGAGGACACGGCCTGCATAGTGGCATAGTCACTGGAAACGAGTACGAATTGAATCTCAACGGGTAGGGATAGGGACATGGCAATGAAAAACTCTCCGGTGGCGAAACGAAAAGCCAAAGTAACCTGAAGGTTTCTAACAATATAGTCAGGTATCGGCGCAGAGTCGAATCATTTCCGCAAATAAGTTCCAGTGTTTATTACAAGTGTTTCTTTTGCCGAGTTCCGGCCCACTTGAGAAAAGGCAGAAACACCTGTGCGCGGCGGGACGACAAGCTTGGAAATGGATGACTGCGAGAGTGGAAGAGTGTAAAAGTCACGAGGATTCGGGAGAGGTGTCGTCGAGGAGCTGCCGGTAGGCGTCGCGGCGGGTGATGCCGCGCTCCTTGGCGGCGAGCTTGAGGGCTTCTTTGCGGTCGAGTTTGGCCTGGTGGATGAGTTCTTCGACGCGGGCGGCAAGGGACTGCGAAGTGTCGACGTGCGCGCCCGGCACGGCGGGTTCAGGCGGACCGATCAGCAGGGTGATTTCACCCTTGGGGGGATGATCGCCAAGGGTTTGCACCAGATCAAAGAGCTTGCCGCGCCGGAATTCCTCGTGGAGCTTGGTTACTTCGCGTGCCAGGCAGGCGGGCCGATTGCCAAGAATGGCCAGGGCATCGGCGACGGTATCGGCGATGCGGTGCGGTGCTTCGTAGAAGATCATGGTGCGCTCTTCGATGCGCAGACGCTCCAGAGCGCGGCGGCGTTCGCCACTGCGCGCGGGAAGAAATCCTACAAAAAGAAATTCCTCGCTGGGCAGCCCAGAGGCGGAAAGCGCGGTCAGCAGCGCCGCCGGGCCGGGGATGGGCACGACGGGGATGTGATGGCGAATGGCGAGAGTGACAAGCCGATGGCCGGGATCGGAAACCAGCGGCATGCCGGCATCGCTGACCAGCGCGATGCAGGCGCCGTTTTCCATGGCCAGAACAAGTTCGGGAGCGCGGGTCATCTCGTTGTGTTCGTGATAGCTGATCAGCGGTTTGCGAATGTCGTAGTGATTCAGAAGCTTCAGCGAGTGGCGCGTATCCTCGCAGGCGATCTGGTCCACTTCCTTCAGGATGCGCAGCGCGCGGAGGGTGATGTCCTCTAAGTTGCCGATGGGTGTGGCCACCAGGTAAAGGCAACCTTGGCGCGAGGCATCGGGATGAGCGTTTTCGGTCATGGGATGTGCTTCAAGAGTCTAGCACGCCGGGCGAAGGGCTCTGGGGCGCGTGGTATAATGCGCGGTTTGCAATACTCGTAGGAGGTTAGGCTGTGCCACTGTACGAATATCAGTGCACCAGGTGCAAGCGGCGTACGGAGAAGATCGAGAATGTCGCCGGACCTCATTTGAAGAAATGCCCGCACTGCGGCGCGAAGGTGGAGCGGCTGCAGTCGGCCCCGGCCATCCAGTTCAAGGGATCGGGATGGTATGTGACGGACTACGCAGGGAAAAGCGGCGGCAAAGAGCCGCCTGCGGAGAAGACAGAAAAGTCGGAGAAGACGGAATCGAAAGAAGCGCCGAAGGAAACGGGCGCGAAAGAAACCCAAGAGAGTAAGGAAAAGAAGACTGACAAGAAAAAGAACTGAGGGGCGGAGAGAGGCTAGCCCGTCTTCAGTCTGCTGGGCATCGGAAAACTCAAGACCTACCCTCGCAATCCGAGGGTTAACATACCATCTCCCAGGGAAGGCAAAGCGTGAATTCAGCGTAAGAGAATCGGCTGTTTTCAGATCGAGTTCAGTTGCGTGAAAAGGAAAGACAAGATGAGCACATCTTATCAACCTGGCAGGAAGGGGTCTGGTGGCTATGTGCGGTTCCTGGTTCTTCTGAGTTTAGTGTACCTGGTGTCATCAGGAGCTGTTGCTGGACAGGCCCCGCAAAGCGCTAGTCCCCCCGATGCCCTACATCAACTGAACGACTCCATCGAGGCATTGGTTCAACGTGTCTCTCCAAGCGTCGTGCAAATCCTGGTGACAGGGTACGGCTCGACCGAGGACGTTGACCGGGGGCAGACCAGCACTCTTATCGGGCGACGGCGAGCCATCGGGTCGGGCGTGATCGTGGATCCGGACGGCTACATCGTGACCAACGCGCACGTCGTGAACGGGGCAGAGAAGATCGAGGTGATCGTACCACCGCGACTCGGGCGCCCTGCGACTCTCGATGTGGAGCAGGATACTCAGGGAAAGATCTATCAAGCGCATATCGTGGGAGTCGCACGAGAGGTTGATCTCGCTGTAATCAAGATTGAGGCGCGCGCGTTGCCGGCTTTGTCTATCCGCGGCTCTATGCATCCCGTCAAGCAGGGCGAAATGGTCTTTGCTTTCGGAAGCCCCGAGGGCTTGCGTAACACGGTGACGATGGGCGTGGTCAGCGCGGTCGCGCGGCAACCCGATCCGGACAGTGCGCTAGTCTACGTGCAAACCGACACGCCGATAAATCCAGGCAACAGCGGCGGTCCGCTCGTGAACGCGGATGGGGAACTCGTCGGAATCAACACGTTCATTCTGTCCACATCGGGCGGCAATCAAGGACTGGGCTTCGCTATTCCGGCCGGGGTCGTGGCTTCCGCCTATCCGCAGTTGTTGAAGTATGGTCACATCCACCAACCCACGATTGGTGCCCTCTTGCAAACCGTCACCCCGGAACTGGCGGGCGGATTACGTTTGGAAAGAGACTTTGGAGTCATCGTGTCGGACATCACGCCGGGCGGTCCGGCGGAGACCGCAGGCCTGAGAATCCAAGACGTCATCCTCAGCGTGGACGGCTTCCCCACGGGAAGCCTCCCACTATTTGCTCATAGCCTCACTCTCCACAAGAGTGGAGAACATGCGAAGCTCGAGGTCCAGCGCGGACCGGACCGCGTCCAATTGGACATCCCTCTGCAGGAGCGGCCGCACAAAGAGGACAGTTTGGCGGATCTCGCCGACCCCGTAAAAAATCTTGTCAGGCCACTGGGCATTCTCGGCATCGAGTTGACTCTAGACCTGGCGCAATCATTGCCGGATTTGCGCATCCCCACTGGCGTCATCGTCGCTGCAAGGACTTTGGGGTCGCGGACCGGCGAGGTTCCCCTGCAAACGGGAGACGTCATCCACGGCATGAACGGAGCACCCATTACGACCTTGGACGGATTACGTGAAGCCTTGGCGAAGCAGAAGCCGGGTGACGCCACCGCTCTTCAGATCGAACGCTACGGGCAGCTCATCTACGTCGCGTTTTCACGCTAGCCCGGAACTATGGAGCTCCTGTGCAGTTTGGCCTTTCATGATGCAGGCTTTTTGATCTTGGTACTTGCCCTTAGAGTTTCAGGGTTTTGAGGTAGTCGCGGAAGGCGGGGCCGAATTCTTCGTTGAGCAGAGCGATCTCGACGGTGGCTTTCAGGAAGCCGAGTTTATCGCCCGCATCGTAGGATATTCCTTCGTAGATATAAGCCCACAAGCCTTGCTCTTTGGCGAGCAAGCGCAATCCGTCGGTGAGCTGGATTTCGCCGCCGGCGCCGGGCTTGGTGCGCTCCAGACAATCGAAGATGGCGGGCGGGAGAACATAACGCCCGGTGATGGCGAGATTCGAAGGCGCTTTTTCGGTTGTAGGCTTTTCAACGAGATCGCGAATGCGCAGCAAGCGTTCGCCGAACGGCGCGATGGGCGCGGGTTCGCCGTCAACGATTCCGTAGAGATGGGTTTTCTCGCGGGGCACTTCTTCAACCGCGATGGCGCCAGTGCCGGTGGCTTCGTAGACGTCAATGAGTTGTTTGGTGGCGGGATTTTTGCCGGGGATAAGAACGTCGCCGAGGAGAACGGCGAAAGGCTCATCGCCCACCAGATCCTTGGCGACCAGCACGGCGTGGCCCAGGCCGAGGGGTTCCTTCTGCCGGGTGTAGCTGACCTGGACCATATTGGAGATGCGGCGAACGAGTTCGGCCTGAGCGTGCCTGCCCTTTTGTTCGAGATATTGTTCGAGGACGGGCGCGCTATCGAAGTGATCTTCGATGGAGTTCTTGCCCTTGCCCGTGACGATGATGATGTGCTCGATGCCGGAGGCCACACATTCTTCGGCGACGTATTGGATTTGCGGCTTGTCCACGACTGCGAGCATTTCCTTGGGCTGGGCTTTGGTGGCGGGAAGGAATCGCGTGCCGAGTCCCGCGGCGGGTAAAACGGCCTTGCGAACTTTTTGCTGGCGGGCGGAAGTCGGCTGAGACTGCTGGGCGTCTTGCATCATAGGTGGATTGAAAAGTGCGCTCGAAAAATGATTTGGAATACAAACTCACAGTAGACGCGGGGCGGGAGCTTTGTCAATCCAAGGGATGGTGGGTGTGGGCATGGAACGCAAGGTCCCAGGCGTGGATTTTGCGCGCAGTGTTCAGGGCTGCTTGTAGATGGGGACAAGGAAGTAGGCTTCGTAGGAGATGGCGTGAGAGCGGCCGCGGGCCTCGATCTCCCAGTAGGTGGGTGGGTTGTAGCAAAGTGTGGTGGTGCGCTGGTCGGGGGGAAGGGGGAACTCGACGGGAATGTCGCCTCCGGCGAGGCCAGTGATCTGGTCGCGGGTGAGCGTGTGGGCGTCTTTGTAGAGCTCGTAGCAGACCACGCTGGTTTGGCGATTCTTGCCGCTGCCGGTGGTGACGTATTTTTCCTGGACGCAACGCAGCGTGAAAGTTAGTTCATCAAGGTCAGAGACATGCTGCGGTGCGCGCAAGCGGGCGCGGAGCGTGCCGCCGAGGAAGTAAGGAAACTGGTCGTAGCTCAAGAAACTGTTGCCATAGCGGAGCAGGTCCGCAAGCATTTTTGCCCAGCGGTACCAGAAAATCAGGCCGAGGAGAGCGAACAAACTGGCGCCAACAAGGAACACGCGCGCCATGCCGGGCCCGTGCAAGCCAATCCAAAAGAAAGGCACGAGAAACGCCGACCAAGCCAGGGCCGCGATTAGGCGGCCGACCATGTTACGAAACGCGGAGAACGCGAAGCCTTCGCTGTGCCAGTGGTAATCGGAATGCCACGGCTGACTAGGGAATTGCGCTGCTTCGCGATCGTGCGCCGCTTGACGGATCAGGCCGGCCACGCCGTGCGCGACTAGAAACAGCCCGGGCAAGCCGAAAATCGCGCCGATAAGGCTCTGCATCCATAATGGTGCGTGCTTGCCGTGAACCGGGAAGAGATCGAAAGCGGAGGCTACCATGAACAGGCCGGGGAGGAGGAAGGGAAGCCCGAAAAGAATGGACTTCCAACCGTCGATGGGCACGCTGCTTTGCGTAGGATGGTTGAGAAGCACAGGCGGAAGGCCTTGGCCACCGCCGAAGAAGCGGTCAGTGCTCGTCTCGTTGCTGGCGATGGCGATGGGCATGCGTAGTCCTTATGAATCAAGTTCCACTGTGGCGGGAGCGCAGGCGTAGCGCAATAGGACTGCGCGAAAGAGGAAATAGCGAGAAAGAAGGGCCAATCTGGCGGACTGCGACAGTGGCGCGGAACCGACGTGATCGTGTTGGGTTATTGCCACGATCCCTCCACTGCGCGGCCCGACGCGCCACAATTCGGCGCGGAAGAGAAAATCGGGCCGCTCCGGTCGGGATGACACTTAGCGGTAATGCCGTGTGTTAGCATGAAAATTGGGTGGGCGAATGTGGCGGGGCGAATGGACGTGAGGTTGTGACAGACGCAGCGAAAGACAGCGTGGAAGACGGAGCGAGAGACGGAGTGAAGATACTGGGAATCGAGTCGTCGTGCGACGAGACGGCGGCGGCGGTGGTGTTGAACGGGCGAAAGATCCTGTCGAGCGTGGTGGCTTCGCAGATTGACATTCACTTGAAATATGGCGGCGTGGTGCCGGAACTGGCTTCGCGCGAACACCTGCGACAGATTGTGCCTGTGGTGCGCGAGGCGATGGCACAGGCTGGGCTGCGGCTCGAGGAACTCGACGCGATTGGGGTGACACAGGGACCCGGGCTGGTGGGATCGCTGCTGGTGGGGATTACGTACGGTAAGACGCTCGCAACGGCGCTGGGAAAGCCGCTGGTGGCGGTGAATCACCTGGATGGGCACGTGCACGCAGCTTTTCTGGAGGCTTACCGGAACGAGAAGATGCCGAGATTGCCGGCGGTGTGCTTGATAGTTTCCGGCGGGCACACAGTGTTGTATGAAGTGAAGAGCGGAGCGGGATGCGAAGAGGGTGGCGCCTTCGCGTATCGCAAACTGGGGCAGACGCGCGACGATGCTGCGGGGGAAGCATACGACAAGGTGGCGAAGTTGCTCGGGCTTGGATATCCCGGCGGACCGATCCTGGATCGGCTCGCGGCGGCGGCAGGCAACGCCAGGGCGCCAGTCAGGTTTGGGCCGACCAAGACGCGCGGGAATATGCTGGACTTCAGCTTCAGCGGGCTGAAGACTGCAGTCCTGTACCACGTACGGGACCACCCGGAATACAACGAGGAAATCCAGAAGCGTGAGGAAGCGGTGGCGGCGGGGAAGCGCGGGTTTGCGGAATTGTTGCCGATGTGCAGCGCGGAGACGTTAGGTTTGGTGCGGGAATTTCAGAATGCCGTGGTGCGGGACCTTGTGGAACGCACCATGCTGGCTGCCGAGGAATGCGAAGTACAGACGCTGCTGGTGTCGGGTGGAGTGTCGGCGAACAGCCAGTTGCGCGCAGTGTTTGCAGAACGTGCGCGGGCGAAAGGGTTGGAAGTATTCTTTCCGGACCGCGCGCTGTCCACAGACAATGCGGCGATGATTGCGGCAGCGGCGTATGGAGACTTCGTGCGGGGGAGAGTGGCGGATGCGACGTTGAATGCGAAAGCGAGTATGCCGCTGGGGTGAAGGCAGAAGTTAGAAATAGGAAGTTGGAAGTAAGCGGAAGAAGGAAAAAATATAACGCAGAGACGCCGAGGACGCAGAGATTCGCAGAGAAGCGAAAGGCAAGAGGGACGGTAACACAGAGCTCACAGAGGCAAGAACAGAGAAGACACAGAGAAGCGGGAGGGGGAAGAAAAAAGGCCCCGACTGGGTCGGGGCCCGGGCACAATGCGGAGGCGAGGCTAGAAGACTACTCGAACTTTTCCTGCATTTGGGGGAATTGCAGCTTGGCCTTGGCGAGCGACTTTACAACCAGGCCCTCGGCGTTTTCGGATGTGAGGTTGCGCGCGGTGGCCATTTCACTGACCAAGAGATACTTGGCGCGCTCGAGCATTTTCTTTTCGCGGAAGGACAACGGTTTGCTGCGGCTCAAGGAAACCAGGCTCTTGAGAACCACGGCCACTTCCAGGAGAGAACCCGTGCGCATGCGCTCGGAATTCTCCTTGAAACGATGCTTCCAATCGTGATGGGAGTTCAGTTTCCCTTTCTCAAGGAACCCAAGTACCTTCATTGTGTCATTGGAGCGGATGACGGAGCGAAGTCCCACCGCCAGCGCGTTCGATTGAGGAACCATGACGCGCAGGCCACTGGAAAGCACGCGAATCATGAAGTAACGTTCGGTCCTGCCATTCAAAACACCGTAACTAATCTGCTCAACAACGCCAACGCCGTGGTTCGGATAAACGACTTTGTCGCCGATCTTGTAATCCATAGCTTAGGTTGTCCCCCTCGGAGCTAAGAACAGTATAAGAAAGTGTGCGGGAAGAGTCAAGATATATCCTCTGGAATCAGGGAGATAGAGGGGGTGCTGTTTCACTGTGGCACGTGAATTGCTCTCTGCACCGCTTCCTAACCTGAATTCATAAAGAATTGCAGTCTTTCTTATGAGATAGGATAAGCCGGTGGCCGCGCGTTTGAACTTTGTGGTGTCGTTTTAGTGGAGAGCCTCAGCCGCGTGGCCAGGGTTGGGTTACACTGCCGAAGTGATTACGCTGGCGATAGATACGAGCGAACTTCGGGGAAGCGTTGCCGTCCGAAAAGAGGGCCGCCGCGCGGCGGTGCGGCGCCATGAGTCCAGCGAAGACTATTCCTCGTGGTTGCTGCCCGCCGTGGAGGCATGCCTGAGTGAGGCGGGAGCGGGAATAGACGCAGTGGACCTGTTGGCGGCTTGCACCGGACCGGGGTCGTTTACAGGGGTGAGAGTGGGGTTGACGACGGTGAAGGCGTGGGCTGAAGTGTATAGGAAGAAAGTGGTTGGAGTGTCGAGGTTGGAAGCCATGGCACGGTGTTGCGAAGCCGGAGCGCCTTTTGTTGCAGCATGCTATGACGGCCAGCGCGGACAAATATTCGCGGCGATGTACCGGTGGAAAGAGGGCGGGTTGGAACGGAACGAGGAGGAAATGGTGGTCGATGCGGGCAGTTTCCTGAAGATGGCGACTGCGGAAGCGGGGCCCGAAAGGATTGCCTGGGTATCGCTGGACCCTCAACTCATCACGGGCCTGGAAGGGTGGAAAGCGCGTGCAGGCCTTGGGGATACCATGCATCGGGTGGAAGGGGACCTTGCGGACAAGATTGGAGAGATCGCCGAGGAGTGCGCGAGAAACCAGCGGTTCACCGATGCGCTGGAACTCGACGCGAACTACGTGCGGCGATCGGACGCGGAGATTTTCTGGAAAGGGCCAACGGCAGGCCATGGGCGCTGAACCCAAGCAAAATGAAGGAGCGTTTGTAGTACGTGAGTTCCATGCCGAGGACGCAGCGGCGGCGAGCGAGATCTTACTGGAAGCGCGAGAAGCGGCAAACTGGTCCAGGCAGGCGCTGACGGAGTTCATGCTGCTTCCGGAAGCACTGGCGCTAATCAGCGAGCGCGGTGGGATGCCGACTGGGTTCATCCTAGGACGAGTGGCAGCGGACGAGGCGGAGATACTGGACCTTGCCGTGTGCGAGGAATACCGAAGGCAGGGCGAAGGGCGAGCGCTGCTGGCGGAACTCCTGCGGCGGTTTGCGGAATTGGGCGTAAGTCGTGTCTTTCTAGAGGTGCGCGAGTCCAATCGTGGGGCCATCGAGTTCTATGAGCGCATGGGGTTCCGGCAGTCGGGGCGGCGGGAGGGCTACTACCGCGAACCACAGGAGGCGGCGCTGGTGTATGAGAGGACACAGGAATCCACAAGTTTGGTACTGAAAACCTCTTGACGTGGGGATTCACGGTGCTAGTCTGCGCTCATGTAGTATTCACACCCCATTCATGAAGAGGAGGAACGCATGGCCAGCGCGCAGCGGAGCCCTCGGGACGTAATAGTCGATACAGACGCCGAATACCAGCGTCTGTGTGAGCAACACCGGCAGTACGAAACGGAACTCCAGAAACTCTCCCGGTCCCCCTACCTGAACTCCGAAGACCTGATTGAAGAAACCCGATTGAAAAAGATGAAGCTTCACGTGAAAGACGAGATGGAACTTCTTGCTGCGCGCATCCACAACGCGCACGCACGACATTCGCAGTAACCTCCCCGGAATCGCGCCCAATTCGCCCTGCATTCTAGTGCCGTTCCAACTGTTTTGACCAAATGGCTGGGAGGTTCGATGAACTACTGCTACGTTTTGTTGAGCGAGCAGGATGGAAGATTCTACATCGGCAGCACCGGCGACTTGCGAGCGCGGTTGCAGAAACACAGCTCAGGCGCGGTGCGTTCCACTGCCTATCGCCGGCCCTTGCGTCTGATCTACTATGAAGGATGTTTGAGCATTGATGACGCCCGCTGGCGAGAACGTTACCTCAAAACTGGACGAGGAGGGCGCTATCTCAAACAACGCCTCGCTTCCTGGCTGGTCGACATTCGTAGCAACAAGTTGGAACGGCACTAGAGTAAAATAGCCGGAGTCCTCCTGCGGACGCAAGCCGCGACGGAGTAAGGAAGGCTATGGTCAAAGAAGGATACGCATTCGGCTTTCCGCCGTTGGTGGCGGGGTTTGCGGCGCTGTTGTTTCAAACACCATGGACCATTGCCGCGGGGATCGCCTTCGTGGGGCTGGGGCTCTTCGTCTTTTATTTTTTCCGCGACCCGGAGCGCGCTGTTCCCGCGGAGGCCGGTGTGGTCGTGTCCCCCGCGGATGGACGCGTGGTGGTGGTCCAAGAGGAAACGAACGCCGGGCGCCCCGGGAAGCGCGTGAGTATCTTCCTGGCAATCTGGAATGTGCACGTGAATCGATCCCCGGCCGCGGGGACGATCACGAAGCTCGAGTACAAGCCGGGAAAGTTTCTGGCGGCGTGGGCCGAGAAGGCTTCGCTGGAAAACGAGCAGAATGTGTTCACTCTGGCGAGCGAACACGGAGAGATTGTGTTCAAACAGATTGCCGGCTGGGTGGCGCGGCGGGTGGTGTCCTGGAAAAAGCAGGGCGAGACGGTGGCGCGGGGAGAGCGCATCGGGCTGGTGCGCTTCGGGTCGCGCATGGATATCTGGCTGCCGGAAAACGCGGAAATCGCCGTAAAAGTAGGGGAGAACGTGAAAGGCGGCTCGACGGTGCTGGCGCGCATCTTAGCGGGTGTTCCCAGCCGGCTGAGCGCGCCGGGAAACTCGCCGGGCGCAAAACAGAAATTGACGGAATAGGGCGGCCGGGCGTAGTACTCTGTTGAAGGATGATCTGAATCCCATGGCCGAAATCCAACAACACGAAATCCCATTTCAAGAGCGGCGCTACCACCGCAACCCGCGCCTGCGCCGGGGCATTTTTTTGTTGCCGAGCCTTTTCACGGTGGCGAACCTGCTCTGCGGATACTACGCGTCCATCGCGGCGCTGATCGGCGGCGCGGAGAATTTTGATCACGCGGCAAAGGCCATCGGCATCGCCATCGTTTTCGATGCGCTGGACGGCCGGGTGGCGCGTATGACCGGCACCAATACCGAATTTGGCGTGCAGTTCGATTCGATTGCCGACGTGGTGAGCTTCGGGATTGCGCCGGCGATCCTGGCGTACGCCTGGGGCTACCGCAGCCTCAGCGGGCAGGGCAGCGAGGCCTTCCTGGGGCACGTTGCCTGGCTATGCTGCCTGGCGTTTCTGATTTGTTCGGCGTGGAGGCTGGCGCGGTTCAACGTGCAAGGCATGGCCCCGGGCGGGTCGAAAAATTTTGTGGGCATGCCGACACCCGCGGCGGCGGGGATGGTGGCGGCGATCGTGCACGCGCGGCACTGGGTCGGGCCCATCGCGGTGGAGAATTGGTCGTATGCGTGGTTTGTGCTGTTGCTGCTGCTGGGCGTGTTGATGACCAGCACGGTGCGGTACTACAGCTTCAAGGATATTCCGTGGACGAGGAAGCAGCCCTCGGTAACGATCATCATGATCTGCCTGCTGGCGGGCGTGATTTGGCGGTATTCGGAGTATGTGCTGGTGATTATCGCGGGCAGTTATGTCCTGATCGGGATAGCCCTGCAGGTGGTGCGCGTGGTGCGGCACCGGTTGTTCACCAGGACCGCCTGATCCATGTCCGCAGAGCGTAACTCACAACGCATAGTGATTGCTGGGGCGTCGTCGCTGCTGGGCGGCGAGCTCAAGTCGCTGCTCGAGGAGAGCCGCTTCGCCGGATGGGATCTGCGTCTCGTGGATGAAGAGCGGGCCGCGGGACTTTTGACGGAAGCGGCGGGCGAGCCAGCGGTGATCCAGCGCGTGGAAGAGGACACGTTTCAGGGGGCGCGCATCGCGTTTCTGGCCGGCTCGAGCGAGTTTGGAAAGCTGTGCCTGGGGCCGGCGCGGGAAGCTGGTGCGGCAATCATTGATTTTACACATGCCACTCTGAGCGATCCCGATGCCACCCCGTGGTTTCCCAAGATAGAGCACTTGACCGGGCGAAGCGTGGCGAAAGGCGCCCGCACCTTCAGCGTGTTTTCGCCAGGCGGCATGGCGGTGACGAGCCTGGCGCTGGCTTTGAGGCGTCACGGCCTACAGAGACTCGTGGTGGCGCTCTACTGGCCAGTATCGGAGGCAGGTCGCGAAGGGATCGAAGAATTGGAGACGCAGACTTCGCAACTGCTGACCTTCCAGACTGTGGGGCACCGGGTGTTCGGCACGCAGACGGCCTTCAATTTGTTATCGCGTTATGGGGAAGAGAGCCGGCAGGACCTGCGCGCCCGTCTGCTGGAGATGCGCGCGGAAGTATCGGCGGCGATGGGCGACGCAGAGGAAGACGCGAAGATCTCGCTGAACCTGATCCATGTGCCGGTGTTTTATGGGATGGTATTCAGTGGGTGCGCGGATTTGGCGGCTACCGTGGACCTCGAATCGCTCGAGGAGAGTTGCCGTGCCGCAGGCTTCGTGGTACAGGCAAGCGGAGAACCGCCGCCGAACAACGTCAGCGTGGCCGGAGAGACGAGCCTATACCTTAGCGAGCCCGTGAAAGATGTCGTGCGCGAGGGAAGCTGGTGGTTCTGGGCAGCGTGCGATAATCTGCGCGTGCCGGCTTGGAGCGGAGTGAAGCTGGCGGAATGGCTGACGACATGAAACGGCTGGTGAGTGGCGTATTTCTCTTCGAGGTGGTCGCGGCCCTGTGCGGCTGCGGGTACCACATGGCGGGGCACAGCAATGCGCTGCCGAAGAGCATCCATGTGATTGCGGTGCCGGCGCTGGAAAACAAAACAAGCACCTACCGCATCGAGCAGAAGTTGACGGCGGCGACGATCCATGAATTCCTGGCGAAAACGACCTACCATGTGGTTTCC
>Ga0074045_10002087_pt1 | contig 18774 bp, 10 predicted proteins | sample BogForMeECP23OM2_FD_94442 | JGI IMG/M metagenome (GOLD analysis project Ga0074045, IMG submission 94442) | Bog forest soil microbial communities from Calvert Island, British Columbia, Canada - Bog Forest MetaG ECP23OM2 | ecosystem: Environmental > Terrestrial > Soil > Wetlands ...
GCGTTCGCTGGCCATTGGGGATGACAACGCAGCATCCTTTTCCTTCCGGATCGTCGTCGTTGATTCTTTCGCAACCGTAAGTCCGCGTTCGCTGGCCATTGGGGATGACAACGCAGCATCCTTCTCCTCCCGGATTGTCGTCGTTGGTTCTCTCGCAACCGTGACTCCGCAACGTTTGCATACCAATGGAATCGAATTGGCTCCCGGCGTGTGGCACATCCCTCCCGTCAATTAGCGATTGCTCTACCCCGCAAACGACCCCGTTTACCCCATCGCCTGATCGGAGATTCCGGCCCAGGCGAAGCTCAGCCTCTTCCCTAGCAACCAAAGCATACCCTAATCTTATGAAGTACACACCAAGGCATTCACGGCTTGTAGCCGTATTGGTCGCCGCGATATCTGCCTGCGCGAGTATCCAGGCCCAAACAGCCCCGAGTCCCGCCCAGCCTGCCAACGCGCCGGTTGCCCCGAAAGCGCAGGTTGTCCCGAACGCGTCGGCTGCCCCGGAAGACGAAGTTCTCCTGCTTTCCCCGTTCGAAGTCAGCGCCACCAGCGGCAAAGAAAGCTATAATGTGGAGACCACGCTGGCCGGCAACCGACTCAGCACCGATCTGCGCGACATCGGCACTTCCGTGACCGTGGTCACCGCGCAGCTCCTCGCGGACACCAACGCGACCGACAACACCTCGCTGCTCCAACGCATCGGCGGCACAGAAGTGGGTGGCGTGAATGGCAACTTTGCAAGTCCCGGTCCCGGTAGCAGCAGTGCGCTCCTTACCGAAGACACCATCCATCCGAGCGAGGACACCCGTATCCGCGGTCTCGCTGCTGCCGATAACACCCACGATTTCTTTGTCTCAGACATCCCATGGGACTCATATAATATCGACCGCATCGATATCTCGCGCGGACCGAATGCGATTCTCTTTGGTGAAGGCAGTCCCGCCGGCATCATCAATGCCGGCACCCGGGGTGCCGAATTCACTAATTCTGGAAACCTCGACTTGCGCTATGGCAGCTGGGGCACCACCCGCGAGAGCTTGGATTACAATTTCCAGATCGTGCCTGGCCAGGTCGCCTTTCGGCTCGACGTCCTGCACGACGACGAAAAATATGAGCAGCGGCCGGCCTATTCGAAGGACCAGCGCATATCCGGTGCACTCCGCGTCGAACCTGCTTTCCTGAACAAGGGCGGCAATCATACCGTCTTCAAGGCGAACTTCGAATCTGGCCAGGTCGATTCCGACAATCCTCGCGCGCTTCCTCCGACGGACCACATTACTCCGTTTTTTAACCCCGCCGATACGGGAGCTTATCAGGCGGGACTGAATGGTTTGAATTCGTGGGTATCCGGCCTCCCCGCTGGTTACATCGCCAGCGCTGCTAATGGTTATGCAGGTGCCGGCCGTGCCGGCAATTCGAATGACGATCCATGGTTTACGAATGGCCAGGTCGGTAATTCCAGTTTTCCGTTAAATGTTTTCCAGAACGGTTCCACCGTCGGTTCTGCGGGCACGTACCGCTTCACCTCCCTGCCTCAGCCTGGTTTGGCCACAACCACGGGCCTCGTTGAGCCCTATGGCGCGTTTCCCGGCGCATGGCTTCATATTAACGGCGCATCGGCGGAACCCATCTATGCGGGGCTGCCTTACGCCAACGCTGGCCTCTTCACGGATACCTCGCTGACCAATCCTTCGGGCTTCAATTTCTACAAGAATTTGATCGACGGCAACATGAAATCGGAATGGCAACGTTTCTGGTCGGCGACGGCGGATCTCTCGCAAACCTTCCTCAATGAGCAGGTTGGCTTCGACCTTGCTTTCAACAAACAGCATTATGAGGACGGCCAAATCAACCCCTTCGGCGGTGCCGTCCCCTTGTACATTGACGTCATGTCGACCAACAACGACGGAACGTCGCTTGCAACCGCCAGCGCGAATCCGAACTATGGCCGCCCGTACGTCATTAACAACGACAACGCTACCAATGACCAATATATCAGCGATCGCGAAGATTCGCGCGCCACGGGCTTTGTCACACACAACTTCAGGAACGACGGCAATGAGTGGTGGGAAAAGGTCCTTGGCATTCAAACCCTGACCGGCATGGCGGAAAATGCGAAGCAAACAACCGACACTATGGCTTGGCAGCAGTATGGTTATCTCGGCGCAAATACCGCTCTCGCCGATACTCTCGACGGCGGATACAGCGGTAGTAACTTCTCAACTGTAAACCCGCAAGAGGTCATTTATCTGGGGCCCTCGCTGGTTGGCAAGTCGCTCTCGGGAGCTAATATTTCCCGGGTCACCGGCAACCCGACGATCGGTAACCTACCGATCAATTACTTCGATTTCACTCCGAACCCGGCGAACTCATCATTGAGCCCCACCAATCCTGCGTACTACAACGGCTGGGCGGGCGAGCAGACCTTGACCGTTACCAATTCTGAAGCCGACCCTTCCGTCAACCGCAAACTTTTGGCGACTTCCGATAGCATTACGCGCTCGGTCACCACGTCCCAGGTGTTGGTCTACGAAGGCAAGTGGCTGGATGACGCGCTTGTGGGTATCTATGGCTGGCGCAAAGATATCAACACGAGCTATGCTGATCAAGCCACTCTCGGCGATGCGAACGACCCGCAAAGCCTCAACTTCAATGACGTCAAATTTTCAAACGGCACACAGGGCCGTGTAGAAGTTCAATCCCGCTCCTATAGTCTTGTGGCTCACCTTGGGGAACTCCCTGTCGTGAAAGGGTTTGCCAGCAAGCTTCCCTTCGATGTCAGCCTGCTCTACAGCACATCGAGCAATTTCCAGCCGGACTCAAGCCGCGTCAACATTAACGGGGATCCCGTCGCGCCTCCGGCAGGCAAGACCATCGAGCGCGGCATTCTGCTCGAGACGCGTAACGGCAAGCTCGCCCTCAAGATCAATCGCTATGTGACCGGCATCACGAACGGTTCGAACCCCGACGGTACTGCCTTCGCCGCCGAGCTGGCCAATTTCGTTGGCAACTCGGCGTACTACGGCAACGTCTTTTATTATCACACTGACCAGTCCACCCCGCTCCAAGCAGGACCCACGTCTGTTCAGTCCGCTAATCCGGGCATCGGCCCCGATGGGGGCACGCCTGGTCTAGCTGTTGGAGGCGAGGGCTCGGGCTGGTACTTCGATGCCAATAACTACCACACTCAGGCGATGGAGAATCTACAGAATGCCTCGACCGCAGCCACGCGGGCATGGGAGACCCAGCTTGACACCGATTTCCCCAACTTCTTCAAGAATTGGGGCTTGGGTAGCCTGAGTCAAGTGCAGGCCGGCCTTGTCCCGAGAAGTCAGTTGCAGGGCACCCCAGGCGAACAAAACTTCGCGATTACCGAAAACTCAGTGTCCCAGGGCTGGGAATTTGAGCTCGACGCCAATCCCACCAAGAACTGGCGCGTTACACTCAACGCTACAGAAACGAATGCGGTCATCACGCAAATCGGTGACGCGGCCTTGACCAAGTTCATGGCGGAGACGGCGGCCTATGTTAAGGGCCCCGGCGGCTCTCAGCAGTGGTTCTGGGGGCAGGATATCGCTCCAAGCGTTCCTAACGTCGCCCAAGCCTACTACATCGCTTACAACGGCCTTCCTGCGGTAGGTGGCGCTTACGCCGAACTCCAGCAGCAGCAAGGCGTTGCGGCGTCGCAGATGGCCAAGTGGCGCTTCAACCTGACGACGAACTATGATTTCGATCAGGGCTTCCTCAAAGGTTTCAACGTTGGTGGTGGCGTGCGTTATACTGGCCCTGAGATCCTCGGCTATCCCCCGAGTGGCGATCCCACGCTTCCGCCTCCATACCTCCCCAACCTATCCGCGCCGGAAATGCTCGGGAGTGAGACCTACTTCGACCTTTGGGTTGGTTATCACCGTAAGATCACCAACAAGATCCTATGGAACATTCAGCTCAACGTCGCTAACGTCGGCAGGGGGAATTATCTGATCCCGGTGAGCTATCAGGCACCGATAAACGGCGTGGCACAACCTGCGTTCTATCGTATCGGTCCGACGGAGCAGTTCACGGTCAGGAACGTATTCAGTTTCTGATCTCTTAGTCCCGAAAGCCGCGCCTGGCTACAGTAAGCTAGGCGCGGAATTCCATCAGGCGGTGCACGACGGGGCGCTCACATTGCGGAGCCGTTTTGCCGCGCAGCTTCTCGTTCTCAACAAACCCTTCTTCTAGCATTCAAGTGGAATCAGCAAATGGCCAACCCGCCCCAATTGAACACAGCCGTTCATCGGCAGGCTCCGGCCGTGGCTCCTCCGAGGAGGGCCGTGGGAAAAGCGACGAGAGCGGGAGCCACGGATTATGCTTCGAGGCGGCGATATTCGACATGGACGGCGTCGTCACCGATACGACCTCCGCTCATTCGGATGCTTGGAAGCAAACGTTCGACGATTTTCTTAGATTTCGGGCGACCCGGCAACAAGAGCGATTCACCGAATTTACCTCCGACGGCGACTATCTCACATACGTAGATGGCCGACCCCGCTATAGCGGCGTCGAGGAATTCTTGAAGTCTCGGGGGATCGAACTCCCGCGCGGAACGCCGAATGACCTTCCAGGCCGTGAGACTGTTTGCGGCCTCGGTAACCAGAAGAACGTAATCTTCAACCAGATCATCGAAAAAGAGGGAGTAAGGACATTCGATTCAACGGTCCTGTTGGTTCGCGAGATGCTGCGGCGCGGCATCAAGGTCGGGTTGGCGACCTCAAGCTATAACTCTGAAGAGGTCTTGGGAAGAACCGGCGCGGCGCACCTTTTTGCGACCGTCGTCGATGGTGGCGAATCGGCGAAGCGCGGACTGAAAGGAAAACCGGAGCCCGATATCTTTGCTGCCGCAGCGGCCAATCTGGGCGTGTCGAACGCGCAAGCAATCGTCGTGGAAGACGCGACCTCCGGAGTCCAAGCTGGAGCAAGGGGAGGGTTCGCCCTCGTGATTGGAATCGCAAGGGAAGGCAACGGGAGCGAGCTCCGAAATAACGGCGCCGACATGGTGGTCCAAGACCTTTCTGAGACCAGCCTTGAGCAGATCAACCGGCTGGTTCAGGACAAGCGCGCCACCGACAGGTGACTAATTCATCTGGCGACGGAAACATCCCCATGCGCAAGAAGCCCCTCCTAAGTTTTTGGCAGCTCTGGAATATGAGCTTCGGATATGTGGGCATCCAATTCGGCTTTGCCCTGCAAAACGCAAACGTCAGCAGGATCTTCGAGACGCTTGGCGCAAAGGTGGATGAGATTCCCATCCTTTGGATCGCCGGTCCGGTATCTGGATTGCTGGTGCAGCCAATTGTAGGTTACATGAGTGACAAGACCTGGAACCGGCTGGGTCGCAGGAAACCCTACTTTCTTGTCGGGGCAATCCTTGCGTCCCTGGCGCTGCTGGTGATGCCCAATTCGCCCGCGCTGTGGTTTGCGGCCGGCATGCTGTGGATCATGGATGCCTCCATCAATATCACGATGGAACCCATGCGGGCCTTCGTGGGAGACATGCTCCCTAACGAGCAGCGAACAACGGGATTCGCGGTTCAGACGTTCTTCATCGGCGCCAGTTCCGTCGTGGGTTCGCTCATGCCATTCCTGCTCACTAATTGGTTCCATTTCGCCAATACCGCGCCTGAAGGACAGCTACCCGCCTCGGTGAAATGGTCTTTCTATCTTGGCGGCGCGGTCTACCTACTTGCCGTCCTGTGGACCATATTTTCGGTGAAGGAGTATTCACCGGAGGAGCAGGAGTCCTTTCATGCGCGAGCGATAGAGGGAGCGGGGACTGAGGAGCCTGCCTTCACGCTGGATTCAAAGAAATACTATGGCATCGGCACCCTCCTGCTGTTGGGCGGAATGGTAGTCAGCTTTGCCATATGGCGGCTCTCTTGGGACAAGGCCCTCTATATTCTGTCCTTCGGGACCAGCTTTTACGGCGTCCTGCAGATTGTGGCTGCGTGGCGATCCGCCGCCGGGAGAAAGCGGGGGCTGGTCGAGCTGGTTCACGACCTCAACAACATGCCCGCGGCGATGAGGCAGCTGGCGCTTGCTCAGATGTTCACCTGGTTCGCCCTATTTGCCTTCTTCATCTACTCAACCGCGGCGGTAACGAGTTATCATTTCGGGAGCAGCGATCCGAGGAGCGAAGCCTACAACTCGGGCGCCAACTGGGTGGGGGTCCTGATGTCGGTCTACAACGGAGTGGCGGCGCTCGTGGCATTCCTCCTGCCCGTGATGGCCACGCGCACCAGCCGGGTGACAACCCACATCGTCTGCCTAATAATAGGAGGGCTCGGATTGTGCTCGATGCACATCTTCAGGCAGCCAGGTCTCCTCATCGTGTCCATGGGGGCTCTGGGTATCGCATGGGCGAGCCTGTTGACGATGCCGTACGCGATACTGAGCAGCGTCGTGCCATATAGAAAAATGGGGGTTTATATGGGCATGTTTAATTTCTTCATCGTTATCCCGCAAATCCTCGCCGCCGCCCTGCTGGGCCTGCTTGTCCGCACGGCGTTTCATGGGCGGGCAATCGATGCGATCGTCATGGGCGGGGTCTCAATGATTGTCGCCGCGGGGCTCATGCTCCGGGTCAAGGACGAAAGGACAGCGGCCTAACACAATATGAAGGATCTCTGGTCAATTAGCACAGCCGAACATACCGACGGCAAGGAGACGATCATGCGCCGCGGCAACGTCTACCAGATTGCCAATGGATACATGGGCTATCGTGGCACCCTTGACGAGTTCAGCTCCGAGCAATTGGTGGGCATTACGCTTGCCGGAATATTCGACCGAGTAGGTTCGGCTTGGCGCGAACCCGTCAATGCCCCGAATGGCGGCTTTACGAGCGTTTCACTCGGCGGCGTGGAGCTCTCAGCCTTGGGCGACAAGGTAGCGCGGCACTGCCAGACGCTTCGGTTTGCCAACGCACTTTTCCAAAGGGAGACGGCATTCGCGTCCAGGGGGACGACACTGACCATAAGGTCCGCGCGGTTCCTCAGCGCTGAAACGCCGAACCTGGGTGTCATTAGGTTCGGCATCACCTGCAACAGGGCGGCCACGGTAACGATCCGCACCGGAATCGATGGCAACATCTGGGACTTGAATGGTCCGCACCTCCTTCAACTTTCGGCTCAGAGGCGGGACTCGGTCCTGCTGGTGCAGGGCCTCACTAACGAATCTTCAAAGCGGGTTGTCGTCGCGGAGGCCGCCGACATAGGTTTCGGCGAGGCAACTTACGAGTCTAAGGGCGGCAGGAATCTGCGCGTGGTGAAACTCCGCGCCGAGGCAGGGAAAGTCTACACGTTCCACAAGTACTTTGCGGTTTTCACAGATAACGACGCAGTCAAACGGCCGATCGTGGAGGCGGCCATCGAGGCCGCCCAGCGGGCGAGGTCGCTTGGCTACGACGGCTGCCTGGCCAGTCACAATGCCAGGTGGCGAGAAAAATGGGACCGGTGTGATGTCACGATCGAGGGCGACGATGACGCGCAACTCGCGCTGCGCTACAGCATCCTGCAGTTGCTGATGGTCGCACCGGTCAAGGGCAGCGCAAACTCGATACCGGCGCGCGCACTGTCAGGCCAAGTCTACAAGGGGGCGATCTTCTGGGATACGGAGATGTTCATGTTTCCGTTCTTCATCCACACCTACCCGGAGAAGGCGGTCGAGCTGATGCGCTACCGAATCAAGACCCTCAACGGGGCCCGGCGGAAGGCGAAGACGGAGGGGCTGGGCAGCCGCGGCGCCTTCTATGCCTGGGAAAGCCAGGAGACGGGCGACGACGCGTGCACGTATTTCAACATCGGCGATCCTCTCACAGGACGGGCATTGCGAACCTACTTCCGGGACAAGCAGGTGCATATCAGCGGCGACGTGGCCATCGCCATGTGGGATTACTTCCGATTGACAGGCGACGACTCCCTTTTGCTGGGAGGCGGAGCGGAGGTCATCCTTGAATGCGCCCGGTTCTACTACTCGACCGCTTACTACAAGAACGAGAAGCGGCGCTACGAGATCCTGGATGTAATCGGACCGGACGAGTATCATGAGCGGGTAAACAACAACGCCTTCACCAACATGGTGGCGAAGGAGACCCTTACGATCGCCATCGCGACCGTAAATTATCTCCGGAGAAGGCACCCCAAGGAGCTGCGCACGCTGCTCAGAAAGCTGCGCATCGAAAGAGAGCTGCCGGCGTTCCAATACGCGGCACTTAGGCTGTTTGTACCAGGTCCTGACCCAAAGACAGGCATCATCGAGCAATTCGACGGCTACCTGGGGCTTCGTGAATCGACCATAGAGGAGCTCAAGGCCCGAATGGTTCACCCGAATGAATACCTAGGTGCCGGACAGGGGCTTGCGGTGCCAACCAAGATCATCAAGCAGGCCGACGTTGTGATGATGCTCAATCTTTTCAAGACCCGTTTCTCATCCCGGATAAAGAGGGTGAACTGGGAATACTACGAGCCGCGCACCGAACACGGCTCTAGCCTGAGCGCCTGCGCGTACGCCATGGTGGCGGCTGAATTCGGCAACCTCGACTTCGCATATAAGTACTTTCTCAAGACGGCGAAGATTGATCTCGAGGCCAAGTACAAGGTCTATGTGGGAAGCGTCTTCATCGGCGGTTCACACCCCGCAGCGAACGGCGGCGCGTGGATGACAGCGGTCCTGGGATTCGGGGGCGTGCAGGCGGACGAGAAGAGGGTCGCGATCAATCCGCGGCTCTGCCGGAAATGGAAGCGCCTGAATTTTCATCTCGCCTACAAGGGAGACGACTTCCGAATGAATATCACGAAAACCTCGGTGACCGTCGCCTCCTCGAGGACCAATACGCGAACCCATACCATCCTCGTGGCTGGAAGGCCGGTGAAATGCAAACCGGACAATCTGGCGACGATCAAATACCGGCAGGCGAGATAGGTCCGCTCCCAAGGGGCAAGTCTCGGCATCTTAAAACCAACCCCTATGACTCCATCTATCATACGGCGGGCGCTCGTCCTCTTGAGCGCCGTTTGCGCTTGCGAGGCGTCGGCGAGAGTTGGAGCGGATATGCCCTGGACAACCTATGAGGCCGAAGGCATGAAAACCACCGGTCTCGTACTCGGCCCAAGATATGACCCAAACCTGGTCGAGACCGAATCCTCCGGACAGAAGTGTGTGAAACTCGTGGCCGAAGGTGAATTCGTGGAGTTCACGGCGGATGCGAGTGCCAACGCGGCGGTGGTTCGCTACAGTCTTCCGGATTCCAAAGAGGGCGGCGGAACCAATGCGAGTCTCGATTTATTCATCAATGGAAGGAAGGTCAGAGCGCTTGCACTTACCTCCAGATATTCATGGCTTTACGGGAATTACCCGTTTTCCAATCGGCCCGATGAAGGCAAGCCGCGCAACTTCTTCGACGAGATTCGAGTCAAAGACCTGAGTATCGTCAGGGGCGATGTAATTCGCCTGCAGCGAGCCGCTGCGGACGCAGCTTATTGCATCGTCGATCTCGTCGACCTCGAGAATGCCCCTGCGCCGCTGGCTGCTCCTGCGGATTCGTTGTGCATCCTCGATTTTGGGGTAGATCGAAATGGAGAGATCGACGCCACGAACGCCCTGAGGAAGTGCATCGCTGAGGCCCAAGAACAACGTAAGCCCGTCTGGATACCCGCTGGTGACTATAAGCTCACCGGCGAGATACTTGTGCCGTCGTCTGTGACCATCCAGGGCGCAGGCATGTGGCACACAACCTTTGTCGGAGACACGATGCTTTACGACCAGTCGGCGAGACGTGTTCGGTTGAAGCTCGCCGGCAGCCATATTCACATCGCCGATTTTTCGATAGTTGGCAGGTTAAACTACCGCAATGACAGCGAGCCTAATGACGGAATCATCGGCGCGGGCTGCGCTGACTCATCCCTTTCGCGCGTGTGGCTGGAGCACACCAAGGTGGGAGTATGGATATATAACGGTGTAAACCTGGTCATCGACGGCTGCCGCTTCCGCAATACGCTGGCCGACGGAGTGAACCTCTGCGTCGGCACCCGGGGAACGGTCATACAGAACTGCACCGCCCGCGGCACGGGAGACGATTGTTTCGCGATATGGCCTGCGGCTTCAGACCAGGGCTTTGTTGGGCGAGGCCCGGCGTCGGGTAGCAATGTTATCCGGCGTTGCACGGGCCAGCTGACCTTCCTCGCAAACGGTGCCGCTATCTATGGCGGAGCGAACAACCGCATCGAGGACTGCCTCTTCACAGACATCGCGACAGGGTGCGGAATTCTGATAAGCACGACCTTTCCTACCTCCGACGAGAAACTCGAGATAGACAACAATTTCAGTGGAACGACGCTGGTTACAAACTGCGAACTGCTGCGCTGTGGCGGCTATGACCACGATTGGGCCTGGCGTGGCTCGCTCCAAGTCTGCATGGATCGCCGCAGCATCTCGGGGCTCACCGTCAGCAACGTAGCCATTCATGACAGCATCTCAAGCGGCATTACCATAGTGGCACCGGGAAGCCCCAAAGGTGAAGGCGCCCTTTCCAATGCAAGGCTCGAAATGGTGAGCATCACCAATTCGGGAATCGGTGGATCACCACACCATGATTTGTGGATCCGCAAGGACGCATTTGGGAGCGTTACCTTGCTCAATTCTGCAATTGCCGACATTAGGAACGAGTCCGACCATTTTAGCGTCCTCGGCCCCTGAGCTGAGGCACAACGCCATGCGATTCCCATATTGCTGATGGTTTCAAATTGTTGGTCTGCGGCTAGGTCGAGGTTTCGGGTCACCGCCTACATTCCACTTATCCGTCACTTACGTCTCAGTTATTTGCCGGCGAGCGCATTAGGTTATTCTGCTACAGAATGCCCACGAGTGGAGCTACTTGCATTTGTCATTATTCGGGTACACGTCTTGTTTCCAAATAACGCAAAATGTAAGTGCGCGAAGTAGAATGTAAGTGCGAATGAACCAGGTGTAAGTCGCGGATAATCTAAGGCCCAAAATCCTTGCGCTCTTATGAACCTAGGTCCCGTATTTGACGTGAAGAATTTCAACTGCGGCGCGGTTGAGGATGAGCAATGCTTTCCCCATATAAACAATCACTTAAACCTGCTTTGCCGTCCACATTTCAGCACCAATTTCGATACCAAAAGCGCCTTACCCATCGGGTGAACCCGATATCTCGAAATCGACCTCTGTAGTGTAAGCGCCAACTGCGAAATCAAGGATGAAACTAATCTCGCGTCGAGATGCTCTCAAAACGGCCGTGTTAGGCGCCGTTTCCACACAGATATTCGGCGAGTCGGTGCCTAAGACCAACGAATCGCCCACAAAACCGGCCATGAAGCCTGCGCTTGGCGTCGAAGGCCAGCGCAGGGCCGATCTCGGCGATGGGACCTACCTCAATCCGATCGTGGCGGGCGACCACCCGGATCCGACCGTGCTGAAGGACGGGAACGAATACTACATGACGTTCTCGAGCATGTTTTCATATCCCGGGGTCATCCTCTGGCATTCGCGCGATCTTGTGAACTGGGCGCCGATCGGACCTGCGCTGACGAAACCCATGGGCACGGTCTGGGCGATGGACCTGGTCAAGCACGAGGGGCGCTACTTCATCTACATCCCTGCAACTCCCGGCGGCCGGCAGGGGATCTTTGTCATTCACGCCGACAACATCAGCGGACCGTGGAGCGCCCCGATCGACCTCAAGGTGTCGGGTTGCATCGATCCAGGCCACGCGGTCGGTGAGGACGGCAGGCGCTTCCTGTTCTTCAACGGCGTCCGCAGGATTGCGCTGACAGACGATGGCCTGGCCACGGTCGGCGCCTTGGAGCAGGTCTACAACCCGTGGCGCTACCCCGACGATTGGGTGGTGGAAATGTTTGCCCCGGAAGGCCCGAAGATCTTCCGCCGCGGGAATTGGTTCTATCTGATTGCCGCGGTCGGCGGCACGTCGGGTCCGCCGACGAGCCACATGGTCATCGCCGCCCGCTCACGTTCCATCCATGGCCCATGGGAAAACTGTCCCCACAATCCAATCGTGCATACCAAGAGCGCTGATGAGCTGTGGTGGTCGCGCGGGCATGCCGCCGTGGTCGAGGGGCCGGGCGGCGACTGGTGGATGATCTATCACGGCTATGAGAACGGCTTTCGCACGCTCGGCAGGCAAACCCTCCTGGAGCCGGTCGAGTGGACTCCCGATGGCTGGTTCCACGCAATGGGAGGGACGCTCTCGCAGCCACTTGCCAAACCCGCGAAGGGACTGCCAGGACCGTCCGGCTTTGCGCTTTCAGATGACTTTTCGACGAATAGGTTCGGCGTGCAATGGACCTTCTTCAATCCCGGCCCGGATGAGGCGAGGCGCGCGCGTTACGAAGATCGCACCCTGGCGATTTCCGGCAAGGGCACAACCCTGGCCGACTCTTCTCCGCTCACCTTCCTCGTGGGCGACCGAAGTTACGAGGCGGAGATCACGCTGGACATTGGCGAGGGCGCCCAGGCCGGGATATGCCTGTTCTACAGTGAACGCATGTTCTGCGGCATAGGCTTCAGCAACTCGCAGATGTTCACCTATAATTATGGCCAGGAACACGGCTGGATGCGCCAGGACATGGCGACGGGGAAGGTGCGCCTGCGCGTTACCAACGACGCTAACATCGTGACATTTCACTATTCCCGGAACGGGGAGGCGTGGGTCAAGCACCCATGGCAGATGGAGGTGTCAGGATATCACCACAATGTCTTCGGCGGGTTTCTCAGCCTCAAGTTTGGCGTTTACTGCCTTGGAACGGGGGAAGCGAGGTTGCGCGACTTTGTCTATCGGGGCGCATGACGCCTGGAGGGTCCCTGCAGGGACTTTCCTGATGATCCGGGCGAATGGTAACGCCGAAAAAACCGCAAACCATGAGATCCAGGAAACCGGCTTTGATCCTTGCCGCTTTTGCCGCACTTAACGGCTCTTGTGCCGAGACCAATTCCGCCGCCGGCAGCACCCCGACTGCGGCAGGCAACATCACCTCCTGTCCGCCCGCCATCCTGCCCGGCAACGGTCTGGCGCAGCATCCGTTCGTTTACACGGGCGAGTATGATATCCGCAACACCAACCAAACCATTTTCGTCGTGCGCGACGGCAGGGTGGTGTGGACCTATGGCATTCCGATCAAGGCCGCGGATGGCACGCTGCAGGAGCTTGGCGACGCCACGATGCTATCCAACGGAAACATCGTTTTCTGCCGCAAGATAGGGGCGAGCGAAATCACGCCGGACAAGAGAATCATCTGGAACATGGACGCGCCGAAGGGAACGGAGATTCATTCCATCCAACCCCTCGGCCTGGACCATGTGCTCGTGACGCAGAACGGCAATCCGGCGAAGCTGATGCTCATCAACACCGTTACCGGCAATACGGAAAAGGAATTCACGTTCCCCGTATCGAATCCGGGAGAGAGCCCGCACATTCAATTCCGCCGGGTGCATGAGACGAGGGAGGGGACGTTCCTCGCGGCGCATCTGAGGGACAACAAGGTCGTGGAATACGACGCGGACTTCAAAGAAATCTGGTCCTACGCGGCGTTTCATCCGTGGTGGGCGACGCGGCTTAAGAACGGCAATACGTTGATCACGGAGGGGGATCACACCGATCACCATCCCCTCGTTCAGGAAGTCAACAGGCAGGGCGAAGTCGTCTGGCAATTCTCCCAGCAGGACGCGCCGGAATATCAGCTTTTCATTTTTCAGGAGGCCGGCCGTCTTGCCAATGGCGACACCGTGATTTGCAATTGGTGCCCGCACGACTTGGACCCGAGACTCTGGCCGGGCACGGTGCAAGTGCTCGAGGTGTCGCCGGAGAAGAAGGTCGTCTGGGCCTTGAGCGCATGGACAAATCCCGATCTCGGCCCGGCTTCATCCATTCAATTGCTTGACGAACCTGGCACACCGGAAAGTCCGGGCGACCTGCAGAGGTAGCGATCATGCGGCAGAGACAAATCGCCGCCCTGGTTGCGGCCCTTGCCCTCGGACCCGCGGTTGTCGCCGATTCAAACACCGGGGCACCCATGGCGAATGCCCCCTTTCCCGTGAGCATCACCGTCGACGCGGGCAGGCCTGTCGGCGAGTTGACGCCCATTTGGCGGTACTTCGGCGCGGACGAGGCGGATTACGCATACATGAGGAACGGGAGAAAACTGTTGTCCGAGCTCGGGCATCTTGGCGGTCAACAGGTCTATTTCCGCGCCCACCATCTGCTCACGAGCGGAGATGGCGCGTACGCGTTGAAATGGAGTTCAACCAGCGCTTACAAGGAGGACGCAAACGGCAACCCGGTTTACGACTGGACGATCAACGACAGGATCTTCGACACGTATCTCGAATGCGGAGTCAAGCCGTACGTGGAAATCGGCTTCATGCCGGAGGCGCTCTCGACGCATCCGCAGGATTATCCCCACAATCCGCCAGTCAATGAAAGGGCTCCGGTGGACGCCGGCCAGTCCTATCCGCCGAAGGACTACGCGAAGTGGGGCGAACTGGTTCATCAGTGGGCAAGACATTGCGTCGAAAGATACGGCAGAGCCGAGGTCGACAAATGGCATTGGGAAGTCTGGAACGAACCGAACATCAACTACTGGCACGGTTCGCGCGCGGATTATTTCAAGCTGTACGATTACGCCGTGGACGGCGTTCGCCGCGCATTGCCAGCGGCGAGTGTCGGCGGACCGGAAACGGCGGGCGGAGGGGGAGAGTTCCTGCGCGAGTTTCTCAACCACTGCGCCCACGGAAGCAATTATGTGACCGGGAGAATCGGTTCGCCGCTCGATTTCATTTCTTTTCATGCCAAGGGCTCGCCGGATTTCACGGACGGCCATGTTCGCATGGGCATGGCAGATCAGTTCCGCGCCATTAACGACGCCTTTGCGCTCATCGCCTCGTTTCCTGAATTCAAGCGAACGCCCATCGTCATTGGCGAATCCGACCCCGAAGGCTGCGCGGCGTGCAATGGCCCCCAAGACGGCTATCGCAACGGCACGATGTATTCGAGCTACACCGCCGCGAGCTTCCCGCGCGAATTTGAGATTGCCGAGAAATACGGAGTGAATCTTGAAGGCGCGCTGACATGGGCGTTTGAATTTGAGGACCAGCCGCCTTTCTCCGGATTCCGGCAGCTGGCCAGCGACGGGCTTGATCTGCCGGTATTGAATGTCTTCCGCATGTTCGCCCGGATGAGCGGGCGGCGCCTGGCGGTTGAGAGCAGCGCCGGGCTAAATGCCGACCAGATTCGGGCCAGGGGCGTGCGCGGAAATCCCGACGTATCCGCGCTGGCAAGCCTCGACAGGAACAAGCTTACCGTCCTGGTCTGGCATTATCACGATGTTGACGTACCCGGCCCGGATGCGAACGTGGATCTGGCGCTGGACAGCCTGCCGATCGCGACCGGCAGCGCGAAGCTGACGCAGTACCGCATAGACGCCGACCATGGCAACTCCTACGCGGCGTGGTTGAAAATGGGGTCGCCGCTGCCCCTTTCGGACGAACAATATTCAGAACTGGAAAAGGCCGGGCAACTTATGGCATTTGTGCCGCAAGAAAACGTGCGCATTGAGGATGGGAAGATGGATTTGAAGTTTCCCATGCCTCGACAAGCGGTCTCGTTGCTCGTGCTGACTTGGATGTAATGCGTTGCTTCAAACCTTCGGGAAACTTGTGGGCCTGTTCGGACTTGAACCGAAAACCAAGGGATAAAGAGTCCTTGCTAAGGGGGAGGCCGATGAAGCACGTGTGCACCCCTTTTCGTGGGAAGTGCACCCCTTTACGTATTGAAGGCTAAGGTATTGCACCGCTTGAACCTGGTTGCATGCCACGGGTCGCTGAATTCTCCCCGGGCAATACAGCTGAAAAAAGTGGCCGAGAAGCGGCCGAAACCGTTGCAGCAGCACGGAACGGCAGGTCCAGCTTGGAGCAATGGAAGCAACGCGTGCAGGCGGGCACCGGCGCCTATTTCCGCGGAGTTTCAGGCAACGAATGTGCAATCCGCCTTCAAGTCGCAAGCTCTCGGAGCTACATGCCATTAGGAATCTGCGACTTGAAGGACCGAGTTACACTTCGCTTTGTCGAATTACACTCTGACTGTCGGACAATTTCGAACCGGTTGCTTTGCCGAGTGAGCGCGAAAGCTCAAAGGAGGGTTACTCACGCTTTGCATCGCAAGGAGACTGTGTCGGCCCTTGGCGATGCGAAGCGCGGACCCCGCGTTGAATGAGCAGGCGCCGGCCAACGGGGGACGATGGCCCGGCGGTCGGGGCGGCGGTGCAAGCCACCTTGAGTTTCCCGCGTCCCTGTAGATCCTGTCTTGCCACCGCCAATCACCAACCCGCAGCCCCACTTTCCGCCATGCATGCCCGTATCGGAATTCTCCTCACCGCTCTCGTCCTGCCCGTAGCGGCCCTTGCGCAGTCCGCGCCTCAGGTGATCCACCTCTGGGAGAAAGGGGCGCCCGGCTTCGAGAGCCGCAAGGACGAGCCTGAGCAGGCCGAGGATTATTGGGTGCGCACCATCAACAATCCATCGATCACGGTGTTCGCGCCCCCGAAGGCCAAGGCAAATGGCTGCGCGGTCGTAGTCGTTCCCGGCGGGGGATTCCGCGAACTCGTCTTCAACGCCGAGGGAAGGCAGGCAGCCGAGTTCCTCAATGCGCTCGGGGTGACGGCGTTCGCCCTCAAGTACCGGCTGCCCAAAGAGGAGCATTCGCCCTACACCATGGACAACGTCCGCCAGGATGCCTACCGCGCCATCAGGCTTGTGCGGAGCCGGGCGGGCGAGTTCGGCGTCGACCCGCGGCGCGTGGGGATCCTCGGGTTCTCGGCAGGGGGGGCGGTCGTGATGATGGTCGCCTTCGACAAGGGCGCTGGCGACCCCAACGCGGCGGACCCCGTCGACCGCGCCAACGGGCGCCCCGATTTCGTGATGATGGCCTATCCAGGCGAGCAGCAGCTCGTTCCGAAGGTGGTTCCTCCCGACACGCCGCCGGCGTTCCTCGTCTGCGCCAATGACGACCAATACGGCTGCGACAAGGTGACATTGGCGCTTCTCGAAAGGTTTCGCGACGCGAAGGTGTCGGTCGAGGCACACTTCATCGCCAAGGGCCGGCATGCCTTCAACATGGGGGACCGATCCTCATTTGCCGCAGTCAGGCACTGGCCCGACCGGATGGCGGATTGGCTCGCGGACCGCGGCTTTCTGAAGCCGTCGGGGGCGGGGGCCCCCTGACGGGCCCGTGCCGGCGGCGCAATGCGGAACTGGACCAACGAGCGGGGGAAGTGTCCGGGCTGCCGCGGGCGTCCCTTGGGTATCCGGCACTGCCCCTGAATCCGAAGGCGTTTCGAGGCTGAGCCGCCTTCTAGCCGGCGCCTGTGCGTCGGTCGTCGGTTCTTCAGAGCCGATTTGGCACCGGGCGCCGTTCGTATTCGGGTGCGTGCAACCATCCCCGGGGGATCGCGGGAGGCGCTGGCACGATGTTTATGTCGTTACAGTTTTCGCTTCAATGGCTTAGACACAGCTTTCCCCTTCTGGCACAACCCATGCACCTGCCGTTGGAGTCCTTTCTTCCACTCTTCCCGCGGGAATGGCGATTCTCCCGGAACCCACCGGGGGAGTCCATTCCCGGAATCCAACCCCATCCACAGATCATGAACGCCCATGCTTGTCCGCCCCTTCAGCCGCGCGCGGCGCTAGCCGCCTTGACCCTCTGGGCCATCGCGTCCGTGCCGGCGGGCGCGCAAACCGTGGTGGCCACGGTCCCCACGGCGCCCCTTGCCGTGAAGGCCGTGGTGAACACGGTCACCAACAAGGTCTATGTCCTCAACGACGACGCCAGCGGCCAGGTGACAGTGATCGACGGCGCAACGAATTCCGCGACTGCCGTCCCGGTGGGATCTTATCCCTTCGCCATCGATCTGAACATGGCGACCAACAAGGTCTACGTCGCCAACAGCTCGAGCAACACCGTGACGGTGATCGACGGCGCCACGAACTCGACCACCACCATTCCGGTCGGCCCCAATCCCACCTGCATCGCGGTGAATCCGACGACCAACAAGGTCTACGTCATGAACCAAGCCGTTGACGGCGAGATCTCGGTGATCGACGGCGCCACCGACACGGTGGTCGACAGCATATTTGCGGGTTCCAGCCCCACGATTATCGCCATCGACTCCGCGCAGAACATCCTCTTCGCCGTCGCCGAATCCAACAACAAGTACACCGTCTACAATCCCACGCTCTACGCGATCAACGGAACCACGGACGAGATCTCGCTGGTTGTGTCTCCAGCGAAGCCCTCCGGCATGGCGGTGAACCCGGCGAGCGGCCAGCTCTACGCCTCGGCCACCGCGGACTCGGGGCTCGCCGTGGTTTCGTATGCCAACGGGATCGTCATGGGCTATCGCGCCCTCGGCGGCACCGTCCCGTACGGCGCCGTCGCCGTGAACACGGCCACCAACAAGGCCTATGCCGTCAACGACAGCGCCAGCGGCTCCGTGCTCGTGGTCGACGGAACAACCTACGCTACCTCGTTGGTTGCCGCGGGGCCGAACCCCGGAGGCATTGCCGTGAACCCGGTGACGAACGTGGTCTACGTCACGAACACAACAAGCGCGGGGACGGTGACGGCGATCGACGGCGACACGGGCCTGACGAGCTCCATCCCCGTGGGGAGCTACCCCGGGGCCGTCGCGGTGAACCCGGTGACCAACA
>Ga0074045_10002089_pt1 | contig 18771 bp, 13 predicted proteins | sample BogForMeECP23OM2_FD_94442 | JGI IMG/M metagenome (GOLD analysis project Ga0074045, IMG submission 94442) | Bog forest soil microbial communities from Calvert Island, British Columbia, Canada - Bog Forest MetaG ECP23OM2 | ecosystem: Environmental > Terrestrial > Soil > Wetlands ...
ACGCGGGCCCGGCGCACACGTTCTCCATCGGCAAGGGCGACTTTGTTCTGGACGGCCGGCGCCTGCAGATACGCTGCGGCGAGATCCACTCTGCGCGCGTCCCGCGCGAGTACTGGCGCCATCGCCTGAAGATGGCCAAGGCGATGGGGCTGAACGCCGTCTGCGCCTACCTCTTCTGGAACCAGGTCGAGGCGCGGCCCGGGCGGTTCGACTGGTCGGGCCAGGCCGACGCGGCCGAGTTCTGCCGGATCGCCCAGGAGGAGGGTCTCTGGGTCATCCTGAGGCCCGGGCCGTACTCCTGCGCGGAGTGGGAGATGGGCGGTACGCCGTGGTGGCTATTGAAGGGCGGCGACGTCAGGCTGCGCAGCCGCGACCCGCGCTACCTAGGGCCCGCATCGGCATACCTGCGCGAGGTGGGACGCGTGCTCGGGTCCCTGCAGGTCACGCGCGGCGGGCCGATCCTCATGGTCCAGGTCGAGAACGAGTACGGGTTCTGCGGCGACGACGCGGGTTACATGGGAGCGATACGGCAGGCGCTGATCGACGCCGGCTTCGACGTGCCTCTCTTCGCCTGCAACCCGCCCTCGGTTATGGCGAACGGCCTTCGGCCGGACCTGTTCCAGGCCGCGAACTTCGGCAGCGACCCAGCGGGCAACTTCCAGAAGCTGCGCGCGCTCCAGCCGCTCGGCCCCCTCTTCTGCAGCGAGTTCTACCCGGGGTGGTTCGACACCTGGGGCCAGCCGCACCACTGCGGCGACACCGCGCGATTCCTCGCGGACCTGCGGGCCATGCTCGACCTCGGCGCGTCGTTCAGCATCTACATGGTGCACGGCGGCACGACCTTCGGCCTTTGGTCGGGCTGCGACCGGCCGTTCAAGCCGGACACGTCCAGCTATGACTACGACGCCCCGATAAGCGAGGCGGGCTGGGCCACCGAAAAGTACGCGCGCACGCGCGAGCTCTTCGCCAAGTATCTGCTGCCCGGCGAGGCGCTGCCGGAGGCCCCGGCGCGCAACCCCGTGATCGCCTTTGCCCCGGTGAGGGCGGAGGAGGCGGCGCCGATCTTCGAGAACCTTCCCGCGGCGCTTTCCGACGAGCAGCCGCGCAGCATGGAGGAGTACGACCAGGGCTACGGCTGCATTCTGTACCGGACCACGATTGGGGCCGGCGCCGCCGGCGTCCTCGAGGCCGCCGCGGTCAGGGACTTCGGGTACGTGTTCGTCGAAGGCAGGCGCGCCGGTACGCTCGACCGGCGAAGCGGCGCCTGCTCCGTCCGCCTCGCGGCGCGGGACGCGCCCAAGCGGCTCGACATCCTGGTCGAGCCGATGGGCCGCATCAACTTTGGGGCCGAGATGGCCGACCGGAAGGGGCTGGTCGCGCCGGTGAGGCTGGGCGGCAGGACGCTGACCGGATGGCAGGTCTTCCGCCTTCCGCTCGACGAGCGGATGCTCGCCGGGCTCAGGTTCAGCGCCGCCGCCGCCGGCTCCGGCCCCTCGTTCTGGCGCGCGCGCGTCGACCTCGACCGGCCGGGCGACACGTTCCTCGACCTGCGCGGCTGGGGAAAGGGCGTCGTGTGGGCGAACGGCCGATGCCTCGGGCGCTATTGGAACGTTGGCCCGACGCAGACCGCCTACGCGCCCGGCTGCTGGCTGCGCTCAGGCAGGAACGAGGTCGTGATCCTGGACCTTTCGGGGCCCTCCGATCCGGTGGTCGCGGGCCTGGCCGCACCCATCCTCGACCGGCTGCGCCCCGAGCTGGACTTTGCGCAGCCTGGCGGGCCGGCCGGCGCTCAGTCCTCCAGCCAGACGTCCTTGTAGGGATGGTGGTCGAGGGCCGTCGGGCTCCATCCGCGCACGGACGGCCGGATCAGGAAGACGTGGGTGTAGAAATAGAGGGGGATGATCGGGGCCTCGGAAAGGAGGAGCCGCTCGGCCTTCCCATAGAGCTCGGCGCGCCGCGCCGGGTCCGCGGTCCCGGCCGCCTCGGACAGGATCGAGTCGTAGCCCGCGTCCGACCATCCCGTGAAGTTGTTGCCGTCGTAGCTGCGCCAGAGGTCGAGGAAGTAGGAGGGATCCGCGTAGTCGGCGATGCACGAGGAGCGGAGCAGGTCGTAGGTGCCCGCCCTGCGCGCCTCCTCGGTGCTCTTGAGCTCCTCGTTGACGAGGTTCAGCCGCACGCCCAGCTCGCGCCTCCACATCTCCTGGATCGCCTCCGCGATAACGCGGTGCGTCTCGGAGTTGTTGTAGAGCAGCTCGAAGGCCGGAAGGCCGCGGCCGCCCGGGTGGCCCGAGTCCGCGAGAAGGCGCCGCGCCTCGTCGGGCTGGCCGCGCTGGACCGGGTCCGCGGCGTAGCCGCCGAGCCCGGGCGGGGTGAACGAGTAGGCGGGCCTCTGGCCGCCCTTGAGGAGCCTCTCGACGATCGCCGGCCGGTCGATCGCGAGCGCGAGCGCCAGGCGGACCCTCGCGTCGGATAGGCCCGGCCTTCGGACGTTTACCCTGAGGAAGTAGGTCCCCAGCAGGGGGTCGATCCGAAGGAGGCCGGGCGCGTCCCTGCGGTAGGCGCCGATCCTCTCGGGGGGAAGCGCCTCGGTGACGTGGAGCTGGCCCGCGCGGAAGGCCCGCTCCTCGGCGTCGATCGAGTCGAACGCGTGGAAATGGATCTCCCGGAGCCTCACGCGTCCCCGGTCCCAGTAGGTCGGCGACCTGGCGACCACGATCTCCTGGCCGTGGCTCCACGACTTGAGGACAAACGGGCCGTTGCCCACCCAGGTGCCCGGAGCGGCCCAGGGGTTCCCCCTGCGCGAGACCGGGCCGTACTTGGAAACGGTCGCGATGCTCACGGGCAGCCACGCGGGGCTGCTCAGGAACGAGGGGAACCACGGGGCCGGATGGTTTAGGACGACCGCCAGCGTGCGCGGGTCCGGGGCGCTCAGGCCGACCTCGCCGAATCCGCAGGCCCCCCGGTAGAACTCCCGCGCCCCGCGGATCAGGAAGAGCTGGCTCGCGTTCGTGGCTGCTAGCTCGGGCGTCAGGATCCGGCGCCAGGACTGCACGAAGTCGCGCGAGGTCACCGGGTCGCCGTTGGACCAGCGGGCGCCGGCGCGAAGGTGGAAGGTGTACGTGAGTCCGTCGGGGGAGACCTCCCAGCGCTCGGCGACGCCGGGCACGGGATGCAGGTCGACGGGGTCCTCGCCGAGGAGGCCCTCGAGAAGCGACGAGAGGACCGTGTAGTCGGACGCCTGCGTTGCGAGGTGGGGGTCGAGGTCGGCCAGGTCGGCCCCGATCCCGCGGTGCAGCGCCTGGGACCGGTCGCCGGAGCGGGCGTTATCGACGCCGCGCGAGCAGCCGGCCCCCACGGCGCAGGCCGCAAGAGCGACCGCCAGCGCGGCGGTCGCCGGCTTCATGGGCGCTCGATGAGAACGACGGCGTGGGCCGCGATGGCGAGACCGCGGCCGATGTCTCCCACGCCCTCGTTGGTCGTCGCCTTGAGCCCGATCGAAGTGGAGGGGAGCCCTGTCGCGGCGCTGAGCACGGCCTTCATCTCCGCGATGCGATTCGACAGCCTGGGCTTCTCCGCGATGACGGTCACATCCAGGTTGACCGGCGTCCAGCCGTCCTCGCGCAGGACCTGGATGATGCGCCGCAGCAGGAGCTGCGAGTCGGCGTTGAGCCAGGTCGAGTCCGTGTTTGGGAAGAAGTGCCCGAGGTCCGGCAGCCCCGCCGCGCCCAGAAGGGAGTCGCAGATGGCGTGGATCACGCAGTCGGCGTCGCTGTGGCCGTCCAGGCCGAAATCCGACTCGAATTTGACGCCGCCCAGGATGAGGGGCCTCCCCGTCGCCGTGCGGTGGATGTCGTACCCGTGTCCGATCCTTAGGGACATGGCCCAGTTCTATCGGGTCACGGCCCGGGTGCCAGCAGGAATTCGAGGTACGCGAGGTCCTGGGGGGACGTCAGTTTGGGATTCGCCTGCGCGTTCTCGAGCAGGGCCACCGGCCTTCCAAGGAGCTCGACCGCCGCCGCGTCGTCGGTGACGCGCAGGTTGCGCGAGCGGGCCCGGGCGTAGGCGCGCTCGATCAGCGCCTTTGTGAAGACCTGGGGGGTCTCCATCGCCCAGAGCCTGGTGCGGTCGACGGTGCGCAGGCGGCCGCCGGGGCGCCTCTCCTTGATCGTGTCCGTCACGCGGTGGGCCAGGACGACGGCGTGCTCGCGCTTCACGATCTTGTGCAGGGCGACGAGCTGCTCGGGCCGGATGAGGGGGCGCGCGCAGTCGTGGATGAAGACCTGGTCGATGTCGCCGGGCAGGGCGTCGAGCGCCGCGCACACCGAGTCCTGGCGCTGGCGGCCGCCCCTGACGAGGAGCGACGGAGTGGGCGCGAGCGCGGAGAGGGCGGTCATCTGCGAGCGGTCCCGGTAGACGACGACGTAGAGGTCGGCGACGCCGCTGGCCGCGAACGCCGCCGCCGAATAGGCGAAGACCGGGCGGCCGGCGAGGGGCGCAAGGATCTTGTCCGGCACGGCTCCCGCCATGCGTTTTCCGGCGCCTGCTGCGAGGAGGATGGCTGCTGTGCGGGACATCGGGCCTGGGTCTGCCTGTTTTGGGGGAGGAGGAGACTACCGATCCGGGGGCCGAGCGCCACACGGAAAATCGTGGCGAACATGCGATTTTTCAGGAGGATGGGCCCGCCTTGCGCGCCCTAGAAGTCCAGGCACCGGCCAAAATCAACCTGTTCCTCGCCGTCACCGGCCGCCGGGCGGACGGCTACCACGACCTTGTCTCGGTGGCGGCGCCGCTCGCCTGGGGCGACACGTTGAGGGTCGAGGAGACGGGCGGGCCGTTCTCGGTGGCGTGCGACGCCGAGGGGATCCCGACGGATGGCGACAACCTCGTGGTCAAGGCGGCGCGCGCGTTCGCGGACGCCGCCCGGTGGAGGGGGGGGGCCCGCTTCACGATAGCCAAGCGGATCCCGGCGGGGGCCGGCCTCGGGGGGGCGAGCAGCGATGCCGTGGCGGCGCTCGGGGCGCTGAACGAGCTGGCCGGCAATCCCCTCGGCCCGGCAGGGCTCGCCCGGGTGGCGGCAGGCGTCGGCTCGGACTGCGCGCTCTTCCTGGCCGGCGGGCCCGCCGTGATGCGGGGAAGGGGGGAGATCGTGGAAAAGCTTGGCCCAGCGGCGGCTAGGCGGATAAGCGGCGTTCGCGTCCTCGTCTTCAAGCCCGGGTTCTCCATACTGACGCCCTGGGCCTACGCAACGCTGGCCGGGTCGCCCGGGAGCTATGTCGCAAAGGCGCAGGCCGAGGGCCGGCTCTCCTCGTGGACCGCCGGCACGGCTCCTGCGGGCGAGATTCTGTTCAATTCGATGGAGCGGCCGGCGTTCGCCAAGTTCGCCGCGCTCCCCGCGCTGCTCGGCGCCATCCGGTCCGGGTTCGGGGTCCCGGCGGGGATGAGCGGCAGCGGAAGCGCGTGCTTCGCTTTGCTTGATGACGACGCAGACACCGGTCCGGTCGCCCGCGCGATCCGCGAGGCGTGGGGCCCGTCGGCGCAGGTCGTCGACACGCGCTTCGCGTAGGGTCCGGCGGCCCCGCTGGGCGCGGGCCGGGATACCCGGTGAATCGCATTGACCGATCCCCGGGGGAAAACGTTATCGTGCGACGCTGCCGCGCTGCCCCGCCCGGCGGCGCAACCTCGATGCCAACGGACCCAGGAGCCAAGGAAGAGATCGTCGTGCAGGGCATATCCGCCTCGCAGGGCATCGCCTATGGGCAGGTCTTCGTCTACCTCCAGAGCAAGGTCCACATACCGTCGTACCAGGTGGACCCGGCCAGGCGGATCGACGAGATAGCGCGCTTTGACAAGGCGCTCCTCGTGACCCGCCGGCAGATCGCCAAGATACAGGTCGAGGTCGAGAAGAACCTCGGCAAGAACGAGGCCATGATCTTCGACGCGCACCTCCTGGTCATCGAGGACCAGGCCCTGATCTCGGAGACGATACGGGAGTTCGAGACGACCGGCGTCAACATAGAGACCTGCTTCGACAACGTCTCCAAGAAGTACATCCAGGCGTTCTCCGAGATCGACGACGAATACCTGCGCGAGAGGGCGGCCGACATCCGCGACGTGGCGCAGCGCGTGCTCCAGAACCTCCTCGGCCAGGGCGAGACGGACCTGAGCCACCTGATTGAGAAGCGCATCGTGATCGCCAACGACCTGTCGCCGTCGGACTCTGCCGGGATCGACAGGGGCGCGGGGCTGGCGATCGTCACCGACTCCGGGACCAAGACGAGCCATGCCGCCATCGTGGCGCGCTCGATGCAGGTGCCCGCCGTCGTCGGCGTTCACGACCTGACGGCTAGGGCGAAGACGGGCGACTGGGCCCTGGTGGACGGATACGACGGGATCGTCATCCTCAATCCCTCCGAGAGGACCCTCTTCCGCTACGGAAAGATCAAGTCGCAGAGGAAGTCGGTCGAGAGCCGCCTCCTCGAGGCCAACCGGCAGAAGTCCGTGACCCTGGACGGCGTCGAAGTCACGCTGATGGCCAACATCGAGAAGGTGGAGGAGGTGGCGCTGGTAAAGGAGTTCCTCGCGCAGGGGGTGGGCCTGTACCGGACCGAGTACCTCTTCCTGAACGCCTCCCGCATCCCCACCGAGCAGGAGCAGTTCCTCGCCTACAAGGCGATCGTGGAGGGGCTCGCCCCCAATACCGTGATCATACGCACGCTCGACCTGGGCGCCGACAAGCCCATGACGTCGGACCCCGAGATGTTCCCGAAGGAGGACAACCCGTTCATGGGCTTCCGCGCGATCCGCTTCTGCCTCGAGCACAAGGACCTCTTCAAGGACCAGCTGCGCGCGATCCTCCTGGCGAGCCACTACGGCAGGGCGAAGCTAATGTACCCGATGATCAGCGGCTGCGACGAGCTGGAGCAGGCCAACGCGGTCCTCGCGGAGTGCAAGGCCGAGCTGCGCTCGAGGGGCCAGCCGTTCGACGAGGCGATCGAGGTGGGCGCGATGATCGAGATCCCGAGCGCCGCGGCCACGGTCGACCTCCTCGCCAAGCACTGCTCCTTCTTCAGCATCGGCACGAACGACCTGATCCAGTACCTGCTGGCCATCGACCGGGGCAACGACCGGATCGCCCACCTCTACGAGCCGGCGCACCCGGCCGTCCTGCGCACCGTCAAGCGCGTCGTCGACGACGCGCACCGCCTTGGAACGCCCGTGGGCGTCTGCGGGGAGATGGCGGGCGACCCCGTGTACGCCGCGCTCCTCCTCGGGCTCGGAATCGACTCGCTCAGCATGGCGCCGTCCCTGGTGCCCGCGGTCAAGTTCCTGGTGCGGGCGATGACGATGTCCGACGCGCGCGGGCTCGCGGCCGAGGCCCTCGCCATGGCCTCCGGCACCGAGATCTTCTCCAAGTGCCGGCAGTTCCAGCAGTCGCGGGTCCCCACCGAGTGAAGGCGGCGCGCGCGGGTCGCCCCTACGGCTTGGTCGCGCTGGCGAGAAGCGTCTCGAAATGGGGCTCCACGGCCTCCCTCGCGACGGGGGCGACCTCGATCTTGACGAACTTGGCCTTCTTCAGGAAGGCCTCGAGGGCGCTCTCCTTGAAGCCGAGCCAGTGGTCCGCGTAGAGCTCGCGGGCCTTCTCGAAGCCGTGCTCGGCCAGGTCGAGGATGAGCAGCTGCCCGCCGGGGCGCAGTATCCTGTGGGCCTCGTCCACGGCCCTCTGGGGGTGGCGCGCGTGGTGGAGCGCCTGGCTGAGGATCGCCAGGTCGACCGACTCGTCCGCCAGGGGCACCTGCTCGATGTCGCCGAGCTTGTACGTGAGGTTGGTCAGGTCGTTCTTGCGGGCGAGCTCGGTGCCCACCTCGACCATCCTCGGGGAGTTGTCGATGCACCAGACCTGCTTGGCGTTGCGGGCGATCAGCTGCGAGATGAGCCCCTCGCCGGCCCCTAGGTCGGCGACGACGATCGGCGGCACGAGCCTGAGGGCGAGGCGCCCGATGGCCTCCCACGAGCGCCCGGGGCAGTGGTTCCTCCCCAGCCGCCCCGCGATCAGGTTGAAGTACTGCTCCGAGACCCGCCTCCTCTTGGCGAGCACCCGGTCCAGGTGGCGGCCGTCCTCGGCCAGGACGTCGAGGTCGGCGACGCTCTCGACCGCCGCCTTGACGAGGGCGAGCTGCCCGGAGGGCAGGCGGGGGCGCAGGGAGTAGAAGGCCTTCTTCCCGTCGCGCCTGTCCACCACGAGGCTCGCCTGGCGCAGGAGGGCGAGCTGCGAGGAGATGCGCGACTGGCCCATCCCGAGGATCTCCTGGAGCTCGGCGACGGAGAGCTCCTCGCGCATCACGAGCGCGAGGAGGCGCAGGCGGGTGGGGTCCGACAGGATCTTGAGCGTGTCCCAGGGCGAGTTCACGGTAGGCGCAAGGGTGCCGGATTCACGCGGCGGGGCAACGATGGAAGCCTCCGGCGGGGCGCCTCTCAGGCGTAGCGCGTGATGCTGACGACCGAGTAGGACTCCTCTGCGGTTCCCGTCTTCAGCTTGACCGTCTCGCCGAGGCGCTTGCCCATGAGGGCGGCCCCCATGGGCGTCTTGTAGGAGATCACATGGCGATCCGGGTCGCCGTCCCAGACGCCGAGGATCGTGTACCGGGCCGTGCGCCCGTCCGCGGCGCGGACCTCGACCACGCTGCCGACGCTCACCAGCTCGACCGAGGCGTCCTTGAAGTCGGTTATCCGGGCGTGGGCGAGCTCGCGCTCGAGCTGGCGCTTGTGGGACATGAGCACCTGCTGGTCCTGCTTGGCCATCTTGTACTCGGAGTTCTCGCGCAGGTCCCCGTGCTCGCGGGCCGCGGCGATCGCCCTGGAGTTCTCCGGGATCCTCTTGGAGACGATCGTCTCGTACTCCTCGCGCTTGCGCTCGAAGCTCGTGCGCGAGACGAGGAGCTGCTCCTCCTTGCCGTCGGCGTCGGCGGCGACGAGGGACTGGATGTTCGGGAAGATCTTGATGAAGCGGGCGAGAAGCGACTTCTTGGTGAGCTCCTCGAAGCCCTGGTTGAGGAGGAGCGTGTTGGCGAGGTCGCGCGCGGTCTCGGGATCGGCCGTCGACAGGAGGTCGGCGATCAGCTCCACGTCGTCGCTCAAGATGTCGCCCAGGGGGATCCGGCGGGCGCTCGCCGCCTGGAGGGCCTCGTAGTCGATCGCGAAGAAGATGGCGCCGAGGAGCCTGGGGGTGATCAGGTCGTTCAGCAGCTTCGCGAACTTCTTCGAGTGCCTGTTCTTGACGATCCAGAGCAGCACCGGCGCGCGCAGGTTCTGCTCGGTCTGCCAGCGCTTCAGCGTGGAGGCCAGGTCGTCGGCGTACCCGTTCTCGACCAGGAAGTTGATGCACTCGGTCGTGAACTTGCCCTGCGAGACCTTGAGCAGCGTGAACACGATGTCGCGGCACTCGATCGGATGCGTCTCCTTTATCAGGTCGAGGAAGTGGCTCTGGAACTGCACAGGGACCTTGTCGGCGATCGAGGGAAGGTCGCGCAGGTTCGCGACGATCGAGGCCTGCGAGGGCTCAAAGGTCGCCGGGTCGACCCCGGCCATCTTGGCGATCTTGTCGCGCACGGCCGCTCCGTAGAGGCGCTCCGCCGGGTCAAGCTGGTTGCTGTCCTTCACGGCGTCGGCGACCCCCTTGAGCACCTCGGCCAGGTTGCCGTTCGCCCCCTTCTGGGCCGAGGCGTCGGCGAAGTCCTCCCCGAGCAGGATCCTGCGCCGGGCCGAGCGCGTGGAGTTGAACTGGTCGAAGATCTCGTCCTCGGCGGACACGGGCGTCTCCCTGAGCACGTAGCACTCCGTCTTCCGCTCCGGCACGGAGATGCGGGGATCCTTCGCGACGGCCTTGCGGGCGTCGGCCCACCACTTCTTGAACTTCTCCTCGCCGACGATCTGGGCGAGGGTGAGCTCAAGGTCGATGGCCGTCGTGGCCTTGTTGGGATAGGACTCGAGGGCCTCGGCGATGAGCTGCGCCGGGTTGTCGGAGATCAACTCGGCGATCTTCTTGGGCTCCATCTCCTTCCTCACCAGAAGGTGGTTCTCCGGAAGGACTTCCAAGGTGCCGACGCAGAACGCCGGGTCCATCGTGTGCGCCTTCTTGCCCTTGAAGTCGATCACGAGGCGCATGGTCGTGTCGTCGAAGCTCTTGATCTGGCCGAAACCCCAGCTCCTGTGGATCACGTACGCGCCCGGCTTCATGGCCTCAAGCTTGGCCTTTGCGGCCTTAAGCGAGGGATTTTTGGCGAGTAGCGCGGAAACGGCTTCGGAATTCATAGTTGCTCAAACGAACGCGTGAACCGGAGAGTAAAGCGGATTATGGCGAAGATTGTCAAACCGAGTCTCGGCGGCGCCTGGCCGGCCGCCGCGGGGCTCGTGGCCAGGTGGCTGGACAGGCGCGAGCGCATCGACCTGCTCATGGAGCACCCGCCGGCGGGGCTCGCCGGCGCCGGGCGGGCCCGCTGCCAGCACCTTTTCTACGGCGTCGTGAGGCACTTCGGGCGGATCGACGCCGCCCTGGGCCGGCTCGTGGCCCATCCGCCCCGGTTCGCGACCCGGGCCGTCCTCCATGTCGCGGCGTTTGAGCTGATCGAGGCGTCGGCCGGGGACGGCGACGCGGGCCTGCCGGCGAGGATCGTCCACCATTCGGTCGAGAGGGCCAAGGAGCTGGCCAGCCCTGCCGAGGCCCGCCTCGTCAACGCGGTCGTGCGCAGGCTGGCGGAGATCCTGCCGGGCCAGCGCCCGCCCGGTCCGATCGCCCCCGCGGAGACCCTGGCCGAGTACTTCTCGCACCCCGCGTGGCTCGTCAGGCGGTGGCTGGCGGCCTTCGGTGCCGGCGCGACCCGCAGCCTGCTCGAGTGGAACCAGTCGACCGCGCCGCTGCTCGCGCGCTGGCGCGACCGGTCGAGCCCGGCCGCCGAATGGCTGCGGCCGACCGAGTGGGCCGGCTTCTACACCGTGCCCCCGGGGCGCTGGGCGGACGTCGGGCCGCTCCTCGAGTCGGGTTCGCTCTACCTCCAGGACCCGGGGACCCGGCTGGCGGTGGAGCTGCTCGGCCCGATGCGGGGCGAGTCCGTCCTGGACCTTTGCGCCGCACCGGGCGGCAAGAGCCTCCTGATCGCCGACGCGCTCGCCTCGGGCCGGGTCGTCTCGATGGACCTGCCGGACGCCAGGATCGACAGGCTAAAGGAGAACCTGTCGAGGGCCGGGGCGGTCGATGTGGCGCTTGTGCAGGCGGACCTTCTCGGGAGACCGGCCGCGGTCCTCGCGGAGCACGCGCTGCCCACGCAGTACCCGGCGGTCCTTATAGACGTGCCCTGCTCGAACACCGGGGTCATGCGCCACCGCGTGGACGCCAAATGGAGGCTCCAGGAGGGCGACTTCGCCAGGCACCCGCGCCAGCAGGGCAGGCTGCTCGCCGCCGCCGCGGGGCTCGTCGCCCCCGGCGGGCGCCTGGTGTACTCGACCTGCAGCGTCGACTCGGCCGAGAACGCCGGGGTCGTCGAGGCCTTCCTAGGCCGCCACCGCGGCTTCTCCCTGGACAAAAGCGTGGTTGCCGTCCCCTGGGTTGACCGGCACGACGGAGCGGCGGCCTTCCTCCTGCGCAGGCCCTGAAACCCAGAACCCGGCACACCCATGACTCCCAGACTGGCGGCCTGCGCCCTGGCCCCGCTGACGATCCTTCTGGCCTGCGGCGCCCGCGCCTCGGCAGGGCGCGACTGGCCCGAATACCTCGGCGGCCCCGAGCGCAGCCACTACTCGTCCCTGGGGCAGATCAACACCTCCAACGTGGGGCGGCTCAGGGTCGCCTGGGAATTCCACTCGGGCGACTTCGGCCAGATGCAGTGCAACCCGCTCATCGTCGCCGGGGTGCTGTACGGGGCGACGGCGACGAGCCAGATATTCGCGCTGGACGCGGCGACCGGCAGGCAGCTCTGGCGGTTCTCCGACCCCAGGAACGTGAACGAGTTCGACAACGACCGCGGCGTCACCTACTGGCCGGGCGCGGGGAGCCCGCGGATCCTGTGCACGATCGGCCCCTGGCTGTACGCTCTCGACGCCCGGTCGGGCGCGATGATCCCGGACTTCGGCGTCGCCGGCAGGGTCAGCCTGAAGGCGGGCCTTGGGCCGCAGGCGCAGGAGAAGTTCGTGGTTTCGACGACCCCGGGGACCCTGTTCGGCGACCTCCTGTTCATGCCGACGCGCGTCGGCGAGGACCAGGACGCCGCGCCCGGCTACATCCAGGCGTTCAACGTGAGGACGGGCACGCTCGGATGGGTCTTCCGGACCATGCCGCTGCCCGGAGACCAGGGCTACGAGACCTGGTCGAAGGACGCATACAAGAACATCGATGTCGGCTCCGCGAACTGCTGGGCGGGAATGGCCATCGACAGGGAGCGGGGCATCCTCTACGTGCCCACGGGCTCGGCGGCCCCGGACTTCTGGGGCGGCCACAGGCTGGGCCAGGACCTCTACGCCGACTGCCTGCTGGCGCTCGAGGCCGCCACGGGCAGGCTGCTGTGGTACCGCCAGCTCGTCCACCACGACATCTGGGACCGCGACTGCCCGTCGCCCCCGGTCCTGCTGACGGTGCGCCGCGGCGGCCGCGCCGTCGAGGCCGTGGCCCAGACGACCAAGACCGGCTTCGTCTTCCTGTTCGACCGGCTGACCGGCGAGCCGCTCTTCCCGGTCGAGGAGAAGCCGTTCCCCAGGTCGAGCCTCGACGGGGAGGAGGCATGGCCCACCCAGCCCGTTCCGGCCAAGCCGAGGCCGTACGCGCGCCAGGCGCTGGGCGCCGATGACATCAGCCCCTACGCCGAGAACCGGGGCGCCCTCCTGGCGCAGCTGCGCGCCGGCCGCACGGGCCTCTTCCAGCCGTTCGGCAGGGACGACACGATCCTGTTCCCGGGCTTTGACGGGGGCGGCGAGTGGGGAGGGCCCGCCGTCGACCCGGACGGCATCCTCTACGTGAACGCGAACGAGATGGCCTGGATCGCCTCGATGTCCGACGCGCCCAAGGAGGCCGACCTCGCCCGCATGGGCGCCGGCCAGAGGCTCTACACCCTTTACTGCGCGACGTGCCACGGGCCAGAGCGCAAGGGGCTTCCCGCGGGCGGAATCCCGTCCCTCATCGGCGTCGCGGACCGCATCGCGCGCACCGAGGCCCTGAACCTGGTGTCCACGGGCCGCAGGATGATGCCCGGGTTCACGACGCTGTCCCAGGCCGACAGGGAGGCCGTTGTCGGATACCTGTTCGGGGATGAGAAGGCCGCGGCGGGGGCCGGGGCGTCCGCGGAGCCGGCCGCGGTGCCCCGCAATCCCTACCGCTTCAACGGCTACAACCGCTTCGTCGACAGCAAGGGCCATCCAGCCATCACGCCGCCCTGGGGCTCGCTGACCGCGATCGACCTGAACACGGGGGAGCAGGTCTGGCGCGTCACGCTCGGCGAGTTCAGGGACCTGACGGCGAAGGGGATCGCGCCGACCGGCTGCGAGAACTACGGCGGGCCGGTCGCGACCGCGGGGGGCCTGCTCTTCATCGCGGCCACGAAGGACGGCATGTTCCGGGCGTTCGACAGGCGATCGGGCAGGCTCCTCTGGAAGGTCGAGCTGCCGGCGGGCGGGTTCGCGACGCCGAGCACGTACGAGGTCGCCGGCAGGCAGTACGTCGTCGTCGCGTGCGGAGGGGCGAAGCTGGACACGCCGAAGGGCGACAGCTACGTCGCCTTCGCGCTTCCGTAGGAGCCCGGAGCGCTAAGGCACGAGGGCGACGACCGGGATCGACTTGGTCCTCTCCTGCGCGCCCTCGATGAACGTGAATTCGATCCTGTCGGCGGTGGCGACCAGGCTGCGGTAGCGGGGAAGGTCCCAGCTTGCCACGGGCTCGCCGTTGATCCGCGACACGAGGTCGCCCGCGCCGACCCCGGCCGACTCGGCCGGCGATCCGGGCATCGCGCCGGCCACCTTCCAGTAGGCGGGCGTCTTCCTGAAGCTGAGTCCCGTCCCGCGCACCGGGGCGGTCGCAAGCGCGTCGGAGGCGTCGTGCTGGAAGAAGACCTCGTCGTCCTCCTGGTCGAACGTCACCGTGAAGTGGCTGAGGACGCCCCCGCCAAGCGAGGACAGCTCGTCGGTGACCTCGGCGACGGGGCGCGGGATGTCGAAGGAGCCAAGGCGCACGACGTCCGCCAGCCTCCCCAACTTGGATGGGCGGTCGCCGGTCAGCGTGCTGACGGGCGGGCCGTCGACCGGGCCGAACTGGAACCTGGGGGCTATGCCCGCGGGGTTTATTGCGATCGCCGCGCTGCTGCCGGAGTCGATCAGGGCCGCGAACTGGCGGTCGCCCAGGCGCACCGGGATGAGCGGCGTCTTGTCCGCGTTGTTGAAGAGGATGGCCTCGCCCGGCAGCCCGTCGTCGGGGATCCTCGAGCGCAGCACGACCCGCTCGTGCGGGTAGTCGAGCGTCAGGACGACGCTCCTGAACAGCGGGAAGCCGAGGATCCCGTCGATCTTGACGTCGAAGTGGGCCGAGAGGTCGGCGCAGTCGTAGACGAGCGCGGGCACGAACTCGAACCGGGCGCCGCCGAGCTGGATCTTCTTCAGGATGACCTGCCTCAGGAGGGCGTATCCCCCCTCCGCCGAGCGGACCCTGACCGGGGGCACGTCCGGGGCCGGCGAGGCGTCCGAGACGTAGCGGCCCGCCAGCTCGGGCGAGACGAGCGTCACCGACGAGCCCGTGTCTATGACAAAATGGTAGGGCCCGAACTTGTCCCACTTGGCCTCGACGACGATGACGTTGTCGAGCACGTGGCAGGGCAGGGTGACCGCGCGCAGGCCGATGATGGTCAGGCCGGGCCTCGGGGCTTCGCGGCGGAGGTTGAGGCAGCCCGACGCGAACAGGCATGCGAGCGCAGCCAGGGCGATGGGCAGGCGCCGGGTCATCGCGTCGGCTTTGGCAGGCCCCTAGAGAGGGCTATCGCGCCCGCGGAGAGCACCGCGGCCCCGACGAAGACGGACTTCGCCCCGAACATGAAGAAGACCACGCCCGCGAGCACGGGAGTGATCGCGCGCGAGAGGGAGCCGAGGGAGCGGAAGATCCCGAGGACGCGCCCCTGCTCGCCCTGGTGGCTGTAGAGCGAGATGAGCCCGCTGGCCGAGGGGTTCACGAGGCCCGATCCCATGGCCACGAAGGCGAGGCCCGCGTACATCATCCAGGCGTGGAAGCCCAGGCCGACGACCAGGAGGCCTATGCCGGTCGACACGAGGCCGCCCAAGAGCACGCGCACCTCGTCGACCTTCTTCAGCAGGATGCGCACGATGAACCCCTGGGTGACGATCGAGCAGACCCCGAGGTACCCGAGGAGAATCCCGTTCTGGCCGGCCGAGTAGCCGAACCGCTCGGCGGCGAGGAACGTGAGGGAGGTCTCCATCGCCACGAACGCGAGCGAATACACGAAGAAGGCGATGTTCGCGCGCCGGACATCGGGGTTCTCAAGCCTCAGGATCGCGGGGATCGGGTTGCGCAGCCGGGTCTCGCGGGTCTCGGTGCGCGCGCTCTCGGGGAGCGTCTCACGGAAGCTGCGCTTGACCCACGCGAGGTTGGCGGCGCAAAGGAGCAGGGAGACCAGCGCGGGCACGGAGAACGGGTTGATGCCGAACCTCTCGAGCGAGGGGTGGTGCGCGAGCAGGTTGAACTGCGCGGCCGCGGCGCCGACCATGGGCCCCGTCACCAGCCCGAGGCCGTAGGCCGCGCCCACGATCCCCATGGCGCGCGAGCGCTCCTGGCGCGTGGTCACGTCGGCGACCGCCGCTGTGGCGACCGAGAGGTTCCCGCTGAAGGCCCCGCAGACGGCGCGCGACAGGACGAAGAGCCAGAAGGAGCCGCTCAGCAGCCAGACCGCGTAGCCGAGGGCCGTGCCGGCGACCGTGAGAAGCAGCACTCCCCGCCGGCCCCTCCTGTCGGATAGCGTGCCCCAGAAGGGCGAGAAGACGAACTGGAGGATCGAGTAGAACGAGAAGAGCACCCCGCCGAAGAGGACGGCCGCGAACCCGTGGTCCTTGCCGAGCGCGTGGGCGACCGACTCGCTCGCGGACAGGAGCCAGCCGAGGGCGCCCGAGGTCCCGTCGGTCCTCAGGTAGTAGGTGATCAGGTCGGGCCCGAGCGGGAAGATGATCGAGAAGCCGATCAGGTCGATCAGGAGCGTGAGGAAGATGACGCCCAGCGACAGCGGGCGCTGGGTCGGGGCGGGCGCCGTCACGGCCGGTAGGGCAGGGGGTGGCTTGCCGACAGCCGCGCGGCGCGCGCCTTCACGGAGGCGACCGCGGCGGCCTCGCCCGGGGTCCCGGCCGCGCGCAGGACGGCGTCGATCATCTCAGCGATCTCGTCCATGTCGCCCTCGGTCATCCCGCGGGTCGTCACGGCGGGCGTGCCGAGCCGGATTCCGGAGGCCTGGAAGGGGGAGCGGGTCTCGAAGGGGACCGTGTTCTTGTTGCAGGTGATGTTCGCAAGATCGAGGGTCTCCTGCGCCTTCTTGGCCGTCAGCTCGGGCAGGTTGCCCCTGAGGTCGACGAGCAGCAGGTGGTTGTCGGTCCCGCCGGAGACGATCCGGTAGCCCCGCTTCGACATGGCCGCGGAAAGGGCCCTCGCGTTGCGCACGATCTGCTCCGAGTAGGCCTTGAACTCGGGCTTGAGGCACTCGGCGAAGCACACGGCCTTCGCGGCGATCACGTGCATGAGCGGGCCGCCCTGGGCGCCGGGGAAGACGGCCGAGTCGAGGGCCTTTGCATGGGCCGCCTTGCACAACACGAGCCCGCCCCGGGGCCCGCGCAGGGTCTTGTGCGTCGTCGTCGTGACGAAGTCGGCGTGGGGGACCGGCGAGGGGTGGTGGCCGGTAACGACCAGGCCCGCGATGTGGGCGATGTCGGCGAAGAGGAACGCCCCGGACTGCCGGGCGATCCCGCCCATGCGCTCGAAGTCGATCACGCGCGAGTAGGCGCTGGCCCCGACGGTGATCATCTTCGGCCTCTCCTGCATGGCGACCTCCGCCAGCCGGTCGTAGTCGATAAGCTGGTTGTCCTCGCGCACCCCGTAGGCGACCACCTTGTAGAGCTTCCCCGAGAAGTTCACGGGGCTGCCGTGGGTCAGGTGGCCGCCGTGGCTGAGGTTCATCGCCAGGATCTTGTCCCCCGGCTGCAGGACGGCGGTGTAGACGGCGAAGTTGGCCTGCGACCCGGAGTGCGGCTGGACGTTGACGTGCTCGGCGCCGAACAGGCGCTTCGCCCGGTCGATCGCGAGCTGCTCGATCCGGTCTACGAACTCGCAGCCCCCGTACCAGCGCCGCCCCGGGTAGCCCTCGGCGTACTTGTTGGTGAGGACGCTGCCCTGGGCCTCGAGGACGGCCGGGATGACGAAGTTCTCCGAGGCGATGAGCTCGATGTGGCTCTGCTGGCGTCCTAGCTCGGCGGCGATCGCAAGGTGCACTTCAGGGTCGAGGGTCGAGAGCGGCGTGGTGTTGAGCATGGGAGGGAGAGGCAACGGTCGACCAAAAGGGTCCCGAGGCCAAACCTTTTTGGCGTCATCCGCCGACGCCGCCGACAAGCGCGCTAGCGGCCCCGCAGAACCTCGGGGGGAAGCCTCGAGAGGTAGTCGATGATCGACGGGATCGCGGCCACCATCTCGTCCCTGCACGCCTCGTACGCGGGCAGGGCCGAGCCGTAGGGGTCCGGAATCTCGCGGTCGCCGGCCTCCCCGGTGAACTCGCGGAAGAGGAACAGGCGCGCCGGGACGGGGTCGGCCGTCAGGTCGATCAGCTGGCGCTGCGACTCGGTCATGCACAGGACGAGCAGGGAATCATCCAGGAGCGCCTGGGTGATGGGCTGGCTCACGTGGCCCGTCAGGTCGACGCCGACCTTCTTGAGCGCCGCGACGGCGTTGGGGCTGGCGGGCTCGCCCGTGCGGCTGGCCACGCCGGCCGAGACTACCTTCAGCGAGCGCAGGGGCTCGGGCCGGGCGGCCAGGGCGTGCTCGAGGAGCGCAGTCGCCATTGGGCTCCGGCAGATGTTTCCCGTGCAGACTATCAGTATGTGTCCGGGATCGGGCATCGGCTGGTAAGAGGGCACGGTTCCCCGCAAAAGGCAAAACCCTTACTATCCGATGGGAGCCAGCCGTTTAGATCTTCTTGAGCGCGAGCAGGCCCCGGTGCAGCTGCACCGCGCGCTGGAGCATCGAGTCGACCAGGGGCGGCGGCGGCGAGGGCTTGCCCTCGGCCACTTCGGGGGCGTCGCTGTCGGAGATGTGCTCCTTCTCGAGGTACTCCTCGTCGACCCTCGGCTTCTCGGGATTGTCGCGCAGGAGCGACTCGACCGACGCGCCGTGCTCCAGGGCGTCGTATGCGCGCCGGTCGGCGTCGGCCGCGACGCGCACCGCGATGTCCGCGGCCAGGCCGGCGTAGGCCGGGGCGAGCACGATCAGTCCGGCGGGGCCGCTTCCGCCGAGCGCCTCGCGCAGTGGGGCGCTCGTCGCCTCGTTCTCGAGGACGAAGACGGGGGTGTGGAGGGAGGCGTGCGACGCGACCCACGCGCGAAGCGCCGACGCCCCGGCCCCGGTCGAGCTGGCGAAGCGAAGGTCGAGGACGCAGGCGCCGGGCTGCGCGCCGGCGGGCGCGGGCAGGTCCCCCGGCGATTCGTGGACGCGGTAGTACGACAGGCCCTGGCCGAGGTCGCGCGCGCCGGCGGCCGCGGCCG
>Ga0074045_10002090_pt1 | contig 18770 bp, 16 predicted proteins | sample BogForMeECP23OM2_FD_94442 | JGI IMG/M metagenome (GOLD analysis project Ga0074045, IMG submission 94442) | Bog forest soil microbial communities from Calvert Island, British Columbia, Canada - Bog Forest MetaG ECP23OM2 | ecosystem: Environmental > Terrestrial > Soil > Wetlands ...
GGTGGTGCAAACTTTAACTCTTTTGCAAGCATGGAAATATTGGCCAGAGTACTTGTGAGGATTTGCTGACGCGGCGTCGTGCCCCAACGAATCAGAGCGGCAGGCGTTTCCGGAGACCTGCCGTTGTCCTGCAATTCGTTGGCAATTTTTTCTATATTTTTCACACCCATCAGAAAAACCAGCGTTCCGATGCGGGACAAAGCCTGCCAGTCAATATCGCTTTTTCCCTTTGTCGGGTCCTCATGGCCGGTGACAAATGTAACTGTGGAAGTCAAACCCCGATGAGTGAGCGGAATGCCGGCATAAGCGGGAACAGCGATAGCGGAAGTTACACCGGGAACAACTTCAAAAGGTATGCCGCTTACTGCCAGTTTTTCCGCCTCTTCCCCGCCGCGGCCGAAAATAAAAGGATCGCCTCCTTTAAGGCGCGCGACGGTATTGCCGGCCTTTGCTTCTTTCACCAGAAGGTCGTTAATTTGCCACTGTGACAGAGTATGAGCACCGCCCTGTTTCCCGGCATAAATAAAGCGTGCGTCATCCCGTGCATATTTTAATAAATCCCTGCTAACCAGATAATCGTAAATGACGACATCCGCCTCACCAAGGCAATCAATGCCTTTAAGAGTAATCAGTCTCGCATCACCGGGGCCCGCTCCAATGATATAAACTTTTCCTTTTTTTGTTTTTTTCATAGATGACAATGCATTACACTTCACTTTCGACTCATCAGTTATAGGAAGTATTCCCCCCTTCGACATCTTTTTTCTTTCATACTGAAAACAAACAAATCAACCCAACAATCATGATAGCGATACCTGCGCACTTAACAAATTCTAGTCTACTTGTAAGCTGCTTTTTACCAGCATAACGAATAAGTGGATAGTTGCTATAAAACACCTTTATCTTATTAACAACAGTATCAGGTTTTAGAAAAATATATAAACCTGCCAACAAAATAAAAAGACTACTTATGCGTAAAATTTCTTTTTCCATCTTAGTTCATAAAATCCAGAAGTTTTTTGCCGCCTTTTTCCAGAATAATGCTTGCCAGCCGCTCTCCCAATGTTTCGGCGTCTTCCCTGACGCCCTGTATTTTTTCGCGAATCATTGCAGAACCGTCCGGCGCGGCAAGCATGCCCTCCATGGAAAGTCTCTGACCTTCGAGTTTGCCCAGCGCCGCAATAGGCAGACGGCATCCTCCTCCCAACGCCCTCAAAAAAGAACGCTCGGCAGTAACTTCCGCGGCGGTTGTCGCATCATTCAATGCGGCACAGGTTTTTGCCAGTTCAGTATCGGTCTTGCGAATCTGCAAACCAAGCGCGCCCTGTCCGACTGCCGGAAGCATTATTTCCACAGGCAGAAATTGCGTAATTTTTTCGGCCAATCCCATCCTTTTCATGCCTGCTGCGGCAAGTATTACACCCGTGAGGTTTTCCGTTTCTATCTTTTTTAACCGTGTTTCAATGTTGCCGCGCAGCGGCACAATATTTACATCGGGCAGTATCGCTTTAATTTGCGCTCCGCGCCTCTGAGAGCCGGTGCCGATTTTCGCCCCTTTGGGCATAGATTCCATTTTGATGTTATCGCGCGCCACCAGAACATCGCGCATGTCTTCGCGCGGCAGAATCGCTGCAAACATCAGTTCATCAGGTGTTTCCCCCGGAACATCCTTCATGCTGTGCACCGCCAGATCAATTTTTTTAGAGAGCAGGGCATCTTCAAGCTCCTTGACAAAAACTCCCTGCCCACCGATTGTAAGCAAAGATATATCCTGCATAATATCGCCGCTGGTTTTAATTACACAAATCTCGATATTTGTTTCCGGCATTATTTTTCTTAATTTATCAGCGACAAAATTTGTCTGCGTCAATGCCAGCTTGCTTCCGCGTGTGCCTATTTTCAAATTCATAAAATCGCACCAATTATACCAACTATCCATCCAAACGAAAAAGCCGCCTTACAGCATCCACAATATCACGGGAGCTGAATTCAGCGCTTTCTTCTTTTAAAACCGCCACTGGGGAATGCAATACCTTGTTTACGATAGAGTTAACCAGATTATCTATTCTTTCCTGATCTTCCTTATTAAAATTTTGCATCCAGCCCACAGCCTTCTCCATCTCAGCCTTGATAATTTCTTCGGTCTTGCTGCGTAGCGATATGATTGTCGGCACGGATTCCAGTTCCTTCTGCCAGTTGATGTATCTTGTTACTTCCTCTTCCACAATCATTTCGGCCCTAACAGCTTCCTTCCTGCGAACATTCATGTTTTCATCCACAATGTCCTGAAGGTCATCAATATTGTACAGATAAACATTTTCCAGCGAACTTGCCGAAGGTTCGATATCGCGGGGCATGGCGATATCAATCAAAAACAACAGGCGGTTTTTTCGCCGATGATGAATGCTTTTGAGTATATCGGCGGTAACAATGAAGTCGGGAGCACCGGTGGAGCTGATAACAATATCCGCCTCAATCAGTTTTGCATCCAATGAATCGAGCGATACCGCTTCTCCGTGGAATTTTTCCGCCAGAAGCCCGGCCTGCGCAAGCGTTCTGTTGGCAACTATTATTGACTCCGCACCGTTACTGATTAGATGCATCCCTGTCAATTCGGCCATTTCCCCGGCTCCGATCAACAGAATTTTCTTGCCGTCAAGCGAGCCGAATATTTTTTTGGCCAGTTCCACCGCGGCATAACTGACAGAGACAGGGTTGACCGCAATAGCCGTTTCCGTACGGACACGTTTGGCCGCGCGAAAAGAACAATGCATCAAACGATTCAAAACTACACCGGTCGCATACTGCGCCAGCGCCTGGCGATAGGCATCTTTGACCTGTCCGAGAACCTGAGTCTCGCCCATTACCATTGAATCAAGGCTTGATGCCACGCGAAAAATATGGCGCACCGCTTCCTCATTGCGGTATTCGTAAAAACAACACGCCGCTTCGTTTGGAGTCACACCCCCGCTTGCAGCCACGAAATCGCGGAGGGCTATTACAGCTTTTCCATGTTCCTCAACACTGGCAATAATTTCAATACGGTTACAGGTGGAAAGATACAGAACTTCCCCCACTCCGTTTAATGACCTAAGGCGGGCAAGTATGTCTTTTTCCTGCTGACAACCGGCAAATATCTTTTCCCGGACAGCAATTGAAGCTGTTTTATGATTCAAGCCTACTAATACAATCATATTTTAAATAAAGTTATGCAAAGTTGAAAAACAAAATCTCACACTTCCATAGGATAAAAAAAGAAGAATAAACGCTGCGCAGGAAACCAAAGCCATCCGATAGCCTCTCCAGCCAATGGCAAGGCGCTGATGCAAAAGTGAGCCATAGATAATCCAGCCGGCAAAAGTCCAGATAATTTTGGGATCGGTAAGCCATCCTGCCTGCCAGCTGAATTCCGCAAATACCATCCCTGCCAAAACCCCAACTGATAAAACCGGGAACCCCCACAGCAGACAAATATAATTAATCCTGTCCAGGTCATTGAGTGACGGCAGCAGCCTGCTCATCTTGCTTAATTTCTTATTTTTCAGCAGGCCATTTTGAATTATGAACATGGCTCCAGCACACGATGCAAGTATAAATAAAGATTCTCCTGTAATTGTTAAGAACACATGCGCCGCAGTCAGCCAGCTTTGCAAATTTGCAGGCAACAGGATTTTACCAGCCTGCTGCCCGGCGGCGGCAATCATGAACAAAAATATGACAGGAGAAATGAAAGCTCCAAGCGATCTTGTTTTGGTTTTGAATTGCAGAGCAAGATAAACTCCGCTTACCGACCAGGCGCAAAGGGAAAGAAAATCACGCGAACCGAGATTAAACATCCCGGAGGAATTTATGACCGAGAACAATAAATTAATTGTTAAAAAACAGAATGCGGCAGACAAAATCCAGGTGGACATTTTTGCCAGTTTTATTTTTTTTATCAGGAGGGAAAGCAAATAACCTGCTGTGCTTACGGCGCAGAGGATAAATGCAATTTTAAATAAAATCATTCCCAGATTAATTAAAGTCAATTTCTATTTCCTCTCCGGTAATTTTCCGCACTATTTCTTTCACTTTACTTACATCCTTCGCCTTAATAAAATCCAACAGGCCCGCCGACAATAAAGACTTAAACCAATCTTTGCCAACACCGGCGTTTCTTGCCATTTTGACGCGAAGATTCCCTAAAATATTCAGAAGCACTTCATATTCTTTTCCATATTCGGATTCCAGTTCTTCTCTTAAATAGCGGGCAAGAGCGGGACTTTTGCCGCCAGTGCCTACTGCTATTGCCAGATCACCTCTCTGCACAAGCGAAGGCAGAATAAAATCGCATTTTTGCGGATCATCCACAATATTTACCGGTATTCCTTTGCCGCGGGCATCCAAGGATATCATCGCATTGGTTTTTTCATCATCAGTCGCCCCGATAATCAAAGCGGCACCGTCTATCAAATCGCCCGAGTATTGGGCGGCAATGTGAAAAATCACCTTTTTTTCTTTTAGCCCGGCAAGTTCCGGAGTGAGCCCAGGGCTGATTATGAAAACTTTAGCGCCGCAATCAAGGAGCCTTTCAGCCTTTCTTGCGGCAACTTCGCCACCACCGACAATGACGCATTTTTTGTCTTTAATGTCCAGAAAAATCGGGTAATATTTCAAGGGTTTAGTTCCTGTAATTCTATAATAGTTTTGCTTTAGACCTAATTCATGACATTGGAAAGTTATCACGAAGGCGGGTAATTTTCAAGAAAGGTTATTAACATCAATAAATACAGAGAAATGATCTTTCTATTACTATTTTTCAAAATATGGTTCTTCTGCCATTATATCTTCCGGTATCGTAATATTTTTCTACGTCAACCAGTTTTAATTTATTGATTATCCCCGCAAGCGGAGCAGTGGTGATTTCTCCATGCTCCAAACTTACCATGCTTCCGAAATTACCTTTGACAATCATATCAACCGCTGCAATGCCAAACCATCTGGCCATCAGGCGGTCATGGGCAGAAGGTGTTCCGCCACGCTGAAGATGACTCAAGATAATATGACGCGATTCCAAACCGGTTTTCTTTTCAATCTCACTGGCAACATAATTGGCGACCCCACCCACAGAAACATGTCCGAAATCATCAACATAACAGTCTTTAAGAAATTCCTGCCGTCCCAAAAGCTTGGCCCCTTCCGCAACCACGATAATGGAATAATTTATTTCTCTGCCCTTTCTTTCACGCAGAAGTTCACAGACCTTCTCCATATCAAAAGGATATTCAGGTATCAGAACGATATAAGCTCCGCTGCATTCGCCGCCATGCAGAGCAAGCCAGCCGGCATGACGCCCCATAGTTTCCACAACAAAAATACGGCTGTGGGAACCGGCAGTCGTTCTCAAGCGGTCAATTTCTTCTGTAATAATATTAACCGCCGTGTCAAAACCGAGCGAATAATCTGTTCCGGCGAGATCATTGTCTATTGTTTTGGGGATGCCTACCGTTTTGATGCCCAGTTTGTGTAGTTTATAAGCGACACCAAGAGTATCTTCTCCGCCGATAGCAACAATAACGTCAATACCAAGTTTTTTGATATTATCAATCAACCGCTCCGAACGATCATTTTTCGGATTAAAGGGATTTGTCCGCGATGTTCCCAGATTTGTGCCGCCATAACGATCCCATGCCCGAACGATTTCTTCATCTAAAGGCTTTAAATGCCGGGCGCAACTCTTCTGATCGCCGGGATCAACATCCACAATGCCCCTCCAGCCTTCAACAATACCCATGACTTCAAAAGATATCGAACGGTTCGCTGCTATTTTGGAATCAAGAGCGCTTTTTGTAACCCATTTAATCGCTCCGTTCAAACCGGGGCAATCTCCTCCACCCGTTAGTATAGCTATTTTCATTTTCATATTTTTTCACTCCCCGGAACATTGAAAGTTTAAAATATATTATCATGGATTTCGCAATATTATAGATATATCAAAACGGTTTTTTGTTAGGGAAACTCCCCTTTGTATCAGCTATATATTACCGCAAAACCGGCCAAGATTCTATTTTAATTTTATTCAGAATACTTGAAATATTACATAAAAGAATATATATCTATATAAAATACAGAGCAGGATTATTCATGGTAGAAAAAGAAATCGGAAAATGGCTTAAAATTGAAATATCTGCTCCCCCGGAGCTTATGGACGCGTTGGGGAATTTTCTTACCGAAACCGGAGCACAGGGCGTATTTCAAGAATCATTGGCGCCTCAGAACACTGCTGCGGACTTTCCTGAACCGTCAATTGAAGGAACACTCAAAGTTTATTTCCCACAGGATAACCGCAGCGAAAAACGAATAATTACCTTACAAAAATATATAGACAGTCTTGATGAAATATTTCCTGACTTTGAAAAACCATCGTTTACGACCGAAATTATATGCGATCCCGACTGGGGAGAACAGTGGAAAAAATATTTTATGCCCATAAGAGTAAGCAACAATATCATCGTCAAACCAACTTGGGAAAGATATACGCCTTCCAGCCGCGATATTGTAATTGAAATTGACCCGGGAATGGCTTTTGGCACCGGTCAGCACGCGTCCACAAGAATGTGCATCGAAGCGATTGAAGACATCATAATGAATGACCGCTCCATCAAGGAATGGAAGGTCATGGATGTGGGTTGCGGTACCGGTATACTCGGCATCACCGCCGCCAAGATGGGCGCTCAGGATGTTATCTGCGTAGATACTGATAAAAAGGCTGTAGAAATTGCCGGTGAAAATGCGGCCATTAATAATGTATCCATGCGCATTCTAAATAAAAATGCCGCTTCCATCGACAAACAGCGTAATTTGATCATCGCCAATCTTACCTCCAATTTGCTTTTAACTCTCCGCCCGCACCTCGTTCAATTGCTTTTGCCGGAAGGATATATGATTATTTCGGGCATCATTGAACAAGACGCCAAAAATGTCGAGGAACAATTTTCCGCCGATCCCATGACACTCCATAAAATGATAACGGAAAAAGAATGGGTCTGTTACGTGCTCAGGAAAAAATCAATATGTGCATAGCTTAAGCCGGCTACCTTATTAGTCTTAAATAACATTTTTCAAGGAAAATGAATCTTGACCATTCCCCGAATATACAGCCCGAATTCTCTGGAAAATAAAACAATCTGCGAACTGGGACCGGACAATTTAAAATATTTAAAACAGGTAATGCGTCTGAAACAGGGTGAAAGGATTCAAATTTTTGACGGTTTTGGCAGGGAGTTTGAAGCCGTAATTAAAAGTTATTCCACAAAAATTGTTTTGATAGAGTTGGGAAAAATAATCCCGGCGGCAAACAAGGAAATCCGAATCACACTGGCTCAGGCCATACCCAAAGCAAGAAAAATGGATACAATTGTAAAAAGCGCCTCTGAACTGGGAGCGGATGTAATTATTCCTTTTGATGCCGCGCGGTCAGTCAGTCATATTGCCAATGAAAAGGGTTCTTTAAAAATCGCTCGCTGGCAAAAAATAGCCGGAGAAGCGGCGCGCTGTTGCCACAGCAATCATGTAGCAAAAGTATCAAGAATTTTATCTTTTGCTGACATGCTCTCTGCGGCTTCAGATGATGCCCTCCGATTGATTTTCTGGGAGGAAGAATCTCAGAAAACCATTAAAGATATATTAACGGATCAAACCTTTGCTGCCAAAAAGGATTTTTTTATTGCCGTCGGTCCTGAAGGCGGTTTTTCCAAAGACGAGGTTATGATGACAAAAGAAGCCGGATTTCTTTCGGTAACTTTAGGCAGGCAAATTCTAAAAGTTGAAACAGCGGCAGTGGCAATAATATCTATAATCCAATATGAAAATGGTATCTTTGGCAATAGATCGCAGGAGGTAAAAAATGACTACTTATAAATATGCCGGTTTTTGGCGGCGCATGGTGGCTTTCAGTATTGACAGCACAATCGCCTTTTTTATTTTTATTATTCTCTTTACAATCGCGTCACTGGCATTTTTTTCAGGAGCCATTTCTGGAAACAGTCAGGTCTTTCTTGCTGATTTAACCGATCCTGCAGGTTTTTCTCCGGTTATAATATTTTCATGTATTTTTTTTATTTTCATTAACCTTGCTTATTTTACATATTTTCACGGTGCGACAGGCCGGACACCGGGAAAAATGCTTTTAGGCTTGCAGGTAGTTTCTGACGATGGCACGAGTATTTCCTTTGGAATCGCTTTTTTGAGGGCAGTGGGTTATTTTGTCTCTAATATATTTTATCTTGGTTTTATCTGGGTCGCCTTTGACAAAAAAAAACAGGGATGGCACGACAAAATAGCAGGTACTGTTGTTATCATTAGGGAAAGAGAAAATAATACCGCAGGGATATCCATTCCCGATAGTCCAGCGGCTTTGCCCGAAACGCAACAGCAGATGCAACAACATGAGGAACTTAAAGAGCCAAATAATCAGACGGACAAGATACCGGAAAACAGAGATTAACAGGGAATAAGAAGGGAATGCGGGGGAAAAAACACCTTGACAAAAGAAATCTTATTCTATAGACGGTGACATTGTTTTACAGGATTAAATTAATCCGGTGGGCCGGTAGCTCAGTCGGTAGAGCATCGGACTGAAAATCCGAGTGTCGACAGTTCAATTCTGTCCTGGCCCACCATCAATTTCCCTGCAAGAGATATTTTGCAGTCTATGCGCCCTGACGCGCGCAGTAAACAGGTTCCTCTCGGACTTATCCTGGAGTCCAGTAAGCCCCCCAGTTCTGACATCGTCCTTTTCATTTCGACACCTCAGAGGTAGTTTGCTTGCGCTCGCATCCCTGAAACTTACCTGACAGGGTCTTTGCCCTGCCTTTTCCTTAACGCTCACCACAATGACTCTTTACCAATGCAGCTTAAGGTGGTTTGAAGCCTGCTCCTGCAAGCCGGCTTCGAGGGACCTACCCTCATCTCTTGTGCAGCCTCGTGGCGCACTTACTGATTGAAATGTCGCATTTTCGTCGAGGTTGATAATTTATTTCTTTCAGCTGAAAAGTTTGCCCCTACCATCATGCCTGCCGGTACCTGCATTTTTCCGAGCAAATCCAAAATCCTTGAAAATCGATGAACGGTTGCCTTTTTTCCCAGACCAGCTCAGACTAACAAATTAACGAAAAATATCACAGACAGAATTCCAACTATAGAGGAATGTAATAAACTAATGGCAAGATATTCCATATTGCCGCACACCGTTATGCACTCCCAGCAGGTTATGCAAAAACGCTCCGGTAAATCGATTTTCAGAAAACAATCATCTATCTTCTAAAGAAATCAGAAAGCCTGCGAGTCAGCAGCCGACTTAGTTTCTCCAAAATAAAATGTGGCAGATATTTCACCAATCCCATGTAAAAAATCCGGTTGTGGAGGCCAGGCACAAAGCGTTCCTTACCTTTCAGGAATGCTTTCACGCCTGCAGTGACGACCTCCTCCACGCTCATAAAGGAAATTTTCACCGGTATGTAGTCCAACGGTACCCCTGCATCCTCTATGAGATGAGTCTTTGTAAAGGGTGGATTGAGCGTGGATATGACAACCCTGCTCTTTGCTGGCAGTTCGGATCTGATGGCCTCGGTGAGACTCTGCGTGAAGGCCTTGGTGGCAGCATAAAGTGCAAGCGTGGGTACGGGCTGGAAAGCCGAGACAGAGGAGATATTCAATATTCCCCCTTCATTGCGTTTGATCATGGCAGCCAAAAAGAGGCGGCTCATTTTCACATACGCCATAGAATTGAGCAGAATCATGTTACTCAGTCTTTCCATAGGCATTTCTAAAAATTTGCCAAACCAGCAAATACCGGCATTATTCACCAGTACGTGGATTTCAGGAACTTCCTGAACAACCTGTTTATGGAGTTGCTCGGGACCATCGGATTCCGCGAGATCCATATAAAAAGTCCAAGTCCTGATGCCGAAATTTTTCCGGAGTTCCGCAGCCCAATTAGCAAGACATTCTTTCTGTGCCGGAAGATCGACCAAAACGAGATTCGCTCCTTGCCTGGCAAAACATTCTGATAATCCCTTGCCAATGCCCATAGCTGCTCCAGTCACAAGTACATTCTTACCATTCACTTGCAATTTCATAGTCATGATATCCTTTTTGAGTTTTTTAAATTTAATTTCAGTACGTGCTCAAAGTTCCATGCCAGAAGCGTAACCGTAGTTTTCGGGAAAACGTACACAAGATACTCCAGTATCTTGGCCTCTGTGTGGGGATACAATGATGCGCCGATTATTAGGCTTTATGCCTGTCACGATCTTTTTATCGCATCTTCCACAGATATCTTGAAGACCTCTTCCGGGGTGAACGCAACGCACACGAACGCTTGTCTTTCTAAATTCTACGATGTATTTATATTTCTATAATGTAATCCTATTTACCAAGAGATGTCGATTTATTGGGATTACCGGGGCAAACGCATTTTAAAAACTCATCCATTCCCAGAAAAAAATTATTTTGCCTTGTCCGGTCCGACCCACGGCGCAGGATCATACAAAACAAAGGCATTGGGATTAAACCGATGCCCCACGGTTATGACCATGCCCATACAAATATAAAGCCTGTCGTTTATTCTCCGGACTTCATCCTTCATATAGTAATCAATACCGCCATTGAAAGGACTGTAGTCAAGCTGGAAGGAATCTCTGTCATCAAGCCGTGATTTCCCGATAAATGTTTTCATCTTGAGTGTGCGGATGATCTTCGGCTGTCCGTTTTCCTTGATTTCCCACAGGTTGTACCCCCATCCGCCATTCTTTTCGAAGGGATAGAACGCCTTGCCCTTCCAGTCACCGGGACCGAGAAGATATTTTGTATAAAATGGAGCGATCGGTCCCATGATACCAAGTTGAAGTATTTTAGCCTTGTATTCGCCGTTGACTTTTGAGAACTCAGGTTGCGAAGCCGCGTAAAAGAGTTGCATGACATCAGACTTCGAAAGTTTTTCTATGTCGGCCAGGGTTGCTTTTTCCGGAGGCACCCCCAGAATCTTTTCCACACTCCGGCCATCTTGTCCGCTGATACCGTTTTGAAGGATGTTGATGCCCGTCAGGATAAGTATCGCAACAATCAAAATTCCAATACCTGTCAGAACTTTTATTCCCATCTTCATAATGCTTCTCCTTTATTTCTCCTTTCACATATTTTCTTATCTTCCATATCGGGTAATTTTATCATCCCTGCCGGCAGATCAGGTCTGCCTTCAACAGTCATCCCCTTCTCCCGGTAAGAAGGGCTATTTCTCGTTTTCTCGCTTATCGGATTTTACCATTTGCCTTCACATGCATGGCGAAATCCTCAAAGGCCGACCGTGTTGTATACTTAAATTTATATCCAAGCTCCTTCTTGACCTTGTCATTGCTTGCTATCCAGGGATAGCGGATAAGATTGAGGCTAGAGCTGGGGAACTCGGTCATGAATCTAACACGCAGACGCCACATGAGATTGTTCATGGGCCACAGAAGCCATACGGGTATTTTCAGAGGCCATCCGCCCAGGATGCGGAGCATCTCATCAAAGGTCATGGTGCCGTCGGCTGCGAGGTTATACACCCCAGTCTTCTTGTTCTTCAGCAGGAGGTACATAATCTCCACCAGGTCATCTTCGTGGATGTACTGGAACGGGGCGGTCGGAAGCGGAAGAATGCAGATCTTCTTGCACAGGTGCCGGGACAAGGGATTGTTGAATCCGGGACCTGCCACGAAGCAGGGGCGTATGACTGTCATGAGAATATCAGGGTGCGTCTTTTTAAACTCCCCGGACCATATCTCCAACTCTTTCTTGTTCTTTGCATAGGTGAAATCGTCATTTCCTCTCAAGGGGCTTTCCTCGGTGAGGAGCTTCGGGTTGTCGGGATGGAACCCGTATGCCGTGCTCGACGAGCAGTCAAGTATCTGTTTGACTCCGTGAGCCGCGGACGCATTCAGGACATTCTTTGTTCCATTCACGTTGATATCTTCCATGAGGGCAATGTTGTGGATGGGCGGCAGGATATAGGCGGTGTGGATGACGCAGTCGATGTTCCTGCCGAAGAAGACTTCTTTGAGGTCATCTCTTACATCATATTTCATGAACTCGTACTTTTTTGAAATGGATTGTGAGGGCATGATGTCAATTCCGGTAATTCGCTTAACTTCAGGCTTTTCTTCAAAAAGCCTCACAAGCCTCTGTCCGAAATATCCGGACGCCCCGGTGATAAGAATATGCTCCATAAAAGACCCCTTTCCCATCGATTTCAAAAAGTGAAATTCCCTCTCCGGAGATCATATAAACATTCCCTGGCTTCAGAGATGTTGATGAAAAAGATCATTGCGTACCCCTGAAGCCCGGAAAGCCGCTTATTTTCTATCTTATCAATAATCCCTCCCACTGAAGAATGAAATCTCACAGGGATAAAATCTACTCCACCCATGTGATTTTTGGAAACTCCCTGTCCACCGGTTTATCAAGGTGAACAGCCGGGTAACCAAGTGTAAGGATCGTGCCCACTGTACTATAAGGCCACTCCATATCGAGCCTCTTTCCGAACTTTTTCTTAGATCCCGGATCCATGTTCAACACAGTGGTAACGAATCCCACATAGCAGGTGCCCAGCCCCAGCGAATGTGCGGCCAAAACCATGTTCTGTGCGCAGATCCCGATACCCAGATCAGGATCTGAGATATGAAGCTTATGTTTTAAAATGAATATGGCAGCCGGTGCGCCGAAAAAGCAGTCTAACTGACCTTCGCCGAATTTGGGTGTCATAAGAGCCTGGATGGCTACCATGGGCCGTTGGTCTATGGCGTTGGGCTTCACAACGGCAAGCATCTTTTTTAAGGCGGTCCTGCCCGGACCCTTACCCTGATAGAGCTTTGTGAAGAGGCTCAGAAATTTTATGGTTGATGCCGACATCTCGTGCATTAACGTTTTGTCGGTAACGACCACAAACTTCCACCCCTGGCAGTTTCCGGCTGAAGGCGCAAACCTGCCTGCCTCCAATACCCGCTGGATCATCTCCCTGGGCACAGGGTCCTTCTTGTAGACGCGTACGGAACGCCTCCGGTAGATCACCTTCTCCACATCGGTTATATGCTCTTCGATCTCTGACAAGGGTGCGGGCATAGTCAGCATGAGCGGATTCGGCATGCCCTGGCCGACGGTCTTGGGATAATCAAAATCATAGGCAAACCTGCCCTTGCTTACCTGATAGTAATACGGAAATTCGAGCGCGCCCTGGGGACAGACGGCCTCACAGTTGTGGCACGCCAGACAAACCTTGCCGAAATACGGCATTCCGCTGAATTTCGGCTCCTGCAATCCGCAGCCAAGGCACCTCTTACACTCCGCAGATGCCTGAGAATCCTCTAATGCGGTACATACTTCCATATCGGGCTGACTGAGTCTCTTTTCCACTGGAATCGCAGCAGCCTCATTCCGGGTTATTTTCTTAAAATCATTGATCGGAACATCTTTGTAATTGATCTCCTTCATCTCAGGCAGTGTCGCCTCTTTGCCCCTGATAAAAGCGTCGATGGCCGCGGCTGCCTTCCGCCCTGCGCCAATGGCCTCCGATACCTGGCCAGGTCCCGTTGCGGCATCGCCTCCTGCAAAGATTCCTTTTTCAGATGTACGCCCCAGTTTATCCACTGAAAACCATTTTAAGCTTTTAAGATTTTCGAATTCTCCGGCATTAAGGTCCTGCCCTATGGCAGAAATGAACGTATCAAAAATAATGTTAAACTCGCTTCCGTTAACGGGAACCGGCCTTGGCCTGCCTGATTCATCCGGTTCTCCAAGCGCCATCCCCTGACAGGTAACTGTGGATTCTTTTCCATTATTCGATATTGCAACTGGAACACACAGGAATTTGATCTTCACGCCTTCTTGTATGGCTGCATCAACCTCTTCTTTATGCGCCGGCATTTCGGCAACGGTTCTGCGGTAGAGGATAGTCACTTCCGAACCCATCCTCCGGGCCGTCCGGGCCGCGTCGATGGCCGTATTACCGCCTCCCACGACAATAACGTTTCCCCCTGGTTTGAAGGGCTTATTCTCCTTTATGGACTTCAGAAAGGCCAGACCGGAATAAACATTATCTGCATCTTCGCACTTTACAGCCAGGGCGGTACTGTTCTGTGCCCCCAAAGCCACATAAACTGCTTTAAACTCTTTCTTCAGATCATTGAGCGATATATCCCTGCCAATCGTGACATTCAGTTTCATGGTGATGCCGATGTCGATGATCCGTTTCAGTTCGCTGTCAACAACCGCCTCCGGAAGCCGGTAGCGAGGAATGGCATAGGTGAGCATACCTCCGGGTTTTGCTGCTGATTCAAACACAGTTACCTTATACCCGAGTTTTGCCAACTGATAGGCACATGACATTCCCGAGGGACCGGAACCGACAACCGCGACTTTTTCATTATTGATCCTGTCAGGTTTCTCAAAGGTGAAACCCTTATTGATGGCATAGTCTCCGATGAAACGTTCCATGTTGTGGATATTGAGCGGGCTGTCCACTCCTGACCGGTTACAGGAATCTTCACATAAATGCGGACAAACTCTTCCTGTGACCGAAGGAATCGGATTTGTCGCTGTGATCATCTTCCAGGCATCTTCATACGAACCGCCTTTGGATAGAAGCTGCATATAACCTCTGATGTCTGTCCCCGCCGGACAGCGGTATTGGCATGCGGCCTCTTGCTTTGAGGAAGCCTCTTTCCGTTGAACCATCTCTATGGTCTGGCATGGGCACTGCTTGATGCAAACACCACACCCAATGCACTTGTCCAGGTCCACCTTGACGGAAAACGGCCGGTTGATTACCGGCGGATCGTTCATGTAAGTGAACTTACTCGGTTGAAATGATCCTGTCATTGCTCATACTCCTTTCCCTAAGTATTGATCCGTATGTTGTCAATCTATTCTTATACCATCTCTTTTCCGCGAACAAATGTTTGTTCACGACAGAAGCTTTAATGGAGGGGTGGCCGCCCCGGAGTGACCAGCAAGCATTAATAAACATCACAGAAGCCATTATTCATATCCGGAGCGGCCACTGACAGAAGAAAACTGCCCCGGGTGGTGAAGGGCCGTTACACACACGGGATAGTCTCTATGATCAAATTGCCCATTCTCTCATCACACCTTTTCCAATATGTGAATGCCCATGGCTGCTTCCTCGACGCCGATATTACCGCCACCGTTTTCCGCGAGTCCCAACCTTGCTCCATCTATCTGTCTTTTTGCGGCTTCTCCCCGGAGTTGTGTAACTAGTTCATGAATCTGGGAAAGGCCTGAAGCGCCAATGGGATGTCCCTTGCATTCCAATCCGCCGCTGACATTGACAGGCATTTTGCCTCCCAGCCTCGTCGCTCCCGATTCCGCAAAAGGTCCGCCCTCTCCCATGGGACAGAGCCCCATGGATTCCGTCTGATGGAGTTCCCCCCACGACGTGGCATCATGAACTTCCGCGAAATTGATATCCTTGGGATCAACTCCCGCCTCGGCATAGGCCTTATGCGCAAGGCGCTCTCCGATATCGGGTGCGTTGATGTCGCGGTCGGCGCCCGTCCCGAGAATGGACGCTCTGATCCGCACAGGCCGCGCATTTGTCAATTTTTTAAGAAATTTCTCCGAACAAATGATGGCTGCCGCGGCGCCGTCGCCAACAGGGGCGCACATGGGACGCGTTAAGGGATAGGCTACAGGTTTTGCGGCCAGAACTTCTTCCACGGTCATGATTTCCTGATACTGGGACAAAGGATTGAGAGATCCGTGAAAATGATTTTTTGAACATATCACCGCCAACTGGTGCTGTGTTGAATTGAAACGGCTCATGTGCCACCGGGCGCCCATGGCATAGGCGTCCATAAAAATGCTGCGGCCTTCCCCTGGAGCCGTTTGATCCTCAGGAATCTTAACAGTAAAAGTTTTACTTAATTCCATTATATTTTCTATATGCTTTGCGAAATTACCCACATCCATGCAGGTCGCATAAGCGCCCAAGGACAAGGCTTTATTAGGATTAGTGATCTTTTCCGACCCGATGGCAAGCGCCACATCGTACATGCCCGCCCGTATCCCCGTATACGCCAGGTGGAGGGCGGTGGAACCGCCGGCACAGGCATTTTCCACATTGGTAATGGGAATATTGCCGACTCCCATATTACGCATGACCACTTCTCCCCGGATGGAATGCTGATTATCAAACATCCCCCAAAATGTATTGGCAAAAAATACTGCTTCTATATCTTCTTTAGTAAGACCGGCATCTTTTAGAACCAGTTCTATGGCCTCATGTGCCATACTCTGAACTGTCTTATCGGGATACTTTTTAAATCTGATCATACCGGCGCCGATTACATAAACACTGTTCATGAACTTCTCCTTCTCAATTTTGTGCGCAAACTTCTTCCCATAAATTTAAAACGACCAATACCATTTTCAACAATGGCTGTCAGTTAGCCTCCATAAGGTTTTTCTCCGTGGAGAAGTTCGTTGCCAATAGCGAGCGTCAGACTCTCATTGGATCCGTCCTCGATTCTGGTGGAAGTGATGTCGCGGAATATCTTTTCGATAACATACTCCTTGGTGAGACCGTTACCGCCGAAAATCTGGAGGCAGTTCTGGGCCACATCAAAGGCGACCCTCGAGCAGAACACTTTAGCGGCCATGGAATATGTAGTGTTAGGCGGAAAATCCCAGAGGTTATACATCATCACGTTACGTGAAAGCTGACGGGCAGCCTCAATACTGATGAACATTTCGGCAAGCCTTCTCTGCACATCCTGATGCTCACACAAGAGTTTGCCGCCCTGAACCCTTTCCTGAGTATATTTGAGTGTCTCTTCGAAAGCGGCTCTGGCGCCTCCCACGCACATAATAGCCATGTGGGCATTGGCCGCACCCAGCACGAGGTCGGTCATCTGTTCGTAGGAATCGGACAGTGAGAAGATACGCTCCTTGGGCACCCGCACATCATCGAAGTATATCTCGCCCTGGGGGAGGTCCCTTTGTCCGATCTTCTCTAATGGTTTTCCCCTGGTAACGCCCTTGTCAGTGAGATCGGCAATGGCGATGCCTCCGCCTGCCAATCCCATAGAGGGGTCGGTACCGAAGAAAAGCAAGGACATGGATGCCACGGTTCCGTTGGATACCCAAGCAGCCTTCTGTCCGTTTAATATCCAGTCGTCGCCGTCCTTCTTGCCCACAAGCTGGTGGGTAATCTTGGGATTGTGAAAGTGGGGTTGAAAGGGCGTGAGTATGTCCGAACCATGCTCCGTCTCGGTGATGGCCCAACATCCCAGCATCGAACAGTCCGTGTCCGCTATGTAAGGTTTGAGAACGATATCCTCAAGCTGAGGATATTCTGCCATGATCATGTTTGCAAAAAATGTGGGGAAGACGTCAACGCCGCAGGAAACTGCAATGCCTATGCTGGCTACTGCCATCTCCTCAAAAAAGATGTGAAGCCCCAAGGGATCTAGTCCAATACCTCCGCTCTCCTGGGGGATGAAGATTGTGTGGTACCCGAGTTCATGAGCCTTCCTCATACAGGTCCAGTAAGGTGAATCTTTCTTAGCCACATCTTCCGCGCTCATTTTGTCCAGCTCAATAGATGCGGGTCTCACCACTTCTGTGGCGAATTTCCTTACAGCCTTCTTGAGAGCCTCGTGTTCCTCTGTCAATTGTATTGGGTTTGCCGCGTGCAGGTCAAGATAATCGTATGCCATCGTATTCTCTCCTTATTGCCAAATTTGTGTAATTTTTAAAACCTATAGACATTGGCCGCTTCCTTGCTGAATTCGTCACGTAGCAACCGGGCGAGATTCTTTTCGGAGGCGCTCTTGGGTATCTCGTTCACGACCTGGAGGAACTGTGGTATATAGCCCTTCTCCAAGGTCTTATTCAATTCTTTAGAGATCTTCTTAATATCAAACTTCGCATCAGGCGTTAAAACCACGGCGGCCACGATGTCACTCTCGCCCGGTGAACCTGATTCCGCCGGAATTCCATACACACAGACGTCACTCACATAGGCGAGATCGGCTAAAGCCTTCTCTACATACTCGGGCAGTATGAAATCCCCCTGGCGTCTTAAGCCACCACCCTTGCGGAAATCAAAGAACAGCCACCCGTTCTCATCTTTGTGGCACATATCGCCGGTCCGAAGTACCCCGCCTCTGGTCTTTTCCATAGAGTCTTTTTTCTTGCCCAGGTATTCCACTTCCACCTTGCCCTGCTTCTGGGCCACGACTAACTCCCCGACTTCACCGGGCGCACACTCGGAATCGTCGTCGCGTATGATCTTCATCTCCATAAGCCCTTCTATGGGCTTGCCAAAGGAACCGATGGGGCCCTCCCCCGGAGGATTGTGTGCGAATCCGCCCTCCACCGCGCCATACCATTCGTGGATCTTAACATTGAACCGTTTCTCAAAGTCCGCCCAGATACTCAGCGGCGTTCCGGCACTCAAGACTTTGCGTACGGGATTGTCTGCGTCGTTTGTCTTTCTGGGCTCGCTGTAGATACCCATCATCATGCCACCCAACAGCGAGAAGGTGGTGCAACCATGCTTGCGGCAGACATCCCAGAGCCTACTCTTGGTGAACTTGCGGCTGATGATTGCAGGGATGTTCAGCATGAGAGCGGGTATCAGAGTGACCGATTGGGCGTTGCCATGGGTGAGCGACAAGCCGGTGTAAAGCTTGTCGTCAGCGGCGTATTGCCAGATGAACTGGGCGAGCATGGTA